>Ga0179596_10000185_pt1 | contig 38497 bp, 36 predicted proteins | sample CZODoug1_1_08_16_FD_155494 | JGI IMG/M metagenome (GOLD analysis project Ga0179596, IMG submission 155494) | Vadose zone soil fungal communities from Angelo Coast Range Reserve, California, USA - CZODoug1_1_08_16fungal (Illumina Assembly) | ecosystem: Environmental > Terrestrial > Soil > Vadose...
GTCGCCGCCATGGGCGGGCGCCTGACCTCGATCGATGTCGCTGTCGGCGACAGGGTGACTGAGGGCCAAGTGATCGCCCATCTTTCCCAGGCCAGCCTCGAACAGCGCCACGCCGCCGCGGTCGCCGTGGTCCATGAGCGCGAACGGGAGCAGGCCGACCTCGTGGCCGCGATCGACCAGGAGCGGGCGGTCAAGACGGCGAACCTCGCCGCGCGGAAAGCGGGTCTCGACCAGACGATCACCGCCGCGACCGACCGCGCGGCGGTGCTGGCAAACAGCATCAAGATAGGGGAGGGGATACCCAAGCAGGGCCTCGCGACCCAGCCCGATCTCGAGCAGATGCGCGTCGAACTCTATGCCGCCCGCCAGCGCATCACCGATGCCCGCACCGAAATCCTGGACCTAGAGGCGGCCACTCACGACCGAGATACGCAACGGGCGCATGACCGGCTGGTCTCGCAGTTCCGTCTCGACGATGCCCGCCGGGAGGCCGATCAGCAGGCCGATGCGCTCGACCGCGAGACGCGGATCACCAGCCCCGCCGCGGGGCGTGTCACCGAGATCAAGGGATCGTCGGGCGCGGTGCTCGCCATGGGGATGCCCGTGGCGGCGATCGAGACGGGCGGGGACACGCTGCAGGCGATCCTCTATCTGCCGGCCAATTCCGGCAAGACGGTCAAACCCGGCATGGAGGTCAGGATCGAGCCCTCGACGGTGAAGCGCGAGGAATATGGCGTGCTGGTCGGCACGGTCGTGACCGTCGCGGATTTTCCGGCGTCCCCCGAAGGCATGGCGGCGACCTTGCATAACGGCGAGCTGGTCAAGCGGTTCGCCCAGATGGGCGTGCTCTACGGGACCACCGTGCAGCTGACGATCGACCCGGCGGCGGCGAGCGGTTATCGCTGGTCGTCGGGCCACGGGCCGCCGTTGCGGCTCACCGCCGGCACGCTCGCCCATGCCGAGATCATTACCCGCGAACGGCGTCCTTTGGACCTTATCGTCCCGCTCGTGAGGCGATTGAGCGGCAGTGACGGCTAGATGAGCGAGGACGAGGCCACCGGGCCGTCGCTGCTCCGTCGCATACTGGCCGCCCTGGTCCCTTGGCGTGGCCCTCGGATACGGCGGACGCCCACCATTCTGCAGATGGAGGCGGTGGAATGCGGCGCCGCCTCGCTCGCCATCATCCTCGCCTATCACGGCATCTGGGTCCCGCTGGAACAGCTCCGGGTCGCCTGCGGCGTGTCGCGTGACGGCAGCAAGGCCAGCAACGTCGTCAAGGCGGCGCGCGGCTTCGGGTTGGCCGCCCGTGGCTTCAAGAAGGAGCCCTCGACGCTCGGCGACATCCCGATGCCGTGCATCATCCACTGGAACTTCAATCATTTCCTCGTGCTCGAGGGCCTGAGCCGGGACCGTGCCTATCTGAACGATCCGGCCGAGGGACGGCGGCGCGTGACCATGCAGGAGTTCGGTGAATCCTTCACGGGCGTTGTGCTGGCCCTCGAACCTGGCGAGAATTTCCGCAAAAGCGGGCACAAACCGGCTGTGTTCAGCGTGCTGGCACGGGTGGTGCGCCGCTCCAAGCGGTCGGCGCTGCTTCTGCTGCTGGTCAGCGCCTCCCTGGTCGTGCCCGGCATCGTCATCCCGGCATTCTCGAAGATCTTCGTCGATGACATCCTGATCGGGGGGGCTCGCGGCTGGCTCACGCCGTTGCTGATCGGCATGGCGGCCACCGCCCTCGCGCGGATGCTCATCACGACGCTGCAGCAATCGCTGCTGCTGCGGCTGCAGACGAAGATCGCGGTCACCATGATCAGTCGCTTCTTTTGGCATGTGATGTCGCTGCCCATCGAATTCTTCAACCAGCGGCATGCCGGCGACATCGCCGGGCGGGTCGGCGCCAACGAGCGGGTGGCGCGGCTGCTGTCCGGCGCGATGGCGACCAATGCCCTCGATCTGGTGTCGCTGATCTTTTTCGCCGCGGCGATGGCGGCCTACGACACGACGCTCGCGGCACTCGGCGTCGGCATGTCGGTCTTGAACGTCGTCGCGGTCACTCTGGTCAGCCGGCGCCGCGACGAACTCAACCGCGGCCTCGCGGTCGAGCGCGGCAAGCTCAACGGCAGCACGGTGGGCATCATCCGCACCATCGAGACGCTGAAGGCGGGCGGGCTCGAGGATGACGCTTTCTCCCGCTGGGCGGGATACCAGGCGCTGGTGCTCAATTCGGAGCAGAAGCTTGGCCTCTACGCGGCCTTCACCGAGATCTTCCCGCCGCTTTTCGCCGCGCTGACCACCGCCGTGATCCTCGGCATCGGCGGCCTGCGCGTCATCGACGGCGCGTTGACGATCGGCGGCTTGGTCGCGTTCCAATCGTTGATGGTGAGCTTCTCGACGCCGATCACGACGCTGGTCCAGCTCGCCGGCAGCTTTTTGACGATCAAAGGCGATCTCGCGCGCATCGAGGACGTCTTCAATTATCCGCTCGACCCGCCGGTGTCGCCGCGCGCCGGCATGGCGCCGAAGCTGTCCGGGCATATCCAAATCGAGGATCTGCGGTTCCAGTATTCACCCCTCGAACCGCCGCTCATCGACGGTTTCTCGCTGACCATCGAACCGGGGATGCGGATCGCCCTGGTCGGCGCCTCGGGCAGCGGCAAATCGACCATCGGCCGGCTGCTCACGGGGCTGTGCCGCCCCACCGGCGGCGAGATCCGGTTCGACGGGGTGCCGCTGCCCGAAGTGCCGGCCGATCTGTTCGCCGGCTCGGTTGCCTATATCGACCAGGATGTGTTCCTGTTCGAAGGCACGGTGCGCGAGAACGTTACGCTATGGGATCCCGAGGTACCCGAGGCGGACATCACCAGGGCGCTGAGGGATGCCGCCATTCAAGACGAGATCGCCATCCGGCCGGGCAATTACGACAGCTATGTGAGCGAAGGCGGCACCAATTTCAGCGGCGGCCAGCGCCAGCGCATCGAAATCGCGCGGGCGTTCGTCGGTAATCCCTCGGTGCTGGTCCTCGATGAGGCCACCGCGGCGCTCGATCCCACCACCGAAAAGCAGATCGATGACAATCTGCGCCGCCGGGGCTGTACCTGCGTCATCATCGCCCATCGCCTGAGCACGATCCGGGACTGCGACGAGATCCTCCTGCTGGATCAGGGCAAGGTGATCGAATCCGGCACTCACGACGACCTCATCCGGCTCGACGGCGCCTATGCGCGGCTGGTCGCCCTCGCGTGACGGACATCGCCAACCGTCGCCGACCGACGCCGGATATCCCACCCCTCGGGACGCCCGCCGCCATGCCGGAGCGGGTGAGGCTCGATGCAAGGCGACCCCTGCGACTGGAGCCGGCCGGCTCCGTTCTTCTCGTGTCGGCCGGCTTCGTCGATCTGTTCGCGCAGCCCCGCGTCGAGGACCGGACGGACGGGGCGCGGACCGAGCTGTTTCGGGTCGAGGGCGGGAATATCGTTCTCGGCCTGCCGCTTGACGACATCGACACCACCGGTCGGCGGCTCGACATTCTCGCCGTCGGCGGCCCGGCCTGCGAAGGGCTGCTGCTCGATCGCCGCCAGCTCGCGGATATCGGCCTCGTCGATACCTGGATCCTGCGGCTATGCACCGCGCTCGGCGATGGCGGGCGGACCACGCGCCACGCGGAAACGGGCGGTTCGATCGAGCTTTACCGGGGCGAGCGACTGGCGGCGCCGGCGCGCGGCGTCGCCTGGCTGCGCGTCGAGCGCGGTGAAATCCGCCTCATGGATGTGGCGGTGCCGTGGACGGTGGAAGACGGTCTCCTGCCGATCGCCGCCGGAACCTGGATCGAGGCCGCCGATGAGGCATCGATCACGGTCCTCGGCAGCGAAAATCTTGCCGCCGCCGATCTATGGCGGGCGGTCGATCGCTTCCATGGCCTGGCGATCTCGCTGCTCGGGCGGCGCCTCGTCGGGGCGGAGGAGAGCCAGGCATCGCGGCTGCATCAGCGCGCGGCTCTTGCCTCGGCCCAGGCCGATCGGCTGTTCGGCGACCTGGCCGGCATCATCCGGCCGGGCGCCGTCGCCGTCGCCGATCGCGATGCTGCCGATCGCGATACCGCCGATCCGCTCTTCGCCGCCTGCGGCATCGTCGGCTATGCCATGGGCGTCGTGGTCGCGCGGCCAGCCTCGCGCCGATCGGACCGCGGCGACTTCCGCGAGGTCGCCGAGATCGCGCGGGCTTCCCGTCTGCGCATCCGCCGCACCTTGCTTCGGGGCGATTGGTGGCGTGTGAATGCCGGCCCGTTGATCGCGTGGCACGGGGCGGAGCGCCGACCCGTGGCGCTCGTGCCGGTATCGCCCCGCCGCTACGTCATGGTCGAACCGGAGTCGGGGGCGCGTCATCCCGTCGACGAGGCGTTGGCGAGCACGCTCGCGGCCGAGGCCGCCACATTCTACCGACCGCTCCCCTCCGGTAGCCTGTCCGTCCGGAGTCTCCTCGACTGGACGGCGCGTCGGATCAAGGGCGATGTGACCCGTGTCCTGCTCGCGTCGATGACCTTGGCGATCGTGGCGCTGGCGGCACCCCTCATCACGGCGGTGCTCGTCGACGAGGTGATCCCCCGGAGCGATCTCGGTCAATTGGCCTTCTGCGCGGTGGCCCTGGTGGTCGCGGCGCTTGGCGCCGCCGGTTTCCAGGCGGTGCAGGGTGTGGCGACGCTGCGGCTCGGCGGCACGCTCGATTGGATGCTGCAGGCGGCCATGATGGATCGCCTGCTGCGCCTGCCCGCCGCCTTCTTCAAGCACTATACCGTGGGCGATCTCGCCGATCGGGTCCTGGGCATCGAGGCGATACGCCAAGTGCTTACCGGCCGCGCGATGGGCGGCCTGCTGGCGGGCGTATTTTGCCTGTTCAGCTTCCTGCTGATGTTTTGCTTCGATGCTCGCTTGGCCCTCGTCGCCGGCGCCCTCACCCTGGTGCATGGCGGGATGATCGTCGTCGTCGCGGCCGGCCGCCTGCGGCACGAGCGTCGCCACTTCGATCTCCAGGGCAAAGTGCAGGGCCTGGTGCTGCAGTTCCTCACCGGCATCGGCAAGCTGCGCGTCGCCGGCGCGACCATCCGTGCGCTGTCGATCTGGGCGCGAAACTTCTCCCAGCAAAAGCGACACTTCATCGCCTCGCAACGCGCCGCTATCAGGCTGATCGCCTTCGAGGCCGCGTTCCCGACCTTCGCCAGCCTGATCATCTTCGCCGTGGCGCTGCGTGACGCCGGTGATTCCTCAGCGCTCGACACGGGCGAGTTTCTGGCGTTCTTCGTCGCCTTCGGCCAGTCGCTCGCGGCGGTCGCCACCCTCGGCACCGCCATTGGCGAAACGCTGATCGCGGTGCCCTTTTTCGTGCGGCTCCGTCCCATCCTCGCCGAACCGCTGGAGGTCTCGGAACTGCGCGAGGCGCCGGGCGAGATCTCCGGCGCGGTCGACTTCAGCCAGGTCACGTTCGGCTATATCGACGGGACGCCCCCCATCCTGGACCGCTTGTCGATCCAGGTCGCACAGGGCGAATATGTCGCCCTGGTCGGACCGTCGGGCAGCGGAAAATCCACGATCTTCCGGCTTCTCCTGGGGTTCGAGCAGCCACGATCCGGTGCCATCCTGTTCGATGGACGGGCGATCGATACGCTGGATATCGGGGCGGTGCGCCGCCAGATCGGCGTCGTCCTGCAGAACGGCAAGCTGACCTCGGGGAGCATCTACGAGAATATCTGCGGCGCCGTTCAAATGCCGATCGAGCAGGTGTGGGAGGCGGCACGCCATGCCGGGCTCGATGCCGATATCGAGGCCATGCCGATGGGCATGCATACGCTGGTCACCGAGGGGACGAGCACTTTGTCGGGTGGCCAGCGGCAGCGGCTGATGATCGCCCGCGCGCTGGTCCATCGCCCGCGCATGCTGCTGTTCGACGAGGCGACGAGCGCGCTCGACAATCTCACCCAGTCGATCGTCAGTGCCTCGCTGGGCCGGCTCAACGTGACCCGAATCGTCATCGCCCATCGTCTCAGCACCGTTCAGGACGCCGACCGCATCATCGTGCTGGAAAAGGGGATGGTCGCCCAGGCGGGGACCTTCGCGGAACTCAGCGCCATGCCCGGCCCGTTCGCCGATCTGGCAAGACGCCAGCTAGTTTAGGAGCACGTTCATGCGCAAGGTCCTCTACATCTTTGGGCTGCTGACCGATGGCGACATCGAATGGATGGCGCGCACGGGTACCCGGCGCTGGCTAACGGCGAACGAAGTCCTGATCCACGAGGGCAGGCCCGTCGACTCGGTGATCCTGCTGCTGGAAGGCGAGTTCATCGTCTCGGTGACGGGCGTCGGCGAGGTGGCCCGCCTCAGCGCCGGCGAGATCGTCGGCGAGATGTCCTATGTCGATTCGGCACCGCCCTCGGCGACCGTGACGGCAAGCGGCAAGAGTCTTGCCCTGTTCATCGATAAGCGGCAGCTCTCGCGCAAGCTTGAGACCGACGTCGCGTTCGGCTTCCGCTTCTATCGGGCGCTCGCCGTCTTCCTCGCCGACCGGCTGCGCGAAACCGTCCACCGGTTGGGCTATAGCAAGACGCGGACGCTGGCGAGCGAGGAGATCCTCGAGGACGAGCTGGATATCGGCATCCTGGACAATCTGTCGATGGCCGGCGAACGCTTCCATCGGATGCTGAAGCTGCTGAGCGGCGCCCCGTGAGCGGGTGCCCCTGCGAATGAAGCGGGCCTGGATATAGCTCCGCCATCAAGGCATCCCGGAACCTGCGACGCCCGGAATCCGCGACGCGGGGCTTTCGTCAACCCCGCGTCGCAGCTTTAGCAGTGGTAGGGAAACAATTCCCGACGCTACGCAAGCCGCCGGCCGCCGGAGACGGTCTTCAGATCGTCGTCTTTCAGCTCGACGCCGACGGGCTTGCCGGGCTTGACTTGCTCCTTGGGCGTCTTTTCCATGGTCGGCTTGTTCGTATTGATTTGTTCGTCCTTGGCCATGACTGTCTCCATCATTGAAATGATTTACCGTGTAGCTGGGGAGTGCGGTGCATCCCCAGTGAAAGAACGGGTGTCAGATAAACTTCGCGGCGGTTATGGCTTAATCCAGAGTGGCCGCGAGTTAATTTAAGCCCTTGCGCGGCCGCCGGAGACGGTCTTCAGATCGTCGTCTTTCAGCTCAGTGCTGGCGGGCTTGCCGGTCTTGACTTGCTCTTTGGACATCTTTTCCATGGTCGGCTTGCTCTTGGTGATCTGCTCATCCTTCGCCATGACTAACCCCCTCGTTGATGTGATTTGCCGTGTACTTGGAGAGTACGGTGCATCCCCAGTGAAAGAATTGGTATCAGACAAATGTCGCGGCGCTTGTGAATTAATTCACAGTAACCACACTTTTTTGGAGCCTAACCAATCCGTCGTGAATGGCAAACGGAGAAATTGCCCGGCGAACGCGATTTAGCTGCCGGGAGTGGATAATCGGCCGGGTCGCCCGCGCTAAGCGGATAGAAGTGTGCGGGTTGCTCGCGTAGCGTCACCAACTGCCATCGTGGCGCCCTGGAGTTTGGGAGACGCACATGCCCGACCTGATCGAGACCGCCCCCCACATCGCCGGGGCGGCACCGGATGCCGTATTCTTCCCACGCTCGGACGGGTCGCGCGTGCCCTATGCCGTGTTCAGCTCCCAGGAAATCTACGACCTGGAGCAGGAACGCATCTTCCGCGGCCCGACCTGGAGCTTCCTTGGCCTCGAAGCGGAGATCCCGGAGCCGGGCGACTTCAAGAGCACCTATATCGGCGATACCCCGGTGGTGATGACCCGGGCGGCGGATGGCGAGCTGGCGGCCTGGGTCAACCGCTGCGCCCATCGCGGTGCCGTGGTGTGCCGGCGGAAATACGGCAATGCCACCGCGCATACCTGCGTCTATCACCAATGGGCCTATGACCCGAAGGGCAACCTCACCAGCGTACCGTTCCGCCGCGGTCAAAAGGACAAGCCCGGCATGCCGCCGGATTTCGACCTGGCGAGCAATGGGCTGCGCCAGTTGCGGGTGGAGAGCTATCGCGGTCTGGTGTTCGCGACGTTCAGCGACAGCGTCGGCCCGGTGGCGGAGTATCTGGGCGCCGAGATGGGGCCCTATGTCGACCGCATCTTCCACAAGCCGGTGGTCTATCTGGGCTGCACGCGGCAATTCGCGAAATCGAACTGGAAGCTGTATTTCGAGAACGTGAAGGACCCGTACCACGCCAGCCTGCTGCACCTGTTCCACACCACCTTCAACATCTTCCGGGCTGGCATGGAGGCGAATGTCATACCAGATGCCACCCATGGGCTGCACAGCATCATCCTGGCGGCGAAGAACAACGAGCAGACCTCGGATGCCTATAAGGAGCAGAAGATCCGCTCTTTCGACGAAAACTTTTCGCTGAAAGATCCGTCGATCCTGGAGATCCGCCAGGAATATGCCGAGCTCACGACCAATCACATCCAGTCGATCTTTCCTCAGCTGGTCATCCAGCAGATCCACAACACCCTGGTGGCGCGTCAGGTGCTGCCGAAAGGTCCGGATAGCTTCGAGCTGGTCTTCCACTTCTTCGGCTATGCCGATGATGACGAGGAAATGCGGGCGATGCGGATCAAGCAGGCCAATCTGGTCGGGCCGGCGGGTTATATCTCGATGGAGGATACCGAGGCGACCGAGCTGGTCCAACGCGGCACCATCCGCGATGCCGCCTTGTCCTCGGTGATCGACATGGGCTTGAGCGCCGCCGATCGGAGGGACACGCTGATCACCGAGACGCTGATCCGCAAATTCTGGATCGGCTATCAGACCTTGATGCGCCTTTGATCCGTAATACGTTTTAAGGGGTGGATCGCGGGATATGGACAAGCTTTTGATGCTGCGGCTGGAGTTGGCGGCCCTTCAGGACCGCTATATCAGCGTGTTGGACAATGACCGGCTGGAGGAATGGCCGACCCTGTTCGTCGAGGATTGCCTCTACGAGATCATTCCCAAGGAAAACTACGACCGGGGTCTGCCGGCACCGGTGATCCACTGCGACAATCGCCGGATGATGGAAGATCGCGTGCTGTCGCTGCGCAATGCCAACATCTTCGCCGAGCACACCTATCGGCACATGGTGTCCGGTCTCGAACTGCTCGACGTGACGGATGGGGCCGCGGGGATGACATCGAACTACCTGGTGATCAGCACCAACAACGAGGGTACCTCGACGATCTATCAGGCCGGTCGCTACATCGACCGCGTCGTGCTGACCCCGGATGGCTGGCGCTACAAGAGCAAGCGGGTGGTCTACGACACGCTGCGCGTGGCGACGCTGCTGGCCACACCGATCTGAACCGTTCCCCCGGCGGCGACGGATCTCGCGGCGACGGATCTCTGTCGGCATCGTCTTTGGCCGTGTTATTGCTTGCGTCGAAGTCTCGCGGCCTGTCGGGATAAAGGATCTTGACGCAAGCACTCACCTTCGACGGCGGCAGCGCTTTCCGGCTCTGTCGCCAATTCACCTCCGATGATGTCGACGAAACGCGTGAGCGGATCTCTCGGCTTATGCAGCCGCATAGTCTGGAGCCACTCGGCCGATCGCATCGCGCACCCGCCGATATGTATTTCCAGCGCCTGGTCGGGACGGGGTTCGGGACGATCAAATTCGGCGAGATGCGCCTCGATGTGCCGCCGCTCGCCGATTACTATCTGATCGTGTTCTGCCTCAGCGGCCATGCGAGCGTCGAATTCGGCGGCGAGGCCATGACGATCGACCAGTGGCACGGGGCGGTCTGCGGGCCGGGTCAGCGGTTCCAGGGGAATTTTTCGCCGGATTGCGAGCAATTCGTCATGCGCATCGATCAGCGGGCGATGCGCGCCCATACGGGTGCCCGCCGCCTGACGCTGGCGCCGCGCCTGGATCTCGCCGATCCCGCCCTGCGGCCCTGGCTGCTGCAGTTGCAGATCCTGGTGAACGAACCCCATGCGCTGCGTCTGGTGCAACAGGATCGGGGGGCCGCCGCCGATTACGAGCAAGTGCTGCTCCGTACCCTGCTCGCCGGGCATGCGCATAGCGACGCGGCGGAACGGGCGAGGGGCGGCGTGTCGCCGGCTTCGGTGCGCCGGGCCGAGGAGTTCATCCAGACGCATGCGGCCGAGCCGATCCAGCTGCGAGACATCGCCGCCGCCGCCGGCGTTTCCACGCGCAGCTTGCTCGACAGCTTTCGGCGCTTTCGCGACACCTCGCCGATGCGCCATCTGCGCGAGGTCAGGCTGAGCCGGACCCGCGACCACCTGCTGAACCGCCAGGACGGGCTGGGCATCGCGGCGATCGCCCTGGAACATGGCTTCAACCATCTCGGACGCTTCGCCCAGGATTACCAGGAACGCTATGGCGAGCGACCCTCGCAAACCCGCCGGACGCCGCCGAGCCGCGCCAAAATCGGGTGATTGTAACTGGCGGTTGACAGGTATCGACGGACCCTCATCAAATCGCGGAACAGCGACGGGTCCGCGGCGTTAACGTGAGGCGCATTGGTTTTCGGGAGAATCCGATGATCAACCTCACGTTGGATATGTCGCCGATCGGCGGGGCGCACCGCCAGCCGCCCGAAACGCCCTCCGCCCAGGCGGAGATCGAGCGCGATCTCGAATTCTACGTGATCGCCTCGGCGTCCTTCATCGAGATCACCTCCGACCTCTACACGCAAAATCTGGTCGATTTCTTCGCCGATGACGAGGAGGTCGGTGGCTGGCTCGACCAAGTGTGGCAGCCCGAGGAACTGCGCCATGGCGCCGTGCTGAGATCCTATGTACGGGAGACTTGGCCGAGCTTCGACTGGGAGGCGGCCTATCGCAGCTTCTTCGCCGAATACAGCCTGTTCTGCTCGGTCGATGCCTTGATGCCGACCCGGGCCCTGCAATTGGCGGCACTCTGCGTCGTGGAGACCGGGACGGCGAGCTTCTACCGCATGATGGTCTCGGCCACCGCCGATCCGGCGCTGGCGCGGATCGCCGCCGGCATCAGTGCTGACGAGGTCGGCCATTACAAGGCATTCTACCGGCACTTCCGCCGCTACCGCGCGCTCGAACAGCCGCCGCAATCGCAGGTCCTGCGCGCGTTGCTGAAGCGGGCGGGCGAGGTCGACGCGGCCGATGCCTTCTACGCCTTCAAGCATGTGCGACTGGCCAACTCGTCCTCCGGCGAGTTCGACCGCCGGGATTACGCGGCGTTCCGCAATGCCTGCCGCAAACTCGCCAAACGGCACTTCCCCACCGAGATGGCGATGAAGATGTTCCTGAAGCCGCTGGACCTCGGCGCGATGACCGGCCGGCTGGCCCTGCCGCCGCTGACCTGGGCGACCCGCCTTGTGCTGTTCCGTTAGTCGGCGGGGTAAGGTTTACCCGCGATGCCCGATGATCGACGCAAAAATTTCCCACAGCTGCGTGCCTTTGGTTGAAAGATTGGGAACTTTGCCCGCGACCTCGGCGGTAAACTCCCTCTCATCGTGACCCCACGCCATGAGAGTGCGCCCTGATGTTTGAAAAGCTGTTCCTCGACCACCCCCGCACGGTCGACGAGACCTATTTCGAGCATTTCCAGGTCGCGGGCTATTTCGGCGTGACCATGCTGGCGGCCGGGCTCGCCTGTCTGGTCCATGCGCTGATCCCCGGCGCCTTCACCAAGACCGGCAGCAAGGCGGTGCGCCATCTGTACGAGCGCATGGTCGCTTCGCGCCACCGTGCCACGACGGACAACACGGCCGCCGCCACCCGCTGATGTGCCGCTGGCTCAGCTATTTCGGCGCCGAGACCTATCTCGAAACCCTGCTGTTCGAGCCGAAATATTCCCTCGTCCAGCAGAGCCTGGCCGCGCGCAAATCGGTCTGCACGACCCAGGGCGACGGGTTCGGCCTCGGCTGGTACGGCGACCACGAGGATCCCGGCCTCTATCGCGAGACGCTGCCGGCCTGGAACGATCGCAACCTGCGCTCGCTCGCCCGGCAGCTTCGCGCGCGGCTGTTCTTCGCCCATGTCCGCGCCTCGACGGGCACCGACACGGCGCGGGCCAATTGCCATCCCTTCGCCCATCGCAAATGGCTGTTCATGCATAACGGCCAGATCGGCGGCTATGACCGGCTGCGCCGCCGGCTCGATTCCAAGATCCCCGACGAATTTTACCCCTTCCGGGTCGGCACGACCGACAGCGAAAGCGCCTTCTACCTGCTGTTCCGCCATGGCGTGGAGACCGATCCGCTGGGCGCGCTGCGCCGGACCCTGGCCGATATCCAGGACGAGATGGCGATCGCCCAGGTCACCGACCCGCTGCGCTTCACCGCCGCCTTGACCGATGGCGAGCGGGTCATCGCCGTGCGCTATGCCAGCGATCACGAGCCGCCCAGCCTCTATTGGCGCGAGGAGGCCGATCGGGTGATCGTCGTGTCCGAGCCGCTCGACGGCGAGGCGCAGCGCTGGAACTGCGTGCCGCCCGATCATTTCCTGGTTTGCACCCGCCAGGACGGCGTGACCCTGTTGCCCGTCGCAGCCTAAGTTCTGGTAGAAAAATAACGCACCGCGTGTAATCTCTGGGAAATCATCCCACGAGAAGCGTTGTTCATGGTGGATCTAGACCGTATCGATGCGCGCATCCTGGCCAAGCTGCAAAGCGAGGCCGGCGTCACCATGGCCGAGCTGGCCGATGCGGTCGGCCTGTCGAGCAACGCCTGCTGGCGCCGGGTCAAGAGCCTGGAGGAGGCCGGCATCATCAAGCACCGGGTGGCCTTGCTCGATGCCGGCAAGCTCGGGCTCGGCGCCACCGTGTTCGTCAGCATCCGCACGAGCCAGCACAACGAGGAATGGCTGGCGGGCTTCGCCAAGGGGGTCTCGTCCATCCCGGAGATCGTCGAGTGCTACCGCATGAGCGGCGACGTGGATTACCTGCTGAAGATCATCGTCGCCGACATCGCCCATTACGACCGGGTCTATCGCAAGCTGATCCGCGTCACGAACCTGCTGGACGTCAGTTCGAGTTTCGCCATGGAACAACTGAAATACACGACGGCGCTACCGCTGTCGGAGGTCGCGTTCAAGGCGTAGGGGACGGATAGGGCGGCTGGTCCCAGGATGGCCGCGCGGCTGCTCGTCCGAACATTCGGCGAAGGGGGACAGCGCTTCGTCCGTTCGCTCCGGCTCGATACGCATGCGCGGGACTCTACCTGCTGGCTGCATGGCGATCGCTATTGCCTCTCGATGTGTCCCCGTTGAACGCACGACCGCGCCCCAACCGAACACCACATGCTTTGTCGTCACGCGCTGAAGCAACCAGCGATGACGCGCGGCGTTGACCAATCGAGTGCCTGATCACGGCGCCGCCCTCTCGCGGCGCCGATCAGAGCACCCTTTTGGGAAGGAGTAGCGCGATGTTGTCAACCGTATCGTCGCTCACCGGCTATGCCATCGAAGCGACCGATGGCACCCTGGGAACCGTCAGCGATTTCCTGTTCGACGACCAGAGTTGGAAGGTTCGATGGCTGGTCGTCGATACCGGCACCTGGTTGCCGGGGCGCAAGGTGCTGATCCATGTCTCCGCCCTCGGCAAGGCCGATCCGTTGCGTCAACAGCTGCCGGTGGCGCTGACCAAGCAGCAGGTCGAAGATAGTCCGGATATCCTGGAGCATCAGCCGGTGTCGCGGCGGATGCAGGGTCAACTCTACGACTATTACGGCTGGGACCCTTATTGGGGCGGCAATTTCCTGGGCATGGGATCGATCGCGGGCGCGGTCGGCGACCCCGCCTATGGCATTCCGGGCGCCGCCGTCGCCGAGATGGCCCAAGGCAACGATCATGAGGCCGATCCGCATCTGCACAGTGTGGATGCCGTCACCGGCTATCATATCCACGCGACCGACGGCTCCATCGGCCATGTCGAGGGTTTCCTCATCGAGGACGAGAATTGGACTGTCGGATATCTCATCGTCGATACCCGCAACTGGTTGCCGGGAAAGCATGTTCTGCTCTCGCCCTACGCGGTGCGGGAAATCGATTGGCTGGATCGTCAGGTCAAGGTCGATATCCCACGGGAAAAGATCAAGGCCGGTCCGCCCTGGGATCCGGTGGATTTGATCGACGAGGCGTATGCGCGGCGGCTCCACAGTCACTATGACTGGCCCGACTACACGATCTAACCCACCCGGCTAACCCCCTGGGACGAAGCGTCGCCCATAGGCGTTGCATCGGGGCGACGCCCGGCTAAGATCGCTTGGGCCCGGCTAAGATCGCTTGGGCCACGTCGTCGCGTGAGTAGCACGGCCCGCACCACGAGCCAGGATGGGAAATCGCATGTCAGGCACGCTCAGTCCCTTCGCCGGAAGGCTGCTCCAGCCGGCGGCTCTGGTGGATGTGCCGCGCCTGGTCACCGCGTATTTCTCGGGTAGGCCCGATCCGTCGGTGGCGGCGCAACGGGTCGCCTTCGGTACCTCCGGCCATCGCGGTTCCGCCTTCGACAACGCCTTCAACGAGGCGCATATCCTCGCGACCAGCCAGGCGATCTGCCTCTACCGGAAAAGCCAGGGCATCGACGGCCCCCTCTTCGTCGGCAAGGACACGCATGCCTTGTCGGAGCCGGCTTTCGTCAGCGCGCTCGAGGTCTTCGCCGCGAACGGCGTCGAGACGATGATCGATGCGCGCGACGGCTATACCCCGACACCGGCCGTCTCGCACGCGATCCTGACCTATAATCGGGGCCGGACCGGCGGTTTCGCCGATGGGGTGGTGATCACCCCGTCGCATAACCCGCCGGCCGATGGCGGGTTCAAATACAACCCGCCGAATGGTGGGCCGGCTGGATCGGAGGTGACGGATTGGATCCAGCGCACCGCGAACACGCTGTTGGAAAAGCGGCTGGAGGGCGTGCATCGGCTGCCCTACGAGCAGGCGCTCAAGATATCCACCACGCACCGCCATGATTATATCGACCACTATGTCGACGATCTGGCGACTGTGGTGGATATGGCGGCGATCCGCGACGCTGGCGTCACGATCGGGATCGATCCGCTGGGTGGCGCCGCCGTGCATTACTGGCAGCCGATCATCGATCGCTATGGGCTGAAGGCGACGATCGTCAACGACGCGATCGACCCGACCTTCCGCTTCATGACCGCCGATTGGGACGGCAAGATCCGGATGGATTGTTCGTCGCCCTATGCGATGGCCAGTCTGATCGCGCTGCGCGACCGGTTCGACATCGCCTTCGCCAACGACACGGACGCCGATCGCCATGGCATCGTGTGCCCCTCCGGCGGGTTGATGAACCCCAACCATTACCTGACCGCGGCGATCGCCTATCTCTTCGGCCATCGCTCGGAATGGGACGAGAAGTGCGCCATCGGCAAGACGGTGGTTTCCAGCGGCAGCATCGATCGCGTCGCCGGCAAGCTTGGCCGGAAGCTTATCGAGGTGCCGGTCGGCTTCAAATGGTTCGTCGACGGGTTGAGCGACGGGTCGCTGGGCTTCGGCGGGGAGGAGAGCGCCGGGGCGTCGTTCCTGAGGCGTGACGGGTCGGTCTGGTCGACCGATAAGGATGGCCTGATCCTGGGCTTGCTGGCCGCCGAGATGACCGCCGTGACCGGCCATGACCCCAGCGAACTCTATGCCGACCTCACCCGCGATCTGGGCGAGCCGGCCTATGAGCGGATCGACGCGCCGGCGACGGCGGCGCAGAAGACCTTGTTGAAACAGCTGTCGCCCGGCCAAATCAGCGCCACCGAGCTTGCCGGCGAACCGATCCTCGATCGGTTGACTACGGCCCCCGGCAATGGCCAGCCGTTCGGCGGCATCAAGGTGATCACGCAGAATGGCTGGTTCGCCGCCCGGCCCTCGGGCACGGAAGATGTCTACAAGATCTATGCGGAGAGTTTCCGGGGCGAGGAGCATCTGCGGCTGATCCAGCAGGAGGCTCAGGCAATCATAGCGCGCGCCTTCGAGGCGGCTTAGAATTCCAAACCCCGATGGGGACGGCATGCGCTTCAACGCCCCGGCGTGACGCCGGCGTGCCGAGCCGATACTCAGCCGAGCCGATAAAAAGACGTCAAAAAAGATCCTCGGGAGGAAAAATGACCACGCCGCTCCTTCGGAACAGCCCCGTGCCGAGCCACCGCCCGCGCTTCGCCGGTGCCGTTGGCACGTCGACATGAGCGTGACGGTCGGGGTGAACGGCGTCGCCTTCGGCGCCGGCTGGGTGGAGCGCGCCGACCGGGTGCTGGGCTGGGCGACGGAGGTGCCGGCGGCGATCCTGGTGGTCGCCGAGGTGGTCATCCTGTTCATGGGGGTCGTCTCGCGGTTCGTGTTCGAGCGGCCGCTGGTGTGGAGCGACGAACTCGCGGCATTGCTGTTTCTTTGGCTCGCCATGCTGGGGGCGGCGATCGCCTTGCGGCGCGGCGCTCATATGCGGCTGACCACGGTGATCGGCCGCTTTCCCGCTATCTGGCGCGGTCGTCTCGATGCGCTGGCGGTCGGCGTGCCGTTGGTGTTCCTGGTGCTGCTCGCCAACCCGACCTATGACTATGTCGACGATCAATCGCTCATCGAGACGCCGGCATTGGGCTGGCCGGGCAGCATCCGGGCCGCCGCCATGATGGCGGGCATCGTCCTGATGCTGATCGTCTGTCTGTTGCGCCTGGCGCGACGCGGGCTGCGCGAGACGCTGCTGGCCATGGCGGCGCTGGGCGTCGTGGCGGCTCTGCTGTGGCTCTTCGCCGCCCCGCTGCACGCGATCGGCAATTGGAACCTGCTGATCTTCTTCGTCCTGCTGGTCGGCTCCGCGGTGCTGTTGGGCGTGCCGATCGCCTTCGCCTTCGGGCTCGCGACGGCGGCCTATCTGCTGACCGTCACATCGACGCCGCTTTCGGTGATCGCCGGGCGGCTGGACGAGGGGATGAGCTCGCTTATCCTGCTTGCCGTGCCGCTGTTCGTGTTGCTGGGGCAACTCGTCGAAATGACCGGGATGGCGCGGGCGATGGTCGGGTTCCTCGCCTCGCTGCTCGGTCATGTGCGCGGCGGCCTCTCTTATGTGCTGCTCGGCGGCATGCTGCTGGTATCGGGTATCTCCGGGTCCAAAGCCGCCGACATGGCCGCGGTCGCCCCGGTGCTGTTCCCGGAGATGAAGCGGCGCGGCCTGAACGAAGGCGAGATGGTTTCCCTGCTGGCGGCATCCGGTGCCATGGCCGAGACGATTCCGCCGTCGCTGGTGTTGATCGCGATCGCCTCGGTCACGGGGATCTCGATCGCGGCCCTGTTCACCGGCGGTCTGCTGCCGGGCCTCGTCCTGGCGCTGGCCCTCGCGGCGATCGCCCGCCACCGCACCCCCGGCGATGTCAGCGGCCTCAAGCGGGCGCCGATGAGTGCCGTGCTGCGCGCCTTCGTCATCGGCTTGCCCGCCCTGGTGCTGCCCGTGGTGATCCGCTTCGCCGTGGTCGAGGGCATCGCCACGGCGACGGAGGTCTCGACCATCGGCATCGCCTATGCCGTGATCGCCGGTCTGCTGATCTATCGCCGCTTCGATTGGCGACGGCTCTATCCGATGCTGGTGGAGACGGCGTCCCTGTCGGGCGCCATCCTGTTCATCATCGGTGCCGCCACCGGCATGGCCTGGGCGCTGACCCAATCCGGCTTTTCCCATGCCCTCGCCCAGACCATGGGGATGGTGCCGGGCGGCTCGCTGGGTTTCCTGCTGATCTCGATCGCGGCGTTCATCGTGCTGGGCAGCGTGCTGGAAGGCATCCCGGCCATGGTGCTGTTCGGCCCGTTGCTGTTCCCGATCGCCCGCCAGATCGGCGTCAACGAGGTGCATTACGCGATCGTCATCATCCTGGCGATGGGGATCGGCTTGTTCGCGCCGCCCTTCGGACTCGGGTACTACACCGCCTGCAGCATCGGCCGGGTCAATCCCGATATCGCGATGCTGCGCATCTGGCCCTATCTCGGCGCCCTGGTGCTCGCCCTGGTCCTGCTGGCGGCGGTGCCCTGGTTTTCGACGGGTTTCCTGTCTTAAGGCACCCGGCTTCCTGTCTTAAGGCACAACCCATCCCGACTTGAGTTCAACACATTGTGACCGCCCGCGGCTCATTCGCTGGTGGCCTTGGGGCATGTTCCGGGCCATGGATGGTGACGCGTCGTCGATGTGAATAACCCGTCAAACGGGGGGAGCTCATGCAACGAGACAGTGCCGCTATCGGCTCGGCCGTCCAGGTCGTGACCGTGCATCCGGGTCTGGTGCGGTTGACCCATTGGCTGAACGCCCTCGCCATCATCCTGATGATCGGCAGCGGCTGGCGGATCTATGAGTCCTCGCCGCTGTTCGACTTTTTCGATTTCCCAATCTGGCTGACGCTGGGTGGCGATCCCGAGACGTCGCAGCATTGGCATAACGAGACCGGCCTCGCCGGCGCGCTGCAATGGCATTTCGCGGCGATGTGGCTGCTGTTCACCAGCCTCGCCGCCTACCTGATCTATGGCCTGGTCTCCGGCCATTTCTGGCGGGCGTTCCTGCCGCTGTCGCCGCGCGCGGTCCTGCGCGACGTGACGGCGGCGCTGTCCGGGCGGCTCGACCACCGGGTGGGCGAACGCAACGCGGTGCAGAAGCTGCTGTATATCGGGGTGATCGGCGCCATGATCCTCATGGTGCTCTCGGGTCTGGCGATCTGGAAACCGGTCCAGTTCCAGGTCTTGGCGGCGCTGTTCGGCGGATACGATACCGCGCGCTACGTCCATTTCTTCGGCATGTCGGCGATCGTGCTGTTCCTGGTGGTGCATCTGGCGCTGACCGCCCTGGTGCCCAAGGTGCTGCCGCCGATGATCACCGGCCGGGCCCGGCTCGACCATCCGTCCAAAGCAAGTGAGAGGGTCCGGTCATGACGGGCTTGGGTAAACCAGACCAGCGGGTTCTGGCGGCCGAGGCGCCGCGTGTTCGGGGGCTGGAGCGGCGGCTGTTCATGAAGCAGGGGCTGAGCCTCGGCGCGCTCACTCTCCTGACCGGTTGCGACATCACCGACACCGAGACGGTACAGCGCGTGTTGTGGACTATGTCGTCCTGGAACGACCGGGTGCAGGCCGCGTTGTTCAGCTCGACGCGGTTGGCGCCGACCTATCCGGAATCGGCAGTCGACCGGGAATTCCGGTTCAACGCGTTTTACGGCGAGGACGAGGCGCCGGCGCTCGATGGGGCGAGCTTCAAGCTGGAGCTGTCGGGCCTCATCGCCGACAAGCGTCCGTGGAAGCTGGAGCAATTGTACCAGTTGCCGGAGGAGTCGCAGATCACCCGCCACGTCTGTGTCGAGGGCTGGAGCCGGATCGGCAAATGGAGCGGCTGTCCGCTGCGGGTTTTTCTGGAGCGGGTCGGCGCCGATACGACCGCCAAATATGTCGGCTTTATCTGCGCGGACGGCTATTATTCCAGCATGGACATGGCGACGGCATTGCATCCCCAGACGCTGATGGCCTTCAAATTCGCCGATCAGACGCTGCCCCGGAAATTCGGCTTTCCGATGAAGATCCGGGTGCCGACCAAACTCGGCTTCAAGAACCCGAAGCATGTCGTGGCGCTGTCGGTGACCAACGACTACCCCGGCGGCTTTTGGGAAGACTACGGCTACAACTGGTTCGGCGGCATATGACGGGTGAGCGTGCGTCGCTTTGCGCGGTGGCGATCATGGCGAAGGCGTCGCGCCCCGGCATGGTGAAGACGCGGATGGTGCCGCCGATGACCTATGAGCAGGCGGCGGCGCTGAACACCTGCTTTCTCAGCGACATCGCGGCGAATATCGAACGGGCGGCCGGGGTGGCGCCGATCCAGGGTTATGCCGCCTATCATCCGGCCGGCTCCGAGGCGTTTTTCGAGACCCTGCTGCCGCCGGGCTTCCGGCTGCTCCCGCCGCGCGAAGCCGGCATCGGCCGCAGCCTGCTGCATGCCAGCCGCGATCTGCTGGCGGCCGGCTATGGGTCGATGTGCCTGGTGAATTCCGACAGCCCGACCTTGCCGAGCGAGGTGCTGGTCGAGGCGCAGCGCAAGCTGGCGGAACCCGGCGACCGCGTCGTGCTCGGCCCGGCCATCGATGGCGGCTACTACCTTATCGGCCTCAAGACCTTCCATGTCCGGCTGTTCGAGGAGATCGATTGGAGCACCGAACGGGTGCTGCGGCAGACGCTGGAGCGCGCCGCCGAGATCGGGCTGGAGACGCATCTGTTGCGGCCCTGGTACGATGTCGACGACGCGGCGGCGATCGCGCTGTTGCGGGATGAATTGTCCGGCCGGTCCGGTCAATTCGCCGGTGGCTCGCCGGCCCATCACGCGGCGGCTTTCCTGCGCGACCTGCCGCGCTTCACCGAGTGACCCCCGCCAGTTCTCCCCGGATCGGCACGCTGATCGGCTGCGGAATCGTCCTAATGCTGCTCGCCGCCGCCGCCCTGGCTGCTCAAAACAGCGGGGACATGGGCCTCTTCGTGACGCTGGCCCTCGGCCAATGCGCCGCCTATGGCGGTGCCGTGTGGCTGGTGCGCGCGGGCGGGTTCGGGCGTCGCGGGCTGCTCGTCATCCTGCTGGGCGCGGTGCTGTTGCGCCTGGTGGCGTTGAACGCCCCCATATTCCTGTCGACCGACATCTACCGCTATGTCTGGGACGGGCGTGTCCAGGCCGCCGGCATCAACCCGTACCGGTATATCCCGACCGACGAGCCTCTGGCCGGGCTGCGGGACGAGGCGATCTTTCCGAACATCAACCGCAACAATTACGCGCCGACCATCTATCCGCCGGTCGCCCAGTTCCTGTTCCTGCTGGCGACACGGCTGGGCGAGACGGTCCTGGCGATGAAGTCGGCGCTGCTCTTGATCGAGTTGATCGGGATCGCGGCGTTGCTGGCGGCGCTGCGCCGGATCGGTGCGCCGGCCGAACGCATCCTGGTCTATGCCTGGCATCCGCTGCCGGTCTGGGAAATCGCCGGGTCGGGTCATGTCGACGCGGCGGTGGTCGCCGGGGTGGCGCTGGCGCTCTGGGCCTTCGTCGCCCACCGCCGGGCATTGGTCGCCTTGGCGCTGGCCGCGGCGTGCCTGGTGAAGCCGTTCCCCATCACCCTTGCCCCGGCGCTGTGGCGGCGGCGCGATTTCAGGCTGCCGCTGGTGTTCGTGGCGGCGGTGGCGCTGGCCTATCTGCCCTATCTCGGCGTCGGCTGGCGGGTGCTGGGGTTCCTGCCGCGATACGCCGATGAGGAGGGGCTGCGCAGCGGCGGCGGCTTCTGGCTCCTCGATCTGCTGCACACCGCACTCTCCTGGGACATGCCGAGTGCCCTCTATTTGGCGATCGCCGCCCTGCTCATGGTCGGCCTGGCGGTCGGCGCGCTGGCCGCGCCGCCGGAGGATACGCAGCGGCGGCTTCGCTGGGCGCGCGCCCTCGGCGTCGGCGGCATGGTGCTGTTTTCGCCGCATTACGCCTGGTACTTCGTCTGGCTGCTTCCGCTGCTCGCGATGGCATTCTACGCGCCGGCCCTGTGGCTGACGGCGGCGGCGTTCCTGCTCTATCCCTGGAACGCCGATGGGCACAGCCCGGTCTGGGTCGGTGCTATCATCTATGGCGGGTTCGCCCTCTGGGCGCTCGCCGAATTCTGTCGATATCTCATCCTGTCACCGCATTACGGAGGAAAGCATGGCATCGCAGGGTCACGCTGAGCAAACCCGCCCGAACCCGCGCCGCTACTTCGAACAGATCGGCGACGAGCGGTCGTCGGTCGCGACAGCCGACCCGGTCTGCCTCTATCTGGAGGTGACCAACCGCTGCAACCTGCTGTGCGAGACCTGTCCGCGCACCTTCGAGGATCTCGAACCGCCGGCGGATATGAGCTGGGACCTGTTCACCACGATCGTCGACCAGTTCCCGGATTTGAGCCGGGTCGTGCTGCATGGCGTCGGCGAGCCGATGCTGGTGAAGAACCTGCCGCGCATGGTCCGCTATCTAAAGGCGCGCGGGATCTATGTGCTGTTCAACACCAACGGCACCTTGCTCAACGAGAAGAAGGGACGAGAACTCGCCGAGGCCGGTCTGGACGAGTTGCGCGTCTCGCTCGACGCCGCGACCGCCGAGGCGTTCCTGCAGGTGCGCGGCAAGGATATGTTCGACCGCATCCTGCGCAATCTGCGCGGCTTCACCGCCATGCAGCGCGCCACCGGCCTTACCCTGCCGCGCGTGTCGCTCTGGCTGACGGGCCTCAAGGAGACGATCGATCAATTGCCGGCCTTTGTCCGCCTGGCCTCGGACATCGGCGTGCCGGAAGTGCACCTACAGCGGCTGGTCTATTTTCCGGAGGGGCAGGGCCTTGCCCGCGCGGGGTCCGCGCTGTTCGAACAGCTCGACGGCACCGAGGCGCGCGCCGTCGCCGAGGCCGAGGCGCTGGCCGCCGAGCTGGGCGTGGCCTTCGATGCCTCGGGGGCCACGGAACCGGGCACCAGCCTCGCGCGGGCAACCGACGACAAGCCCTGGTCGCTGTGCCGGCGACCCTGGACGCTGATGTATTTCACCGCCCATGGCCGGGCGATCCCGTGCTGCATCGCGCCCTTCTCGATGCGCGGTTACGACGCCTTCACGCTCGGCAACGCCACCAGCCAGAGCCTGCGGGAGATCTGGAATGGTCCGCGCTACCAGGATTTCCGCCAGGCGCTGATGGCGGATCAGCCGCCGGATGCCTGTGCCTCCTGCGGCCTGCGCTGGAGCCTCTGAGGCGCATGGTCACCGCGGCGCCTTCGCCGATGGCGGTTCGGCCGCGCATCGCCGTGGTCATCCCGACGCTGAACGAGGCCGGCTCGATCGGCGCCGTCATCCGGGCCATGCCGCGTGATTGGGTCGATCGGGTGATCGTCGTCGATGGCCGCAGCACCGACGCCACCGCCGCCGAGGCGCATGCCGCCGGGGCGGAGGTCGTGGTCGAGACCCGGCCCGGTTACGGCCGCGCCTGCCAAACGGGCGCCGAACGGGGGGCCTCGGATTGCCCGATCCTGGTGTTCCTCGATGGCGACGGCAGCGATCGGCCCGACCTCATCCCCGGCCTCGTGGCACCGCTGATCCGCGACGGGCAGGATTTCGTTATCGGTTCCCGCGCGCGGGGCGAACGCGAGGCCGGCAGCATGGGGGCGCATCAATTGCTTGCCGGCTGGCTGGTCGGCCTGGCGCTGTGGTGGCTCTACGGTGTGCGCTACACCGATATGTGCGCGTTCCGGGCGATCCGCGCCGAGGCGCTGGCGGGGCTGGGAATGCGACAGATGAGTTATGGCTGGAACTTGGAGATGCAGATGCTGGCTGCCCGCGCCGGCCTCCGGATCCTGGAATTGCCGGTCGCCCATCGCCGTCGCAGCGCCGGCGCCTCGAAGGTATCGGGTAGTCTCCGCGGCACGATCCGCGCCGGGGCCAGGATCATCGCCACCTTATGGACGGTCGCCCGCGAACCGGCGCCGAACCGCTGAACGCGGCGGCCAGCACCCAATCAGGTGGACTAGACCGGCAATCCGTGGTCGGCGAGATACCCGGCGGCGACCCGCTGGCGGACCCGCGTCTTCAGATGCTTGGCGTTCAGTTGGGAGCGCTGCAACGCTTCCTCGGCTGCCACCAACGCCGCCAGCACTTCTTCGCTGGGTGACCGGCGCTGCGCGATCAGCGCGTCGAGCGCCTGTTCATAGCGTTGGCCGGTCTCGGCAAGGCGTTGTCGCACCGTGTCGGGATCCGGCACGGTCGGGGCGGCTTTTTGGCGCTTCATGGCTTTCTCGTGCTTGGCTTGCTTCGTTGGCATCGAGAGGTCCTTATCTCGGTTTTTGTTCGTGGCTATGGCCGACAACAAACTGTGACCAAGCAGCCAGCCCGGCAAGATGCTCGACAAATACACGATTTGTCCAGTGCGCGAATGGCAACGCTGCCGATACGCCGGCAAGAGGATCAGTGCCGCGTATCCGGCTCGTTACTCTTCAGCAATTGACCCGCGGCCCATGCGACGCGTTCCCAGACCGCCCAGTAATAGCTATCGCCGCGCTCGGCCGATTCATCGGCCCGCGCGGTCGCTACCTCGACGGAAAAATCGCCTGCCCGTTCGACAAGCATGCTCGCCGTCGTCCAGATATCCTGTTCAGTGACCGCCATCCGCCCGCCGCATCAGGTCTATGTCCTCAAACCGCCGCCGATCCGGCATGTCCGAATCGGGCGACAAGGTAACCCCCCGCGCGCCAAACCGCACGATGATTTCGCTTTCACGGCCTGCGATATTCTGATCCATCGCCGAACCTTGGCACCGGCGGGTATACTGATAGGCATGACGATGTTCAGGTCCAAGCCGATCTTACCCCGACCGTGGCGCTGGCGGCCCGCCGGCGGGATGGCGATCCTCTGCATCCTCCTGCTGTGCGGCCTCGCGCCGCGCGATGGGAGAGCGGCTGTCGGGGGGATGCAGGATCTGGTCGCGGCCAGCCTGATGCCGGAAAGCCGGACGGTGCGGCCGGGCGATACGGTGACGATCGGCCTGCGCCTTGAGATGAAGCCCGGTTGGCATACCTATTGGCGCAATCCCGGCGATGCCGGCTTGCCGACCACGGTGGCCTGGACGCTGCCGCCCGGGGTGACGGCGGGGCCGCTCGCCTGGCCGCGGCCGGAACGGTTTTCCGTCGGAACGATCACGAATTACGGCTATGCCGGAACCGTGGTGTTGCCGACCGAGCTTCACGTGCCGCCCGAATTCGCGGGCGACCGGATCGATCTCTCGGCCGAGGTGACGTGGCTGGCCTGTACCGATATCTGCGTGCCGGGATCGGCGACGCTCACCGCCAGCCTGGCGATCGGTCCCTTGGCGCCGGACCCGGCAGCGGCGACGGCGCTGCCGGCGACCCGCGAAGCCATTCCGGCCGCGGCTCGGTTCGAGACGACCTTCGCGCTCGATCAATCCCGGATCCGGCTGCATGTGCCGCCCACGGGCTATGACGGTCTGAGCGACCCGAAAGCGGTTTTTCTGCCCTATGACGGCGGCGTCATCGACGATGCCGCCAAGCAGGTCCAGACGATCGGCGCCGACGGCCTGATGCTCACCCTTGTCAAGGCGCCTCCGGTCCCCGCCGGACCGACACCGGCAACGCTGGATGGGGTGCTGGTGATCGATGGGGTCGCCGGTGGCCGACCGGTGAGCCGCGCGGTCGAGGTGTCGGCCAATCCGATGGCGGCCAATTCTCCGCTGTCCAGCCCAATGCTGGGGGCGGCCGCGCTGGATAGCGTCAGCTGGGGGGGGGCGCTGGTGTTGGCGCTGCTCGGTGGCCTGGTCTTGAACGTCATGCCCTGCGTGTTCCCGGTGCTGTCGCTGAAGCTGCTCGGCCTCGCGCAACAGGCGAATGCGCCGCGCGCGGAGCGGCTCGGCCACGCGGCGGCCTATGCCGGCGGCATCCTGGTCTGTTTCGCAGGGCTCGGCCTGCTCATGCTCGCCCTGCGCGCCGGCGGCCACGAGGTCGGCTGGGGCTTCCAGTTGCAATCGTCGGGTTTTGTCGCCGCCCTCGCCTATCTGTTGTTCGGCATGGGGTTGTGGCTGTCCGGCCTGATCGAGATTGGCGGCGGCTGGATCGGCGTCGGCGACGGGCTGGCGCGGCGTTCGGGTTGGCGCGGCGCCTTCTTTACCGGCATGCTCGCGACGGTCGTCGCGACACCGTGCACCGCCCCCTTCATGGGGACGGCCCTGGGTTTCGCCATGGCGGCCTCCGTGCCGTTGGCGCTCGGCGTGTTTCTGGCGCTCGGCCTCGGCTTGGCCGCTCCCTATCTCCTCATCAGCGCGCTGCCCGGCCTTGGCCGGTTGCTGCCGCGACCCGGCCGCTGGATGGAAACCACCAAACAGGCCCTGGCGTTTCCGCTCTACGGCACCGTCGCTTGGCTGGTCTGGGTGTTGAGCCAGCAGACGGATCCGGCCGGGCTGTTGTCGGTGCTCGGTGGCCTGGTCCTGATCGGTTTCGCCTGCTGGTGCATCGGTCGCACCGCATCGAGCGGCGGGCTCGGCCGGATGATCGGCCGCGGTCTGGGGGCCGCCGCCGCGGTGGCGGCGCTATCGTTGTTGCTGACGGGTGTGATCGGCGGCGGGGGCAGTGGCGGGGCGGTCGAGAAAACGCCGGCCGCTGGATCGGCGAGGGGTGGCCTCGCCTATGAACCGTTCTCCCAGCAGCGGCTGGCGGCACTCCGGGCGTCCGGTCGGCCGGTCTTCATCGATATGACCGCGGCCTGGTGCATCACTTGTCTGCTGAACGAGCGCACATCGTTGGACAGCGCCGCCGTCCGCGATGCGTTCGAGCGGCGGGGTGTGGTGGCGCTCAAAGGGGATTGGACCAACCAGAACCCCGAAATCACCGAATTGCTCCGGCAATTCAGGCGGAGCGGTGTGCCGCTCTATGTCTATTTCGACGGTGCCAATCCGCCGGTTCTGCTGCCGCAGATCCTGACCGAGGCGACCCTGCTGGAGGTTGTCGGGCGGTCCTAGCCGCTTCTCGCTTTTGTCGCGATTCGCGAAAAACTTCGTCGCCGAATACGGCTTTCAGTATATCGCCGATCCCTTATAAAATAAATATGTCATTCGGCTAATTGGCTTTTCTCAGTTACACGGAAACATGTTGCGGCGAGTCCGCAAGCTCACTACGGTTTTCATGGCTCACGTATAAAGGGTGCGGGTCGGCTTCCGCAGTCGTACGCGCCGGGCTGGATGGAGTCCCGTGAACTGCGATTTGCATTTTCGGATCGAATGGCGTGTTTCCTGGTTGAGCGGCACTTGGCCGACACTGGGCAGAACCCTTGTCGATATCCGCCGGGCCTGCGCCGCTTGTGGCCGGCTTGGTCGCGATGACTGATCCGACTCTCGATCCACCGCCTGACGCTTCACCCGAAGCGCCCGACCTTCTGGAGGTCGCGGCGGAGCGTCAGCGCACCAGCGACCAGATCATTCTCGAGAACATGGCCGAGCTGTTCGTGCGGGACGACCATCGCCTGTCCGAACGCGAACGCGCGCTGATGGAATCGATCCTCGCCAAGCTGATCCATGGCGTCGAGATGCGCGTGCGGCAGGATCTCGCCAAGCGGCTGGAGGGTCTTGAGACGGCGCCGCGGGCGCTGGTCGTCATGCTGGCGAATGACGATGTCGCCGTGGCCCGGCCGCTACTGCTGTCCAGCCCGCTGCTGCGCGACCCCGATCTCATCGAGATCGTCAAGAATCGCAGCCAGGAACATCTGCTCTCGGTGGCGTTGCGCCGGCCGTTGAGCACGACCGTGGCCGAGGCGATCGTCGATTACGGCGACGAGCAGGTCATCGAACAGCTTCTGAAGAACAGCGACGCCGCCCTGTCGCGGCGGGCCTTCGAGTATCTGGTGGCGGAATCCCGCCAGGTCGACCAGTTCCAGGAACCGCTGCTGGAGCGTGCCGATCTGCCGACCGATCTCGCTTACCGGATGTTCTGGTGGGTTTCCGGTGCGCTGCGCCAGGTGATCTTGAAGCGGTACGATGTCGATCCGGGGATGCTCGACGACATGCTGCAGGAATCGACCCGCTCGGCGATGGCGGATCCTCCGGCGCCGACCGCGCGGACCGAGGCTACCCGCTTGACGGCGGCGCTGGCCGATGCGCGCGCGCTTGACGACCGTTTCCTGATCCAGGCGCTGCGCAATGGCCGGATCACCGCGGTGGTCGCGGCACTGGCGCTGCGCTGCGGCATCTCGCAGGAGATCGCCCGGCGAATCCTGTTCGATGCCGGTGGTGAGACCCTGGCGATCGCCTGTCGGGCGATTGGCATGGATCGCGGCAGTTTCAGCACGGTCTTTCTGTTGTCGCGACAGGGCCGTGGCCGGGGCGAGCAACCGTCGGTGCTGCGCGATATTTTGGCGTTTTTCGATGTGGCGAGCGAAGCGAAGGCGCGGGGGGTCATCCGCTATTGGCGGGCGGATCAGGAATATCTGGCGGCGATCGCCGCCTTTGGCGACACTCCGTCCGGGATGCAGCCATGAACAGCTCGCCCCCGACGGTGCCGGCGGCCAAGGAGCAGCAACGTCTGCCCGGGCAGGTTCGACTGCTGATGGGGACCGGTGTCGAGGCGGTGCCCCGCGCTCTCCACTCGACACTGGCTCGCATCGTCATGCAGGAAATGTCGCCGATCTTCATCGCGTATCTCGACGCGCGGAGCCTCTTCGCGAACGACGACTATCTGACCCTGTTCGAGATTTCATCGCGGTCTCCGTCGGCACTCGACCGCCACTTCACCGACCTCCAGGCCGAACTCGACGAGATCGTCGATGATCTGCGACGCGGCTCGGGTCGGCTGGTCATGCAACGGACGGTGCAGCGCTCGGCGGGGCCGGCGTATTACCGCGTCCATTATTTTCCGATCTTCGACAATGCCCGGCAATTGACGGCGGTTGGCGGAATCTATTTCGACATCACCGGCCAGGTCACGGCGCTCGATCGGATGCGCTCCAGCCAGGATGCGCTGAACGACGTGCTGCGGGCGGCATCGGATTGGATCTGGTCGACCGATGAGGCGAATCTCCTCACCTTCATTTCCGACCGGATCACCGATGTCGTGGGCCTGCCCGCGGCAGTCTTGCTCGGGCGAGGCATTACCGCTTTGGCGGGGCCGGAGCCCGATCGGGCGATGCTGTCCCAGCTCAATCAGGCGCTCGCGGAGCGGCGGCCGTTTCGCAATGTGGCGGTCGATGTCCGCGATCGGGACGGGGCGACCCGTCAGCATGTGTTGAGCGGCGTGCCGTTCTTCGATCCCAAGACTGGCGCGTTCAGCGGCTTTCGCGGCGCCGGCAGCGATGTCAGCCGCCAGCATGCCGCCGAACAGACCGCGCTGGTCTCCAACCGGCAACTGCAATCCGCGCTGAAGCAGCTGAGTTCGCAGAACGAAATCTTGATGATGACCCTGGAGCGCGAGCGCGCGTCGGCGCGTGCCAAGGCCGACTTCCTGGCGAATATGAGCCACGAGCTGCGCACCCCGCTCAACGCCATCATCGGCTTCTCGGACATGCTGAAGCAGCAATTCTTCGGCGGCTTGTCGGAAAAGCAGGCGGAGTACGTCTCGCATATCCTGGGATCGGGCAAACACCTTCTCGAGGTCGTGTCCGACATCCTGGACATGTCGAAAATGGGTGAGGGCAAGGTCGTCCTGAAGGAAGACACCGTCGATGTCCTGGCGGCCATTCAGGATTGCCTGCCGATGGTTGCCACCGACGCGGTGAAGTCCGAGGTCGAACTGATCCTGGATGTGCGCTCGCCGCCGCCGCCCTTGCGGGCGGATGAGGTGCGCCTGAAGCAGATTCTGATCAACCTGCTGTCCAACGCGGTGAAATTCACGCCGGGGCCCGGCCGCATCACCGTGGCGACGGAGGTCACCGACCGCAACGAGATCGAGATCCTGGTCATCGACAGCGGCATCGGCATGACCCCGGAAGAGATCAGCTTGGCGATGCTGCCGTTCCAGCAAATCGAAAATCCGTTCGTGAAGACCCATGAGGGAACCGGCCTGGGCCTGCCGCTGGCGAACAAGCTTGTCGAGATGCATGAAGGCAGGCTCACCATCGACAGCACGCCAGGCAGCGGAACGAGCGTGCGCATCAGCTTTCCAGCCGAACGCACCATCGGCTAAGCTTTCCGGCAGGGGTCCAAAGAACCGGACCCATGTCGGGGAGGATGGTCGTGGAACTCACGCAGAACCGTTTCAAACGCGCCTTGGCCGAAGGTCGGCCGCAGATCGGCCTATGGAGCAGCCTGGGCAGTCCGCTGGTGGCGGAAATCATCGGTCATTCCGGATTCGATTGGATTCTGCTGGATACCGAACATTCGCCGACCGAGCTGCCGAGCCTGGTGGCGCAACTTCAGGCGATGCAGACGGGCACCGCGACGCCGATCGTCCGGCCGGCCTGGAACGACCCGGTGCTGATCAAACGGATCTTGGATATCGGCGCCCAATCCCTGTTGCTGCCCTTCGTGCAAAACGCCGAGGAGGCGGCACGGGCGGTCGCGGCGACGCGCTATCCGCCGGATGGCATCCGAGGTGTCGCGACCAGCAGCCGGGCGGCCGGCTTCGGCCGTATCCCGGATTATGCGCTGAACGCCGCCCGCGAGATTTGCGTGTTGGTGCAGGTCGAAACCCGGGCCGCGCTCGATGTCCTGCCGGCGGTGGCGGCGGTGCCTGGGGTCGACGGCATCTTCATCGGCCCCTCCGATCTCGCCGCCTCGCTCGGCCATCTCGGCAATCATAAGCACCCGGAGGTCCAGGACGCGATCGGCCATGCGCTGGCGGCCTGCAAGCGCGCCGGCAAACCGGCCGGTTATCTCACCCCCGACGAGGCCGAGGCCCGCAAATGGCTCGATGCCGGGTTCACCTTCGTCGCCGTCGGATCGGATAACGGCGTGCTCGCCAAAAACGTCGACGCGCTGCGCCAGCGTTTCAGGACCTGACCTCCGCCGAGGTTACGCAGATAAGGCGGCCGGGGCGAGCGGCTGCCATTCGGTCGTGACGCTGGTCACCGGCGTCAGTTGCCGCAGACAGGCGGCGACATATTCCGCCGTTGCCGGGGAAAGTCCCGGCATGCGGATATCCATGAACAGCGCCGCGCCATTCTCGCCATGACGATAGCAAGAGAAGGAATCCGGGATCAGGCCGCGTTTGGTGAAGAGTTCCAGGGCTCGCGCCATGACGCTGGGTTCGGCGGCGGCGTGAACGGTGAAACAGGCGGTATCTCGATCAGACGATCGAACGCCCATGGTTTTCGACATGGCAAGCGTGCTCCAGCATAGATTTGACGCGAAATGAGTCGGCCCGATCCTTCGAAAGGATCGGGTGACTAATTCGCGTGCCAAACCGCGTGATGGAGTGAACCGAGGCCATGCCCATATCGTGGCGCGATCCCACGGTCTTCGTCAACCGCCGATATCCTCGGCGAGATTCCCAAGCGCTTTCATCGGCCGGCCTTAACCAAGCGGTTACCGTCTTCGCGGTATGAAGACGGCTTGAGCAGCTCCACGCCGACGCTCGCCACGATAAGGTCTTTTCACCATGTTCCTCATGGTTGGTGCAATCATTATCCTGGTGTCCGTCTTCGGCGGCTACATCGCCGGTGGCGGTCATCTCGATGTTTTGTGGCAGCCCTTCGAGTTCATCATCATCTGTGGCGCCGCCCTCGGCGCCTTCGTCATCGGCAATCCCAAGGATGTGGTCGTCGGGGCGTTGAAGTCCTTCGGGAAGCTGCTCAAGGGGTCGAAGCACAAGAAGGAAAGCTACGTCGAGTTGCTCTGCATGCTGAACGCGACGTTCAAGCTGGCCAAGACCAAGGGATCGATGGCGTTGGAGACGCATATCGAGCGCCCCGAGGATTCGGCGTTGTTCCAACGGTTTCCGATCTTCGCCAAAGATCACCACGCCATGACGTTCTTCTGCGATTTCATGCGGATGCTGGTGATGGGCGCCGACAGCGCGCATGAAATCGAAGCGCTGATGGACCAGCGGATCGACGTCCATCATCACGAGGAGATGGAGATCGCCAGCGCCATCCAGAACACCGCCGATGCCATGCCGGCGCTGGGCATCGTCGCCGCCGTGCTGGGCGTGATCCATACCATGGGCTCGATCACCGAGCCGCCGGAGGTGCTGGGCCATCTGATCGGCGGCGCGCTGGTCGGGACGTTTCTCGGCGTCTGGCTGTCCTATGGCTTCATCGCGCCGATGGCGCAGTCGCTGAAAGGCGTCGCCGATGACGAGGTGAAGTACCTGATCTGCATCAAGAGCGGTATCATCGCCTATATCCAGGGATATGCGCCGATCATGGCGGTGGAAAGCGCGCGAATGGTCTTGAAATCGCATAACCAGCCGTCGTTCCAAGACATCGAAGCGGCCATCGAGGCGACACCACCCGTAGCGGCCTAGATCACGCCGTCCTATCCGGCCCATCCGACGACGGCGATCAATTCCCCACCATAACGACCCCACCATAACGACCCTTGCCCAGGGCTGCGCCGCCATGCTTGATGACGGCTTCGGGGGAGAGGTCGATGCGTGCGGGAATTTATTGGGTCTTGGCTTTGTCGATGGGCCTCGCGGCGGTCTCCGGCTGTGCCGACGAGCGCAAGGCCGCCACACCTGGCGAAAACGGCATTTCGTATCGACTGGGCGATGGCGATCTGGACAATACCGATAGACGTGCCAGTACCTATTGCACCCATATCGGCCTGCGTTCCCAATTGCGCGGCGTCAGCGGCGAACCCGGGCAACGCGTTGCAATTTATGACTGTGTGTAACCGGCGGATCACACCTTCCGCATCGGCCGGCTGCTAGATCCGCGCCCCCATTTGGGCCGATAACCTGGTTTTTCCGCTGAATGCAAGGCGATTTTGTCAGCTTTGACGGTCTTTTGAGGTTGCCTACACAAGAGGCAACCGATAGGTTGGCGGCGCTCAGGTGGTTAACACTCCGTAACATTCAGTTAGCCAACCTTCGTCCGTGTCCTCCGGGATAGCGGTGTTGGGAGAGCGATAGGGCGTCGTGGGGCGGCGCCGTATCGTTGCATAGGCGGATCGAGGCACGGCCGGACACATCCAGTTCGATGTTTTCAGGGGCACGATCCGACGCAGCGCGTGGGGGGGCATGTTTTACAGGCTTGTAGAATTAGGGGGACGCCTGTTCCCCGAGCGTCAGGTACTTATCCGAAGCGGTGAGGTGGTTACCTACATCACCCTCTCAAGCACCTTCCAAAAGACGATGCTTGGGGTCGCGGCTCTGGCCGCTGTCGGTGTCGGGTATCTTTCATATCCATCTTCCGTCGATCCGGTGGTTCCCTCGGAAATCACCGCGGCGGCGACGGCCGAACCGGCCTCGGCCGAGGAGGAGGCTGTCGACACCGTCTCCGCGCTGCAACTCCAGCTCGCCGAGAGTCGACGGTCGATCGACCAGTTGCAATCGAAGCTGGGCCAGGCAGGTGTCGAGAACGAATCGATCCGTGGCAGCCTCGATACAGCCAATCAGGACATGCACGATCTGCGCGAACAGCGCGACCGCTTGACCTCCGCCCGCGACAGCCTGTTGTTCCGCGTCCGTGCTTCGGAAGAGGCGGAGTTGCGGGCCGCCGCGCGCGGTGCCGCTACCCTCGCGGACGCCGGCCCAGCGGCTGGCCAATCGACACCCGGCCAACCGATATCTGGCCAACTGGCCACCAACGCCGCCGCGACGGACACCGTGCCGAAGGCGGCTGACGGTACGGCTTCCCCGCCGGTCGTGGCGGCTGTTCCGGCAGCCGATCCGGTGGACGATCAATTGAAGCAAATCGTGGCCGAGCGGGAGAAGTTGGCCGCCGAGCGCGACAAGGTCGCGGCCGAACGAGACGCCTTGAAGGCCGATCGCGACAAGCTGAAATCCAAGGTGGTCGACCTTGAGGAACGCAACGTCGCGGCCGACGCGGTGAAGTCCAGTGCCGTGCGTATGGTCGCGAACGAGCGTGACAAAGTCAGCGTCGAACGGGATCGCGCCGCTACCGAGCGCGACAAGTTGAAAGCCCGGGTCGCGGAGTTGGAGCAGAAACTCCAGAAGGTGCTGGCGATGCGTGATGATTCGACGTCCGCCGTCGCCGACGCCACGGATAAGGCTGCGGATAAAGCCGCGCAAAAGCATGCCAGCGCCGATGTGGGTGAGGATGGCAAGCTGGCCGACGTCCTGATGCCGATGGTGGCGGGTGCCAGCGCCAAGATGGTGGTTGCCGGGGTCGACATCGAACGGCTGCTGTCATCCTTGATCCGGCCGGAGGGCAAGGTCGGTGGTCCGTTCGTGGCGCTCAACCCGGCTAGCGCGGGCGATCAGGCGACGCAGAACGAGACGGTTCAACGGTTGCTGAAGACCATTCCGTTCACGGCGCCGTTGGACAAGTTCCAGGTCGAGAGCAAGTTCGGCCCTCGGGTTGATCCCTTCAACGGCCGGCAGGCGATCCATACCGGAGTCGATTTATCGGGTCCGTACCAAACTCCCATTTTCAATACCTCGCCAGGTACGGTAGTGTTCGCGGGTTTCCAGGCCGGATACGGCAAGCTCGTGGAAATCGATCATGGGATGGGCATCAGCACGAAGTATGGCCATCTCAACCGCATCACGGTAAACGTCGGCCAGAAGCTGTCGAAGAAGACGCAGATTGGACTTTTGGGATCGACCGGTCGTAGTACCGGGCCCCATGTACATTACGAAGTGCTTGTGAACGGCGTGCCCCAGGATCCCGAGAAATTCATGTTGGCGGGAAAATCTGTTGTTCAGGTCCAGTCAAACTAAGGGTAGCAATCGACAATCAGGCGCGCCTCGCGGGGGCTCGCCATCGATCCTTAGTGTGGATTTTCAACTTACCGGGAATATTCGGTCCGAGGGCGAGGTGCATGTCGATGGTGTGGTCACCGGCGACATTATCGCCAGCCGGATCACCATAGGGGCCGGCGCCACGATCACCGGTTCCCTGAAAGCCGAGAGCGTGGTGGTTTCGGGGACCGTGCACGGCCTGATCAAGGGCGGTGCCGTCAGCCTGACCCGGACCGCCCGGGTCTTCGCCGACATCACGCATTCCCAGCTGGCGATCGATGCCGGTGCGTTTTTCGACGGCAATTGCCGCCCGGCGGTATCGGAAAGCCCCGGCTTCTCGTCTCCGTCGACCGAGATTCTTGAACTCAGCGGCGGACAACAGCCCGCGATCTCCGGCACGACGGTCGCCACGGCCGCGTTCGAGACGGTCGGCGAGTAGAGCCGGCCGCTCCCGGCCCCTCGCGGCTTCCACTCAGGGGCGAACCAAGTGAGGGAGCCTCACGTGATGGACGATCTCGTTTTCTATACGAATCCCATGTCCCGCGGCCGGATCGCGCGCTGGATGCTTGAGGAAATCGGCCAGCCTTACCGCACCGAGGTGCTCGGTTTCGGCACGACGATGAAATCGCCCGACTATCTTTCCATCAACCCGATGGGAAAAGTGCCGGCGCTTCGGCATGGCGAGGAAGTCGTCACGGAATGCGCGGCCATCTGCGCCTATCTCGCCGATGCCTTCCCGCAAGCTGATCTTGCGCCGCCGCCCGGCGATCGCCGCCGTGCCGCCTACTATCGCTGGCTATTCTTTGCCGCCGGTCCGATCGAGGCAGCGGCGAGCAACAAGGCGCTGGGCTTCGTCCTGCCGGAGGGGAAAGAGCGGATGGCGGGATATGGCAGCTTGGCCGAGGTGATGAACGTGCTGGAGGGGGCCGTCTCCCAGCGCGACTATGTGGCGGGAGATAGTTTCACCGCCGCCGATGTGTATCTCGGGTCGCAGATCGGTTGGGGATTGATGTTCGGCACGATCGAAAAGCGTCCCGCCTTCGAGCGATATTGGGCACGTATCAGCGCGCGGCCGGCCGCCATTCGGGCAAGGGAGATCGATGACGCGTTGATGGCCGAACAGCAGCAAGCCGCGCCGTCCGGCTAGAGCGTGAAGCAATGCTAAGCGGCACGTCCCAGGGCGTCGAGGAAGGTGGATTGATCGACATTGCCGCCCGACGCGATGGCCACCACGGTCCGGCCGGCCACGGGCAGTTTCCCGGATAGCGCCGCGGCCAAGGCGACGGCCCCGCCGGGCTCGACCACCAGTTTATACTCCTCGAAAGCCACTTTCATGGCCCGCGCCACTTCATCGTCGGTGACGGCGAGGCCGCCGGCCAACAGCCGCCGATTGATGGCGAAGGTGATCTCGCCGGGCATCGGCGCCAGCAAGGCGTCGCAGAACGATTTGCCGCCGGGCACATTGGCCAGCCGTTCGCCGGCGGCGAGCGACCGGGCGTGGTCGTCGAAATCGGCGGGCTCGACCGAATAGACCTTGGTGCCGGGCGATTGCGCGGCGAAGGCCAGCGCGCAGCCCGCGACCAGCCCGCCGCCGCCGCTGCAGATCAGCGCCGCATCGATCCGCAGGTCGCGCTCCGCCGCCTGGGCGATCATCTCCAACGCCGCGGTGCCCTGGCCGGCGATGACTTCCGGCTCGTCATAGGGACGCACGATCGTGCCGCCCGTCTCGGCGACGATGCGCTGGGCGACCGCGTCGCGATCCTCGGTGTGACGGTCATAGGTCACCACCCGAGCGCCAAAGCCCTTGGTATTGGCGACCTTGATCGCCGGCGCATCGGCCGGCATCACGATGACCGCCGGAATGCCCAGCAGCTCCGCCGCCGCGGCGACGCCCTGGGCGTGATTGCCGGATGAAAACGCCACCACGCCACGCCGCCGCTGGTCGGCATCGAACTGGACCAGGCAGTTGAAGGCGCCCCGGAACTTGAACGAGCCGGTCCGTTGCAGCGGCTCCGCCTTCACCAGCAGCCTTCCGCCCAGCCGTTTGTCGACCGCGGCGGAGGAGAGGAGGGGGGTGACCACGGCATGGCCGGCCAATCGGCGCTGCGCCGCCAGCACATTGTCGATGGTCGGGATCATCGCCGGGTCAGAATTGGTCGAGGAAGGCATCGATCGCCTGCTCCGCTATGGGTTCGGAAAGATTCGGCGTGTGTCCGACATCGGGCACCGTCACCGTCTTGAGGTCGGGCTTCACCGCAACCATCCGCTCCAGACCCCCTTCGGTCAAGATGTCGGACACCCCGCCGCGGATCACCAGGGCCGGCCGTTGACCGAGACCGCGAAAGACCGGCCACAGATCGCGCTGCGGCTCCCGCCCGGCGATCAGCGCGCGCGCCAGGTTGATATCCCAATCATAGCGCAGCAGCCCGTCCGGCGCCTCGCGAAAGGTCGCTTGCGCCATCTCCAGCCAGGCCTCGTCGGTCTTATCGCCGAGCTTGGGCATCGTCAGCTTGACGAAAGCGGTGGCGGCCGCCCAATCCGGTTGCGGCTGGTCGATGCCGATCGTCGTCATGATGCGCCCAAGACCACCGCCCAGCTCCGGGCCGATATCGTTCAGCACGATGCCGGCCACCATCATCGGACGGAACGCGGCGAGCCCCATGCCCAGCAAGCCGCCGAGCGATGTGCCGATCACCACGACGGGGCCGACATCGCAGACCGTCAGGATCTGGCCGATATCGCCCAGATACGTGGCCGGCATGTAGTTTCGCCAATTCGGGTCGCGGGCCGACTGGCCGCGTCCCCGATAATCCGGGCAGATCACCCGCCGCCGCCCCGCATGGCGGGTCGCCAGCTTGTGAAAATCCTTGGAGTTCCGGCTGATGCCGCTGAGGCACAGCAGCGGCATGCCGGGGGTGAGCGGATCGCCATAGTCGCGAAAATACAGGCTGAGCCCGTCCTGCGCCGAAACGCGTCGTTCGCGAAAGCTCATCTTCTAAGATCGGCGGGCAACGAGAAGGCCAGTGCCGGATCGCCGATCCGAAGGCGATAGACCTGTAGCCCTTCCAGCACCCGCTGCACGTAATTGCGGGTCTCGTTGAACGGGATCTGCTCGACCCAATCGACCACGTCGATATCGGTCTGGCGGGGGTCGCCGTAATCGCGCACCCATTGCCGAACCCGGCCGGGACCGGCGTTATAGCCGGCGACCGCCAGCACATAGGAACCGTTGAAGCCGTTCAGCACGCCGCCGAAATAGGCTTGTCCCAGCGTCACGTTGAAGATGCCATCGCTGGTCAATCGGTCCGGCGAATAGGGCAATTGCAGCGATTTGGCGACTTGGTTCGCCGTGGCCGGCATCAGCTGCATCAGGCCGCGCGCACCCGCCGGGCTGAGCGCCCCGGTCTCGAACGCGCTCTCCTGACGGATCAGCGCCAGCAGCAGCGCATGTTCCGGGCCCCCCGTCACCTCGGGCAGGCTGATGATCGGGTAGCCGGCGCGGGTCAGGGTGATGCCGCGATAGCTCGCCCGCTTGGCCGCGGCGACGCCCAGTTCCAGCCGGCCCAAATCATCGGCCATATCGGCGATCAGCGCATGGTCGGCCGGCGTCTTGGCCAACTCGCTCAGCCGGTTCATGAACGGCTTCATGCGGTCCTGCTCGTTGACGAAGGCCAGGATACGGACGACGCGGACCAGGTCGCGCTTGTTGAAGGCGGTGGTTTCGGCGGCGGAGGCCTTGGGTTCCGGCGCCGGCTTGGTCAGCCAGGGAAGTCCCATCTGCGCGATCGCCAATTGGCCGTAATAGGTCGTCGGGTATGTCGATGCCTTCTCGTACCAACTCGCGGCATCCGCCGGTTTGTCGAGGGCCGCCGATGCCCGCCCGGCCCAATAGGCGCCGCGCGATAGGCTGAGCGGCAGGGTCGCCGTATCGTAGAGGCGGGTGAAGTGTTTCAGCCCGCGTTCCGGATCGCGCAGGAACCGAAAGGCGATCCAGCCGGCCAGGAACTCCGCCTCGGCGACCGGTGCCCCATCCGTCAATTGGGTATCCGCGACCAGGGAATAGGCTTGCGAGATATTGCCGTTGTTGAGTTCGCGTCGGGCCAGGATCTGCCGGTCGGGCCACCAGGCGATCGG
>Ga0179596_10000186_pt1 | contig 38405 bp, 34 predicted proteins | sample CZODoug1_1_08_16_FD_155494 | JGI IMG/M metagenome (GOLD analysis project Ga0179596, IMG submission 155494) | Vadose zone soil fungal communities from Angelo Coast Range Reserve, California, USA - CZODoug1_1_08_16fungal (Illumina Assembly) | ecosystem: Environmental > Terrestrial > Soil > Vadose...
TTCTTCTTTGGGGGCGAAGGCGTAGTTAATGAACTGAAAGGTGATATAGGCTGAGTCGAAGTCTTTTTTGAGATAATAGGTCTTTCCGATCAGCATATAGAGGTTGTCGATCCAGTCGTTGCGGGTGTCATGGATGAGGATGCCCATCGTGCATTTATAGATAACGGAGTCCAGCTCTTTTTTCTGGGAGGAGGTGGCATCGAGGCTATAATTATAGAAGGGGAGGAGGCGGGTGTAATCATCCTTGTTTTGGGCTTTGGCCCGGGCGATGATCGTGTTTAATTTTACGTTGGCGTTGAAAAAGAAATTATAGTGGGTGATGGTATTTTGTACGAAACGGCGGGGCTTTTTGATCTTTTTCCCGGTATTGGATTTTTCGGAAGCAAGGATCCTGTTTTCGAATTTTTCTGGTTTTTTCAGGTCGTAAGCAACGCCCATCTGCCCGAGAACACTCAGGGAGAGGAAGGTGAAGACAGCAAATAGCAGAATTTTACTATGAGTCACAATGTCCTTTTGGTTTGCACCGCAAGCTAAGTAATTTTTGAAAAAGCCCTGCTGGACTCCTAACAACTGATTTTTAGGAAATTTATTATAGGATACCGTCTTTTTTTATGAGCCCAGGGAAGGGTGCTGTTTTCGGATTAGTTTATTATCTTTATCGGCAATAACCAATTATGGCCAAATTCGATGCCAATTCCACGTTGAAACGCCTCCAGAACCGTTACCGGCTTGTGGTTATGAACGATGATACCTATGAGGAGGTCGTAACGTTTAAATTATCCCGGTTGAGCGTCTATATCTTTCTCTGCACGATTTTTGTATTATTGACCGGGCTGACGGTAGCGCTGATCGTGTTTACGCCTTTGAAGCTGTATATTCCCGGTTATGGCGATGTGAGCAATACCAAGGACCTGCGTGAACTAAAAATACGTACTGATTCGTTAGAGCAGGAAGTAAGGTATAAGGACCAATACCTGCAGAGTATTCGTAATGTGTTGCAGGGAAATACGACGGTGAAGCTGGATACGACGACCCTGGCGATCCCCAAGCCTGAAAAGATTAATGATTAGAAGCTGATTCTATATAGTTTTTGTTCAAAATCCTAATGTTCAATTAAAAATCTAATACTTATGTTCAACGGAAAAACCAAATCCGAAGGCTTGGGGGAAATCTCCTCTTCCACCGGAACCAGCACTAGCCTGATCGGGGCCGGCACTTCTATGAAGGGCGATATTACCAGTAATGGCGATCTGCGTATTGACGGTACTTTGGTGGGCAATATTCATTGCTCGGCGAAGGTCGTGATTGGCGCGAATGGGGTTGTCCAGGGTGATATCAATGGTCAGCAAGCCGATATTATGGGCAAGGTCTCGGGTACCATCACGGTGAAAGACCTTTTGCAATTAAAAGGGGGCAGTCACCTGAGCGGGAATATCAAGGCCGCCAAATTACAGATCGAACCTACCGCTAATTTTAATGGAGAATGTCATATGATCGGCGCAGTGAATACCGCTGCTGCCGGCAAACCTGTTCAGGAGGTAAAGAAGGATATCAAACATGGAGAACTCGCCGCCGGATAGTTCCGGCAATTCCAGGAAAGCTCCTTCGGCCGGCGAGCCCCCTGACCGGGGGGGAGCCGGGGATCTGAAGGGGACCCGGTCTTCCGGCAATCGCCGGGAGTTATGGACGTATGCCAGTTTGGGCTCGCAGGTTTGTGTCTCCGTGGGGCTTTCCCTGTTTATCGGGATAAAAGCCGATAAATGGGTGTCTCTTTCTTTTCCCATATTTTCCTGGGCCTTACCTTTGCTGGTAATTGTGGTCCTGATTGTAAAATTGGTAAAAGAAACTTCCCGAAATAAAGATGGAAAATAAAGCCCCCGGCAGGCCATTTCTGCCTATTGTGATCATTTTTATCGTGTCAAGCCTGTTATTTTTAGGCGCCCGGCAATGGCTGGCTGCCAGGAATATAGATTATATCGTGATGCTGTCCGGCAATGGAATCTTATTCCTGGCGACAGCGCTTTCATTTTACCTGTATTCCAAGGCATTACATAATGCCAATGTGCAGTTATTCCTGCGTATGCTGTATGCAAGTCTCCTGATAAAAATGGTATTCTCTATTGCAGCGACCTTGCTTTATCTTTTTTTTGCGGGTGCGGCTGTCAGCAAATATGCCATCATCGGTTGTTTTGGCCTGTATATCCTCTATACTTACGTGGAGGTCAAAGTTTTAATGCGACTAATCAGGAAGCTACCGAAAAATGCCTAAGAAAGAAGCCCCGCTCGAATATCTCCGTCAATTTATCCCGGAACAGGCTGCGCCCCTGGTATTGGATTATCTCAATCACTATCAGGTACATCTTACGATCACCCGGGAGAGGAAGAGTGTCCTGGGGGATTACCGGCATGCTACCCAGGCGTCGAATCACCGGATCAGCGTCAATGGCAACCTGAATAAATATTCCTTTCTGATCACCCTGATTCATGAGCTGGCCCACCTGATCACTTTTATGGAGTTCGGTAATGGCGTCCAGTCGCATGGTAAGGAATGGAAGAAACTCTACCGGAAGGCGCTGGAAGATTTTATCAGGCTGTCGGTATTCCCGGAAGATATTCTGGCTGCCCTGAAGAAAAACCTGCATGACCTGCCTGCCAGCAGTTGTGCGGATGAGGGGCTGATGCGTATCCTGAAACGATATGATATCAATCCGGGCAACCTGTTGCTGGTGGAGCAGATCGCGGAGGGCGGCTATTTTAGTTTGGAGGATGGGCGGGTCTTCCGGAAAGGGAAGAAGCTGAGAAAAAGGTTTCAATGTGTGGAGGTAGCTACCGGAAAATTATATCTTTTCAGCCCTATTTACGAGGTCAAGCCGGTATCTGCCAAAAATCTCTCTTCTTAAGATGTCACAGTCATTTTACGGAAGGCACATCTACAGTTCTTTCAGCATCCAGATAGTGCAGCCGAAATGGCCGGTATTGCCCATCGGGCCATCCAGGTAGCGAAATCCGAATTTTTCATAAACGTGTACGGCTTTTTGCAGTTCCGGCAATGTTTCCAGGTAGACTTGTTTATACCCGGCTTCTTTGGCGAACTCCAGGCATTTTTCGATCAGGCGTTTGCCCAACCCTTGTCCCCGGGCCCGGGCGGTGAGGTACATTTTCACCAGTTCGCAGGTGCCTTCCGGCAGTCCTGGCGAGGGGAAGATCCCTGCGCCTCCCAGTATTTCCTGTTCTGTCAATGCAACAAAATATTTGCTGGCAGGGATCTGAAAGGCGTCATAGAGATGGTCGGTAGCTTCGTCATAATAGACGGTTCCGGGCTTATTGGCCCCAAATTCCGCCAGCGCGCTCCGGACGATCAATGCCAGGTCTTTATTATCTACGGGTTCAATAGTCCGGATCAGGATTTCCATGCTGGTAAAGATACGATCTGGTCCCGATCCTGGAAATTTTCAGGAATTAAAGTAAGTTCCGGAGACAGGCGTTAATGACTGGCGGCGACGCTGATGATCAGCTTAAAAGGGCTATGACGCTGTAGAGAAGGGCAATGGAGAGGAGGATGAGTCCGATGAAGGGTTTGTCGGCGTTTTTCATGTGCAATAATTATAAGGGTGAAGCAGGATTATACCTGAATAACGAAAGATAGAAGGCAAATAGTATGCCTGCGGCGCAATGTTGATAAATGAGTCGACTACAGATCCGAATAGTCCGTGGGATGTAAGAATACGATGTCTACATGGGAGACATTGTGCTGGTATTCTGGAGCGGCGACGAGCTGTTTCCAGAAAGGGTCTGCTCCGAACGTTTTCCAATGGGCTTCGCGGGAGGCCATATTGTCGAAGGTTGTCATGTACATGAGATTCGGCATATGCGATCCGGATAGAACGGACGCATAGAAAACAGCGTTGAAGCCCAGCCGCTTGAAGAGGGGGATTTCTCCACCCTGGTTGAACATCTGCACTTTGTTGTCGTAATATTTTTCAGTGGGGCCTTCATAGCTGCGTAATTCATAGATCCTTTCCGATGCAGGCGCCGTGAGGGCCGCCGGCGCTTCCAGGCGGGGCATATCGGGGAAGGCCTGCAAAAGAATGGATTCGAACCGGGCATAGGGTGGCTCGCTATAGGCAGCATCGAGATAGTCCTTTCCATCGGAGAGGTAGGTAGCGTCTTTCAGCAAGGTGGCCGGAAATCCGGCAAATTGTTCCAGGGAATGGAAGGGGATCAGCACATAGATATGGCGGATGGCGGCCGTATCGTTCCCTACCGGATGAAATACGCCGGCTTTGGGAATTCCCATCCGGTGCAGGGCGGGTAAAAGGGCGGTTTGCAGATATTTATCTACTCTTTCTTCCTGTTCCTTCGTCTTTAGCTCATAGATCCGGATCGAATAGAACTCCTGTTTAGGCGCTCTGGAGGAGCTGCCGGATGGGGTGCTAAAAGAAATCGATGGATTTAGCATAAAAAGAAGCAAAAAAAAGGCGGTTATTCTGACTATTCTCATGGTATAATTGTTGAATGAAGTGAGAAGGGATTCGGGGAATAAATGTAAAGCAGTTGAGTTGTTTTAACAAAAGCTTCGAAAATTGTTAGTGTGAAATCCGATCATTAGCCCTAATTTGCCCCCCTCCTGACAGAACTATGCGTACTATTATTTGTGTAATATCATTTTTGCTGCTATTCTCTTTTAGCGGGAAGTCTCAGCAATTCCTGACCGGCAAGGTCTTTAAGAAAGAAAGTACGGAGGCCCTGGTCTCCGTGAGCATTTATAATCTCAGCCGCCGGACTCATGATCTCTCCGAAGAGAGCGGCAGTTACCGGATCCAGGTATCGTCTGGTGAAAGGGTAAGTTTTTCCTCAGTAGGCTATCGGGCGGATACGATCACGGTGACGAATGATATGTTGTCGGGTAATTATCCGGTTTACCTGGAGCCCAGGGCCCAGACGCTGCAGGCTGTAACGGTGGGAAGCCTCAGTAACTATCAGTTGGATTCCATGGCCCGGAGAAATGAATATTCCTGGATCTATGAGCATGGGAATGTCAACAGGCTGGAAAAAGACCGGAAAGGAGCGGATGGGGTAGGGGTGAACATCGACCTGTTCAAGAACGCCAGCTCTATAGACAAGCAGCGCGAGAGGCTGAAGAAGCGGCTCCTGAAAGAAGAGCAGGAGTATTATGTCGATTCCCGGTATACGCGCGAATATATTTCCCGGCTTACTCACCTGAAGGGAGATTCGTTGCAGAAATTCGTTACGACTTACCGGCCTACCTATGATTTTTGCAGGAAGGCTGCCACGGTGGATATTCTTGTATTTATCAGCGACAGTTTTAAAAAATTCAAGAATGGCGATCATCCTGATTGAGCTTTGGCGTAACTTGTAGGCTACCAAACACTACTACATGAGATCGTCTGCTTTTTACCTGCTCACCCTCTTATTTCTGTGCGATTTATTTTGTTATGGTCAGAAGCCTGTCTCCTCCGGAAAGCCTGGCAGGATGGTTCATTCGAACCTGAGCGGCGAGGCGGCCGCGTTCGATCGGTATATCGGGCAGGCTTTATCCCTCTGGAAAACTCCGGGAATATCTGTAGTCGTCGTAAAGGATGATAAAGTGGTATTCAGGAAGGGATATGGCGTCGTCGAATCAGGAAAACAGGCTCCTTTCACTACTGCAACGGAATGTATCTGCGCTTCTACCACCAAGGCTATGACGGCGGTGTGTATGGGCATGCTGGTGGATTCGGGGAAAGTAAGCTGGGACGATAAACTGAAGGATGTGTTTCCGGAATTCAGGCTATACGATCCTTATGCGGCGGCCGAACTCCGCGTTCGGGACCTGTTCACCCACAATGCTGGGCTGGGTAATGCTGATTTGTTATGGCTGTACGGGTATCCAAGAGAAGAAATCCTGCATCGCATGAAGTCATTGCCTCCCGCCTATTCCCTGCGATCTTCCTTCATTTACCAGAACCTTATGTATATCGCGGCCGGAGAGCTGATCCGCAAGCTCAGCGGTCAGCACTGGGAGGATTTTATTACGCAACGATTATTTGCGCCGATCGGGATGCAACATACCTATGCCAGTTTTAAGAGATCGGAAAAGGAGGCGAGCCATGAGGTCCCTCATTTCGTCATTAATGATAGTCTGCAGGCGATACCGCTGATCTCCTACGAAAATATAGGGCCAGCCGGGGGAGTATGGTCCTGTGCGGACGATATGGATAAATGGATGTTATTCCTGCTGGACAGCGCCATAGCATCCGGCGGGAAGCGCTTATTATCCGCTGAAGTTTACAAGGAACTATTCAAGCCGCAGGCCCTTGTGACGGATAAAGAATTTTACCCGACGGCACAATTGACGGGTCCGCATTGGAAAACCTATGGTCTGGGCTGGTTCCAAGAGGATTACCGGGGAAAGATGGTGCAGTTTCATACCGGAAGCCTGGATGGGGCTGTGGCGATTCTGGGGCTGCTGCCGTCCGAGCATTTCGGTATCTACGTATTCGGGAACCTCGATCATTCCGAGGTCCGGCATGCGTTGATGTATAAAGCAATGGATCTCTGGGCTTTTCATGACAATTACCGTGACTGGAGCCTGGAATTTTACCAGCTGTATGCAAAGATGAAAGAGGACAACAAAAAAAAGGAGAAAGCAAAAGAGGCCTTGCGGGTGCAGGGGACGAGGCCTTCTCTTCCGCTGAATGCTTATGCGGGAAAATATACCAATGAAGCTTATGGCGATGCTGTCATTGCAGTCAGGGGCGATTCCCTGGATGTGCAATTTCCCAACGATATTGTTTTAAAGCTGGGCCATTGGAATTATGATGTATTTGCCGGCATCTACAATGGCTGGTGGGATAAGCAATGGATCCGGTTTGTGCCGGATGGGACGGGGAAACTGTTGCAATTCGATAGGGATGGCGTCCTTTACACGAAGGTGGACCCTTCTAAAAAATAATAACCGATATTTATCCTGTTAAAATAGTATCAACATGAAGTCTGCACTCAGAAGCAGGGATTGGTTCGGGAAAACCGATAAGATGGGTTTTATCTACCGGAGCTGGATGAAGAATCAGGGGTTTCCGGAGGATCTTTTTGATGGCCGGCCCGTGATCGGTATTTGTAATACCTGGTCCGAGCTGACTCCCTGTAATGCGCATTTGCGGGATATTGCCGAGGTGGTGAAGCGGGGGGTGTATGAAGCCGGGGGATTTCCTGTCGAATTTCCCGTTATGTCGCTGGGAGAGACTTTGCTCAAGCCTACTGCGATGTTGTTCAGGAACCTGGCGAGCATGGATGCGGAGGAATCTATCCGGGGCAATCCGCTGGATGGGGTCGTGTTGCTGACGGGATGTGATAAGACTACGCCTTCGACCCTGATGGGCGCTGCCAGTGTGGATCTGCCTACGTTGGTGGTTCCGGGCGGACCGATGTTAAATGGCAAATTCCAGGGAAAAGATATTGGCAGCGGTACGCATGTATGGAAGTTTGCCGACGACAGGAAGACGGGTAAAATGAGCGACCAGGATTATCTTTTGGCGGAAAGCTGTATGTCCCGGAGCGCGGGGCATTGTATGACGATGGGGACGGCCAGCACCATGGCCTGTATGGTAGAGTCGCTGGGGCTTACCCTGCCCGGTGCGGCGGCCATACCGGCGGTGGACTCCAGAAAGAAGGTGCTGGCGCATCTCTCCGGAAGGAGGATTGTGGAGATGGTGAAGGCAGATCTGCGTTTGTCGCAAATCCTTACCCGGGAAGCTTTTGAAAATGCCATTAAAGTGAATGCGGCGGTGGGCGGCAGTACGAATTTCATCATTCATCTTACTGCTATTGCAGGCAGGATCGGTGTGCCGCTCGACCTGGAGGATTTCGATCGGCTGGGAAGCCGGGTCCCTCTCTTGTTGAACCTGATGCCTTCCGGAAAATTTCTGATGGAAGATTTTTATTATGCGGGCGGTTTACCGGCGATCCTGCATGAATTGAGAGATCAGCTGCATATGGACGCTATTACGGTCACGGGCGTTTCTCACCGGAAAAATATTGAATCGATCAGTACTTGTTATAACCGCGAGGTCATTGCTTCGTATGAAAGCCCCCTGATCCCTGAAGCCGGGATCGCGGTGTTGAAAGGCAATCTTGCCCTTAACGGGGCCGTCATCAAACCTTCCGCGGCTTCCCCTGCGCTGATGCAGCATCGTGGGCGGGCCGTCGTATTTGAGAATATAGAAGACTATCATGACCGGGTGGATGATCCCGCATTGGATATTGACGAGACCTGTGTCATGGTGCTGAAGAATGTCGGACCGGTGGGGTATCCCGGCATGCCCGAAGTAGGGAATATGGCTTTACCCAAAAAGTTGCTGGAGAAGGGGGTAACCGATATGGTAAGGATCTCCGATGGCCGGATGAGCGGTACCGCCTATGGGACGGTGGTGCTGCATGTCTCCCCCGAAGCGGCCGTCGGGGGCGGGCTGGCATTGGTACAGGACGGGGATTGGATCGAATTGGACGTTGCCCGGCGGCGGTTGCACCTGGACGTTGGTGAAGCGGAGCTGGAGGAGAGGAAAAAGACCTGGATAAAACCTGAGCTTCCTCTTACGGACCGGGGATATGTCAATCTTTATATTCAACATGTGCAGCAGGCAGATAAAGGGGCGGACCTGGATTTCCTGGTAGGTAGCTCCGGAGCGCAGGTGAGCAGGGATTCCCATTGAATGCATCGGGGCCGGCCCCTTTTTCAATTCCATTTAATTCAGCTTATGAATTTATTTATCGTTTTGCTGGGCATTTTATTACTGGTAGCCCTGATCAGCTGGGGCAAGGTGAATGCCTTTCTGGCCTTTTTAGTCGTGTCCCTGGTTACCGGCCTTTTATTAGGAATTCCCTTTTCCGGGATTACCCATTGCGTGTACAAGGGGATCGGAGATACATTGGGACAATTGGCCATTGTCATCGTATTGGGGGCTATGTTGGGGAAGCTGGTGGCCGAGAGCGGCGCTGCCCAGCGGATTGCCACGGTGATGATGAATATTTTCGGGGAAAAATATATTCAATGGGCGCTGATGGCTACGGGGTTTATTATCGGGATCCCTCTTTTTTATAATGTGGGTTTTGTCCTGATGGTGCCTCTTATCTTTTCCGTTGTCTACAAATACAAATTGCCGGCGGTATACATCGGGTTGCCTATGCTTGCCTCTTTATCGGTCACCCATGGTTTTCTACCCCCGCATCCGGCTCCGGCCGCGCTGGTCGGGCAGTTTCATGCGAATATGGGTAAGACTCTGTTGTATGGGCTTTGTATTGCTATTCCGGCCGTTATTATTGCCGGACCTTTATTTTCCCGCACCCTGAAGGGGATAAAATCCGCACCGCTGGAAGGGTTGGTAGCCGCTAACAAGCCGGAGGAGCAGTTGCCGGGCGCAGCTAATAGTCTGCTGACGTCCCTGTTGCCTGTCATTCTGCTGATGCTGACGACTTTGCTGCCGTTGATCCTGCCGGTGCAGGGGGCCTGGAAGCCTTTCCTGGATTTCCTGGGAGATCCTTCTATCATCTTGTTGCTGGCTATTGCGGTAGCTACCTATACGCTGGGGATTGGCACCGGCAAAACGATCAGGGAGATCATGCATATTTATGAGGATGCGGTGAAGGATATTGCGATGATCCTGCTCATCATCGGCGGGGCCGGTGCGCTCAAGGAGGTTTTCCTGGAAAGCGGGGTCAGCAAAGAGATCGCTGCGGCATTACAGCAGTGGCCTGTTCATCCGCTGATATTGGGATGGCTGATAGCCGCGATCATCCGGGTGTGTTTGGGATCGGCTACCGTCGCGGGGCTGACGGCGGCGGGCATTATCCTGCCGCTTATGCAGCATTCGCATGTGGATCCCAATCTCATGGTATTGTCGGTAGGAGCGGGGAGTCTTATGTTCTCCCATGTTAATGACGGCGGATTCTGGTTGTTCAAGGAATACTTCAACCTGTCTATAAAAGATACGCTGCGATCCTGGTCTGTTATGGAGACCCTGGTGGCCTTTGTCGGCCTGGGGGGAGTGCTGCTGCTGAATCTGTTTGTATAGGGCTAATGGTATCTACTAGTTTCTTAAAGAAAAACCCCTTAACAAATATAAATTAAATAACATCGGTTATTTTTACAGTTGATTGATTAAGCCTTTGAGACTACTGTTCCGAAAAACATTGTATTTTGGAGAAAACGATTACGAAGGATATCCTGAAAAGCAAATTGTATTCCGGTGAGCAACCTGCCACGGAGTTGTTGTATTCCCGTTATGGAGGTATGCTATTTAGCTATATATTGCAGTTCGTGCCGGAAAGAGGGGAGGCAGAGGACTTATTAGTGAATATATTTTCCAGCCTCGGGACCAGGTTGCAGGAAGCGTGTGATTCTAATCTGAGCATTTATTGCTGGTTGCAGGTGGAGGCGAGGAAAATAATCCTGGAATATACTCATAAGCAAGGTAATGGGGATAACGGACAGGGTAAAGCCTATTACTTTTTGTTATTGGAAGAGGCGAGCCCTGAGCATCAATGGGTATTCAGGGAATTGTTCCTATATGGCAGGAAAAAGGAGGAATTGGCTGTGCAGGTGGATAAGGATCCGGCTTATATAGGGGGACTTCTTCGGGAATGTCTCCTTATCATTAGAAAAAAACTTGGGTGAAAATTCAGGAATACATAGCGAGTGGCATCATTGAAAGTTATGCTTTGGGACTGGCTTCAGCCGAAGAAGTCGCTCAGATCGAACGTTTATTGCCTTTTCATCCCCAGTTGAGAGATGCCTTGTCTGACTTTGAATTTCAATTGGAGCTCTTTGCGCTGGAGCATTCGGGGCCTCCTCCGCCCGGAGTCCGCGAGAAGATCCTGGACCGTCTTCGCGAACTACCTGCCATACGGCCGGTTCACCGGCGGGGAGGGCAGGATGGCCGGAAAGGAAAAGACAGTTCTCCGGAGTATATCCCTATCGAGCATTCTTCTACGCATATAAGGGTCCATAAGTATTGGCGCCCGGCTTTTATCGCTATTTTTATTTTAGCCAAGATATTGCTGGCTTGCGCCATTTATTATTTCATTGAGAACCAGCACGCTCAAAAGGATATCCGGCAGTTGCAGGAAAAGCTGATTAAGACCGGCGGATCAACGACGGAACCTGGCCAATAAGCCTGCTACGGGCAGTAGCAACAGACTCCACCACCACCAGACAGAATTACTCCGGCTGCCTTTTACCGTGAGACTATCTCTTTGCAGGGGATATGTATTTCCCTGGTAGTTCAGCGCTGCCCAGAAATAAGGCAGCTTATGTACATACGATATAGCGGGAGCATCGAGCCAGTTGAGTTTGGACAACCGGAGAGCTTGTGCGGCGTTGCGGTCTTTGGAGCCGGAGACTGCTTGAGGGAGGCCTGGGTTATGTTCTTCGGATCCGGGGGATGGTTCTCCGGTGGCGAGCGCGGAATAGAATCCCTGCATCAGCTGTGCGGCGGCTTCATCATTGACATTCCACCAGCCTGCTATCACGGCATTGGCTCCCCCGGCTGTAAATGCGCGGGCCAGGCTCTGGACCCCTTCTCCCGTCACCATTCTTCCATCGCCTGTACGGCAGGCGCTCAACACTATCAGGGCCGGGTGATGATCCCATCCTTGTAATTCGAATAAATAGAATGGTTCATCGAAGAGCTCGATATGCGGGGCCTCCAGGGTATCTTTTTTGGTAAAGGCGTGGGAGCTGATATGCAAAAGGGCCGATCCTTCCAGGGCTTTGCGGAAGGCGGCGGTAGTGGCCTGTTCATCGGAGTACCAATTCCCGTCTTTCAGAATGCCCGCTATTCCTTCCTTTTCACGGGTTACTGCCTTTAGTAAGGGGGATTTCCCTTTATCCTGGTTTCCGGAAAGGAAGAAACCGGCTACTCCTTTCCCTTTAGCAGGTGTAAGGACCTGCTCCTGCAAGGTTCGCAGGGACCAGGCATAAGAGATCAGGGACTGTCTGACGACGAAAGGCCATTTTTCAGGGGAGGGGAGATTGGATGGGTTGGTCACCAATGCCTCCACGGGCAGGAGGCTTAACGGGCCATCGGGTAATAAGATATATTCTTTTCCCGGGAGGAGGGGATGAAGGCCGAATAATTGATGGTAGATAGTGTAGGCCTGCCGGTAATAGTCTCCGGGCCGGTTGATCATGGCGTTAGCGCCTTCTTCAAAATAGGTGTGTATGAATGTGCGGATGCTGTCCTGTCCTTTGCTATCCAGGGGCAGTCGTTCTGCAAAGCGGATGCCGGACCGGTCGCATTCCACCGCATATAGGGCGGCTGAGCCTGCGAAAAAGGATCGGGTGATCTGCCCGTCCCGTAAGATTGAATGGAGAGAAGAGCCTGGGCTGTCTGTCGTTGCGGCTTGCGCGCCATGGGTCGGATCGGCCGCGAGGGAACTGCCGGCAGGGGCGTTCCTGACAGGAGTGGATATTTTTTCCGCGCTGGCTTTTTTCCGCAGCTGTGCCAGATCCCATACCGTTTGTTTTTCCTGTGCTGTGTTAGAACGGGTGAGGCTGTCGTTATTTTCAGTGAGTAAAGCTTCTTTACGGTAATAGACCAGCGCTCTTTCCAGCAGCCGGATCCTGCCTGCCAGGCTGTCGCTGGCGGGGTGAACCTGTTGTTGGCGGAGGATTTCTTCGAGGAGCAGCTGCGACTTGCTGCTTTCCATAAATCCGAGGATAGCCTGCTGGTATTTCGGTTGGCCCGTTCTTTCCCAGGCTGTCCAGGCGGTATGGATAGCTGTCTCATATCGTAGCCGGCTATCCGAAACTGATCGCTCCCGGGAAGATCCTGTGATCAGCTCCCTGCGTAATTTTTTTTCTGTTGCGAAACAGAGTGTATATAAATACAAAGCCTGATCTGTATGATCTTGTCGTTCGTATAATCCTGCCAGGGTGAACAGGAGATCCATAAGGGTATTCTCTGCGTAGAGGTCGGCTTCCTGCAGTGAGCCGGCTTTTTTGCCGGGGATCAATACCGAGAGGCACTGATCCAGCCAGTATTCCGCCCGGGCCGGCTGGCCTGACCGGGCGCAGAGCGCGCCGAGGCGTTGGAAGAGCTTAGCCTGCTCCCGTTTGCGGATGGAGCCATGTCGTTGTGAGAGACTGTTCTGCAGGGAGAGCGCCCTGGTATAAAATTGCAGGGCCAGTTCCGGTTGGTCCGAATAGATGTCGCCAGCCTGCTGATAGGCCATCAGCAACCAGTAGCCTGCTTCCGGATTGGCTTGTTTACCGGCGGACGCCTGCTGCAGGACGGTAATACTTTTCCGGATACTTTCCCGGGCGGCATTGTCCTGTTGTAATTGTTCACAGGCATCTGCCTGTTCGGATAAGAGAAGGCCGCAGAGGGCTGAATGTTTATTCACCACGTTCAATCCCTGCCGGCAATAATCGAGGGATAATTCCGGCAGCCCCATATTGCTGGATGTATTGGCCAGGTTGCTATAGGTGCCTGCCAGCGCATCTTTATCTTCATCTTTATCTTGAAGGGAGGTGGCAATGGCCAGTGCCTTGCGGTGAATGAACAGGGCCTGCTCATAGTCTCCCAGCCGAATGTAATTATTACCAAGGGGTTTTAAAATGTTTTCCAGCACCAGGACTTCATCCGCCAGCTCCTGGTGCTGCCGTGCCCATTGAAAGGCAGCCGTATAGGCATCCGTGGAATGTACGATATCACCGCTCATCAGCAAAGCGTAACCTTCGTTGCTCAGCAGGTCCTGCCAGGCCTGTATCTCTTCATTGCTATGGGGGCTGCGCCAGGCTTTTTCAGTAGCCTGGACCAGCAGGGTCGCCCGGGTGGCGGGTGATTTTACAACCCATTGGATCTGGGTATAGATCCATTCTGTAAGATTGTCTTTTGTTTGATCCTGTCGGAGTTGTTCCCGGAGGGATTGGGGTGGAGATGGTGCCTGGTAGGAGACCAATAGCAGGCACCAGCAGGCCAGGATGGCCTGCCTGATTATAGTATAGTTATTATAGTTTAAAGCCGGCATAGAGAAAAAAACGATTGGTAATATCACCTTTCAGCAGGCGCATGTAACGTAATCCCAGCACTGGTCCTGTCTTTACCCGGCCGATCTGTATATCTGCGAAGGGGGCGGCATTCCAGTTCCCCAGCCACTGAGTGGCAGACTTTGTCGAACTTACGGAGGTCATTATATTCAGCGGCAATAGCTGGTTGATGAAATAAGCCTTGTTTTCTACCGTCGTCTGTTCGGAGATATTGACCTGCACCATGGCGCCGAGGCCCACCCCGATCCAGTTGCCGATATTGTACCGGTAATGCAGAGGCGTTATTTCAAAGCTGTTCTTTTGGGTAGTAGTCTTACTGGATCTTCCGGTGATAAGATAGGTAGCCCCTCCGATCAGGGTATCCCGCTGGTCTTTTACCACGGCGGAAGAGAATTGGTCCTGTTGCAAGAGCCCCACAAAAATTTCTGCCTGGAAATAGGGTCTTGAAGGGGCATAGGGCGCCAGCACATACCCGAATTGCAGGGGGCCCCGGGCTGAATAGCCGCCGTTGGATGGTAAGGCGCTATATCCGACCATGATCCCCGGGGAGAGGCCTTTGATGAAGCGGGCTGTAGCTTTGTTGGTGAATACCGGTTCATTTTTGTCGAATACGATGGCTGCCCGGGTGCTGAAGGGTATTTTTTTAGGTTTCTTTTTAAAGCGGATCGAGTACTCCACGAATCCCTGGGTGGAGTCTTTGTTGGTGACGCCCTCTTGTTGCAGGCCGGGTAAGTAGATATTGTTGAATACAAAATAAACACTGTCGTCAGTGCGGATCGTATCGATGCAACTCTGGCTGTTATAGGCCGAATCGCACCAGTGGCATACGGGGCTCATGCTTTTCAGTTCGACGCTGCTGGTATTGAGCTGCCGGGGGACGGCGATGCCGATGGATATTCTTTTCGCGGGGCCCCGGCCTGTATTCTGGAACTGGACCCTATAGGTCAGCTCTTTTGTTTTCTTCATGAAGCGGTAGTTGATGCGCCTTGACATCAGCTGCATGCGGTTGGGATCATGGGAAGCGACCACCTGCATATCCAGCTGGTAGACCTCCGGAGCCTGGGCGGGGTTATCCGGTACGAGCATAGCGGTCAGGCTCACCATAGCATTGGTATCCTGCAACATGCCGGGCAGGGTATTCATGTCCATGAATAGAAATTTTTCTTCTCCGGCAGGTATAGCGGGGAAATGCAGGACGGTATGTTGCTTATAGGTGCTTTGTAATGTGTGAAGCATGGAACGGGCTTCGCTGGTAAAATTGGGCATCCATCCGGCCTCTTCTTCGGGCATTCCCGAGACTTGTCCCACCATACCTCCTATGTGCCTGCCGGGAGGTGAGGGGTCCGGGGCCAGAGAAGCCATCAGCGTGCTGAGCGATGAGCTGTCTTCTCCATTGTAGTATCTTTTTTCCGCCAGGGCAAATTCTTCCTGTCCGAATTGCCGCTCATTGAAGAACAGGACGATGGATCCTCCCAGGCTATCTGCCGATTGGTTGCGATAGCCGACGAGGGTTACGAAATCTTCTCCGGGTCTGGGATTACGGTTGATCTTCATTTCGATATTCCCGTTACCATGGAAGAAATGGGAGGCCCAGGTATTGGCCCCGTTGGGTTTCTTTCTGATTTTCACTGGTCGGGGGCGGGTAGGGGGGGCTTTACCGTCATCATAATTATTGGTGGCGAACAGGCGCACCTGGTAAAGTCCCGTATCCCGATAAGCGTAGAAAGGATCTTTGTCAAAGCTGAATCTTCCGTCTCCCAATTCCCAGAAGTAGGTATAGAAAGAGGAAGGCGCCCCGGCTACCTGCCGCAGTGGTCGTAGCAGGGCTGAGAAATGAATGCTGTCGCCTCTTTCTTCCACCCGTATTTCCGGAGGGATCGAATCCTGTGCTTTACAGACCCCTATCGCCCATATCAGTAATAAGGTGAGTCCTGCTTTTCGCATAGTAAATTTAAGTTATATTGTTAACGAAGAATGAGCCGGCACATTGTGCCGACCCACTCTTACCTGTTGATCCCCGTCCGTGGGAGTGCTGCCCCGTTTATTTCGAGTTCATTTGAAGGATCAGGCTGACCAGGGCGCTCTCTGACACTTCCTGGGGATTGAAAGTAAAGGTCGTATAGTTATTACTTCCTGCAGGCGAGCCGATCGTTATATCCTGCATATCCGCATAGAATTTCCCGTTTTCGGTGCTGATGGCCAGGAAGGTGCCCTGCATGCCGATAGGCATGGATGCTTCGTAGCTGATAAATCCCTGGTTGGTGCCCGTTGCATTCAGGATGATATCATAGACCTTGATCAGGGTATTCTGGTTATGGGGTTTGAAGTACAGGGCCGTGGGCTGATCGCCGCTGTAATCGGTTTGGGTCTGGCTATTGTAATGGCTGTTGAAATAACCCAGGACGGTGGTCTTGGGATCCGAATTGTTACTGATGATGGCGTCACAATTCCTCCATTTGACCAGGCTGTCCAGCTTGAAGTCGAGTGTTCCGTTGGAGCTGTTGAAGAAGGCATAGCTGGTATTGATCTGATTCCAGGCGACACCTCTGCGTACCGGCGCCTGAACGGTGATGGTCACGGCGGTATTCAGGTAATCATAACCGCTAAGCGTGAAGTTGGCAGACGAATCACCAGCCCACATGGGTATTTCCTGAGCAACGCCATTAGCCGGCTTGGCAGGGATCTGGACTTTTACGGTACTATCTTTTTTCAGCAGGAGGTCCTGGCTGTTCTGGGTTGCTCTGACATAGAATTCTCCATAGGATACCAGCATGCGTCCGTCGCTGGTGAGGGTAGGTTTGTCGCCCAGGATCATGTCGCCGGGGGAGTTGATTTCCTTAATGGCGACGGTGACGGACCCGGTCACGGCGGCTCCTCCGGCTGTCACGAATGCTCCGGCAGGAATGGTATATTGAATGCCTTTGGTAGAAGTGAAAGAGGCTCCTGCGGCAGCATCTACCGTAAAGTTTTCAAACCGGGGCCCATGACTGGTCATGAATGCAGTCATGGTTTGCCCGTCGGCATTATTGTTGGGCTGGGCGGAGGTATCATTGTTCTTTTTACAGGACATGATACTGATAGCCGTAGCTGCGATGATGGCCAGAGCTGGTAAAGATGACTTTTTCATACTTGTGTTTTTGGTTTATGTAAGGATATCAGGGGGATCTGATTTTTGTTACCCCTCTTTTCACGCTTTTTTTGGGATATTCGCCAAAAAACCTTCCCGGAATGGTGATTCATCCCGACCAACGCTATCTTATTGGCTTGTTAGATAATGATAATCAGGTAGTTGAAGAAATTTACCGGCGATTTGCCCCTACGATCAAAAATCATATCCTGTACAACCAGGGCTCGGAAGACGATGCCGCCGATATTTTCCAGGAATCCCTGATCGATATCTATAATCAGGCTAAATACAAGGGGCTGCAGCTTACCTGCCCTTTTGAGCCCTTCTTATTATTGGTATGTAAAAGAAAATGGCTGAATGAAATAAAGAAAAGAGGGCATAACCCGGTAACAAAGTTGGCGGATGATTTATCTGAATGGGGAGAGGATGTATTTGCTGCTGCGGAGCAGGCGTTGCGGGAGGAGGACAAGGCGAGGGTCTTTCTGCGGCAGTTTGAACGGCTGGGTGACAAATGCAGGGAGATATTAAAATTGAGTCTGACAGGGGACCGGCAGGAGAAGATTGCGGAAGCTTTAGGGATCACCTATGGTTATCTGCGTAAAAAGAAAGCGGAATGTATGGCTACTCTATTATCCTATATACAAGCACAGAAAATTTAAGTTATGGCAACCTATGACAAAGAAATGATCATCCGGTATGTGGAAGGGGAGCTATCTGCGGAAGAAAGGCAGCAATTCGAGGCGGATCTCCGGAAGGACCCTTCGCTGTCCGATGAAATAGCTCTTTATAAAGAGGTAAGGTCGGTCTTGCAGGATCGGTTGAAGCCCGATGAGGGGAGCGATGCGTTGCGTACTACTTTACAGGGGATGAATAAGAAATATTTTGGGGTTGCTCCAGCGACGGGGGCCAAACGTATATCCATGACGCGATGGCTGGCTGGTATGGCCGCTGCTGCCTCGGTGATCCTTGCCGTCGTATTATTGTGGCCTTCGGGGAAGGGGAATTACCTGGATAGTCTGGGGCGGACGGAGATGATCAGTACGACGGAGAGAGGGGGCAACGCCGATTCTTTGTTACAGCAGGCTGCTGTCTTTTTCAACCAACAGCAATTTGACAAAGCGCTGCCGCTTCTCGACAAGGCTGTCAAAGAGGATAGCAGCAGCCAGCTGGCTTTGTTCTACCGGGGGGTGGCAGCCTGGCATACCGGGGCAGCAGATGCCGCACGCAAGGATCTGGAGCAGGTCTATAAAGGAGGGTCGTTACTGCAATACGAGGCTGCTTTTTACATAGCGCTAGGATATGCCGGGCAGGAAAATAAACCGGCTGCGAAGGAATGGCTAAGTAAGATTCCCGAGGGAACGCCTGTCTCGGAAAAGGCCAAAGAGCTGGCCGGGAAATTGAAGTAAGGGGAAAAATCGCGCAAACGATTGCACCGCCAACTCACTCTCCGGGCTGTAAAAAATCCTGTATATTGGCTGGTAATGCGTAAAGCCCCCGTCCATATTCTTTTCGAACGTTTGTCTTTATCGGACAATGAAGAAGCGCTGTCCGAGCTGCATGACTTATATTTTTATCGCCTTTATAAACTCAGCTATTCTATTGTCGCCAATAAAGAGACGGCCGAAGAGATCACCAATGATGTCTTCATTAAGATCTGGCAGAGGAGACACCTGCTCCGGGAGATCGGCAACCCCGAATTATATCTTCTGAAATGCGCTCGTAACAGGGCACTTGAGTTCCTTCGTTCCCGTAAGCCGTCGTTTGAAATACTGGAAGATGATTTCCAGGATTTTTTATGTGCCTGGGAGACCAGCCCCGAACAGATCCTTATTTCCTCTGAAATGGTTCGCTATATCAATAAGTCCATCGATGGGCTTGCGCCCAGGTGCAAACTCATTTTTTTGCTGGTAAAAGAGGGTAACCTTAAATACCGTGAAGTAGCGGAACTTCTCAATATCTCCATAAAGACAGTCGAAGCCCAGATGAGCATAGCCCTCAAAAAAATCGGCTTTTCCGTGCCATTTTCCCTGACCCGCCGGTAAATTTTTTTCCGCAACCAAACTGGACGGCGTCCAGTTGCTGACATTAGCCCTGTTGCGGCAAAAAATTATATTTCGACAATTTTTTGCCGCAATCTTAGGGGTAAACGATTATTCCTGCATCAGCCTTTATAAGGAATATAAATAGAATGTCTGAAAAACGAATTTGGGAACTGCTGGTCAGGCAGTTTAATAAGGAGATCTCCGCTGAAGAACTGAAAGAACTGCAGCTGCTTTTGCAGGAACAACAAGATACCAGTTCCTATCCGGACTTGCTGGAGGAAGTGCGTGCCTTGTCATTTAAGCCTGCCTCCGATGAAAAATCCAGGAAGGCAGACAGTTTGTCGGCAATTCTAAACGCGATACGGAAGGCGAATGAACCGGAACAATACCCTGGCCCGCTTTCCGTGTATGAGGTCCCCGAGCCGGACCGGAGACAGAAAAACAGCAAAAGAGCATGGTTTTTTGCGGCGGCTGCCTGTACTATCACTTTTATCGTGGGATATTTTTTGCTCGGGGAGAACAGACGATCGGCCGAAGACCCGGGGCAATACGAGACGATCTTTACCCGCGCGGGTTCCAAAACGCTGATTTCCTTGCCGGATAGCTCCACGGTGGTGCTGAACAGCGCCTGCAAATTAGCATATAATAAGGCCTTTGGCGCCAGCAAACGGGAAATGCAGCTTTCGGGAGAAGCCTATTTCGATATCCACAAAAGCCCGGAGATGCCTCTTATTATACATGCGGGAAATGTCATTATCAGGGTATTGGGAACCACCTTCAATGTCAGGGCTAATCCCGAAGACTCTTTCGTCGAAGCCACCCTTATAAAAGGTATCATCGAAGTAAGCCTTCGCTCAGATCCCGAGCGGAAAATATTGTTGAGGCCCAATGAAAAGATAGTGATCCGGAGGAGTGATACATTGCCGGCATATAAGGAAAAAAAGCTCCTTCATAATAATAAGGATGAGGTGATCGCCGTGACAAAAGTAGAGCCCGATCCTATCGATAGCTCCTATGTTGAAACAACCTGGATCAAAGACAAAATGCTCTTTCATAAGGAGTCGTTTGCCTTTCTCGCCAGGAAAATGGAACGATGGTATAATGTAAAGATAATCCTGGCGAATCCGGAGTTGAATGAGTGGGTGTTTACAGGCTCATTGGAAAAGGAAACACTGCAGGAGGCCTTAAAAGCGCTGCAACATCTGGCACGGTTTAATTATATAATAGAAGGCCAGACAGTTACCGTCACTAGAAAATAATAAACTCATTTAAACCCCATATCAATATGTCCAGATAAGATCGAAGATGCATAAATAAAGTCTCTGTTGCCTTAATAAAAAAGAGAGGTGATTGCGCCACCTCTCTGCAATTTGAACAGGCAATAAGTTCGCCCATTACTAACTAAATCAACTCGAAGGTATGAAATTTACCAGAATAACTGCTTTTTCGGGGGCCAGGAAGCCTCCGCATAAACTACTGTTTATCATGAGAATAACTGCGCTTTCTATTATGCTGGTCAGCCTGCATATCTCTCTTTGGGCCTTTTCACAGACAAGCATCAGTCTTTCTGTAAGGAAGCAGCCGCTTTCGGCAGTGCTGACCCTGATCGAGCAGAAGTCGGACTACCGCTTCCTTTACCGCGAAACCAGTGCATTTTCCAGGAAGGAAATAAGCCTGAAAGTGGAGAATGCTTCACTGGATTATGTGCTTTCCCTTATCCTGGAAGGCACTGACCTTGGCTATACTATTAACGAGAATCATCTCATAATGATCGGGGAAAAAGAGGAGGTCACCGTTCTGCCCGCTGACTGGATAACAGGAGTGGTAAAGAACGAGAGAGGGGATCCCCTGCCCAATGTATCTGTATTGATAAAAGGCACTACCCGTGGCACACAGACGGATGAAAGGGGCCGCTTCAGTATAGAGGTTGCGGAGGGTGACAGCCTGCAGTTCTCTTATATCGGATTTGAACCTCAATCGGTGAAAGCAGGCCACGGATCTGCCCTGGCTATCATACTCAGGTCCGTCAACCAGCAAATAAATGAAGTAGTGGTTGTAGGCTACAGCGATAAAAAGAGAAGCGAGCTCACCAGCGCCATTACTGTAATATCGGCGGAAAAGCTAAAAGATGTCACTACCAATGATATCGGGTCCATGTTACAAGGTAAAGTGGCGGGCTTGCAGGTGGTCAACAGCTCCGGCGCTCCCGGCGCAGCTGCGGAAATACGCCTCAGAGGCGTATCCTCCGTCAATGCCTCCCAAAGCCCCCTGATCGTAGTGGATGGGATCATTGGCGGTAACTACGACCCGAATGATGTAGAGACGATCACTGTTTTAAAAGATGCAGGAGCTACTGCCATGTATGGATCCCAGGCTAATGCCGGCGTTATCATTATAACTACAAAAAAAGCAGCCGCCGGCAAAACCAGCTTCGAAGCAAAGATCACTACCGGCTTCCGAACGCCCGATTTCGGAAAAATGAAAATGATGAGCGGCAGTCAATTGTATGAGCATCAGAAAGAGTATTACCGGGATTATATACCTGGGGATACCGGCAACTCCTATAAGGTCGATCTGCTGCAATTCATCAACGAACGTCCCCGTAGCTTGCGGACCCAGAACTATGACTGGCTGTCGGACATGTTCAAGAGAGCGCCGATGACCAACTTTTATTTTTCCGCCAGCGGCAGGACGGAAAAGAGCGACTATTATCTCGGGCTGACCTACTATGATGAAAAGGGTACTTTTTTAAATACGGATTACCAGCGGATCAATCTGCGGGCTAACTCCACCCACCATTTCACTCCGGGAATCAGCCTTTCCAATAACATCAACGTAAGCGGCACCACCGGGAAAAGCTATGATTATAACGATGTGTACTATGCTTACCTGAACATGCCCTGGGACAACCCCTACGACAGCGTTGGCAAGCCGGTGTATGTAGACGGCAATTCTACTTTCAAATGGTGGTCGAGGGATAAGGTCAATCCCATCCATACCATTGCCAATTCGAATCATCCCTACAAGAATTTCGATGCGAATTATGATCTGGACTTCAATGCGGCCATCACCAGTTGGCTAAGCTTTAGCAGCACCAACAGGGGGGCTGCCTCCTATTTTAAAGGTACTACCTATTATTCGCCTTTAGTCGCCGGCACTTACAGCGGAACAGGATACCTGGACGAGGAAAGTACGCTCAATTATGGTTATATTTCAAATGACCTGCTGAAATTCAACCTGAGCTCCGGGGAGCATCGGATCAGCGGCCTGGCAGGGGTAGCTTTTGAAGGGAGTCATACAGAACTCATGGGCGCTTCCGGAAAAGGACTGCCTGTCGGACTGCAGGTACTCAGTGTAGTATCCAACACCCAGGCGGTCAGTGGCAGCAACGACGCATCCATCATACAATCCTATATTTCTCAGTTGAACTATAGTTTCCGGGACCGGTATTTTCTCTCAGGTTCTTACCGGGTAGACGGCTCTTCGGCCTTCCCTTCCGGGCACCGGTATGCCTCCTTCCCTTCCGTTTCCGCAGCCTGGCTGGCCAGCAGGGAATCTTTCCTCGCCGGCAGTCATACTATCAATAATCTGAAATTCAGGCTTAGTTATGGCGTCACTGGTACTCAGGACATCGGGTCTTCCCGTTATCTGGGACTGTATTCTTTGTCCAGCCAGTATAATTCCACGGTGGCGGCCGAACCCTCCCAACTGGCCAGCCCGGACCTGACCTGGGAAAGCAAATACCAATGGAATGCAGGTATCGATATCGGCTTGTTCCGGCGGATAGACCTGACAGTTGATCTCTATAACAATATTACCAAAAAGTTACTGCTCCAGGTATCACAACCCCTTTCAGTCGGTTTTGAACAAAGGTGGGAGAACACCGGCCAGATCGTCAATAATGGAATTGAGATCGGGTTGAGCACCGCCAATATCCTTACCCGTGACTTCAGCTGGAAAACGGATTTCAATATCAGTTTTAATACCAATAAGCTAAGGCAATTCCCGGCTACCAATATTAATACCCAGTCAACCTGGAGCATTTCCCAGATCTATCGCGAAAAAGGTAACCTCTATGAATTTTATATGCCCAAATGGCTGGGGGTCGACCCGCAGACAGGGGCGCCCCTCTGGGAACAGATCACCAAAGACGCCCAAGGCAAAGTTATCTATCGCGAGGCCACTTCCAACTATGACAGCGCCACTTATCAGGAAGTGGGCTCGCCCCTTCCCAAATTCCAGGGAGGCATCACCAATACTTTCCGGTACAAGCGGCTCTCGCTGAGCGTCAATGCCTATTTCCTGTATGGTAACAAAGTGTTCAGCAATAGTCTTCGCTTCGTGGAGAACGATGGGACAGAGCCTTATTATAACCAGGCCGTACTTCCGAAAGGATATAAGATCTGGACAAAACCGGGAGATATCGCCACGGAACCGAGTCCTCAGAATGCCACGAATTCCACACAGACTTCCTCGCGGTATTTAAAAGATGGCAGCTTTATCTCTATCCGTAACGTAGCCCTTATCTATGAGTTGCCCTCAGCCTTCCTTAAAAGAATCGGCGTCAATGGTGTAACGGTGGGTATTTCCGCCGACAATGTATATACGTTTACGAAATTCTTTGGCCAGGATCCGCAAACAACCATTACGCCAGGGACTTATGTGATGCCGGGTGTTTCGGACTTTAAATACCCGAACAACCGCCAGTATTTATTCAACGTCGCTTTCCGGTTTTAACAAACCCATCGCAATAAAATATTATCAAATGAACCGAGTATTTAAAATCAGGATTTTTGCAGGAAGGGCGATGAACGGCATACTGCTCTTTTTCGTCTTGCCTGCTCTCCTCCTTACTACAGCCTGCGTAAAGGATGTCACTCCCAGCGACTCCATCACCACCGCCACACTCACTACTACCAGTGACGGACTTGCCAACGCGGTTAATGGGGCTTATGCATTATTGAAAGATCATGTGACGTTCGCCGGATCTACCGATGAGAACAACATGTATCTGCGTCAGTATTTTGAGTGTTCCGACTTTGCCAGTGACGATATCGTATGCGGGCAGACGACCACAGACCCGCTGTACTACAGCTTCTCCCTGGGGCATACCGCCACCCAGACCAATATGCGGTATTTCTGGTACATCTCTTATAAGATCATCAATGATGCCAATACGGTGATCGAAGCGGCGGAAAAGATTTCCAATCCCGACGTGTCGACCAGGCAATTACTGGGAGAATGCTATTTTCTGCGTGCCTTTGCCCACTTCAACCTTGTCCGGTTTTTTGCGTTGCCTTATACGACCTCACCCTCCGGGACAGGAGTTATTTTGCGGACTTCCAGCATGGATCCGGCGATAAAGGCGAGGTCTACGGTGCAGGAGGTCTATCAGTCGGTCATCGGGGATGCTGAAAAGGGAGCCTCTTTAATGAATGCTGCCAGGGGAGTCGGGTATGCCTCAAAAGAAGCTGCCTGGTCACTGTTGTCCAGGGTTTTTCTCTACGAGGAGAACAATGACAGCACTATTTATTATTCCAACCAGGTGATCAATTCCGGAAAATTCAGCCTGACAACCGCAGCCACTTTCCCATCGTTGTTTGCCAATGCCATGTCGGGCACGGAGACCATTTTCTGCGTAGCATTTACCAGCGCGGAAGATTATGGGAAATTCGGGTCGATTGCCTCCATGGTCTATTCCAACGGCAATTCAGGCTGGGGCGAAGAATACGCTTCCCCCTCGCTCCGCGATACGATGTCGGCGCATCCGGAAGATATCCGCTGGTCCTATATTGTGCCGGACACCGTCGGTGGGGTCATTCAAAAGAAGAATGGCATCGAAATGTACTATATCTCGAAATTCTCTAACCAGGGCGGCAGTCCGACGCTCAGCTCGCCGATCATGTTCCGGCTGGCTGAAATGTACCTGAACAGGGCAGAGGCGGAAGCCAAAGCCGGCCAGATTGCGGAGGCGCTTAATGACGTGGATATGATCCGTACAAACAGGGGGCTGTCGGCAAGCTTATATAATGGACAGATCCCTTCCGGTCAGACGGCCCTTGACGTCGTGTTAAAGGAGCGGCGCATCGAGCTGGCCTTCGAGGGGCACCGCAGCTTCGACGTATACCGGAATAAGCGGAGCATGAACCGTACCTATTGGGGCTACCATCTTTTGGGACTGAAGGAATCGGATATCGACCTTTCCGTACTCCCTTCGGGATATGCCAATATGATCATCACACCGGATAACCCCAAAATCATTTATTACATCCCAATTGATGAGATCGAGACAAACAGCTTGTGTACCCAAAACAATTAAGCAATCCCGGATATCTTTTTATTTCCAACGATAAAATCAGAAACATGCGCTATACAAAGATTATAATATATGCCCTGCTGGCCACGTTGACATCCTGGTGCGGCGCCTGCAAAAAAGATGGGGCTAAGCCGCAGGCCGATATCTTTTATACGACCAGTCTCGATGGCTACACCGTCACGTTTACGAATGAGACTACCGGCGCCACCTCTTATAAGTGGGACTTCGGGGATGGCGGAACTTCCACGGACCCAAGCCCGGTACATGCCTATCCCGGGAAAGGGAAATATGTTCCTACCCTGTATGCCACTACAGCCGGAGGTGTCACCAGTGAAGGATCCACTGTGATCCATATTTCGAAGTCTTCGGCTGTAAAGCTTGATGACAATAGTTTATCGGATTGGGATACGGTAACTTACAATTCAGCGGTTTCCGGAGCTGGCGGAGGCATTTTCCGTAAGGCAAAATTCGACTACAGCAGCACCTACATTTATTTTTATTTCGAAATGGCTACCACGGTGGCCAACGGGGATATTTTCGATTTCTACCTGGATACGGATAACGATCCTTCTACGGGGTACTTATCATGGCAGTTCAGCGGATCGGGTAATGACGTTCTGCTGGAAGGGGCTATGCTGCAGAACTGGCTGGACCCTTATTATTTCTCTGGCGCCGATCAGAACAGCTTTTCCTGGAGTGCGCAGACCATCTCCGAGTTTTACCAGATCGGCACGGTAGTGCAGGATGGCAGCATTCTCAAATTCGAAGGCGCCTTCAAACGAGCTAAGCTAAAAGGGCTTACCGGTACAGGCCTCCGGCTGGGGGTTTCCGCGACAAAGAGCGACTGGAGCGTAACATTGGGCACCTTCCCCGATCAAACCACGGCAGCCTTTTATCTTAACATGAGCGAGTAAAAATAAAATTTTTATGAAATTGATATCTCCTGGTTCTCTTTTGAAAAAGAGCTCGTTGCTCTTTGCTTTATTTATCTGTTTACTATTGCTGGTGCGCTGCGGCAAGTTCGATGCTCCCGCCATCTACACGGCCCCGCCCACGGACACGGTGGCCTACACGGAAAGCGACACTGATTTTGCGAACCCCGAACGCGGATTTTACCGTTATAGCGCCACCGACGCGGCCAGCTATACCCCTCTGGACAGTACGCAGCTCAGCGCCTGGCGCACCCTGCAGCAGGCAGACGGAGGGGGCAATTACAAAATTTACAGCACCCTGGTATTCCGTTATTTTATCCTGAGTGGCCTCACCAATAGCCCGCTGTCATCCGGACTGCTGGATAAAATAAAGGCGGATTTCAGTATTGCCAGGCAGGCCGGCGTCAAGCTCATACCGCGGTTTGCCTATACGCAGACGGCCAATCCTGGTTCCTGCCCGGAAGGGTTTATTTGCCCTCTGTATGGCGATGCACCGAAAGATATAGTATTGCAGCATATCGCCCAGCTAAAGCCGCTGCTGCAGGACAATGCGGATGTGATCGCCTGTATGCAGCTGGGTTTTATAGGCGTCTGGGGGGAAAACTATTATACGGATTATTTCGGCGATGCCTCGTCCAATGGCCAGGGGCAGTTGTATGATAATAACTGGCAGGATAGGATAGATGTATTGAAGGCCCTGCTGAGCGCGCTGCCTGCAGACCGTATGGTGCAGGTGCGTTACCCCCAGATAAAACAACGCTACGTATACGGCATCAATGCGCCCACTTCTTCGGCTGCCCTTACGGATGCAGAAGCCTTCTCCGGCACTGACAAGGCGCGTATCGGCATGCACAACGATTGCTTTCTCTCCGGCGTGGGAGATTACGGCACTTATGATGACTACGGGAATTCGAATACGTCCAGGCAGTCGGCGATAACCCTGCTGACAGCCTATGCCCAGGCCGACAATAAATATACCGCGGTGGGAGGGGAGACCTGCGACGATACCTACAGCCCCGAGAATGACTGCGAGAATGCCGGTTTAGCCCAGACGGTAATGAGCGGGCTGCACTACAGTTTTCTCAACTGCGCCTACAATAATGACGTGAATAATGATTGGGTCTCCGGCGGCTGCATGGATAATATAAAGAGAAACCTGGGCTATCGCTTCGTATTGAAGAGCGGCATTTATCCCGGCAAGGCGGTCAAGGCCGGTATGCAGTTTAAGTTCACCCTCAATCTTAAAAATGAGGGGTATGCATCTCCTTTCAATGAGCGACCTGCAAAGTTGATTATGCGTCGCCAGGACGGCGGCAAAGAATTCAGCTTCCCGCTTTCCGCAGACCTGCGTAAATGGTATAGCGGAGATGTGCGGGTGGATGAGACCGTCCTTACCGATGCCGCAATGCCTGAAGGCAAATACGATCTCTTTCTTTACCTGCCGGATAAATATTCTTCTATTACTGCCCGTCCGGAATATGCGGTTCGCCTGGCGAATGCCAATGTTTGGGAAGCCGGCACAGGGTATAATAAGCTTTCAGCAACAATTAATATTGGTCAATAAAGAGGAGGAATTTATGCGATCAGGTATCCGGTATTTGTTTTTTCTGAGTACGATCGTTCAGGCATCTTTGGTAAGTGCCCAATCAGGGAGTTTGCCTAAGGTCCAATCAACGGGGATAGTTAGTGAACGGGTGGTAACCCTGCTGGCCGGTGAGAAATGGTGGGGAGGGGCTGTTACGGAAGCGCAGCGGATGCCTTTTGAAACAGGGTATTCACTCGATCTGAAAGGGGACAACAGGGGTAACCAGGCGGCTCCTTTGCTGCTGTCTTCAGCGGGGCGATTTATCTGGAGTGAGCAGCCTTTTCAGTTCAGCTTCAACAAAGACAGTCTTATTTTATCAGGTATGATAGATTCGGTAATCGTCGGCGGGACGGGCCACACTCTGGCGGACGCCTATCAGGAAGCTTCTTCGCGCTGCTTCCCCGCTTCGGGTAAGATGCCTGATAGCCTGCTGATCGGGCGTCCGCAGTATAACACCTGGATAGAATTGATATATGACCAGAATCAGAGAGATATATTGAAATATGCACATGCTATTATCGATAATGGGTTTTTGCCCGGAGTATTTATGATTGATGATAACTGGTTCGATAGCTATGGAAGGTTTTTATTCAGGAAGGACCGGTTTCCCGATGCAAAAGAGATGATCAGCGAATTGCATAGGCTGGGTTTTAAAGTGATGGTTTGGGTATCACCGTTCATTAGTCCGGACACGGAGGTTTTTCGTGAAGCGGCGGCCCAAAGGATTATTTTATACGATAATAAGGGAAAAGACTCTTTGCAGTGGCAATTTGCCAGAGAGCCGGCCCTGATCCATTGGTGGAATGGGTATAGTGCGCTGTTGGATTTTACTAATCCGGCCGCTGTGCAATGGTTTAACGGCAAACTTCGCTTTATGACCGAAGAATATGGTGTGGATGGATTCAAGTTTGATGCGGGCGATACGGAATTTTATCCCGGGAATATAGTATCCTACCGGAAGGCCAATGCCAATGAGCATTGTGCGTTATGGGGGGCTTTTGGCCTTGAATATCCGTTAAATGAATACCGGGCTATGTGGAAGAGAGGCGGAGAGCCTTTGGCAGAAAGACTCAGGGATAAGTCTCATACTTTTGAGGACTTGCAGAAATTAATACCGCATACCACCCTTGCCGGATTATTGGGATATCCCTTTGTCTGCCCGGATATGATCGGTGGGGGTGATTTCGGCTCTTTTACCGGAAACAGGCCTATTGACCAGGACCTTGTAGTGAGGTCGGCGCAATGCCAGGTGCTGATGCCCATGATGCAGTTCTCTGTTGCTCCCTGGCGTATACTTGATTCCGTTCATTTAGCGGCAGTAAAAAAGGCGGTAGCCTTACGGGCTGTATTCACTCCTGCCATCCTGCAACTGGCCAGGCAGGCTGCAGTCACCGGAATTCCCATCGTTCGCAGCCTGGAATACGTTTTTCCCCATCAAGGGCTGGAGAACATACAAGATGAATTCATGCTTGGGGATGACTGGCTGGTCGCTCCTGTCTTAACGGCTTCTTCCCGGCGAAAAATTATTTTTCCCGCAGGAGAATGGAAAGACGCGGAAGGAAATATTTTTAAAGGGCCCGGGGTGAGGGAAATGGATATTCCTATTGATAAGCTGACTTATTTCGAACGGGTCCGGCAAGGCGGCAGCAAAAAAAGCAAGCCCCATAAGTAGAAACTCACGGGGCTTACATAAAGCGGGATGGTTTTAAAGAAATTTATCAGTATGGAGTTTCATCAGCCCCTATGTCAACACGGCTGTTTTGTATACGGGCTTCTTTGTCAATATCATATTCGCCGGAGTCGGCAATAAATGCAGGATCCCCGGCATTGACGCAGGCAGAACTACTGGTAAGATGTAAGTTAAGGGATGTCAGGCTATTGTTTACGAATGACGGAATACCATAGGTTGAGTGCGTGTCGAGGCCGGTCCCGCTTACGAAAGAAGCGAGCGAACCGTATGTTGTTCCATTAATACCTCCCCAGTCGAAGGTGATATTGCCTGAGCTGCCGGAAGTGGTATAATAGCGGTTATAATCCATTGTTAAGTTCGTAGAACTGTAACCCTGTAGGGCAATTACAACAATATTGCTTCTTGATTGTACAATATTGTTTTCTATATTCAGGTTGTCTGTATTTTGCAAGCTGATCTCGCCGCCCCATCCTCCGTTAGAATAGTTTTGGAAGAAACTATTATTGGTCACCTTTGACCAGGTGACCTTGCTGTTAGATGCATTCGATCCTATAATAATACCGGCGTCTTTGTTATTGTATACGAAATTACTCCGAACGTTGATGCCTTCAGCGGTATAATTATTGTTTTCACAACCTACCGCAATGCCGGCATAATTCTGATAGCATGTATTGCCTTCAATATTGATCCATTTCCCGCCATCTACATAGATGCCGCCATTGGTAGCAACCGGGGATACGCATTTGTAAACGGTATTATATTTGACATTGCCGTTACGTGCGAAATTTACACTGTCGGGGGCTCCTGTCCATGCATAATGGCCTGTCATATCTATTCCGATATTTCTGATATTATGAACAATATTGCTTTCTATTAAGAAATTCATGACGTTGCCCGCCATCGTAAGCCCCTCACTATAGCCGGTATTGCAACTGTAAATTTCATTACTGCCTATGTAAATTTCATTGTAAGAAGCAACGGATGTGCCGACCACTACCAATGGATTTGCATTATCAGTAGAGGAGGGAACGCTGGTAGAATCGCTTGTCCAGCCGACAGCATAAATTTTACAGTAAGTAACCTGTAGGTCTGTTCCGGATCCGCTGATGTAAATGCCTGCTGCATAGCTTCTTATATTATTCGCGATATTGATATGGTCGATGCGCAGGTGACTTTTACTGCTGATATTTATCATTGAATTCTGGGTGCTATTGGTGGCGCTGACGCCATCAACGGTAACGACTCCTCCATTGTAATTGGTAAGTGTGATGGGGGCTGATGAAGAAGCGCCTGAAGTGGGCCAGGTCAACCTTTCGTGATAGGTGCCTGCAGCTGTATAAATAGTGGCGCCGGCTCCATCGGTCGTTTTATTCAATGCTGCCTGGATGGTTTTTAAAGGGCTTGAAGAAGACGTTCCGGAATTCGTATCATTTCCTGATGCGCCATTTACATAATAAAATGTAGTAACTGCACGGGCGACTGTCTTACTTGTTGCTGTTGTCTCTTGAAGAACCTCCGTTTTTTTGCAGGAAGTGATTAGTAAGAGGCAAAGACATGCTGAAATAGAATTTCTCATGAAAAATTCAATTTAAAGGTGATGGAATAAATGAATAATGGTTAAGAAACAGGTTATATAGTTATATAGGCTGATGCAGAAAGCGGCGTTTACCCCTAAATCATCGGTAACTTATTTTAACCTTGCCGTTGAAATCAATGGCATAACAAAGCGTGCCATCGGCATAATAGTAAGCGGTGGCGTCCGTGTTGAGATAATGTAATTACCTGCCTCTTTTGATCAGCAGGCGTTCTTTGTATGGAGTTGTATCCATGATGGAGGGCTACCGGTTATTCCCGATGTTGACGGAAATAAGGGAATTGTGTACGGCTGAGCTTTCCACCTGGACGGAGGGTGCATTCCGGGAAGTTGTGCCGGTTCCTGGTTCAAGGAGGGCATCTACCTGGAGGTTGAGCTGGCTGGCAAATTCCGTATAGGAAGCGGGGACCCGGCGGTTGAGATAAAGGAGCAATAACCCAAAGACGGTATAACGGATCCGGGCCTTGAGACCTTCTACTTCCTCGACGTTGACCAGTTTCCTGCTGATGCAATAATTCCATTCTTCTTCACAGGCCTGATCCAGGGAGACGTTTATCAGATCGGCAATCGATTTCTTATTTCCCAGATCTCCCATCTTTTCGATAAAGAACAATTCGAATACGCCGGGATATTGAATGAAGAATTCCGTAATAATTAACAATGTTAAATTTTCAAAATAATGTTTAGCAGTTTGTTTTTATCTTCCCGGAAATTCATTCAGTAACGACAATTTCGGTGTATGTTAAAGTTATCGCCATTTACCATTGAAGATGCCGACCAGTTGATTTCCTGGTTTGAAAATGAAGATTCATTGGTGCAGTTTGCAGGGCGTATCTTCACCTATCCATTGACAAAAGAGCAGATAGCGATTCATCTGACAGATGTGAACCGGTTTATTTACAAGGCGATCGATGAAACAAGTTCGCTGGTTATCGGGCATGGTGAAATAGCCATAGTACCCAATGAACCCCCAAAATTGACTTGCCTGATCATTGGAGATAAAAAATTCAGGGGCAAGGGACTAGGAAAAGAGTTAACCAGGCAGCTGATGGTACTTGCTTTCGGTTTGCTGCAGGCCGATGCGGTTCAATTATATGTTTATGACTGGAATAAGAATGCTTTTGAGCTCTATAAATCGCTGGGGTTTGTGGTTAATCCCGACAAGGCGATGACGACGGTCGTCAATGGGCAGAGCTGGGTAGCGATCAATATGGTGATAACCGGATTTCCTGGCCGCCCTTACCAAATGCCTTAACCTTATATGTGGTGAGGGCTGTCTTGTTATATTCCGTTCGAAGCAGTGACCAGATCATGGTATCCCGTGGCTTACCATCCTCATCTGTATTATTATTGGACAATGTGGCTATATTGGAAAAGCCGAGGGCCTTCGGGATTTTCTGACTGATAGTATTCCTGGGGTCGCAGTGAATTTCTATTCTTTTCAGGTTCTCGACGGTAAAGCCGATTTTTATGAGGGCGCTAACGGCTTCCGTGGCATAACCCTGCTGTACATGGGCAACGTTGATCCAGTACCCGATTTCCCTGGCGGCATTGCCGATACGTGTATGCAGGCCGGTGGACCCTAACAATTCGTTTTCTGCCTTGTTAAATATGCCAAAGAAATAATCTTCGTCTGCATGGAATTTGTCTCTAAAGATTTTCACCAGGTTAAGGGTAGACCCGGGGTCTTCCGGGTGGGTTCTCGCCCAGGGCATCCAGGGGCGGAGGTGATCGAGGCTTTTTAGGATGGCTTCCGAGACCATCGGAGCATCTTCCAGGCGGTAACAACGGATGATCAATCTGTCCGTCTCTATTCGGTAGGTTATTGCTTTTTCCGTGTGCAAGAGATTGATTAAGGTTTACTCTATGAATATAGCAAATTATATTTCTCCTGCAACGGTATGTTAAAATCATTTGTCAGGGTAATAAACCGATCTATGGGTAATCAATTAATCAGGCTGTGTCTCCTGCTTATGCTCTTTGCTGCCGGATCCTGTAAAAAGAATGGTCAGGCCAATAATGATGCGGCTATTGTCGGGGACTGGACTCTGGTAAATTCGTGGGAAGGAAATACTATTATTGTTTTCTCTGATTTTACCGTTCAAAGGACTTTGTCGTTCAGGAGTGACGGGACGCTTTATGAGACGCATAATGATTCCTCTGCCAATATTGATCTTCTGGTTCCTGTGCCGGCTGTACAGCTTCCGAAACCCATTACGGATACGGCAGGCTATCAGACGACCTCTTTGCCTGCGGCCTGCGTCGCCATTAAATTTCCTGCTATTGTAATTAAGGGGCAAGCTGGCTGCGTCCGGTATTCCATTTCTCAGGATACCTTAGTAATTTCTACTCCCAGCTGTCTGGCGCCTTATTCTTCTGTTTATGTAAAGAAAAAGTAGGCAAATAAAATATTTTTTGGACATTCAGGGATTCGCTGCTATTTTTGGGCCTCGATTATGAAAAATAACAGGCATCATCATCACCACCATTTTTTTTTACCACAAGGGTAGGCCGGTGATGTTTTGTTTGAAAAAATAAAACTTTTAAAGGGCTTACCGGGAGGTAAGCCCTAATTTTTTGCCCTACCCCCTGCCCCTAAAGGGGGGAAGGTATACTAAACACAACGTATGAAATTAAAAATCGCTATTCAGAAGTCCGGACGTTTGTATGAAGACTCGGTAAAGCTGTTGAAAGACTGCGGCATCGATCTGAAAAACGGGGTCAACAAATTAAAAACAGAATCGGATAATTTCCCCATGGAGATCTATTTCCTCCGGGATGATGATATTCCGCAATATGTGGAAGATGCCGTGGCCGATATTGGCATCGTAGGGGAGAATGTCTTATATGAAACCAATAAGAAGGTGGATGTCGTGGAGCATCTGGGGTTTGGTAAATGCCGGTTGTCCGTAGCGGTCGGCAGGAGCGAGCTGTATGGAGGGGTGAACTATCTGCAGGGGAAAAGGATCGCCACTACCTATCCGGTGCTGGTGCAGCAATTTCTGGAAAAGAACAAAATAAAAGCGGAGATCCATGAGATCAGCGGTTCGGTGGAGATAGCGCCGGGTATTGGTCTGGCCGATGCGATCGTGGACCTGGTCAGCAGCGGGAGTACCCTGTTCATGAATGGGCTGAAAGAAGTGGAGACGGTATTGCAGTCGCAAGCCGTATTGATCCGGAACGAGTCTTTGGAAGAGGCTAAGCAGCAGATCCTGGAAAAATTCCTGTTTCGTATCCGGGCTGTGAAGCGGGCCCGTAACACTAAATATGTTTTATTGAACGCTCCGAATGACAAATTGCAGGAGATCATCGCGCTGCTACCCGGCATGAAAAGCCCTACGGTGCTGCCCCTGGCGGAACCTGGCTGGAGCAGCGTACACAGTGTGCTGAATGAAAATGACTTCTGGGACATTATCGAACGGTTGAAGGGAGCGGGTGCACAGGGAATCCTGGTGGTGCCGATCGAGAAAATGGTTATGTAACCCCCCAGCCCCCTAAAGGGGGAGCTTAGATTTTTAAGACTTTTAGAAGTATGTCTCATTTATAAGTGTAAAAGATCGGATATGAAAATTATCGACGTGAGAAATTTTAATACTCCCCCTTCAGGGGGTAGGGGGGGAGAGGGATGGGGGGTATTGCTGTCCCGCCCGGTATTCGATACACGGGCGCTGGAACTTACTGTCGCCGATATCCTGAAGGAGGTGAAAGAGAAAGGAGATGAGGCGGTGAAAAGGTATTCGCTGCAGTTTGATAAAGTATCTCCGGACGAATGTGCCGTGAGCAGGCAGGAGATAGAGGAAGCCGCGTCCCTGATCAGCGATGAGCTGAAGGTGGCCATCCGGCAGGCAAAAGACAATATTGAAGCCTTCCATAAGAAGCAGGTGGAGGTATCAGGTGTCGTGGAGACCATGCCGGGAGTGAAATGCTGGCGTAAGACAGTGGCGATCGAAAAAGTGGGGCTTTATATACCGGGTGGAACGGCGCCATTGTTTTCTACGCTGCTGATGCTGGGGGTACCTGCCAGGATCGCCGGCTGCCGGGAGATCGTCTTGTGCTCGCCTCCGGACCAGCAGGGGCATTTGCATCCGGCTATCTTATATGCCGCTCAACTGGTGGGGGTCTCCAAAATATTCAAAGTAGGGGGTGTCCAGGCTATTGCAGCCATGGCCTATGGTACGGAGACGATCCCCAAAGTGTATAAAATTTTCGGGCCGGGCAATCAATACGTGACCTGTGCCAAACAACTGGTGCAGAAAGACGGTTTAGCGATCGATATGCCGGCCGGTCCCAGTGAAGTAGCCGTCTATGCGGATGAGACGGCCAATCCGGCTTTTGCAGCGGCGGATCTTTTGTCACAGGCCGAGCATGGGGTAGATAGCCAGGTGATCCTGGTCAGCTCCTCTCCGGACATGGTGGACGCTATCCTGTCGGCGGTCGATCAGCAGGTGGAACAGCTTCCCCGGGGGGGGATAGCCCGCAAGGCGTTGGAGAACAGCCGTGCTTTTATCATAAAGGACGAAGAGCAGGCAATGGACCTGCTGAATGAATATGCACCTGAACATCTGATCCTGGCTTGCAACAATGCGGAGCAGCTGGCTGAACGGGTCATCAATGCCGGTTCTGTTTTCCTGGGACATTTTTCTCCGGAGAGCGTAGGGGACTATGCCAGCGGTACTAACCATGTGCTGCCGACCAATGGATATGCCAGGGCTTACAGCGGGGTAAGCCTGGATAGTTTTGTGAAAAAGATCACTTTTCAGCAACTGACGCGGGAAGGTATCCGGCAGATCGGGCGTAGTGTGGAGCTGATGGCGGAAGCGGAAGGGCTGCAGGCCCATGCGAATGCGGTCAGTGTAAGGCTAAAGGATGTCTAAAACGATTTTGTATGTATACCTTCCGATTGATACCCAAAGAGGAGATCTCTTCTATTATCCCATTCCTGCAAATTCTGAATGATAAAATAGACGAAGGGACTTTGCACAACCGGCTGAATGAAATGGTAGAAGAGGGCTACGAATGCGTGGGTGCATACGATGAAGAAAGGCTGATCGGGATCTCCGGACTCTGGACCCTTACTAAATACTATGTAGGCAAGCATATTGAACCGGATAATGTGGTGATATTGCCGGAATACCGGGGGAGGGCCGTTGGGGAGCAGTTGATGGACTGGATCTATGCTTATGGGCGATCAAAGAGCTGCCTTGCTTCGGAATTGAATTGTTATGTAACGAATAGCGGAGGACAGAAGTTCTGGGCTAATCAGGGATATAAGATCATCGGGTTTCACTATCAGAGGCAGTTGTGAGGTAGAACAGCCGCGAAATAAAAAGGATAAAGCGTCAAAATTTAAAATAATAACATAAATAAAAGTCATGTCTTTTGATCTGAATGCTTTGCTTAGGGCCAATATAAGATCATTGGTGCCCTACGCCTCTGCGAGGGATGAATTTAAGGGAGAGGCGCAGGTATTTCTGGACGCCAACGAGAATAGCCTGGGGTCGCCGCTGACCCGCTGGTATAATCGTTATCCGGACCCTCATCAATGGAAGGTGAAAGAGGCCCTCAGCAAAATAAAGGGTATACCGCCCCAGCATATTTTCCTGGGAAATGGCAGTGACGAATGCATTGATATCTTATACCGGGCCTTTTGTGTGCCGGGCAAGGACAATGTGATCATCAACCCGCCTACCTATGGCATGTATGAAGTGAGCGCTCATATCAATGATGTAGAGGTGAGGCGAGCTGTATTGCTGGATGATTTTCAGCTGGACCTCGTGCACCTGGAGACGCTGGTAGACGAAAATACCAAGATCATCTGGCTTTGCTCGCCCAATAACCCAACCGCCAATTCCATGAACCGGCAGGATATCGAGATCATCTTAAATAATTTCCCTGGTCTGGTGGTCGTGGATGAAGCGTATATTAATTTCTCCCGTCACCGGTCGTTTATCCAGGAGCTGGCCGACTATCCCAACCTGGTGGTGTTACAGACGATGAGTAAGGCCTGGGGGCTTGCGGGGCTCCGGCTCGGGATGGCTTTTGCGAGTGAATCCATTATCGAAGTGTACAATAAGGTGAAGCCGCCCTACAATATCAGCCAGGCTTCCCAGGAACTGGTACTGAAGGCGTTGGAGGAGACAGAGCAGGTCAATGATATGATCCGGTCCCTGGTTGCGCTACGCGAACAGCTGGCCTCAGCGCTGACGGAATTGCCGCTTGTTCTGAAGGTATATCCCAGCGACGCGAATTTTCTACTGGTAAAAGTGACGGAGGCCCGGGCTCTCTATGAATATCTCCTGCAGGATGGGATCGTAGTACGGGATCGCAGCAAAGTGGAGTTATGCGAGGGTTGTCTTCGCATAACGGTGGGCACGGAGAGAGAAAATAAGGAGTTGGTAAAGGCGCTGCAGGCATACCCCCGGGAGCAGCGATAGCCTAAGATACCGAGGGGAACAGCGACAGTCTAAGAGAAAAATTAGTAGGCCGGGAGATGGCTACCTGGGAACCGATCGGGGATCGAATGGAGATTTTAAATTAAATTACGGTCTCTAAGCTGATTTCCACGGAGTTTCCTAAAGCCATTCCTTAAAAATACTTTAATATGAAACAACGAATCGTAACATCGAAAAAATTGCTTTTCAAAGCTTCTTATCTGCTGCTGGGTCTCTGTATGACCGGCCTGATCGCTTGCGCCGGAGGCGATAACAAAACGCCCGCTTCTTCCGGGCCTGGGCCTGCCGCTCCTGCTGCGGATACCAGCATTAAGTTCCCGGAAGGTTTCAGCGCTGTGACGGTGGTGGATGCATTTGGGAAGACCCGGCATATTGCCGTAACGCCCGGAGGCGTCGTGTTTGTAAAACTGGCTAAGCTGAAGGATGGAAAGGGCATCTATCGCCTGCAGGATACGAATGGGGATGGAAAAGCCGACAAGGTCTTCGGGTTCGGCAATTTTCCGGGTACGGGCATCGCCGTAAAAAATGGCTATCTCTATGCTTCTTCCGACGAAGAGGTATTCCGGTTCAAGCTGGACGCCAATGATAATGTCGTCAACCCGGACAAACCGGAAAGGATC
>Ga0179596_10000187_pt1 | contig 38096 bp, 31 predicted proteins | sample CZODoug1_1_08_16_FD_155494 | JGI IMG/M metagenome (GOLD analysis project Ga0179596, IMG submission 155494) | Vadose zone soil fungal communities from Angelo Coast Range Reserve, California, USA - CZODoug1_1_08_16fungal (Illumina Assembly) | ecosystem: Environmental > Terrestrial > Soil > Vadose...
TTAGCTGAATAGGTGGCGCGTCGCCATTGCACGGGGTCCTGCTGTTTTGCATCAACCGCGTTGTAGTCGGTGTCGTGTACATCGCCAAATTCCTCGCCCGCAAGGAACATCGGAATTCCCACGGACGTCATGATAAACGCGAACACGCCAAAGACCCGGCTTAGCGCCATGTTGACGGCTTCGGAAGCGATGGTAGTCGGCGGGTTATCAACAATCGCTTTGACGTTGTCCACGCCACCGTCGCCGAGCGCGCGCTGCTGAAGTAACGGGCCCAGGATCACATTCATCATTCGTGGGGCGCCCTGCACGTCATGGGAGGTCGCGTAATTCACAGCACATGACATGTCGGCGTATCCCGCATCAAAGTTCTGACTCCATCCGTTCCAACTTCCATCTTTGGAGAGAAAATGCTGAACTCGCAGCGTCCGAGACGCCTGCCCAAACGTCGTGGTGAGGGAGCCCGTTACGAGGGAGCGGATTTCCTGCTGAAACCCAAAGTTCCAGATCGCGTCAACCACCTTACGACCATTGGGGTTGTTCGGATCGGGCCCCGTGGTGAGAAACTGCCGGTTCGTATTCTCTGCTACGATCCAGAACGGCTTTTGTGGAAATGCGGTGTTGCTGGCCGCCGTCGCACGGTCGCGAAATTCCTGAACGAAATCCCAATTGGCGATGTCGGGGAAGTCGTCAATTCTGAAGCCGTCGATGTGATACTCGTTGACCCAGAACTCTGCCATTTGGCAGAGAAACTCCCGAGCGGCGTAATAGGTGGCGTAGGCCGGCGTGTTGTAATTGAACAGGTTTTGGCCCCAGCCATTTCGGCCATTCTCACCCGACGGGGACAGGAACCACTGGCCGGCGAGCAACCCTACGGGGCAGCTCGTGGAACAAAATGCCATCACCACATCGAGAATGACCCGTATGCCCCTCTCGTGACAGCTCTTGATGAAGAATTTGGCATCTACCGAGGAGCCGATATCGTAATCCGGGGCGAAGTAGAATCGAGTGCCATAGCCCCAGTCGAGAGTCTGCGCTGTATCTTCAATGGGGAGCAATTCAATACAGTTGATATTCAGTGCCCTCAATTGATCCAAGTGCTCGAATATCACCTCATCAAATGTACCTAGGTCCACCAGGTTGTTGTCCGTAGCACTCGACATCCATTTGAGTGGCATCTCGTAGATGACCATCTGGTTGTTTTGCGCCAGCCCATTCCCCGCCTCTATTCCCTGGTCCCATCGAAAGACTTGACTGACCCGTCTGCCGTTCGCCATATGGAACAGTCCACGATAGCCCCCGAACCGGGTTAGCTCATCGGCATACGGGTCGCTGACCGGATTGCCCGCGATGCCGTTAAGCAAAAATTCATACTCGTAAGTGTCATCCGCCAAGCCTTGCGCATCGAGATCGAATTCCCACCACCCCGGATAGATGGCGCTTGCCGTCAGTGGCAGACTCGGCCAGCCGGCAGGATTAAATTCATCTCGGTTCTGCAACGAGGAAAAGCGGATAGAAATACCGTTAGCACCCGGTGCCGGGATTCTCATCAGTCCATATCGACCAGTCGGCTGAGGGGGCACAGATCACCGTGAGATTGCGATGTAGACTTGCGATAGTCGGGCCGAGACAGTTTTCATCGAGCCTCCCGTTTACTTCGTGGTTGTCGCAGGAAAAATAGGTCCGAAGAACGTGTCAGCACGGGAGTTTGGGCGTCGGCCGACGCGGCGCAACAGGAGAGTGTTAGTAAAATACTTACCGCACGGACGCTAGCAGTCGCCACTTGAGTGAGATCTGGAATCCAGAGGTTGTTGACGCTGTTCCCTGCGTTCATCATTGGCCCCGTGCATTTTATTGAGCGGCGTGGTCCTTCTCAAAGAATCTACACGTCAAAGTTGCACTAGTCCAATCCAACGTTGTTGCGAGCTCCTTGCACTGTAGGCACTGACCCGCATGACGATAGCGCACGCTCTTGGTGCGAGAAATCGTTGAGCGAGAGGGGGCCATTGCCGCTGCGATATGCGCTGCGGTTTTACGAGCTAGTTTATCAGCCAAAGGGGCCCATCGGACTTGTCTAAGGAGTCGTTCGGACGCGCTGCCGCTTCGCGATCCCGTTAGCCACGTTCAGAGGGCATCTCGCTCAGTCATGCGACGCAGCATCTTCGAGCGGATGCCGACCGATCGCCAAGGCCGCCATGTCATAAATCCCGATGCGATTCCGTTTTAATAGACAAGAGGACTGACACCGGCGAGCAATTCTGCTCCCCGTCAATGGATATTGAGCGGAGAACTAGCATGGCCGACAACGACAACCAGTTGAGCTCCCCGGAATCGATTCGGATTCCGCTAAACATCAAGGGGGCTTACGCGACGCCGCCGCCGCCGAGCGGATTCAATCTCGACCGAGCGACCCCGGAGGAGTTGGCGAGGTATGGCTTTTCTTGGGTGAGGCAGCATCCTACGGCGCTCACGGCGCTGCGCAGCCTGGCTGCCAGGAACAAGCTCAAGTGGATTCAGCCGAAACTTCGGGTCGATCGACACAAGACCCACCTACGCGGCTCGAAAGGCGAATTGGGCGTCGCTAACGATCCGCTGACCACCAACTGGGCAGGCGGAATCCTTTATGCGAAAGGCAGCCCCGCGATTCCGGTGCCCGGTCTGCGAATCGATGCGTATTCCACGGAATTCAACGGCCAGCAACACATCAATCTCATTCGCGCGGATGGCCATGTCTGCGAATTGGTATACAACGGGGGCTGGTCGCTGAACGATCTCACGCAACTCTCGAGCGGCGCGACCGCGGTCATCGATGGCGCCATCGACGGTTATCCCACAAACTTCAATCAGCAGCAACACGTCAACTTCCTGGGAACCGAGAATCACGTACACGAGATTTTTTACGATGGCAGCCGATGGCAGCATAACGATCTTACGGCGGCGGCGGGCGCTCCCGATGCGAACCCGGACACAGCGCTGGCCGGCTACGCGACAGAATTCAATCAGCAACAGCATGTGATCTTTAGTGGTCCCAACAACCATATATTCGAGTTGTTATTCGATGGAGCCTGGACAGTTAACGATTTGACCGGGCTCGCGGAGGCTTCCGACTTTCCCGCGGCCTCCGGCTCCGCGCTCGACGCGTACACCACCGATTTCAATCAGCAACAGCACGTCAACTACGTAGGCGTCGATGGCCACGTTCACGAGCTGTACTACGACGGCGCATGGAAGCACAATGACTTGACGCAGCTCACAGGCTCGCCCGACATTGCATTCGGCGGCGGACTCAATGCCTATTCGACGGAGTTCAACCAACAACAGCATATCCACTTCATCGGCTCGGACGATAACGTGCACGAGTTGTATTACGACGGCAGCTGGAAGGACAACAATCTCACGCAGCTTGCCAACGCGCCGAATCCGCAGATCAATGCCCGCCTCGATGGATACGTGACCAATTATAACGCACAGCAACACGTCAATTTCATCGGCACGGACAACCACGTTCACGAGCTGTTCTACGACGGCAGCTGGAAGCACAACGACTTGACCACGTCATCGAGTTCGACCGCGTCCCCCAGGGTGGCCAGTGCGCTCGCCGGCTACGCCACCGAATACAACGGCCAACAGCACGTCATCTACATCGATGCGGCCGATCATGTGGAAGAACTATTCTTCGAATCGCAATGGGCGTTCAACGACCTTACCCAAGCGACCTTGCACGGGGCCGTCGCGGATGCCTGGATTTTCGCCACGGGGGTGTGGAATGTGCCGCAGGTGAGCCAACCGGACTTATCGTCCGGGCCAGGCGGCGGGTGGGTGTCGTCGTCCTGGGTCGGCATCGACGGCAGCGGCTCGAACGACGTCCTGCAGGCCGGCATAGAGCAACAATTCGATGACGGCGCTCAATACACTGCGTGGTACGAGTGGTATGCGCCGTCACAGGATGGATCGCCGGACTACGTCGATCAAACGAATATCGATAATTTTCCGGTGACCGCCGGCGACACCATCTTCTGCAACGTCGCCTATATCAATAACCAAACCGCGGGCAGCATCTTCCTTGCCAATCTGACCAGCGGCAATTTCTTCTCGATCACGCTGGATCCTCCCCCGGGTGCCGCGTTTTTAGGAAATTGTATCGAGTGGATCATGGAGACGCCCTCGTTCGACGGGGAGTTCTCGTCCCTCCCGGCATTTACGGAGATCAGATTTACCGGCGCAAGCGGCCTTAATTTGAACAACGTCGTCGGCAATCCGCTGAACGGATCGGTTGACACGATTTTCAAAAACGATACCGCTTTGACGTCGACGGCCTTGGGCGACGGCAGCGTTACCATCGATTACCTGCCATGGCATGCCCTGGACCTCACGGTCGAGGGATCGGGCCCTGCCGCGGCCGGCGATAGCGGCCTCGACGGATACGCGACCGAATACAATCAACAACTGCACGTCAACTATGTGGCGACGGATAGCCACGTGCATGAGATTTTTTACGATAACGGCTGGCAGGACAACGACTTGACCCTGCAAAGCGCTGCGCCGAACGCGATCCTAGGGAGTGCGCTCTGCGGCTTTCCCACGGAGTTCAATCAGCAGCAACACGTGCACTTCATCGGCGCGGATCAACATGTGCACGAACTGGTTTTCGATAACGGGTGGCAGCATAACGATCTGTCGGCCCTTGGCGCGGCACCGGTGGTGGTGGCGGCCACCACTCCGCTGGACGGTTATGTGACAGGTTACAATCAGCAGCAGCACGTGAACTACATCGGCACGGACAATCATGTGCACGAGCTCTACTATGACGGTGAATGGAAGGACAACGACCTGACGCTGTTGGCGGGGGCGCCCGATGTATTTGACGCAGCGTTGGCCGGTTACTCTACCGAATTCAATCAGCAGCAGCATGTGAATTTCATCGGTGCGGATAGCCACGTGCACGAGCTGTATTATGATAATGGGTGGCGGCACAATGATCTGACGCAGCTCAGCGGGGCACCGGCCGCCGCCCCGGACAGCCCGCTGGACGGCTACGCGACCGCGTTCAATCAGCAGCAGCACGTGAATTTCGTCGGCACCGATGCGCGCGTCTACGAACTCGTGTACGACAACGGGTGGCGGTTCACCGATCTGCTTGCGGCAGCCGGCGTGATGAATCTGTCGGTTGCACCCGCCAGCAAGCTTGACGGCTACTCAACTGAGTTCAATTCTCAGCAGCACGTCCATTTTGCCGGCTCGGATGGACACATTCACGAGCTGTGGTATTCGAATAGCTGGCAGCATAACGATCTGACGCAGCAGGCAGGTTCGCCGGCACCCCGGGTGGGCAGTCCTGTCGTGGGCTTTCCCTCGCCGTTCAATCAGCAACAGCACATCATGTATCTCGATGGCCTCTCGCATGTGATCGAGCTGATGTTCTGAGGGGCGGGCCCACGAACGGATCGAGCACCAGGAGGCGTGGCTTGAGTTGCGCGATGGTGTGTGCGAGGCGCTCGCGGTCAGCAGCCTGGGCGATTCGCACGGTGGCGGCGGTGATAACGTGCAGTCGAGGTCTTTGTGTTCGCAGGCCGCGGCGGCGCAGAAGCCCTCGAGCCGGAATGACGCCAAAAAAAAGCTTGCCCGTCTCACTTTTTCGAGGTATGAACATGTATTACGTTGTAACCATGCGTAATAAGTGTGCGATGGACATGGAGTCGCAAAAAATTGCATATTCGGACCAAGGACGTTATTGACACACCCATCCGGTACCGCAGGCCCTTCAACCTTGGTGTTTTTGGATGCGTTATCGTCGGGCTTGTTGGCTGTCAGCATATAGCAGCAGGGTCTGCGTCTTCCCCAGCGTCTGACGCCACCATCAACGATGGCGCGGAGCGTGCTAGACACGGTGATAGTCACGTCGCGGTTGCAAAGTACGACGTCGCCATGGACCGTGATTCAATCAATGCTACTGCGTTCGCATACCGTGGATTCGCCCTGACGTCGATTGGAGATCTCTGCCGCGGGGAGGCGGATTTGCGGCGCGCACTCCAATTACGTATCGGTAGTTGGACAAAGGTCATTCGCGCAAATCCAGACGACACAAACTTGCTGTTTAGACGTGGCGTCGCTTATGCCGAGCTGGGTAACTATCATGCCGCCATCACCGACTACGATAGCATCTTGCGGCTACTGCCAACGAGCGCGGAGGCCCATTGGCGCCGCGGTGACGCGCAGTTCCAACTCGGTGACTCCTCCGAGGCCCTCTCTGAATATGACGCAGCACTGCGCCTGAACGCCGATTTTCTGCCGGCCTATATTTCACGCGCTGCTCTTTATTTGACGCTCGGCAAAGTGTCGACAGCAAACACCGATTACGAATCGGCTCGACGGCTTGAACTCGACGATCAGGTGCGATAGCGAATAATTGAATCTACCTCGCAAAAAACGATAGTGAAAGGAATCTAATTGTGAAAACCGCTCTAGTACGGATTGCGTTTCTATTGTTGTTCGGTCCGTCATGGGCCGCGGCCGCGGACAGCTGGATTTCTTGCGTCCCCATCGAGATAGCCACTTATGCTGGACGCGTGCATGTGCGTTGCGCTGCGTCTGTTGGCGGCATCTCATTTTTCGCAGTTTCTACTCAGGACGCAGCCTACGCGGCGCGGGTTTTGAGTGTCGTCACGGCTGCACAGGTGGCCGGAAGGACCCTGTCCATTCTGAATGATCCAGCCGACCTAAGCGGTTCTGCGATTGGCTGCCAGAATGCGGATTGTCGATTGATCCACGCCGTCGGATTTGGTCGATGAGTGGCGGTCGGACCTGTGTTCTCCTACTAATGACTTTTTCATTACTGTTGTCCGGCAGATCGAATGCCGGGCTATATTGGCAGGCGGGGGTCGAGAGTAAGGTTGTAACCGTGTGCTTCGTTGGAGATGCCGCGATGGCACGGCCTCTCCGAGTTCAACAGATTCTCAGATACATCAAAGAGTTTGAATATGCGGCGAATGTGAAGTTCGCGAGGTCGCCGGTATGTCCCGCGTCATTTGTCTTGCCAGACGGTACGGATTATTTCGAGGGCGATATTCGCGTACTTATTCCGCTTACCAGCGCCCCTTGGACCGGGATGATACCTGGCACGGGATGCAAGAGTTTCCTAGACGCGGCAGGTCGCTACAACGGGGGGAACGACGGTGGCGGCTCGTGGTCTGGGCCTCCTGATGCGGTCGCTGATAATCATCAATGCCTTTACAATCTCAAGCTCGGGGACGATGGCGCCGGCGGTGTTCCGTATTTGAATCACGCGCTGCATGAGTTTGGTCACGCGCTCGGTCTTGAACATGAGTTCGACCGCAGCGATGTCGATCGATCTCTCGGGTGTACCGAGTCTAATTATGGCGGCGGCGCTACATCCTTTCTAACTAAATTCGATCGGCAATCCGTCATGAACTATGTATTCTCCTCGTGCGGAATCACGGGTAACTACGACTACACTGGGTTATCTGATATGGACAAACTGTCTGCCCATATGCTGTATCCCGAAGACGTACCGGTCGCTGAGTTGGTCGGCACTACGGTAATTCCAAGTACCTCTCACCTGAGGTTGCGTTCTACGTGGGATGTTCGCGGCGCAGATCTTGATTTCGCCGTCTCCAAGTTTTCATGGAAAATCGCCGGTGTCATTCAAAGCACGGCTTCCACCCTCGACGTGGTATTACCAATTGGATCTCTCACTCTTGAGTTTACCTACAGCGATTTTCTCGGGCGCTCGTACTCCTATACTGGAATGGTTTATGTCCTTGATCCGGCCGCGTACGATAAGCAGGCCGCGGCGATGGTTGCTACGCAGTTGCCGCTAATGTGAAGGTCCCACCCTCTTAAGGCAATCTGGTCGAACGCAGGAAGCGCTACTTAACGGATGAGGACAGCGAGCTTACGCTTCTGCCACCCCGCGCGATCGCGGTGAACATCCAAATAATGCTCGCCTTCGTCCAACTCCGCGAGCTGATCAGCTCCAATAAGGAACTCGCCCGCCAATTCGCGGCTCTTGAATCCAAATTGAACAAGAAACTTGCCGACCACGACGATGCCATCGCCGCCATCCTCTCAGCTATTCGACAGCTGATGAACCCGCCGGCACCAAAGCGCCGCGGCATCGGTTTCACCGCAAAGCTGTAATAACTACAGCGCCACCTCTCCTACCCCGCCTTCTGTTTCGAGGCCCAGACGGGCCCCGATTGTCTTGAGAGATGTGCGGCGATCCATCGCTCACGGACGCTCAAAGCCACAGGGCCATCAGTTTAACGTCCTGATACCGGCCCTCGAGCTTTCGGCCGCGGACCTTCACACCTTCCTGGCTAAATCCAAAGGACTCGTAAAGCCGTACCGCCCCGACGTTATCGGAAAATACCTCGAGCTCGACCTTTTCAATACCGGCATTCCGCGCGCGAGACAAACATGCCTCTAACATCCGACGTCCAATACCTTGCCGCCTCCACTCGGAACGAACGCCCATACCGAGGCGACCGACATGTGTGAACCCTGTGGCCGTATTCGGGAGGATGTCGCAGAATCCGACGACTTCCTCTTCCACGACGGCCGTCACCTGGGGCAGCGAGCCCTCGACTATGTGTCTCACGAAGGCGTGGGTCTGCTCGACAGAAAAGCCGTCTACGGTCGCCAGATACCATTTCTCCGCTGCCACCGCCTTGACGGCCTCACGCAAAGATGCCGAATCGGACTCGCGCGCCGGTCTGATCTGGACTTGTGATCCCTGGTGCATAAATGAATTCTGATCGAAACTCCGTCATTTGTACCATACTGTTTTCCGCGATCGCCCCAAGGCCATTCTAGAATGCAAATCGCGCACTTGTTAAGCCGAGCGGACACGCAGTCCTAAAAGAACACGGGAGCAGAACCACCATGTTTGAAGCGTCATGCCACTGCGGCGCGGTCCGGATAAGCGTTCCAGGGAAGCCCGAGTATCTCGTCGATTGCAACTGCTCGATTTGCCGGCGAAACGGGGCACTCTGGGCTTACTATAAGCCGGAATCTGTCGTGCTCCATGGCCACCCAGAGAACACAACTGAATACATCTGGGGCCAGCGCACCATCCGCACCATGCATTGCAAAGTCTGCGGTTGCGCTACGCATTGGGAGCCGCTCGACCCCAAGGCCGCACCAAAGGTCGGCATCAATGCTCGCAACTTTGATCCGACTGCAGTCGACGGTGTGCGGGTGCGCAAATTCGATGGGGCCGAAACCTGGGCGTATGTCGACTGAAGTTACGCAGGGCGAAAGACCCTCCAATGATGCGCTCTTTATGCGAAAGCTATGCTTTAGCTAACTGTGGCAAGGGCTGCCATGCCGCGAGTTGTTGTTCTTGCTTGCCATCAATTCGGCTTCTTAAAGCGAAACAGGAACTGGTCGGTGTGACCGCGGACAGACGGGTCGAACACATTTTTGGTGTGGTCATCGTCCTTGTTTGCAAGAACCGAGCTCTCGGCATCCAGCTTAAAGCCCGCTGCCAGCACATCCGTCTTCACTCTTGCTGGATCGATCCGGTGCAGTGTATCGGTTGCGCCGATCCCTGAGCCCGCTATCGCTGCGTGATCCAATACGATGTAAACACCGCCTGGCTTCAGAGCGACAAAGACCGCCTTGTTGAATGCGGGTACATCCGCTGGTCCCATAAACTTGTCGTAGAGATCGTGATAATTCTGTCGAATGAACACGACATCGAGTCCCGACGGCAATGCCGATGCGACCGGCTCCTCACTGACGATGACGTTGGGCGACTGACTCGCCAGCTCTTTCATGTGCGCTAATGCTTCAGGATGGACCTTCACGACTTCGGCCGTTTCAACCGCGTAGACTTTTCCGGACGGCCCGACGGCCTGGGCAAGTGATGCGGTAAGGCGCCCCGCCACGATATCGGCTACTTTGTCTCCTTTTTTGAGCCCGATAAATTTGATAACTTCGGGCGCCTTCCAAGCGGGATCGACCGTTGGTGCGGCGGATTGCGAAAATGCGCTCGTTCCAGCGCCCATTGAGATCGCCAACGTTAAAGATAGTCCGAGCTTTCGCATGTGCCAATCCTTCTAAGTAGTTTCATAGTAAGCAGCGTCGTGCCGGCGTCCTCAAGCAGGCTCAGGCGGATTACACCTGGCCATCGGCGGCCCGTTCGAGAGCAGCGATGTCGATGCGCTTCATCTGCATCATCGACTCGAAGGCGCGCTTGGCGCGGGCCGGATTGGCATCACCGAGAAGGGTAGGAAGCTTGCGCGGTACGATCTGCCAGGACAGGCCGTAGCGATCTTTAACCCAGCCGCATTGCTCGGCCTCGGGAACCGCCGAGAGCGCATTGGTCAGGCGCTCGATCTCGGCTTGGGTCTCCACCGGAATTTGGAACGAGACGGCCTCGTTGAACTTGAAATGCGGCCCGCCATTGAGCCCTACGAAGGGCCGCCCCATCAGAGTGAATTCGACGGTGAGCACATCGCCGGCCTTGCCCGACGGATAGTTGCCCGGCGCCCGATGCACTTTATCGATGCGACTGTCAGGTAGTAGCGAGGCGTAGAACGTGGCGGTCTCCTCGGCCTTGCCATCGAACCAGAGGCACGGGGTGATCGTTGGCATAAGAAGCCTCCTTATGGCGTGCGAAAGACCCGAATCTTCGGGCCGGTAGTTACAAGACGAGCGACGGCCATACATTCCGACAGTTCCGTCGACATTATTCTATGCCCGCACAGACTTACCCCGACGGGGTCAGCAGTGCATGACGCCGCGGGGCCCCCTCACTGCGCAATCCGCCGAATACCATGCTAAAGTTTATTATCCCATTGTGACCAGTGCGGGGCGATCCGATGAGATGCAACTTCAAAGGAACTGGAACCATAATGCGCGCCGCCTCCCGATTGCTGCTTGGTATCATCTCGTTGACCGCCGTTTCGGCGATTGCCGAGCCGCCGTCGGTGCCGCCGCCGCAACTGCAGGCCCCGCCTTATGGAGCTCCGATCACTCTCGAACTGGCCAAAAAAGCGGCGGCTGCGGCGGAGAAGGAAGCGCTCAGAGTAGGCGAAAACGGCGCTGCCATCGCCGTCGTCCAACCGAACGGCGCGCTGGTCTATTTCGAGAAACTGGACGATTCGACCTATGTCTCGATCGAATTCGCCCAATCCAAGGCGCGCACCGCCGCGGTGACCCGCCATGCGACGGGTGGCTGGGGCCCAAATGCGACACTTCCTTCGCCCGACCCGAAGCTCACCACGCTGCCAGGCGGTTTGCCGATAGTAATCGGCGGCAGGACAGTTGGAGCCATCGGCGTCAGCGGCGTTCATGTGCCGGGCATTGACGATGCAAGGGTCGCCGCGGCGGGACTTAAGGCCATTGAGTGACCTGAGACGGTGTCGCGCGGGCGGATTCGAGCGGGGAGGCCCGCCAGCACAGATCCGATCTGCCATTGGGGGCCAGCTCATGCGTTCGGTGCGACGGTCACTTTTCTCGGATCCTTGGCGCCCTGCGGGCCGTCACACCAAACTCCGAGGACCCCAGATGCGATGAGACAAATTCGCTGCATAGACGCAGTGATTGGAGCGAACCGATTCGCAAGGCAGAATGCGCGAGAAACCCCGCCGCCGGTGGTATCTGCCTGATGTCGTTTCCACTCGCTGTGCTGCCGGACCTCAGCGCCGGCGTCACTGACGCCATTGTCGCCGTCGTGTTCCTCACGATCTGGCGCGGCAGTCGAGAGATCCATGTTCTTACCTTCAGCTTGTCATTCGCGGGAATAGCGGCGACTGTTGTGCTTGCCGCGATCAATCAAGTCTTTGGGCCGATATCCTGGCGCGGCGCGTTCGCGGACGCCGCATTTGTTGGGGCGGAGACTTTGCTGCTGGCTGGCTGCACCGGCTTGACTGGACGGCGCGTCCCCTGGCGTCTCCTGCTCGGCGGTGGCTTCCTCCTGTATGCCATCGCGCGCATCACCATCATCTACGGCGTCCCCGGGGCTCTCTACCTTCCGGAGTTGGGCGCCTTGGCCTACGGCTGGATCGCGGCCGTCTTCATCACCAGCCCGGCGATGGAGGGTTTTCGCGTGCTAGCCTATGCTTTTCTCATGCGCATGGTGGTTAATTTGCCCTGGATATGGGCGTATCGACATGGGCTCGCGCCGCTCGCCCACAGCGTCGACCAGATCTTGATCGTCACCATCGCTCTGGTGTTGGTGGTGGCGGAGCTGTCGCGCGCCCGCAGGCAGGCAGAGGCGGCCACGGGACGCGAGCTCCTGCTGCAGGCAGAACAGATCGCGGCTAAGGAGGCGAACCGCGCCAAAACCGACTTCCTGGCGACCATGAGCCACGAACTGCGAACGCCGCTCAATGGCATCCTGGGATTCGCACAGATCCTGCAGCGCGACAAAGCCCTCACCGAGCGGCAGATCAGGGGGTTGAAGGTCATCGACGAAAGCGGGCAGCACCTGCTGACGCTCATCAATGACATCCTCGATCTTGCGCGCATTGAGGCGTCCAAGGTCGAGTTGTACCCCACCGAGATCAAACTGCCTGGATTCCTGCGGATGGTATGCGACATCGTTTGCGTCAAGGCGGAAGAGAAGAGCTTGCTATTCGTTTACGAGACAGCACCCGATCTGCCTGACTACGTGTGCGTGGACGAGAAGCGGTTGCGTCAAGTGCTGCTCAACCTGTTGTCCAACGCCGTCAAATTCACCGACACGGGGCAGGTGACGCTTCGCGTGATGCGCTTGCAGTCGCAGGCGGTCGGCGCCGCAGCCGGTGAGATGGTGCGGCTGCGCTTCGAAGTGGAAGACAATGGCATCGGCATGAGCGAGGCGCAGTTGGCGCGGCTATTCCACCCGTTCGAGCAACTTGCCGAAGTCAAGCGGCGTGAAGGTGGCACTGGGCTCGGCTTAGCCATCAGCCGACAGCTGGTCCGACTGATGGGCGGCGACATTGTGGTGCGCAGTCGGCCGAGCGAGGGCAGCGTCTTTTCCTTCGATCTCGAGGTGCCGGCAGCGGAGGCACAGGCTCAGTCGACACCCGCGCGCAGTGCGCCAATCGGCTACAAGGGGAAGCGCCGAAAGATTCTGGTGGTCGACGACGTGCCGCAAAATCTCACCATGCTTCTCGACTCCCTGGGGACGCTCGGTTTCGAGATGGCGGATGCAAGCAACGGCGAGGAAGCGCTCGAAGTGGCGGTTCAATTCAGGCCCGACCTCATCGCGATGGACGTCATGATGCCGGTGATGAACGGCTTTGAGGCGATGCGCCGACTTCGGCTCAAGTCCGAGTTCGCTGACGTGCCGATAGTCGCCACATCAGCAAGTGCGACAGGGGACGTGCAGGCTCGCTGCCGCGCTGCCGGCGCCAGCGCCTTCATTCCCAAGCCCATTGAACAGGACCTTCTGCTGAAGACGTTAGCGCGCCTCATGGATTTGACCTGGATCAGCGAGGAATCCAAAGCGCAGTCGACTGAGGCCGTCGGTGCGGGCCTCGACAGGAACCTCGAGTGACCACCTCTCGAAGAGATGATGGGTGCTACGTCAGCTCGCTCGAACCGGAAACATGCGAGCCATATGCGAGCGGGCCGACGATCACATACTCGCCGTCTTGGCATACGCCGCAGAATGCGAACGTCGTTACGCCAGTTACACCGCCGCGTGAAGTTGCTCTTCGATGAGAACTTGAGTCCTCGGCTTGTGGGAGAACTCTCCTCTGACTGGCCAGGTAGCACGCACATCGAACTCCTCGGCATGCGCGGCAACTTCCGCCTTTCGCCCGGGAAAGGCCAGAGCTAACCTCAGGCCATGTGAAAGTCAGCGCGAAACAGGCTGTCTCACAGCTGGGGCCCAAAATCCGGCAGCGGCCGGTCCTTCCAGGCCTTGGCCACTTGGGCAAGATTGGCCTCGTGCGCCTCGCGATAGGCCCACCACACGCTGAACGCCGTAAAAATCCACCGCCACCAACGCCTGGATCTTCTCCGCCACCTCGGCCGCCGGCATCGATACTTTGAAAATCCCGCCCTATTACATGTGCCTTTTAAGCTGCTTGGTAAACCGGATTTGTCCGTCGGCCTCGCGACGTTCGCACACCCATCCACGCTTGAGATAAAAGCCAGGGGCGCGTAGGCCGGGCTCACCGCCTGTCAGTAGCCAAGCGTTAGTCACATCACGAAATGCCAGCCAGCATTCCGCCTCAGCAAGGAGCTTCGTACCCAACCCCAATCCTTCAGCCTCTGGCAAGACAAAAAGCGCGAACACGTCGCCGACATCGGCGCGAGCCATCGAGAATCCCAGAGGGGTTTCCCCGTCGAACCCAATCCAGGCCGCCGCGTGTTTGCCGCCGAGCATGGTGGATACCGAATCCGCGGTTACGTCCGCGGCTGCGAGTTCCGCCAGGGTCATATGATTTTCGCGAACGGCTGTTCGGATCTGAAACAGCGCGGGGATGTCGCTTTCGGCGCTTCGGCGAATCGTGATTGCGATGTTTTTCACCATCGAACGTGACAGGAGGAGTCAGTAACCGCGATCGGTGCAAACCGGGCACATCCAGATTACGTGCGCCATATCGTCATCAAACGAGATGCGAAGCACCCCGCCACAAGGTTTCCGCAGCGGCCGCCGTCGACAACGCAGCGTAGTCGGCGCATCGAAATTCGTCGCCCCCGAAACAATCTGCGTGCGGTATTCTGCCAACCGCTTCTCTCGACCCAGCATAGGCGCCAACGTCCCATTCGGCTCGAGAAGAATAGGTAGATGAACGCTCAAGTAGTTACCCACATCCAGATCCTATTGCTAACTTACGGCCACCGCAGACTTCGAGTTTTGACTACCCGAGCTTCTCGACCAAGTCGTCGGGCCAATGGCCCCCAAGCTCGCAAAACCGGTTCCATGTCCTGATGCCATACACCGTCAGCGTTACCCGCGAATCGTCAGTGGCCTTCTTCATGGGTCGGTCATCGTAAGCGCTCCTACTCTGCCTCTATTTCAACCGCGCGTCGTAGCGCCAGCGACGAATCTTCTTGGCGAGCAGCTTTGCTGCGTCCGGATGGCTCGGGTTAATCAGGATATTGAACTCATCGGGTACGACAATGGACGGAACCTCGGCGATGAGGCTTCTAAGCGACCTCAACCATTGCATCCCCCAGTTGAGCGACACCATGCCGGCCGGCAGGGCGTCCCAACCCACGTGCGTCGCCGCATCGATTACCGTTCGAGCCTTCCAAGCCGCTCCAGGAACTTCGATTCTGATCAAATATCGATTGAGCGGCAATGGCTCGGACCCGCTCAGATGGACCATGGTCTCAAGATACGCGAGCGCAATGGAGTCGGAGGCATAGATAATCGGCGTGCCTTTTCTATTCCATCGACCGCCCGTCCGCTCCGCGCCCTTGCCCGATAAATCGTCGGACCCATAGTCGGCCGTTTCCGCCGCAATGCGCCAGACAGCGTGCGCCATGACTCAGGCGTACGCACCCGATTGCTGCTGTGCTAGAAGGTCAGCCACGAGAGTACGGCCGTCGGCCGTATCCATGAACTCACCGGGGCGTTTGCCACCCAAGGCCGGAAGCGGCCGGTCCAGCCAAGCAGCCACCCACCGCGCTCCATCGAACTTCTCCGACCCACCGGATTCCTGCACCAAACTTTGAGCCTGCCCCAGGAGACGAGCAATCCCCATCACTCGTTCGCTCTCGTCTTGATTGAGGAGCTTTGATGTTCGCACTTTTCGGTCAACCGTCGGCCGCATGAGTCCGATCGTTCTGTAGAACTTATCCTTAGGTATTCCCATGCGCTCCGTCAGCACGTTCACATAGAGTGCAGGCACTCCGTCTTTCACGATATTCACACGATCTATGACGCCGGCGCGAAACAGCTTCAATGCCTGATTGGGATCAGACCACGTGCGGATGAAAGTAACGTCGGATTTGGCGGCAACGTGAGCAGTACGACGCGCGGCCGACCGTTTGCCACGTTCCGAGGCACTTGTTTGCCGGGTTTTTGCCACTCCATTCATATCGAAGCCTCCGATCATTCGAGCAATCATTATTACTCAAACGGGCAGTAGCGGCAAATTTCCTTACGAACTTTCGGGCGAGGCGCCCGCAACTCCGTTGCCCCGCCCGTGGGGCAATTTGGGCAAGCTTCAAACCAGCACCGCCCGCGCCAGCGCTTCTCCGTCAGGCCCTCGCCCGGCACCGGCGAGTCAAAGGCGTGGCGGTCTCAAGTAGTCAGCGAATACGCCTCGCCGCTCCTGCGGTAACTCTCCCATAACCCGCTCACCCCCGAAATCCTGGTACGACAGCACCGAGCCGCTTCGCGCGTCCGCGCTAGATCATCGGCAGCACTCCGCCTACTTCCCCGTCTTCTTCTCCTCGGCTCGCGCTTTGGCGATCAGCTCATCCGATACAGCGAGCATTTTTGCGTGATCGCCGGTCACGGTGTATCGGCCGCCGACCGCAATCGTCGGTATGGCAGCGACTCGATAGTCCACCGCGGCCTGATCCGATTGGCCGGCACTAGTGATCACCCCGAACGAGCGATACGCGTCCGTGAATTTCGTCACGTTCACACCGTGCTTTCCCACCCACGCCGTGATGCTCTGCTCGTCAAACAGCGACACATGTTCTTTATGAATGGCTTCGAATATCTGCGAGTCCAGGCGCGCCGCATCGCCCGTGGACTGCAGTGCATAGTACGTCCTGGCCAGGTTGTCCCACTCTGGATGTCCAAGACCCACCGGCACGCGTTTGAAAGTGGCATCCTTTGGGAGCGTCGCCACCCAGCGCGCCAGCAACGGATAAAACTCGTAGCAATGCGGACAACCCCACGAGAAGAACTCGATGACCTCGATCTTGCCGTTGATCTCTTGTCGCTGCGGCACATCCAACGCCACATAGTCGTGGCCAGCCACCACGCTTGCCTGAACAGAACTGGCAAACGCCAGAAAGGCAAACATAACGGTACTGAGGCGTATGAACATAAGAGCTCCTGTAGTCGCCAACCGAGGATTGAGGAAATAATAGTACAACCGATCCCAGCGGGCGCCAATTGCACGCCGAGCGCTCGTACGTACGGCCTCTTTCCACTCCTCGACACCCCCAACCCTTCCCCCCGCTCCCCTGCAAGGGGCGGGGGGAATATTCTTCGATGGTCGGGCTGTTCGCACCGCTGACGCTTCGTTTTCCTCTCGCGGCGTTTTGTATATCACTACCATTCGTGCCATAAAGTTCCTGTTCGTCGACCCCAATGAGTCTGCCACAATCATCGGCCGGCACCCGCTCGCTCGCTGTAGGAGAGCGTCACGCGTTGATCTCGCCGGTCCGATCACCTATTGGAAAGCAACTTCGGTGAAGCTCCGCAGCTTGCGCGAATGCAATCGCTCTCGTGCTTGGGATTTCAGCTCCTCGAGCGCTCGTAGGCCGATTTCGAGGTGTTGGCCGACCCGCTGCCGATAAAACTCACCGGCCATGCCGGCCAGTTTGATCTCTCCATGGAGCGGCTTATCTGACACACACAACAGCGTGCCGTAAGGCACCCGAAAACGGAAGCCGTTGGCGGCGATGGCCGCCGACTCCATATCGAGCGCGACGGCGCGCGATTGCGACAGACGCCGAACGATCGCTGGACCGGCAAGTTCCCAGTTGCGATTGTCGACACTGGCGACCGTTCCTGTCCGCATGACCCGCTTCAACTCGAACCCGGACAGCCCTGTCACTTCGCCGACGGCCTTCTCGAGCGCTACTTGCACCTCGGCGAGCGCCGGTATAGGTATCGAGACTGGTAGCTCTTCATCAAGCACGTGGTCCTCGCGCACATAAGCATGCGCCAACACGTAGTCCCCGAGCTTTTGCGTGTTTCGCAAGCCAGCGCAATGACCCAGCATCAGCCAGGCGTGGGGCCGCAGGACGGCGACATGGTCCGTGATGTTACGAGCGTTCGATGGGCCCGTTCCGATGTTAATCATGGTGATGCCGCTGTGGCCCGGCGCGACCAGGTGAAAAGCGGGCATTTGCGGCGCGCGTGCCAACGGCGGCCGAATCGGATCTTCTGCCGCGAGTCGCGCATTGCGTGTGATGACGTTGTCCGGCCCAACAAAAGCATCGTAGCCGGGATGTCCTTCGATCATGTGCTCGTGGCCGATGCGTGCGAAGGCGTCCACGTAGAACTGATAGTTCGTGAAAATCACGAACTTCTGAAAGTGTTCCGGGTCGGTGCCTGTGTAATGGTGGAGTCGGTGTAGCGAATAGTCGACACGGGCGGCCCGGAACATGGCAAGTGGGGCAGGTGCGCCTGGGGAAAGATTCAGCGTACCGTTCACGATCGCATCGTCCATCGTTGTAAGGTCGGGAGTATCAAAGAGGTCCCGCAATGGCCGGTCCGTCGCAACCCGATCGCGAAGAGCGGCGGTTGCTTCAATGTTGATGTCGCGCCGATAAGCAAAGTGTAATGGAATCGGTTCGTCTGACTCGCCGATCTCGACCGGGACCCCGTGATTCTGCATGAGCAATCCGACCTGCTCGGTGTAGTAGTCGCGAAACAGCGCCGGGCGCGTCAACGTTGTTTGGTGGACGCCTGGGCGGGAGACGAAGCCGTAAGCAAGTCGCGAGTCGAGGCGTGCATAAGTGTCTGTGGTAATTCGGACGAACGGATAGGTGGAACGTACTCGCGGCGAAGGTCGCTCGCCCTTCGCATAGGCCTCGAAGTGTTCGCGCAAGAACGCCGCGTTGCGCTCGTAGATTTCGTCGAGCCGGGCGACGGCCGCGGCGGCGCTGGTAAAGGCCTCAGTCTCGATCGGGGTGGGGGTGACCATCTTTGGAGCGGTTTCCATGGCGTAGCAGTGTTCGTCCGACTGAAGAGTTGCGATTGACCGGCGAGTAGTGTGGCGATGTCAAAGAATACAGGGCAGATTGTCACACAGGAAGAGTTCAGTCTCCGGGGGCCGGCGCGCTCATTGCGTCCGCGAGATGTGACGCGACCTCAGCAAGTAGCTGACCCCACATTTCGGGACGATTTTCAAACACCTCAAACGCGAGGGGTACCTGAAGATCCCCACCAACCACCCAGCCTCGTAGTACCTAGACAGCGTCAGCATGGCCTATCGCATCGTCGGGCGGCGGCAAAGGCTTCATGCTGCGTCTCGTCCCATTCCAATGATCCGCGCGCTGCTGTGGTCGGCACACCGAATGCACTTTACGCAAGTCATCGACCCTCCTTGGCCTACAAAGACTCAACCCCGCGTGAGCGTCCGAGCCGTTTGCTAGGCGGCGTGTAGAACCGCACGCCGTGTTGCGACGGGCAACTCTGCGGCAACGAAGCGCTTGCTCGGGTACAAATAGTCCTCTCCAGACTCGTCGATGATCCTGAGGTACCCGGTACGCTCGGTTTTCGCATCCGGCAACGCCACGTAAATCTTAAGCCGCTCGAGGGAGACCTCGTAGCCCGCGTTATCGAGACAAATGAATAGACGTTTTGCTGATTTTGCCATGAGTATGCTGCTCTAAATGAACGCCTTGATCTTCATTTCGCGCTTACCGATACCGCCTGCCTCGTACCAGTGTAACTCGGCCCGCACAATTTCGCCGGACAAGAGCCGGATCTCTGCGAAACCCTTACGCTTACGCCACCGGCCCGGGCCATATCGCTTGCGAAGGCGCCCACGTTCGCGAATTCCCGAACCCGTCGCGATCGTTTCAACCGCGGTTATGTCACTAACGACTTCGAAGTCCATGTGAGTATGGTTTCAGAGAGTACGGGCGTGGTCAACGCAAACGGTTCCCATCACCGACTCCAATTGGAAGATCCTAGGGTGGCTCCCAAAGTTTCTAACAAGAAGCCGACCCCATGCGCCTCGTACCCTTCCGGATCATATCGCAAGAAATCCTGGTGCCTGGCGCCCTCCACGACCCACAAAGACTTCGGCGCCGCTGCTGCCGCAAACAATTCCTGCGATTCCCCCAACGTCGTGTGCTCATCCTTCGATCCCGCCACCACAAGCAGCGGCGCCCCCAGGCGCACGATCGACCGGATCGGTTCCAAGTCCGACGCCGAGATATGCAAGCGGGGCGGCAGCTGCATCAATAAGAGCGGCGCTAACATCGGAGCCAGCGGTCCCAGTCGAAGACGGATCCGATTCTCGACGGCTCGTCCCACTCTGGGATACACGGCCTCCAACACCACCGCGTCAAAGCCAGACGGTTGAGGGGCCAGCAATACCGATGCACCTCCCAAAGACGACCCTATCACGCCGATCCGACGCCCTGGCGCCCGACCCCGAATCCAATCGCGAGTCGCCACCACATCCGCGGACTCCCGATACCCCAGAGTGATCGCCTCCCCCGGCGCAGCAACTGCATTTGGATTTGGCAGTTCCGCGACCGTTTACCACAAGAAAGGGAGTGGCTTAGCCATTTACGTGGAACCCGATCAGGTCGCCGCTCGCTAGCCAGTATTGCAGCCTACTTCGACGAAAGCGGTTTAGACATTCACCAGCAACTGCTGTGCATAATTCTTGACAAAACCTAGGCGCAGAGCGAATGTATTCACTCGCTGAGTATTCGCTTTCCGAAGAACGAGCAAGAGCGCAGGGGCCTACGATGGATCGAATCATCCCCGCAAAGATGTTTGGGTTCCTCGCATTGATCCTCGCACTGGGGTTATCAAACCCTGTGCTAGCCGTCGATATTGCCATCGTGTCAGGTACGAACTGGACAGTCACGGACAGCGCTATGCTGACGGTTGGCAACGCGCAAGCCGTATGTCTAAGTCCTACTCTGCCAGCTAACTGCCCAGTTGGCGCGACCATATATAACTACCCGTTCCAATTCTGGACGGCAGACCTGTCACATCTTCCGGGCGCTGTTTGGATTTGGGCGCCAAACATCCTGGGTACGACGCCTACAGCGGCAAACACTTCCTTTACATTCGAAACTCAGTTTTATTTATGCGGTACACCAAAGGATGCAACTATTGCGGTCGGAGCGGACGATCAAGCCGAGGTATTTATCAATGGTTCTCCGACTTCCGTGTTTACCTGGACCAAATCGGACGTTTTGGGTGTAACGACAGTTCCTGCTTCTGCTTTTGTTCAGGGTCTCAACATTATCCAAGTGAAGGTGACGAACTTCGCTGACCCATCGGATTGCAAGACGCACCAGTTCAGCTGCAATCCGGCTGGATTTGTATTCGGCGGCCTGTTTGGTGATGCGCTAAGCCAATGGCCTACGTGTTCCGATGCGGGCAAGACATTTCACGTGGGAGACTTTGAGACGTTCGCGTGCCCGACCGGTCAATTCGGTGCGGAGGTGCGAGCATGCATTTGTATTTCGCAAAACGGCGTTTGGTCACCAACAATGAACGAATGTGTGACACCGACGTGCAGCGACAACGGTAAGACCTACAACGTTGGTGACAAGGAGCCGGTATCCTGCCCGCCAGGAGATACCGGCACTGCCACCCGGAGTTGCACCGTAAGCGGATGGGGTGCCACAGATTCCAGTGCGTGCAAAATTCCGACGTGCATCGGCAATGGTACGACCTATAACGTTGGTGACAAGGAGCCGGTGTCCTGCCCACCGGGAGAAGTGGGTAGTGCCACACGGACTTGCACCGCCAGTGGAGTATGGGGTGCCACGGATTCCAGTGCATGTAAAATTCCGACGTGCAGCGACAACGGTAAGACCTACAACGTTGGTGACAAGGAGCCGATGTCCTGTCCATCAGGAGAATCGGGTAGTGCGACACGGACTTGCACCGCTAACGGATGGGGGGGCACGGATTCCAGCGCGTGTAAGACGGTTGTTACGTGTGTAGATAACGGAAAGACATTTAACGTCGGAGAAACTGAGGGGCAGGCCTGCCCGACCGGACAAGTAGGAACCGCCTCGCGTACTTGCAGCGCAAACGGAACCTGGAGTGCCACCGATACGAGTCGATGTACTCTGCCGGAAGCTTGTTCAGGCTGCCTATGTGGTTCAGTTCAGGCAAATCAGACGGCGTCCTGCCCGAGCGGAACTAGCTGCCAGCACCGGGCGCAACCCAAGGCGCCACGACAATGGTATTGCGTTATTTTTGGAATCGACTGTCCTGTTCAGTTGTGGACAACAGACTGGTTCTGCGATCCTTAGGAAGAGATATAAGCGAAGGTCGTGCGCCCTCGTCAACACAAGAATCGGCAGTCGCCTATCTTCGTTGTCTGCAGTTGATCTCGAACACAAGCTTTTGAGTAGACACGAGCGGTATTCATTGGTGTTCCGTCCGGTAGCGGGTGCGCGTGATGCTGGACGAACGCGCCCGCGATCTGTACTCGGAAGCTCCCCGCGACAGATGCCGCGTGCGGGCCAAGTGTGGGGACCGGCGCATGGCGTGCGATCAATACGTTGGGTACTTCAACGGCCAAGGAAAGCCGAAATGGGCACTAGCTAGCTAGCAAGCAAGCCGACCTGCTCAGTGTAATAACCGCGGAACAGGTCCGGGCGTGTCAGTGTGGCCTGGTGAACGCCCGGACGGGAGACGAATCCGTAGGAAAGTCGGGAGTCAAGTCGCGCATAGGCATCAAAACGCTCGCGCAAGAACGCGGTGTTGCGTTCGTAGATCTCTTCGAGGCGCACGATGGCCGCATCCGCACTTAAAGAGCCTTCCGTCGCGATCGGGGTTGGGGTGACTATCTTCTGGGCGTCCATGGCGACATTTTCATCCGAATTAAGAGTTGTTGCAGTGACCACACCGTTTTAAACGGTTCCATCTCACAGCCATCGTCGATCCGGCAATGTCTGCCCGAATGAAAAATAATTGCGGGTGCGAAACTTGATTTGTACAGCAACGGTATCGAAACCTCCCACTTCGAGTTGAAGTAAGAGAGGGGTGTTTACCGCCTCAATCGGACGGACAGTCGGTCCAAGTAATAACAACTCCCTGTCTCCAACTCATTGTACTCAGCTGCGGAAGGCATTGAGTGAGGTGCCTATCCGGTAAGTCCCGTCCGGCGAGTGAACTCCTTAAACCGCGAATCGTTTATGAGATTCTTCAGTAGAGGGTTGCGACTCATTCTTAGAAGGCCTGGGTCATGCTGCTCAAAGGCGCGATCGAGCCACGTGAATGCGTCGTTCAGATCGCCACGTGACGAGAATATCTCCACGACTTGGTAAGCAGCGCGCGCTGTGGCCGCCGGCGATCGCTCCGCACATCCCCCCTTGGCAGCAGGCGAGAGATATCGCTATGCGCGAAACACCCGCTCAAGCGCCCTCACCTCTTCCGCCGCCTCCGCAATAATTTTCTGGCATTCCTCAACGGATAGATTCAGGCGCACCAGCGCGCCGCCCGACGCGAGATTGCGACTATCGTGACTATCTCTCATGCGATGGGCGAGGCGAATGCCGGCAATCAGGACATCCGTCAAATTCGGTGGGCCGGTCCGCGCAATGAGATCGGTTTGCGCGCGTACCGCATCACAGACCGTCTTGCTGATCTCCCAATTCTTCAATACGGCTTTGGCAATCACCGCATGCCATTCATTGACAAGAGCGCTATCCAACACTCGCGCACGAGACGAGCCTTGCTTCGTTGACTGCACCAAAATGTACATATGCCCCACACGGTGCAGGAGCCCCGCCGCAAATGCCTCGGGTGTGGAAAGGGATGACCGCTTGGCCACCACGTTGCAGAAGTGTGCAACCGCGATGCTGTCCGACCACATTTCCTCCAGTGGCCTGGCGATCGACTGCAATGATTCTGCCTTGCGAAGTTCTTGAATCCCATGGGCGAGGACGACGCTGTACACCTTCTGAGCGCCGAGGCGGGCGAGAGCCACGCCCACGTCGATAATTACCCTGCCGGTGGCGTTGAATGCCGTTGAGTTCGCCATGTTGAGAAATCGCGCGGCGAGCGTCGGCTCAGCCAAAATCGGTTTAGCAAGCAACTGGGCTGTAAAATTCGGATTCTCGAGAACCTCCTGGACCTGTATGACGACTTTCGGAAAGGCAGGTAAGTCGACTCTGCCCGCCTCAAGTGCAGCCAGCATATGAGTGAGGAAATCCAGCGTCGCGGGACGTTCTACTCCGGCGTTCATAGAGTGGAAGTCTAACTCACTGGAGCCCCATTGGCCCCGGGGTCACCTCCTTTAGGGGACGATCGGGACCGCGTAGCGCTCGAGGAGCTTGCCTACAGACGATTTGCGTTCAACGTGTCCCAAGTTGGCCTATCCACCTACGGTCTCGAGAACTACGTCCCGACATGCTCGCCGCTCGATGTATGCGGCGCAGCAGACTCTGGTGGGCGTGAAGCTGTCGCGACTGCAGAATCTGGTGACCCTGTACAAGGCGCTGGGCGGTGGCTGGAGTGAGCACAGTTCGCGGAATGCCGGCGCGAGGGCCGGCAGCCGAGATCGGTCGTCGTAAAGCGGATCAAGTGACCGCGGCGGTGATCAGCGACGTCGTCGATGTCAAGGACCTTCTGTCCTGGTACTTGGGTGCGCTTGTGAATTGCGTGCCGCGCTATCCGCCCAGCGCAAAGTCGCCACTGGGCTGGCGGGCGGCATTTTTTCGAACGCGCTGTTCTCCCGCGCCCGCGGCGAGGCCACGATGTTAATTCCCTGCGACGGTACCGTGCGTGCCATCGGTCGAATCATTCCGCGCGTCGTGCCAGCCGTAGAACTCGCCACCCTCGTACACGAGGGCTCGCACGCCAACATCGACCTTGCCTACGGCTCATTGGCAACGTACGTCACGGAGCATGCGTTGGCCGTTGAGGGACCCCTCCGCGAATACTATCTGGTGGGACCTCAGGACACGCCCGAGGAGTCCCCGTGGCGCACCGAGATCGGATGGCCCATCTTTCAAACCGGCTAGGCGTCTGTCAGGAGAGTGGTCCATTCCGGGTGCTGGACCCTCGTATAGCGTAACTAGTTCGCGCCGGTCCGGGAGGCGGATAGGGGTTCGATGGCGATCGCTATTTCGATACCATTGTCGACAATGCGGTCTTCGAGTTTCGATATATTTTCCCCGGATGGCCTCAGAGGCTTGATGGTCGCGAAGCACTGATGGCACTTTATGCGGGTTACGGCAACAACATCTTGCTGCACGGCGCTGACGCGCTCGTCGTGCATCAATCTCAGGATGCTCGTGTAGTGATCCTCGAATACGAGGTGCACGGTAAGATTATCAGAACCGGCGCATCCTACGACAACCGGTTCATCTCCGTCGTTACTGTCGGGAACCGCAAGATTGTGCACTGGCGGGATTATATGGACTCGCTGACCGCCATGACTGCGCTCAGCCAGACCTAGTAGCAACAATCTGCGACCAGTTCTGGATGCACGTCGCCATCGCGATCAAATCCGCTCGCTGCAGGATGCGCACAGCAATTCCCCGGACGGTTTTCGAAAAGGAAACTTTTTCGGATTCCGACGACGACACAACCCAGAACTCTGGGTGGCGGGGCCTTGGTTGACCACGATCAGCCACCGAAACACCGCTCCTCGCGAGATTCCCGACGCTCGCAACCAGACCCTCAAGTACGCGACCGTGTCCGGCGACAAATACGCGAGGCTCCCCTCCCCTGCTTGGTCGGTCTTCGATCGCCGAATCAACACGCGCCCGCTGCCGCCATCGAGGAAACTGAAATCCTCCACATCCAGCGCCACCAGCTCGCTGCGCCGAGCCATGGTGTCCATCGCCCGTTCATCAGCACACCCGCGATGCCTTCGAGACGATGCACGTTTCGCAACACACGTCCGCCCCAAGCCATCCGTTGTGACGTACGTAATGTGTAACTATCCGCGCAATGGCCATCGCGAATGACCGATCATGGAATCTAGCCGCCAATTCGGACGTGGGAGGCGAATCCGGTGTCGCCGACTCCCCACATGCACCAGGCGACGGCCGCCCGTTCCCGAACTTGGGAATCTGAATCGCGCAGCAAGCGGCAGAACGCCTCGACGATATCGGCATCAGGAGCGGCCTTCACCCCGGGCCAAAAAGCTGACTTCAAAGCACAAAACATGGCAAAAAACGACGGTGTGCTACGCTCCGATCAGAGCGGCATAGAACTCGTTCCTGCCAAGAAGTCGGAACGAGGTGTCACCCCTTCTTCCAACGAGGCGGCCGTCGACCATTACAACCCGAGGAACCCGGAGACGGGAACACCCGGAACAAACAACGGATCGAATGCAAGAGTCATCTCTCGGGAAGAAAAATGCGTACAAATCCAATAAAATTTCAAAAGAGAAATGCGAGTGATACCCATTATGTTTGGTGCAGACCTCTGCGTTACGGAATTGCGAACGTGACAGACGACTCCTGGCCGTTCGACCACCGCCGAACTGCGCGGTCTTGACTCTGAAGCCGATTGTATTCGAGGGCTCGCCGATCCTGTACGTGTGCCACGATGTGCCGCCGCCCACGGCCGTCATGCAGATCGCCGCGCCGGGTATTCGGTCATGGTGCCGGCGTCGGTTCGTCCCTTGCGATTGTCACCTCCGCTGCGGCGCTGCTGGCCGCCGTCATTTTGACCATTGGTTGTTCACCCTTCCGACGACTCGTGGCGGGAGACCCGGCGCCGGCGATTGGTGCTGTTTTCGAATAACCCTGCCGATATTGCATTGTCGCGCCAGCCGATTTTACGCATAAAGGGTGGCGGACTAGCGTAGCAAGGGATATCGATATGAAGGTTGCGGTTCTGGGCGGCGGACACGGTTGCTATGCGGCTGCAGCCGAACTCGGCGAAAAAGGTCACGAGGTATGGTTCTGGCGACGCGATGCGGCGTCGTTCGCGCCGGTTCTCACGCATTCATCGGTGCATATCCGGGATCACCGGGGTGAGCGAGATATCGTGGTGGCTCACCCCTCGTTGTCGCTCGGCGAAGCCATCTCCAACGCCGACGTGATTATCATCCCCCTGCCGGCCCTCGCGCATGACGAACTCGCCGTGGCGTGTGCGCCTCTGTGGCGTTCCGGCCAGGTGGTGTTTCTGCCACCAGGCACGCTCGGAACCCTTCTCTTTGCCCGAGCCGCCCGGGCCGTCGGCAACACCGCGGACGTCACTTTCGCCGAAACCGGCACATTGCCCTATTTGGTCCGCAAGCACGGACCCGCGTCGGTCTTGGTGAGCGCCTATGCAACCCGATTACCGACGGGAGTCTTCCCCGCAAGAAACAGCGCGGCAGCCTTCGCCTTGCTGGAACAGGTCTATCCCGCGATCGAACGCTGCGAGGACGCCTTGTCGGGCGCCTTGATGAACGCGGGTCCCGTGATTCACCCGCCGCTGATCCTGATGAACGCAGGACCGTTGGAACACTTACCCAGCTGGGATATTCACAACGAAGGAACTCAACCGTCCGTTCGCAGCGTGACCACCGCCCTGGATGCCGAGCGCATCGCGCTGCGCGCATCCCTCGGGTACTCCGCGCCGCACTTCCCACTCGCCGATCATTACACCGATGGCGGCGACGATTGGATGTATGGTGGCGCCGCCCATGCGCGATTGACCGACAGCGGGGACTGGCGCGAGAAGATCGATCTCCAGACCCACCGCTATATGCGGGAGGACATCGCCCTGGGCTTGAGCTTGCTCGTCTCCATCGGCCGATGGGCCGGCCGGGAGACTCCCATCGCCAGCGGCCTCCTGGCGCTCGCATCAGCGATTACCGACGAGGATCTGTACGCCAGCGGTCGGACGCTCGAACGTCTGGGCGTCAACGGCCTGTCCCGGACGCAAATGAGCCGATTTCTCCACGATGGCTACTAAGCCGCCGCGGATCGCGGCGGTCGGCGCCGGGCGCATGGGACGTGGCATTGCGCTGGCATTCGCCTATGCGGGGCATGCCATCGCCTTGATCGACATCAAACCTCGTACCCTACAGGCGGTGTCTGAGTTGCAGTCCGACGTGCACGACGAAATTAAGCGAGATCTCGCCATGCTCAACGGGGTGGGCGCCATCGACCGGACCGACATGGCCAATGTCATGGACCTAATCACTTTCGTGGAGTTGGAGCGCGCACCCAAGGCACTGGCCGCTTGTGAACTCGTGTTCGAGGGCGTGCCGGAAGCCATCGACGCCAAGAAGAGGTGCTTTTCGTTCGTCGAGGCTCATGTCCCTAAAGATTGCATCATTGCCTCGACCACATCGACCATCGACGCCGACACCCTGTCGCTGCTGGTGACTGAAGCCGCGCGATTTCTCAACGTTCATTGGCTGAATCCGGCGCACTTGATGCCCCTGGTGGAACTCAGTCCATCGGCGCTCACGTCAGCGTCGGTGCTCGCCCGCGCCCACGCGCTGCTGGCCGGTATCGGCAAGGTGCCGGTGGTCTGCAAAGCGTCCCCGGGCTACATCGTGCCGCGAATCCAGGCGCTGGCCATGAATGAAGCGGCGCGAATGGTTGAGGAGGGCGTCGCCTCCGCCGAAGACATCGATACCGCGGTGCGGGTGGGTTTCGGACTGCGTTTTTCGGTGCTCGGATTGCTGGAGTTCATCGATTGGGGCGGCGGCGACATCTTGCATCACGCCAGCGCGTTTCTGACGAAGAGTTTGGATCCGCGCTTCGCGGCTCCGGCCATCATCGGCGACAATATGGCGAAGCAGCGGCGCGGCCTGCGCGACGGCGTCGGATTCTATGACTACGGCGGCATGGATGTGGCCGCGTACCGAAACCGCCGTCTGACAGATTTTATCACCATGTTGCGACAGCGCGACTTGATGCCGCATCGAGGATCGGTCCCCACCGCCACGCTCGACGCGCTTCGCGCCATCGTCGGAACGGCCCAGGTGTTCGAGGCGGAACAGATCGAACCCCGCTACCTGCTCGACGACACGGGGGGCCCTCGGTCGCGCCCGCTCGGCGTCGTCAGGCCAGCCGATACGGCGCAAGTCGCGGCAATTCTCGCGCTGTGCAATCGCGCCCGACAACCCATCGTCCTGCAGGGAGGCAGGACCGGCATGACGCGTGGCGGCCTGCCCTGCGATGGCGAATTGGTGGTGTCATTGGAACGCCTGCGCGCCATTGAAGAGATTGACGTCGAGGCGGGCACCATGACAGTGCAAGCCGGCGTCGTCCTGGAAACCGCGCAACTCGCCGCGGGTGCTGCCGGATGGCAACTCGCCGTGGATATCGGTGCCCGAGGCAGTTGCACCATCGGCGGCATGATCGCCACGAACGCCGGCGGGCACCAGGTCATGCGCTACGGAATGATGCGCGAGCAGGTGCTGGGCCTGGAGACCGTACTGGCAGATGGCACCGTGGTGTCTTCCATGAACAAAATGCTGAAAAACAATGCAGGCTACGACCTCAAGCAACTGTTCATCGGCTCGGAAGGCACACTCGGCGTGGTCACAAGGGCCGTCCTGCGACTGCGGCCGGCCATAACCGGGCGACATACCGTGCTGTGCGCGCTCAACGATTACGCCGCCGCGGTGGGGCTGCTCAATCGGCTGGAGCGCGCGCTGCCGAGACGCTTGTTGGCTTTCGAACTGATGTGGCGCGAATTCTACGACGCGGCCTGTCTGAGCATCGGCAGAACCTCCCCGTGGAACACTCCCTATCCTCTGTACATCCTGGCCGAGGCCGACGGAGCCCAGGATGGTGGATTTTCGGCAGTGCTGGCCGACGCGCTGGAGGACGGCGCGATTGCCGAAGTGGTGCTGGCCGAATCCGAGCGGGACAGACAGCGCCTATGGTCGTTCCGGGAAGCCGTCGGGGCCATGGTGGCGGCCATGCCCATCGCCGAACCTTTCGATGTCAGCATCCCCTTGAGCCGCATAGGCACTGTCGTGGACGAGCTTCGATCAAGATTGTCTTCCGCCATTCCAGGCTGCCAACCGCTGTTCTTCGGCCACATCGCCGACGGCAATCTGCATCTCGCCCTGGGACTGCCGGTTGAATCCACCCGCGCGACGGCGGAGGCGATCGTCTACGGCATCATCCGCGATGCCGAAGGGTCCGTGTCCGCAGAGCATGGAATCGGCACGCTCAAGCGCGAATGGCTGTCCCACAGCCGCAACCCGGATGAACTGGCGCTGATGCGCCGCCTACGCGGCACTCTGGACCCCGTCGGCATCCTGAATCCCGGCCGGGTTCTCTGACGCCCGGGTCAACCTGGCGGGCGGCGCCGGCGCTTGCGCAGCGTATCCGACGGTAGGCAACCATACTGCCGGCGATAATGCTGGGCATAGCGCCCAAAGTTCATGATGCCGCACTCCAGCATCAATTCCGTGACGCTTGCGTCGGCATCGCTCTTCAGCAGCGCCTGATTGAGCTTCTCCAGTCGATGGCGGCGGATGTAACCCACCGGTGTCACCCCGAGAAACTGACGGAAACCGTTCTGCAGACTGCGAACACTGACTCCGACCCGATTGGCGATGTCGGTCACCGAGATGTTCGCCTCCAGCTCTCCGTGGATAAGGTCGCGCGCACGCCGCACATGCCACGGTGAGATATCGTTTCCATAGAGGGCGATCTGGTCCGAATAGTTGTTGCTGTGATTACTCAGCAACAACTCGACCATCATCATGGATTGTTGACGCTGAATTCGGCTGTTGGCCATCAGCGTCGGGGATTCATTGATCTGCTCGATGGAGTGATAGAGTAGGCGTCGCCAGACTGCGGGTAGATCGAGGCTCGCGTGACCGCCTGGATGAAAAACAAGCGGTTGGTTGATCGGAATATTCATGACGCGCGACATGTATTCCTCGAAGGCGTTTGCCGGTATGCGCACGGTGAGATTTCGACAATCCGCCGTCATGTGATATTTGATGCGGGAACCCGGCGACGTGATGTGCAGATCGTCCATGTCTCGTAACACCCCGCCCGACCAAACCGAGTGACGCCCGCTGAGCGACGCGTGCACCAAGAAATGCGCCCCCAATTCGCCGGGATCTATCCACACATCCGTGCCATATTGAATATCCACGATCTGGGCCGGCGACAGATCGTAGCAGCTGAGCTTCACGGCCATCTGGTCCGGATTGGACATTTCCATGCGGTGGGGCGCAAGACGGCGACCCACATACTCGAGTACCTCGTGGGGATCTCGGGAGTGAAAGTCCCAGCTCGCGGGAAGGGTTTCGGTACGTTGAAAAACTAGCATCGAAGCCCCTTTACGGTCATGCGTCGCGACATTACGACCAGGCTCAAAATCCAATCAAGATCACCGTCGGCTCGGCTCCGCGCTAAAGCTGCGGAATCGGCATAACGCCTTCGCATCAAGGATAGCGGCGGCTCCTCCTGGCCCCAAGCATGGGACCACATTGCGAGGAGATCATTGAAATGTCCAGTATTATCGACCAGAGGTCCAGACTTTCCCCGGCGGCTCGCGCCTTCGTATCGACGCCGCTCCGAATGTTGATTGGCGGCGCGTGGATCGAGTCTGAATCGGACCGGGTACTCACGGTCACGGACCCTGCGACGGGTCTGCCCGTCACCACCGTGCCGGCAGCGACGCGCGCCGATGTCGACCGTGCCGTCGCCGCGGCCCGACGGGCTTTCGAGGGCGCCTGGTCAACGTTCCGACCGGTGCAACGGGAACGTCTGTTGCTCAAACTCGCCGATCTATTGGAACGCCACGCCGACGAGTTTGCTGAACTCGAAACGCTGGACAACGGCAAACTGCTGGTCATGGCGCGCCACGGCGATGTCACCATCGCCATCGACTCCCTCCGATACATGGCAGGCTGGGCGACCAAGATTGAAGGCACCACCATCACGCCTTCATTTGCCTATGTGCCCGGGATGCAGTTCTGCTCGCAGACACTTCGCGAACCGGTGGGCGTGATCGGTCAGATCATTCCATGGAATTTCCCGTTGGTGATGGCCGTCTGGAAAATTGCCCCGGCCCTCGCCGCCGGCTGTACCGTCGTCCTGAAGCCTGCGGAGGACACGCCTTTGACCGCTTTGCGCCTCGGGCAGCTCATCTGTGAGGCAGGGTTCCCTGATGGCGTCGTCAATATCGTCACCGGCGCCGCCGAACCGGGCGCAGGCCTGGTCGAGCACCCCGACGTCGACAAAATCGCCTTTACGGGTTCGACCGCGGTGGGGCAAATCATCCAGCGGCAGGCCGCTCTCACCATGAAGCGCCTGTCGCTCGAACTCGGTGGCAAATCCCCAGTGGTAATTCTCAAAGACGCCGACCTGGCCGGCGCCATACAGGGTGCGGCTCAAGCTGTGTTCTTCAATCACGGTCAGGTCTGCACCGCCGGTTCCCGGCTGCTCGTCGAACGACCGATCTACGACGCCGTGGTCGATGGGCTCGCCGACATTGCATCGAATATGAACCTCGGGTCAGGATTCGATGGCGGCTCGCACATGGGGCCACTGATTTCCGCAAAGCAACGGGCTCGCGTCCAGCGATATTTGGAACTCGGACAGTCCGAAGGAGCACGTCTGGTGGCCGGCGGCACGCCGGACACGAGGGCCGGATTCTTCTTCAAGCCGGCAGTATTCGCCGACACCCGGCCGCACATGACCATCTATCGTGAGGAGATATTTGGCCCCATCCTGGCGGTAACCCCCTTTGATGACATTGCCGAGGCATCTGCTCTGGCCAACGATACCAGCTATGGACTAGGCGCCAGCATCTGGACCAATGATCTGGCCGCGGCGAATCGAATGGTGCGCACATTGAAAGCAGGCAGTGTGTGGGTCAATTGCCATAATCTTCTGGACCCGGCCGTACCGTTCGGCGGTTATAAAATGTCCGGTTACGGTGTCGAGTTGGGGCACGCCGTAACCGACCTCTACACCCAAAGCAAATCGGTCACGATGGCCTTGGGTTGAGCGGGGCTGGAAAGGACGAAGCGCCGCTATCAATCCTGCGATTCGCGCACAACGCGTGCCGAATGTGAATAGCGCGGGGCAGTAACAATCGAGATGCTGCAACCCATAACTACGTGGATGCAAGATCGGGGGGGACGTTGGGTCAACACAAAAAAGGGGATGATTCTATGATTTTAATATCCACACAGATGCGGGGACGCAGCGTAGCACGATGCCTGTTGATCGCGGCGGCAGGATCGTCGATGACACTGCTGGCTGCCGAGCCGGCCACCGATGACGGTGGCCTCGAAACCATCATGGTGACAGCCCGTAAACATTCAGAAAATCTGGAAACCACCCCGATTTCCATCACAGCCTTCACGGCGGAAAAGCTCAACGCCCAAGGTATCACGCAGGTCAACCGCATCCAGGATTTCACCCCCAATCTCACGTTTCAAAACGTCCCCTCGAACAGTGGTCTCGCATCGAACGCGGCCATTTACATTCGCGGCATCGGCCAGAACGACTTTGCACCGACGGTTGATCCGGGTGTCGGCATGTACGTCGACGGGGTCTACCTGGGCCGAAGCGTCGGCGGCGTCTTCGACTTGATCGACGTCAATTCCGTGGAAGTTCTGCGCGGCCCCCAAGGTACTTTGTTCGGCCGCAACACCATCGGCGGCGCAATCAATATCACCACGATCCAGCCCGACGGCAACTTCAAGGCGAAAGGCGACATCAAGTACGGCACCGACAACCGTATCAACGTGCGTGCGATGGTTAGCGGCCCGCTCTCCGACGTGCTGTTCGCGAAAATCGACGGCGGAAGCTTCCTACAGGACGGCTATGTGAACGCGCCCAACCTCGGCACGAAATTCGGCAACCAGGACACCAAGACCATCCGCGGCGCGCTGCGCTTCGTCCCCTCCGGCACGACATTCGAGGCAACCCTCGCCGCCGACTACATGAGCGACAAGAGCAACGGCGTGCCGGTGGTCATCACCGGCATAGACCAGGCGAACGCCGGCAGCTTCGTGACGCTCGCCAACCACATCGCGACCGGCAATCCGGCCCTGTGCTACAACGCCGCCAACGCGACGAATACGGCGTGCTACAACAACCGCATCGTCAGCAACGACACGAACTATTCCACCGACTCGACCTATTCCCATCTCGAGATCTGGTCCACCTCGCTCACTATGGGCGTCGACCTGATGCCCGGCGTTCATGCCAAATCCATCACGGCGTATCGGGAAACCACCGGCGCTTTCGCCCAGGATCGGGACGGCTCGAACCTCGGCATCAACCATGTCTCCGACGTGTACACCCAGACCCAGTTCAGCGAAGAGCTGCAGCTGACCGGCAATGTCCTAGACAACCACTTGAACTGGGTGACCGGACTGTACTACTTCACGGAGACCGGCGAAGACGTCAATCCGGTCGACTTCCTGGTCGGCGGCGCGCACAGCGGCGGATTTTTCGATTACAAGGATTGGGCGGCCTTTGCGCAGGCCACCTACAAGATCACCGATAAACTCAGCGCGACCGCGGGCGTGCGCTATACCCAGGACCGAAAGCAGTTTCTGCCCGATCAGTACGTCACCTCCAACCTCCCCCCGTACTTCACCGTCCCGGTCGGCACTCTCGTCGTGCCGCATGAGACGGTCGACGCGGACGTCAACAAAGCAACACCGATGGCGAACGTGTCTTATCAGTTCACTCCAGAATTGATGGCATACGCCAGCTTCTCCCAGGGGTTCAAGGGCGGCGGTTACACGCAGCGCATCTTCCCGCCTGAGCCGAGCCTACCTAGCTTCAAACCCGAGACCGCGAATTCCTACGAAAGCGGTCTCAAATTCCAGGGGTTCGACAATCGTCTGCGCGTGAATGGTGCCATTTACTACACCGATTATAAGGACATGCAGCTCCTGGTCGCGGATGCCACCCGTGTGGGTCCGTACATCACCAACGCCGGCAAGGCGCGGATTCGGGGATTCGAATTGGAGAGCAACATTGTCCCCCTGGACGGACTTCACTTGGATGCCTCCGTCGGTTTGACCGACGCGCGTTTCACTCAGCTCGACGCTTCCGTGCAGGGCCTGACGCTCGACTCGAAGTTCGTGTTCATCTCGAAGTGGACCGTGAGCGGCTCCGTGGAGCAGGATTTCCATCTGCCCAACAACAGCATGGTGATTCCGCGACTCGATTGGTCCTACCGCTCGGGCTTCTTTACGAATGCCAACGGCATCGATACGCCGGTACTCTACCAGCCGGGATACAGCGTGTTCAACGCCAGCACCCGATGGCAGAGCCCAACCAAGGTCTACACGTTGACGGCGGGCGTCGACAACCTCACCGACAACAAGTACCGCACTTTCGGCGACTATCAATCCGCGTTCGGGTTCTACATGCAGAGTTTCGACCGGGGACGCCAGTACTATGTGAAAGTCGGATTCTCGTTCTGAGTCGCGGAATCCTCCCATGATCGAATCACATATGACACGTCGATCCGCAGTAGGCCGCCTCACCTGGGCGGCCTTGGCAGCCATGACGGCTTCGGTCCGCGCCCCGGCGGCGTCGGCGCCCGTACCGGATGTCAGGACGGCCTCGACGGCCGCCCTGTTTCGCTCGTTGTTTCCGCACGATCGCTTGTCCCAGGTGTTCTACACGAGGATCGCGGCCGCGTATGTCGCCGAGCTCGGGCGCACCCCGGGCGCGTTGGAGCAGCTGGATCAGGGCCTCGGGAAGCTCGATGCGTCGCACATCGCCCCGTTTCTCGCTCTGCCCGCGGTGATACAGAAGTCGTTGGTCGAGCAGAACATTCACCTGTCATTTTTGGCGGCCGCCCTGATGCGGGCACCGGAGCTCCTCTATCGCGATCCGGAAGTCTGGGCAATGATCGGCTACCAGGGCTCCTCCATCGAATACGGCGGCTACAAAAACCGTGGGTTCGACGACATCGACTGGCTGCCGCAGGCCGGAGCAATTACATGACGCGTTTTTCTCTGGAAGATGAATCCGTGTTCGTCGTCATCGGATCCGGCGCTGCGGGCGGCACCCTGTCGAACGAGCTGGCCCGAAAGGGTCACAAAGTCGTTTGCCTCGAGGCCGGACCCCGGTTGACGCTGTCCGACATCGTCAACGACGAGGCGGTGATGTTCGACAAATTGACCTGGCTCGATAAACGCATGGCCACCGGCAAACCCAACCCGCAATTTCCGGTCTGGGGATGCAAGACCGTCGGCGGCACCACTATGCACTGGACCGGAGCGTGCCCCCGCCTGGAGCCAACGGAAATGCGAGCGCGTAGCACGTACGGTGAACTCCGAGATACCACCCTCGTGGATTGGCCGATCACTCCCGAGGAACTGGCGCCCTGGTACGACAAAGCCGAGATCCGCATGGGGGTGACGGGGAAGCACGGCATGCCCTTTCTGCCGGCCGGCAACAACTTCAAGGTCTTGGCGGCCGGTGCCCGAAAGTGCGGTTACATCGACATCGACACCCACAACATGGCGATCAACTCGATTTCCCGGGATGGCCGACCGCCCTGCCAGCAGCTCGGTTTCTGCACATCGGGGTGCGCCATTAGCGCGAAATGGTCCACGCTGTACACGGAGATTCCACAAGCCGAGAAAACCGGTCACTTCGAACTGCGACCCGAATCGATGGCCACCTCGATCAGCCTCAGCGAGGCGGGCCGGGTCAATGGCGTGACGTATCTTTCCGGCGGCAAGACCCACACGCAAAAAGCGACCGGCGTCGCCGTGGCCGGCAATGTCGTTGAAACGACGCGCCTGCTGCTCAACACACGAAGCGCCCGCTTTCCCCACGGTCTCGCCAATAACAGCGGCCTCGTAGGCCGCAATTACATGCGCCATTTCACCATCCAAGTCATCGGCGTGATGCCCGGGAAGGTGCATTTCAATCGGCAGACACATCTGGCCGGCGTGGTACGCGACGAACGGCCGCATCGACCCGAGCGCGGCTTCGTCGGCGGGTTTCTCATCAGCACGGTGCCTTTCTCACCGGAGATTCTCGCCAAACACCTGCTACCCGGGGGCTGGGGACGTGATCTGACTTCTGTGCTGGACAAGTACGACCAACTCGCCGGCCTGCTGATGACGGGTGAGGATCCGCCGCAACTCTCCAACGCGATCACCCTCCACGACACGGAACGTGACGCCAACGGTCTGCCCGTACCCGTCGTCCACTACGAGGACCATCCCAATACGATGGCCATGAAGACCTACGCATGGAAGCAAGGCCGCAAGATCTACGAGGCCCTGGGCGCGGAACAAGTCATCGAAATGGGCGATGACATCCCGGCCACACACAACATGGGCACCGCGAGAATGGGCCACGATCCCAAGGCGAGCGTCTGCAATCCGTTCGGTCAAACTCACGATGTCGACAATCTTTTCATTTCCGATGGCAGTCTCTTTCCCACTTCCGGTGGTTGCAACCCCACGCTGACCATCGTGGCGCTCGTCCTGCGCCAAGCGGAGCACATCAACGGACGGATTCATACCGGACGCCTATGACCACACGGGAGTCCGTGCAGCGATCGCATCGGACGCACCCGATGGACGGGCAGAGACTCGAGGCGGCAAGCACTTTGGGCGGACCACGTGGTGCGATGTAAATCGCCGATACCCACGAATCGATCGTTCGCTTGTGCCCCATTGCACATGAGGGCGCTCGCAAGCAGTACGATCCCCGCGATCGTCGAGTCCCTGAACAATGATCGCCGAAGCTGTTCCACGGTCATCGTTTCAGATTAACTCGACGAGCTCGGAATACATGTTATGACTTCGCGAATGACAGAGTCGGTCATCGGGTCACCTCTTAAAATAAATCCGGCCGATCCAGCAAATACCCCTATGATTTCCGCTCATCGTGGCAGCCCGCAACGTGCTCCTGGTCATCGTGCATTCCTCCCGACGCCGGTCTCGACCATTACGGCCGTGGCATCATAGCGGCCGGAATCACTGCGTTCATGATCCGGTTGACCGGGCCAGGGATGATGACGGGCCGGCAGATGCGGACTTGCTGGCAAGCCCTTTATCAATCAAGTCCGCCTCGATTTTCCTCGCAAGAGAAGCGGGCACGAGGGCGTTCAAAATGCGGTTCACCCGGCCCGGAATGACTTTGGAGCGGTTTTTGAGCAGACCGCTGAGGCCTTCAGATACGCACTGCTCGACGCTTATCGGTTTCATCGGCATCGTCTTCGGCTCGAGACCGAATTTTTCGAGCACCGCTGTGTCCGTAAACCCGGCTGCCAGTACAGTGACGTAGACACCTAGAGGTTTGAACTCATAGTGAAGCGCCTCGCCAAGGCTGTGTACATACGCCTTCGCGGCTCC
>Ga0179596_10000188_pt1 | contig 37837 bp, 49 predicted proteins | sample CZODoug1_1_08_16_FD_155494 | JGI IMG/M metagenome (GOLD analysis project Ga0179596, IMG submission 155494) | Vadose zone soil fungal communities from Angelo Coast Range Reserve, California, USA - CZODoug1_1_08_16fungal (Illumina Assembly) | ecosystem: Environmental > Terrestrial > Soil > Vadose...
CGCCTCCGAGGCGAAAGAAGCCCACGGGGTCGGTGAGCCGATGATCCGACTTGGCGTCGCCGGTCTCGATGTCGAACACCACGGGTGCGCCGCCCATCACCGCCACACCTGCCACTGGGTGGAAATCAGCAGCTGCGCCGGGTAGACGTTGACCCAGTACGCGTTGCCGTTGTCGGCGATCTCGTGGACCTGCGGCATCGTGGTGACCCCGGCGGCGCGGAGCACGGCCATGGCCGCCTTGCCGTGCGATCCGAGTTTGGACACGTCGGTGGTGGGTCGTCCGGTGGACACCGCGAACTCGCGCACGGTGATCCAGTCGGAAGGGACGACCCAAGCGGATTGGACCGCCGAGGCTGGGACCGCCGACGGGTCCGACGGCTCGTAAAGTCGTCGTGGCTGAGCGTTGACCATGATCATTTCTCCAGGTGATCCGAACATCCGGTCGTCCTACGTTTCGGGAGCGGAGTAGCAAACTCGCTCTTACTACTCACACCTTTAGTAAAACACAATACCCCATTCCTCATTTCTAGAAGTCTCAGCAGTAGGCAGGGTTTGCTACTCCGCTCCTACTGTATTGATTCAGATCGTTCCCCCATTCGGCCTACTCATCCCACTGAGACTCGGGCAAAGTGATCATGTTCCACACCCGACACTTGGCCGGATTTGAGTATTGATGCACGTCAGGCATATCGCGGATGATCTCCGCAAACTTGGTGCGGCCCAGCGGCTTGCGCCCGCCCGACACGATCCACTGACTGTATGCAATATACAGAAGCGCGGTCGTCACGCCAGGGGTCGCAGACTTGGGCTCCCGCAGTGGCACAACTTGCGCGCACCGGGCGGCCCAGTCCGCTACCGAGTTGGACCGCTGCTCGAACTCTGCCCGCAGCCGCTCGGGCACAGGCACGTCCATTCCTCGAACTCTGCGTCGCTGGGCCGCCTCCACCCACCGTCGCAGGATGCCCGGCAGCTCCCGCAGCATGGCTTCTTCAATCGTCGGGTTCTCCCGCCCCGCGAAGCTGTGCGGGAACTTGACCGGGCGGATCCGCTCCAGGTACGCACGGCTGGCCTCGGACACCGACGGCAGCGTGTTGGCCGAGAACGCGAACAGGGCTTTGTTGTGGAACTCGAACTGCCGCCCGTGCTTCCGATCCGCCTGGATCAGATCGTCGCCGGTCATGGTCTTGAACACTGAGATGTCGCTGACCTCGGCCGCCGACAGGTCCGCGGCCACGTTCAGGATCCGGCCGTACACGTTGGCCGCGGCGAACCGGCTGTCGGCCAGCTGATGCAGGGTCACGGCGCTGGTGTTCTCGATCCCAGCCACCGCCTTCAGCAGCCGCAGGAACGTCGACTTGCCCGAGCGGCTCGGCCCGAAGAGCATGAGCGCCCGGGGCGGCGTGCGCCGCGGGTCCAGCATCTGTCCCGCCAGCTCCTCCAGCCCCTCCACCTGGTCCGCGCCGATCATCGCGGGCAGCCACGCGTCATAGATCGGGCACGCCGCCGTAGCCGTGTCCTGCGGCCACGTCACCGGCACCTGGGTGAGGGAGAGGTGCTCAGGGCTGAAGGCGTAGAGCTGCCCGGTGGTGACGTCCAGCAGCCCGTTGGCCACCGCGATCAGCGGGACGTCTGATTTCTCCGGGATGACCCTGCCCGCCAGCGCTCCGTACAGCGAGTCCCGCACGGCGGCGGTGTGCGCGGTGCGGTACCGGTCGCCGAGCAGCGTGGCCACGGCGCCGGCGAACGCCGCGTCGTTGGGCCCGGACCGGTAGACGCATCCGTCGAAGATGGCGATCGAGTGCTCCCGGGTCAACGCCATGGGCGACTGACCGAGCAGCACGTTGGCCGCCGCCTGCGTGCGGAAGCCGTCCAGCGGGTCGAACAAAGCCGCCGCGCCGCTTGTGGCGCTGACCTTCGTCTTGGGCCGGCGGTAGTCCGCGAAGGTTTCGGGCGCCGCCGCCTCGATCAGCCGGCCGAGATAGGCGCGGCGGTCGCCGTCGACGCGAGCGCCGAGCACGTCGTCCAGGCCGGTGGTGCCGGACGCGGGCAGCCGCAGAAACCGGACGTCTGCGGCCCCCTCGGCCCGCAGCGCCAGCTGGAGCCGGACGCCTGCGTCCCACACGTTGGGGTTGCTGGCGTAGTCGGCGTCCAGGCAGACCACCACGTCGCGCCCGCGGGCTGCTGAGAGCCCGCGGCCGGGCATGCCCCGCTCGCTGCCGCCCCAACAGCCGATCAAGCCGATGACGCCCATGCCCCCCGGCGCGTGCTGCGCCGCCACGATGGACTGCTTGGTGCCCTCCACGAACAGCACCGGGCCGTCGCCGGCGGGCGCCCGCAGGGACCACTGCACTGAGCGGAACCCCTCGTCGCCACTGCGGAACAGGTACTTGGGCGGATCGGCCTCCCACTCGAACGAGCGGGGCTCGTCGGGCCGCAACTGCCACTCCACGTGGCCGGTGTCGTCCCGCCAGGGGAAGAGCAGGCCTGGCAGCTGGTGACGCCACCGGTCGGGCGTGTCGGCCGGCAAGTCGGCCGGGGATGTGGCCGACCGGACGCCGAGGCCGTGCGCGAACTCAGGCGTGATGCCCGCCTTGCTGAGCAGCCTCACGTGCGCGGGGGAGAACAGAGCGCTGTCAAGGGCGCCCTGGGCGGACTCATCCTCCGGTGTGGGCATGCTACTTTGTGTCTGCTCGGTCACTGGTCGCCTTTCGAGGATCGATCGGGGGCGGGTACATCACTCTCCAGGTGATCGGAAAGCCGGTGGTTCCCCTTGGGCCGCCGGCTTTCTGGCATGTGGGGTCTCGGACACTACACCGGGTGAGCGCCCACGGAGCGAGTCTCGCACACGGTGTTGCAAAACACTGCAATGGGCGCGTAGCATGGCCTCACGACCACTCACCTGGAGAGCACATGACCCAGTTTCACGCGCCGAACTTCAGCGCTCCGGACGACCCGAACTGGAGCGCGGGCGCCGCGCCGGCCGCGCCCGAGCTGCTGCCGCACCACGTCATCCGCCTGGACAACGGCGACGCCGAGCGTCACCCGCGACTGGCCCAGCTGGTGGCCGCCTACGACGCCGCCAAGCTGGCCGTCGACAGCGCGGCCTCGACTCTCAGGGCGATCACCGACGGCATCAAGGCCGAGACCTCGGCGGCGTTGCCCGGCTGCACCGATGTCACGATCGTGTCGGGCAGCCTGGAGCACTCGCTGATGCTCCAGTACGTGGTGAGCCACCGAGTGGACACCAAGGCCATGCGCGCGGCGTTGACCCCAGAGCAGTACGCCAGCCTGACCAAGCCGACCGGTGCCTGGACCCTGAAGCGGAAGCGATGACCATGCCGAACAGCTACTGGAGCGACCCGAGGCGGGAGCTGGAGGGGACGATTCGCTGCTCGTTCGTCGACGGCGACGACCGGCGGTGCGTCTACGGCTGGTCGCCTCCCGCCACCGCTGAGATCCGCCGGGGCGACGTCGACGTGCCCGTGCACAGCCACCGGTTCGAGACACCCAACGGGGGCGCCGACTGGACGGCCGTGCCGGCCGACAAGGCTTCACCGGCCGACAAGGCTTCACCGGCCGACAAGGCTTCACCGGCCGACAAGGCTTCACCGGCCGAGGCTATGACCCGGGGGCTGGAGTATTTCGCGACAGCGGGGCCGACGGACGTGTTCCGCGGACCGGCCGCGAACCCGTTCGCCAAGCCGATGTCGACGCCGCCCTACGCCGAGGTCACCGTGTCCTGGAACGGCAGCCAGCTGTTCATGCACGATGACAATGAGCCGGGCCCCACGGGCAACAAGCTGGCCGCGGTCGCCGTCGATTCCGAGACCGCCCAGCACCTCGCCCACCTGTGCGCCGAGTGGCGCCGGGCGCGGGGGCTGGACAAGCAGCTCGGTGCAGCGCTGTCCGCCCTGGACGATGTGTCTGCGCAGTCGGTCCAGTTCGAACAGGAGCGGGACGCGTTGCGGCGTGCGATTGCCGAGCCGAAGTGGCCGGACAGCCTGGCGCTGGCCGAGATCGAGCAGCTGAAGGCGAAGCTGAAGGCCAAGACCGCACGGCTGGATCGCGAGCTGGCAGCGACCGAGCGGCTGGACCGCGAGATAGGTGATCTCAAGGCGCGGGCGGTCAAGATCGAAGAGTCCCGATCTGGGGCCATCGGAGAGCTGAACAAGATCAAGCGGCTATGGCGAGAAGACATCAGTCGTCTGAATATCCATCGCGAGCTGGGCAGGGCTCTGGACGTCGACATCAGCGGCCAAACGTGGGACAACCTGCTCCAGAGGGTGAAGCGACAGCGCACCGAGCGGGACGAGTGGGCCAGCCGCGCCGACAAGGCGGAGGCCGGTGTGGCCGACTACCGCGAGCGCAACGCGACGCTGGCCCGGATGTATGCCGCCACGTGCGAGCAGCGAGACAAGGCCGAGGCGTCGCTGCGGGACAGCCAGTCACTGCTCAATGATGCGGACAGGGACGATGGTGATCCGGTGGTCGAGCTTCGCGGGATGATCAGCGATCTCAGCGCCGATGTGGGCAAGCACTTCGTCCGACGCTGCTCGGCCCTGCGTGACGGCGTTCGGTGCGTTCAACCGGTCCACCACCAGGGCGCGCACCACACCGGCCGCGGATCGGAGCAGTGGCAGTGACCGAAGACGACCGATACGAGCTGTGTGAGCGGCTGGACCGGATCGCCGCTGCTGTGGAGCGCATCGCGGTGACGTTCGAGCCGACGACGATAACCACCGGGGCGCTGGCTGCCGAAGCGGCGCGGTGCCCGCGCAAGGGCGGTGCCGACTGGCAGCAGTGCATACGGCCCGTGGCCCACAGTCAACAGCACGTGGCCGAGAACGGGCACAGCTGGTGACCGGCCCGAGCCCGGCCGACTTCATGGGTGACGCGCCCGTGCGGTCGGTGTCGGGGAACACCGAGTGGGCCGCCCGGATGGCGCGCACTGTGAAGGACGTGGTCATCCGGGCGTCCAACCGGGCGCCGCGCTCGCTCCAGGTGCACCTCGGACCGAGCGAGCTCGGTGTGGAGTGCGATCGACAGGTGGTGGGCAAACTGGTCAGCGAGCCCCGCACCAACCACGTGGCCGACCCGTGGCCCTCGGTGGTCGGCACCGCGGTGCACGCGTGGCTGGCCGACGCCTTCGAGGCGGACAACCAGTTGACCGACCAGCAGCGCTGGTACGCCGAGCGCCGGGTGACCCCGCATCCGGAGCACCCTGGCACCGGGGACCTGTACGACGCGCACGAGCGGGCCGTGCTGGACCACAAGTGCCTTGGGCAGACCAGCCTGGACAAGGTCCGCTCGGGCAGGGTGCCGCGCAAATACCGGCGGCAGCTGCTGCTCTACGGCCTCGGCTTTCTGCGTCGGGGGCTGCCGGTGGAACGAGTGGGCATCATCGCTTACCCGCGCACCGGCAGCACACTGGACAGCCTGTACGTGTGGGAGGCACCGTTCGACGGCGACGCCTACATCGAGCTGGCCGACACTTTTGCCGAGACCGCACGGCGCAAGCGGCAGGCGGCCGAAGTGCTCACCGGTCACCTGACGCTGGCCCAGGTGCCCCGCGCGCCTAGCTCGGACGAGTGCTACTTCTGCCCGTTCTACCGGCCGCAGTCCGGCCACGATGGTGGCCCCGGCTGCCCGGGGACGGTGGCGTGATGGCGGATCTGAGCCAGTGTCCTAATGGCCACGCGTCGATGGGCGACGGCCAGTGCAACATCCGCGGCTGCGCGCACTGCGACCCCATCGTGGAGAAGCCGACGCGCACCGGCAGCGGCAAATCCAAGGACGGCCGAGCGTCGGTCGGCGGCGGCTTGGCCAAGCGCAGAGGTCCCCGAAAGTAGAAGTTGCATTTCGTTGCAATCCGTGTAGTGTGGCACTTGTTCGGACTGGAGAGCGACCGGCGCCCAGCACCACCGGGCAAGCCCAGAGCGACCGATGCGGGTGCGAGTCCTGATCAAGGTCGAACGGAGATCGAACCCACGTTCGGACCACAGCAGCCAGCCGGACAGGGCGACAGCCCCGGCGCACGAGGCGACCAACGCGAGTGCGAGTCTCGGACTAAGGATCGAACGTGGGTTCACACCGTGGCAGTGGGTCAGGCACCGGGCACGGGAGGCGCTGGGAGACCAGGACATGCCCCGGAGGGTCGCTCACCCGGCCGACTGCCACAGGATGCGCCCCGGCATTTCATCGACCGTGTCTTGCCGGGGCGCAGTCCCCACATCATCAGCAGAATCGAGAAGCGCGATCATGACGCAGCCGTACAACCCCCAGTACAACCAGTCAGTCCAGCAGGCGCCCATGCAGGGCTACCCCCAGTACAACCAGCCGATGCAGCCGCTGCCCGTCGCCCCCGGTTACCCGCCGCAGCAGTACGGCCAGGTTCCCCCGCCAGCGCAGCCGCAGGCCCCGTTGGCGCAGGGCACCCTGGACGACTTCTACGACCAGCCCACCGTCGGCGGCGGCTCGGGGCTGCCATTCAAGATCCTGGGCACTGAGCACTACGTGGAGACCACGCGGCCGATCACCAAGGCGGACGTGCAGCAGCAGACGGACACTCGGGGAAACGCCCAGACCTTCCGCGACGGCCGGCCTAAGTTCCAGATGCTCGTGCCGGTGCACGTGCTCAACAGCAACGTGCCCGAGTCGATCGGATCCACGGCCACGTTCTACGTGAAGGGGGCGACCCGCGAGAAGCTGGCCGCCGCCATGGCCGCCGCCGGCGCTCCCGCCGGCCCGCCCGAGGCAGGCTGCCGGATGCGGCTGCGCTACGCCGCGGACGTGCCGACCGGCGCCGGGTTCAACCCGCGCAAGGACATCGACATCACCTATGATCGGCCGGCCGACGCGCCCGCCACATCGGTCGCGCCGATCGCTCCCGCGCAGATCCCGCAGCCGTCAGCCGCACCTGCGCAGCTGGCTCCGCTCCAGCCGATGGTCAACGTTCCGCCGGCCCCGGCGCAGGCCACGCCGGCGGCTCCGCTCGCACAGGACGTCCGTCCCCCCGCGGCGCCGATCCCGGCCGCCGGCATGCCGCCCGCGCCGCCGCAGATGTCCCCGGAGCAGCAGGCGGCGTACGCCACGTTGCTGGCCCAGATCGGGCAGCCGCAGGCCTGACGGACAGACCAGCGGCCCTGTGTCCGTGACGCTGTCACCGGGCGCAGGGCCGCTTCTCACCCTGGAGAGGAGAGGCCATGATCGCTTTCGGGCTTGTCGTGATGTTCGTGTCCGTCGGCGTGGCCGTGTTCGCGACGCTGGTGATGGACTGATGATCACTATCCTGGCTGGGCTCACCTGCCTGATGATGACGTTCACCGCCGGTTGGCTGTGGCGAGACACCAACGGAGGGATCGGCCGGTGAGGTTCGAATGGGACCCGCGATGCTGGCGGCATTGGGGTGTGCTCCGCACGCAGTCCGTGCTGTACATCGACATGGGCCCGCTCACAGCCGTCATCCGGCGGCGAAAGCGATGAACATCCTGCACGGCGAGATCGCCGACGACGACCGGACCGTCGTGCTGTTCGCCACCGGCCCGCAGGTGGAGCAGATCGCGCAAAGCCTGGCGCTGCTCACCCCCGCGCTCCGCTCGGCCGGCAACCCGGACGCCAATCCGCTCGGGGCGTTGAAGGTGCCGCTCTCCTGGGCGCTGTGCGTCCAGCTGGCGGCCCAGTACCCGAACGTGTGGCATCCGGGCCCCCGGCTCCAGGCGTGGCTTCTCAGGCAGGTCCAGGCCCGGCTGCGCACGCCCTGGACCGACCGCGAGATCGAGGCGGTCCGGGCGCACATGCCGGCCGACGCGCCCGAGCCCTACGCCTACCAGTGGGACGGCGCGTGGATGCTGGCGGGCACCGGGCGCGGCTTCCTGTTCGACGACCCCGGCACCGGCAAGACGCTGACGGCGCTGCTCGCGGTGCTGTGGATGCGGGCGCTCGGCGCGCTGCCGCTGGCGGGGCCGGTGCTGATCGTGGCGCCCAACTCGGTCCAGGACTCATGGGTGCGGGCCGTGCACACCTGGACCAACCTGCGGGCGATCGCCTGGCGGGGCACGCCCAAGCAGCGCGCCCGGCTGCTCGGCACCGCGGACGTCTACGTGACCGCGTACAGCATGACCTACCGCGACGCCGCGGCCCCGCACCGCTACTCCAACGGCGGGTCAACGCCGGGCGGCGCGCTGTGGAACATGCAGCCTTCCTGCGTGATCGTGGACGAGTGCCATGCGATCAAGAACAAGGACACCGCCCAGAGCCTCGCGGTGCGGCGCATCGGCGCGCACGCCCCGTCCGCGTTCCTGCTGTCCGGCACGCCCATCACCCACACCGTTCGGGACCTGTGGCCCGCGCTGGCCACCGTGGAGCCGGCGGCGTTCCCGAGCGGGGAGCGATACACCGAGCGCTATGTGGCCACCGCCCGTGGGGACTACGAAGACGTGGTGCTCGGGCTGAACGAGTTTCGCGAGCCCGAGTTCCGGCAGGTGCTGGCGGGGCAGTACCGCCGGCTGGCCAAGGCGGACGTGCTGAGCCAGCTCCCGCCCAAGGTGTACTCGGTGCGAGAGGTCGAGCTGCCGGCCGAGTGGCGCAAGGCGTATGACCAGATGGAAACCGACATGCTGGCCCAGCTGCCCGACAGCGGTGAGGAGCTGTCAGTGATGGGCGCGTTGACACAGCTGCTGCGGCTGTGCCAGCTGGCCGGGGCCGCCGCCGACACCTGGACTGAGTACGAGCTGCGGGACAACCCAGACACCGGGCTCCCGGAGGAAGTGGCGGTGGTCAAGGTCAAGCTGCGGGCGCCGAGCTGGAAGGCCGATGAACTGGTGGCCATCCTGGATGAGCGGCCGGGACAGCAGGTGGCGGTGTTCGCGCCGAGCCGGCAGCTCATCGACGTGGCTCACGAGCTGGTCGGCAAGGCAGGCTACCGGTGCGCCACGGTGGTCGGCGGCCAGTCGGCGGCCGAGCGCACCGCCGAGGTGGACGCGTTCCAGGCCGGTGAGCGGGACGTGGTGCTGCTGACCACGCAGGCTGGCGGGGTGGGGCTCACGCTCACCAGGGCCAGCGTGGTGGTGTTCCTCCAACGGCCCTGGTCCTACGTGGAGGCCAGCCAGGCCGAGGACCGCTGCCACCGCATCGGGTCGGAGATCCATGAGTCGATCGAGGTCATCGACATCGTGGCCAAGGACACCGTGGACAGCCGAGTCCGCTCAGTGCTGCGCGAGAAGGCGGGCGCGCTGGCCGAGCTGCTGGAGGACCCGCGGATCATGACCGAGGTTTTGGGGGGTGCTAAATGATCATCATCGGAGTGGACCCCGGCAGCACCACCGGGCTGGCCGTGCTGGCGCTGGTTGACAACCGGTACCAGTGTCTGCATGTGGAGCAGATCGCGGCCGGTGTCTTTCCCGATCGGCTTGGCGTGGTGGTCACCGACTTGTTGGCCACAGGGCAACTCGACGCTGAAACGCAGCCCGCGCTGTTCGGCGGCGGCACCGTCGTGACAGGCGTGGCGGATAGCGCGTTGCTGATCGCCACCGAAGCGTTCGTGGTGCGTGGACGTGCTGCTCGCAGCCGGACGCATCAGGGCGGTGAGCACGCTCGGCGGATCAACGGCTGGCTGGAATCCGTCGTGAAGTCGAACGGGGGATGCCGCATCTCCACCCGCTCCGCGTCGCAGGTCAAGAAGTGGGCCACCGACCGGCGGCTGGCCGCGGCTGGCATCCTGGAGCAGACCCGCGGGATGGGCCATGCTCGCGACGCCCAGCGGCACGCCCTGTTCGCCGCGCGGATGGATCTTCAGTGGCCCGATCCATTGTCGGTAAGTTACCCCAAGCAGAGCGTTACTCAGAAGTAGGGCCCGACCTGGGTCCGGATAAGTCACCTGGAGAGTGGATCATGAGAACACACACCAGCGATATCCAACGCAGCCGCAGAACCGCGCGGATGGCGGACCGACCCGAGCAGTCCCCGGCCGTGGAGACCAGCTGGCAGCCGCCGGACTGGACGAACGACGCCGAGTGCCTGGAGCTGGACCACGATCCGGAGTGGTGGTTCCAGCCCGCCAACACCGCGGACGCCAAGAAGGCCAAGCGGCTCTGTTCGCTGTGCCCCGTGATGGCGCTGTGCCGCGCGTACGCGCTGGACAACCGCATCTCCGACGGCACCTGGGGCGGGCTGTCCGAGTCGGAGATCCGCAGCCAGCTGCGGGAGCGGGACATCGTGGCCAAAGCGGAGGGGATCCTGGTCAAGCGCGGGTACAACATCGATGTGGGCAAGGTGACCCGACGAAAGCCGGTGGCGATATGAGATGCCAGCACTGTTACTCGGACATCCGGGAGGCGCGCATCACCGAATACGCCGCCGCCGATCTGGTAGAGGGTAAGCCGATGCCGTCGGTGTGGATGTCCGAGCACGGGTCGCCGTTCTGCCTGCGAGCGCTGTGCGAGTCCGAAAGCCACCCGGACACCTGGCATGAGGTCAAGCACGAGCCGATGCCCGCGGTGTGACAGAGCCCCGGTCGCCCACAGAGCGGCGGGGGCTCTGCATCACCCGATCATCACCGGCAGAACGAAGCTGCCGCCGCTGGACAGGTCGGTCAGCGGGTTGAACGACGCGGGCCAGGCGGTGTAGCCGCCGCCCTTGTACCGCCCGTAGAAGTCGCCGAAGACCGCGGTGGACGCCAGATTCACGAACCCGAACTCGGGCGCCGCGCTGTAGCCGCGGCACGACACCGCCACCCAGAACGCGGTGTCCACCGACGGCGTGGTGATGCCGGTGATCGGTTTGGTCACCTTGCCGGTCGTCTCCCACATGGCGTCGTCCGAGGCGCTCTGCCACAGCAGGTTCGCCGCCGCGGCGTCCCAGATGGCGAACCCGTTCAGACCGGTCGTGCTGTGGGTGGCCGCCGCCGAGGACCGCACCGCGATCGCGCTGGCCAACGGTGAGCCGGCCCGCACGATGACCTTGCCGAACCACGCCTCATTGTTGATCGTGCTCTTGGCGTTGACCGAGAAGAACGGCAGGTTGGCCGAGTGAGCGCCCAACGGCGCGAGATAGCGGTCCGACTGGGCAGGCGCGCTCTGGAGCGCGGTGTCGGCCAACCCCAGCGACGTCTGCACCGCGGCCGCCAGATCGGCCTTGGGGACGCCGGGGCCCGGCTTCTGGTACGCCGTGTTGGCCAGGCCCAGTGAGCTCTGCGCGCCCGAGGTGAGATCGGTGGACGGGATGCCCGAGCCGGGCTTGACGTAGGCAGCGGCCGCCACACCGGCAGCGCTGGTCGCCGTGGACTGCGCCGCGGTCGCCGCGCCGCCGGCGGCGGTAGCGGTCGACTGCGCTGTGCTGATCGCGGACTGCACGCTGGCCGCCACGATCACAGTCTTGGACGTGCTGGTCCCGCCCACGGTGATCGAGGCGTCTGGAGAGTTGATGCCGACGATGCCCCCGCCGGGCACGCCTACCGGTGGCGGGATCAGCACCGGCACGAGATCAGACAGGTGCACATCGTCCGGGCTGCTCGGCAGCAACGCGAAGAACTCGGACGTCATCACGTCGGTGTCAATCTCGATCGTGTAAGCGAACCCCTGCGGGCTCACCCCGGCCGAGTCATTGGCGGGAGCCTCGAACACAGCGATACCATCGATCAGCGTCGCTGTGATCGGCCGGGTGTTGCCGAACAGGATGTGATCGGTGGCGTCCCGCAGGGCGTAGGGCAGCCGAAACCGCACCACGCCTTGGGCGCCGGCGCTGGTGACCGGGTCGCGCACCTCGGCGCGCACCGTCACCATGGTGACTGCGGTGGGCATCAGACCTTCTGATCGAACTGCTTGGCCGCCTCGGCGCTCACGGCCGTGACCACGGTGGCCGCCTGGCTCACCACGGCGGTGCCCTGCGCCAGCGCCTTGGTGACACCGGACTGGACACCGGCCACGTGCACCACCACACCGATAAGGCCAACAGCGATGCCCGCGAGCACGGCCACCCACTCGGGCAACCCGGGCAGCGCCACCGGCGCGTAGCTCACGGTGCCCAGCGCGAGCAGGATCTGAATCAACGTCGCGCCGATCCGGTTGACGAGGTCGCTCTTCATGATCATGCTCCTGGGGGTGTGGCCGTGCCGGTGAAAGAACCGGACAGGCTGATGGACAGCGGCACGGGGCCGCCGCTGGCGACGGTCAGAGCGGCGATCTGGGCCTTCAACGCCGTGTTCTCGGCCGCGGTGTCGAACGCCGCGATGAGCGCCGAGCCGATGTTCACGTAGTCGCCCGGCTTGGCGGGGTCGCCCCCGGGCCGCAGGATGTTGTACCGCAGCAGCAAGCCCACATCGTCATTGGTCAGTGCCATGTCACTCTCCACGTTCTGTCCGAAGTTGGCCTGCTTGGCCTCATTGACGTCGCAGTCGACGCCGCCGACCTTCACGGTTCCGAGGCGCTGGAGCAGGTGGATGGCGGTGTCGACCTGGCCGCCCGACCACGCCATCGTCTGCCAGGTCCACTGGGCCAGCCCGGCCGCGCGCACCCGGCCGACGGCGTAGAAGCTCCCGTAGACGCCGACGCGCTCCAGCGGCAGCACCGCGCGGATGCCGCCGAAGTAGTCGCCCACTGGGCCCAGCTTGGCTAGCGGGCTGGTGGCCGCCGGCGCGTAGTCGGGCAGGTCGAAGTCGATGGCGAAGTAGATCGGCCAGCCGTCCAGGCCGCAGGCGCGCGCCTGGGCCATCGCGGCCCCGGCGTCAGCGGCGCCGGCGGCGCGGCCCTGGGCGGCGCGGTCCGGCCCGGACAGCAGCTTGCGCTCCCAGACCAACGCCACGTCGACGCCAGCCCCACGCAGGTCGGCCGCCTCGGCCGCGGTCAAGTTGGCCCGGCCGCCGCCCAGCCCGTTGTCCAGGTAGCGGACGACGAAGCTGTATCCCGCCGCGCGAATGGCCGCGCCGGACGGCCGGCCCGCGCTGTAGTCCAGTCCGAGCGTCATGGCCGCGCCTTCCAATAAAGCCGCCAGGGGAACCACAGCAGCGCGTCCGCGATGGCCTTGCCGACAATGCTGCTCGGGGACGAGAACACCATGGTGTGGCCGAGTAGCGCGTTGATCGCGCCGGGGATCAGCAACGCCAGCAGCATGGCAGGCAGGGACAACAGCAGCTGCCGGGCCGCCTGCTCGCTGGCACCGAAGTCCGGACGTCGGCCCTGCCACGGCCTCCAGACGTTGACCGTGTAGAGCACGAGGAACGTGGCCGACGCGCCGATGCCGACCAGCTGAAGGACCCAGGCCAGCACGAGCGGGATCACCGGTCACTCTCCACGATTCGGTGCGCGGCTGCCACGAGCGACTCCACCAGGCCGTTGCGCTCCCAGATGTCGTCGGTCGCGCGGATGACCGGCTCGGCTTGGGCCCGCCGGCCCCGCGCCGCCGCCAGCTTCATTCGTTGGACACGCAGCGCTTCCACCGCCTCGGGATCCGGGCCCGGGTCTGTCGGCGGCGGATCGTGCTTCCGGAGCGATCGGGGCCAGTGGATGCGCGTCATACCGGGTCACGCCCTTCGTGGGTAGAGGGCAGCTGTTGGATGAGCTGGGTTGAGCGTACGGCCACCTCGGCCGCGGGGAGCAGTCTTCGCACGGTCTCTCTGTCCAGGTCCGCGCGCTCATCGGCCTTGTCGGCGATCGTCCGCCACAGATCCCGGTCCGCGCGGGCCCGCTCCAGCTCGGCGTCCAGGGACTCGCGCACCCGCTTGAGTTGACCTCGGGTCATCAGCCGGTCCGAGAGAATGAAGTATCCGACCAGCGCCACCACCAGCACCGCGAACAGCCAGCCACCGGTCACCTGGAAAGCGGCTGACCACGTGGTGGGGTCCACAGCGCTCGGGTCCATCGTGCACACTCCTCACGTAGGAACGTGACGCGCGGCGGGCGCAGGGGTTGCGCCGCATTCGATTCCGCCACTGAGCGTAACGCACCCCTGCGACGTTTTGCGTGTTGTACGATGTTGCAATGGGTTGCAAACGGACGATTCACGGCTGGTCGGCGGGCCCGGGCGGCAGTGAGTGGTACCGGCTCACCGCGCCGCTCTCGCAGCTCGCTGACCAGTACGGATGGCAGGCGTCGGTGAGCACCGTCTACCCGTCCACCCGCGTGCTGGACCCACCCGACATCGTCCTGGTCCAGCGGCCGATGAACGAGGTGACGGTGCGCACGGTGCGGCACTGGCACCGCAAGTCGCTGACCATGGTGGCCGTCGACCTGGACGACGATTTCTGGTCGATCCCGGAGGACAACCCGGCGCACCGACTGGCCACGCCCGAGCTGCTCGGCCGGTTGGAACAGTGCCTGGCCATGGCCGACGTGGTGACCGTGAGCACGACCACGCTGGCCGAGCGGGTGTCCGAGCACACCAACTCCCCCATCCGCGTGGTCGGCAACTTCGTGCCCGAGGCGCTCATCAAGCGCCGGGCGCCGGGCGGCCGCAAGGTCACCGTGGGCTGGTCCGGATCGCCGACGCACCTCGGGGACTGGCAGGCCAACGCCGCCGGCATCCGAGAAGCGCTGGAGTACTCCAACAAAATCGACTTCCATGTAGTGGGCGCTGACTACCGAACCGAACTGGGTTGGGACGGCCATCTCTGCTGCGGTCGCCACACCCCGTTCCAACGGGACATCGTCGACTACTACGACGCGCTGGACTTCCATGTGGCGTTGGCTCCGCTCGCGCCCACGGAGTTCAACCGCTCCAAGTCGGACATCCGAATCCTGGAGTCGGCGGCCATTGGCGCGGTGCCGGTGATGTCTCATGTCGGGCCGTATGCCAAGATCTCGGGTCGCCACACGGACAAGGACGGCTGGCGACAGCACGTGGCCGACCTGGTCAGCAACCCCGTCATGCTCCACCGAGAGCGAGTGATGTGGCGCGAGTGGGCTCGGTCACGCACCATCGAAGAAAATGCCCACCGTTGGCACGACATCTACGAAAGCGTGATGTGATGGCGCACATTCCGACCCCGCGCAAGGGGAACGAGCCACCAGTGTGCAAGACGTGCGGTGAGCCGCTCAGCAGTCATAAGTGCGCCAAGTGCGGCGGCTGCTGGGTTCTGTGCGGGTGCGCCTGATGCCGTACTCGTCCACGGCCGGCAAGGCCGAGATCAGAGAATGGCTGCGTGAGCTGCGTCCGGCCACGGTCCTGGACATCGGCGCGGGCAGCGGCACCTACAGCCGCCTGTTCCGGCCGATTCTTCCCTGGGCCACCTGGGTGGCCATGGAGGTACACGAGCCGTACGTGGCGCAGTTTGACCTGAAAATGCACTACGAACAGGTCATCGTGAACGACATGCTGAAAGCGAACATCGGACCGGGCGCGTTCGACGTCGTGCTGCTCGGTGACGTGCTGGAGCACCTGACCGAGAAAGACGCCGCTGTCGCGTTGCGCCGCGCCTGGAGCTGGGCCGCCAAAGGCGTCATCGCGTCGGTGCCGCTCGGCTTCTGCCCGCAGGGCCCGAGTGAGGGCAATGAGCATGAAGCTCACGTGGCCCAGTGGGACCACCGGCACTTCTGCATGTTCGCCTACGACGCCATCAAACTACGGCATGACGACGCTGTGGTGCGCAAGGACAACGGCTACACGATCGGGGCATACTTGTGGAGAAAATGAGGCCTGGCATCACGGTGGTGGTACCCACCATTCCGCCACGTATCACAAATCTCTACCAGCGCGCGTGTCAGAGCGTGTGGGACCAACGTTCCGATTTCGAGTTCGGCACGATCGCGTTGTTCACTGCGGTGGACCGGAGCCGTGAAGGGGCTGCCGCCACCCGCCAGCGTGCGCTGACAGAAGTGCGCACCGAGTGGGTGGCGTTTTTGGACGACGATGACGAGTTCATGCCCCATCACCTGCTCAGCCTGATCACGCACGCCAGCGCCACCGGCGCCGATTTCGTCTATTCGTGGTTCACGATAAAAGACGCTGCCGGACGGGAGTGCCCGAGTTGGGACCCTTTTCCGAACACGTTCGGCAAGCCATGGGACCCTGAGCACCCGGTGCAGACCACTGTCACCACTCTAGTGCGCACCGAGCTGGCACAGTCGGTGGGGTTCGACACCGTTCCGGACGGCGAGACTGGCGCCGACGGCCACCGCGCCGGGGAGGACTGGCGATTCACCCTCGGCTGCCAAGCGGCCGGCGGTAAGATCAGCCACCTGCCTGAGCGCACCTGGTTCTGGCACCACCACGGCAACAACACGTCCGGCATGCCGGACCGCTGGTAGGGAAGAATATGCCCAAGAACAAGACCCAGCACCCCGCGCCGGAACCCGTGTGCAGCGATGTCAGCCCATGGGGCGAGTCGTGCCAGCGGACGAGGGGCCACGACGGCAAGCACAACAGCTCGGGAAGGAGCTGGGACTGATGGCGGACCCGAGGGACTGCGACCACATCGGCAACGTGTCGACTGTGATCGAGGGTGACTACCAGATCACTCGATGCAACAAGTGCGGGGCAGACCTGCACCGAACCAAGTTATAACAGCTCGGTCACGGTCTGCCGAGCATTGCGACGTTTTGCAACATCGTGGGCTAGTGTTGTCCTCACAACAGCAACCGAGCACCTGGAGCCCGCGATGTCGCACACCAGCCGTTTCGTCCTGGAGGCCTTCACCGCGCCGATCTGCGACGGCGGGGGCCGCGCGCTCGGCGTCATCGACACCGCCGGCGCCACCGGGATCTACGACACCCGCTACGTGGCGACCTTCAGCCAGGGCTGGGAGCGCTCGGCGCAGACCTACGTGGACGGCCTCAACGCCGAGGACGCCGAAATGAACGCCAGGGCCGAGCTGGCCCAGGAAGAGCGGTACACCGCGCTGATGGCGCGATGACCAGACTGGAGCAGAACATGGCGAAGTCCCCGAGGTACGCGGTCAGCGCGGACGGCCAGGACGTGGTCAACAAGCACACCGGCCGCGTGGTGGCGCTGCCCAAGGCCGTCAAGGCCCAGCTCGGCAGCCCAGCCGCCGGCAGGGTCGGCCGGGCGGAAGCCGTCCGCGACTTCGTGGCCGAGAAGAACTACCGGTGACCAGAGCTCACAGCCGCGGGACCGTCCGAACCCACCGGGCGGTCCCGTGGCGTACTGCTCCGCATCCCGTGTTCGCCGCTCTCGTGTTGATGGCGTTGCTGGTCGGCATCGTGATCGGCATCTTCAGCTACCACGCCCCGGCAACCGACCAGCTACCGTCGACGTCATACACGCAGACGCGTTGACGGGAGCAGCCCCCATGACTGAACGCCGGTTCGCCGTGACCGCCACCCTGCTGGCCGCCCTGTTGCTCGGCGGAACCGCGGTCGCGGGCGCCGTCATCGCGCCAGCCCCGGTCAGCTCCTGTTGGAGCACCGCCACCTACACCTGCCAACCTGGAGAGCTGAAATGATCGAGCGCCACCCCGCCGGCCGCAGTTGCGCGCTGGTCCTGCTGATCGCCGGTATCCTCACCGCGTCCGCCCTGACGGGCTTGTTCGCGTTGGCCACGTCCGGCGGCTCGAACCCGTCCACCGGGTCCCCGGTGCCGGCCGCTGTGGTGGTCGCCGGTACGACCACACCCACCACGACTGTGAAGCCGTCAGCGGCCGCCACAGCGCCAGGAAGCGCCCCGGCCGCGGCCCCGCGCGTCGTGGTGGCTCCCGCAGAGGTCATCGCGCCCACAGAGGAGACGACCGTGCCCGCAGCCACGCCGCCCGCCACCGACGCGAACGGCGCCCGGGTCGCCCCGGTGAACCCCAACGCCAACCAGACGCCTGCCCCGCTCGGCGCGGCCAACGGCATCGACCCCAAGAGCGGCAAGCCCGTCGGTCCGGACCCCGCGGTCGACCCGCAGCGCTGATCTACGATCTTCTGAGCAGCCCCCGTGAGTCACGTCGCGGGGGCTGTCCGTTGCCCGGTATCAGGTGCCCTTCATGAAGCAGCATCCGACCTTGGCCGCGATCACGCCCGTGCCGGTCCAGTTGACCTTGATCTCCACCGTCACGATGGTGAAGCGCTTCCACGGAGTCAGGTCCACCGTGCGGGTGTCCCATCCGAAGTTGCCCAGGCTGGTCCAGCTGTCCAGCTGGGTGCCCGCCACCCACAGCGTGTAGGTCGGCGTCACGGCGCCGGACGCCTGGCCCCCCAGGAAGTCCAGCCGCAGCTTGGGGTGGCTCACCTCGGGGATCTCGCCGTACCAGAGCGTCACCCCCTGCGCCATGCCGCTGGCCGCGGTGGCGATCTGCGGATACCCGATGAACGCGCCGTTGGACGCCGTGCCCGGCAACACGGGAGTGAACTGGGCGTACATCGGCACCGACAGGAACGGCCGGGCCAGCCCCCACCCGGTCAGGGCGTCCGAGCTGATCCAGTCCGGCCCGTCGTCGGCGGGATTGAACATCCCCCAAGCCGCGGTGGCCACAACTGTGTTGGTCGGCGCGTCGGCGTAGCTGACCGGGTAGGTCTGGAAGCAGCGCTTCCCCTTCTCATTGATCCGGATCCACACGAACGGCGACCCGTCGGACCAGTGCAGACCAGTGTCCGCGTATGCCTGCATGTCCACGTTGGTGCTGCCGGGCACCTTGACGTTGAGCGAGCTCGGCGCGATCCGACGCACCTCGGTCAGGGTCGCTTCCAGCTTCGAGATCCGGTCAGCCAGCCACTGCACCGTGTCCTGCCCGCCGGCCCCCTGGGCTACCGCCGCTGCTCTGTTCGCCACCATGTGGTCACCTCACGACGCGTCAAGGATGTGGGCCAAGCTACTGTCGTCCGGGCCGTTGGAGACGCCGAGTAGCCGTTGCGTGTACAGCCCGTCGGGGATCCAGAAGTGGCCCTGCATGTTGTAGATCACCGACTGACCCGGGTCGTAGCTGCCGGCGGGGGACGCCCCGTCCAGCCGAACCCGGGCCGCCCACGCTTTGACCACGCGTCCGTTCTGCGCCTGGTTGGCGGCGGCCCAGCCGCTGATCTCGGTCTGGGTGGCCACGGTGGTGTGGTTGGAGTCGACCGACTCCAGCATCGGCCATCCCGCGCCTTCCAGCGTGGCGTCCGCGGAGTATCCCCACACCAGCGACCCCGCGTCGGTGCCGCTGCCCTTGGCGTAACTGCGGGTGGCGAGCCCCGTGGCGCTGGCGGGCGGGACGACCGAGATCAGGTTGGTGCCGTAGTCGAACACCAGCGGCTGCGCGGTGTTGGTGAGCAGCGGGTTGCCGATCAGGGCCTGGTGGCGGATCGTGCCCGGCGCGCTGAAATACGGCTTGAACGCGATGTCCGGGCCGCCTTGCACCTGCGTCAGCTCCTGGAGCCGGGTGCCGAGGTAGGCCAGATCCGACGCGGGGTAGTTGCGGACGTTGGTCCCCGAGTCGCCAGCAGCGCCCGGCACGTCCAGCGGCAGCGTGCCGCGGGTGAGCGCGTCGGTGAGCATCGACCGAGCGATGTCCCGCAGAGTCGAGGGCCCGTAGGCGGCCACCGCGCCGATGCCGGTCGCCGTGGTCCAGCTCGCGGGAACCGCCAGTCGGGCCATCAGCAGCGACCAGAACCCGGAGAAGCCGATCTGGACGCTGGGCACGTCGGCGGTGGCGGTGTCGTCGCTCGGCGTGCACACCCACGCGGGTCCGGCCTGTGCCACCCAGTCCGAGGGCAGCCGGGTGCCGTAGCAGATCGCCACGCCGAACCGGCCCGCGCCGACCTCGAAGTAAGTGCGCAGCTTGTCTGCGGTCAGCGCGTCCGAGGCGCCGTCGCCGACAGGGGTGGTGACGGTGCCGCCGCAGTTCGGCGTGTTGACCAGGTTCTGCCACTGGGGTGTGCCGATCAGCGGTAGGTCGTCGACGACCGCGCCGGTGACGTTCTCGTACACCAGCGCGTACCAGACGTTCGCGTCTGCCGGGTTGAGCGTTGGCGGCAGCACATCCAGCGCTTTGAGCGCCGGCGCGGCCATCAGGCCCCCTCGTAAACGACGTCCATGGTGAGCGAGCTGGAGTTGCCCCACGTGTAACCGGCGGCGCCCGGGTTCAGCAGGCTGTTGCCGCTGAGTCCGAATATCGCCATGGTGGTGGTGGAGACCAGTCCTGTGATCGGCCGCAGCACACCAGAGGCGTCGAACAGGTACCCGGTGGCCGTGGTGAACCGGGCGCTGCTGCCGGACACCGCCACCGGCAGGCCGGTGATCGTGACCGCGCCCGAGCCCAGGGACGCGGTGGCCGCCGGCGCGAAGTCGATGTGCATGACGATCGTCTTGCCGATGCGCCGATACCGGGCGACAAACGTGCCCGCATTGTTCGACATGCCGGTCATGGTGGGGGTGAAGGCCACCCACGCGCCCGCGCCGATCAGCGCGTCCCATGTGGAGCCGTTCCACCGCTCGATGCCGGTGCCGGTGGCGGTCAGCGTGGAGTCGCGCAATTCGCCCGCCACGAAACCGACGTCGCCGATGAGGTCTCCGGTGAGCAGCCGACGGACGCCGTCGAAGTGCGCCACGGCCCGCCGCTTGTCGAAAACGTCTCCCGACTGGACCTGGTTGGACGGCCGGGTGGCCAGGCTCGGCACCGTGATCGCGGCCAGACGCAGCACCGGCGCGTTGGGGAACGCCGTAGGCAACGACGGCTCCACCGGGCTGCCGCTCGCGGTGCCGGTGAGCACCCCGAACTGAAGCGTGGTGCCGCCTTCCGAGAACACGCCATCCAGCGCCCGGGCGTACACCACGTCGATGCGGGCCAGCGTGGCATGCGCGGCGTCCAGCGGCACGTTGGTGGTGGGGGTGGCCCACATGACGTACGGCCCCTGGCCGTTGCGGGTGGCCAACGCCGCCCCGGCTGCCACGTTCACGGTCTGGTTGGGCGAGCCGAGCGCGGACACCTGGAACTCGGTGCCGGTCGCCGAGAGGATGCCGTCGCGCCACGTGGCCATGCTCGCGGTCTGCATGAAGTGCGCGCCGTCGTGCAGTCGGCCCTGGAGCGCCGAGTTGACTGACTGGAGCGACCACGCGCCGCCGTTGGCGGCGGTCACGGTGACTGGAGTGGCCATGGGTTCACCTATCCGAGGGGGTGAGGGACACGGCCAGGGTGCCGGTGTCGGCGGGGTTGGTGGTGGTCAGGGCGTAGGTGACGGTGGCCCCGGGGGCGATCGCCTCCCACTGTCGCACGGTGAGCTCGCGGCTGCGGTCACCTCCGTTGCGCAACACGGTCTTGTTCAGGCTGTTCAGCACCAGCGACTCGGCGACCGCCATGGCGGCGCCGGTGTAGGTCAGCCGGAAGCCGGTGACGATGTCGGTGATCGTGGGGTTGGTCAGCGTGTCGGACAGGGTGAACACCGGCCACGCGAGCGCGGTGCCCGGGTTGGTCACCGTCACCGTGCCGGTGGACAGCGTGGTTCCCCAGTTGAGCCCGCCGCCCGAGCTCCAGTTGAGCCCGCCGCCGGTGCTCCAGTCCAGCCCGCCGGACACACCGGGCGCCTGCACCGGGCCGAACGTGCGGGTGTCCAGGCCGGATCCCGCGATGTACCAGAACCGGCGCGGGTCCGCCTGGAAGAGCGAGAGCTGGAAGTCGAACTCGGCCCCGTTGGCCGCCGGTGGGATGCGCGATGCGTCGGACACTTCAACCAGCGCGTATCGGGCGGTGTAATCGCTCACCCAGATCAGGGGCACCTGATCGTTGCCGATCAGGCCGAGCAGCGCCCATCGGGCCGCTTCGGCCAGCGCGCCCGTGGGCGCTTTCACCCAGCCGTTGAGCTGGATCGTGCGGCCGCCGAACCTCGATCGGCTGCGGTAGTCGCCGTCCGCCTGGCTGCGGGGCGTGGTGCGCAACCGGACCGGAGCGCCGTCGTACCACCCTGTGGTGGATGAGATTCCCCACCGAACGCCGTTGTTGTCGTCCACGTTGAACTGCTGCGTGGACACCTGCCATGAGGGTGTCGCCACCACGGTGGTCATGAGCGCCTCACCCTCTCGCCGAACTCATGGCCCATGCCACCGCGCCGGCCGCGCGGTCGGCCGCCTGCTGCGGATCGGATGTGATCACCGTCTGGTTGATGGTCACTGCGCGCTGGCCACCGACCGAGATCTTCTCGTGCTGCGCCGCCTGCGCGATCAGGGACGCTGAGCGCTGGCTGCCGTCCAACGGCGCGTACAACTCGGTGTGGGCCATGTTGTCCCCCACCACCCGCCAGCTGTTCGGCGGGACCATCTGCGCGCTGGCCGAGGACATCGCGGTCAGCTGCCGACCGCCGAACCCACCGTCGGCCATCGGCACGAGCATGTTGCCGGCGGCGTTGGCGGTCACCCTGCTGCCGACGACGTGCAGCGAGTCCACCGAGCCGGACGCGCTGATGGTGACCACCGCGCGCATGCCGTTGATGTCGCGGATCAGGGTGTTCGCCGCGGATCGGGCCAGGTCGGTGTTGCCGGTGATGGTGACCGTGCCGTCCGGCAGGGTGGTGACCACCAGACCGAGATCTCGCAGCGACTGGATCGCCGCGTCGGTGAGCGCTGAAGTGTGCACGGTGTGGTCGTTGGGGACGTCCAGGACCTTGCCCTTGAGGATGTCCATGGCCTGCTGGGCCTGTTCGACGCCAGGCGTCGCCACCACGGTAACCAGATCGGCGGGCCAGGCGCCCATCGACTTCAGAGCCGCGTCCACCTGGTCCTTGGTCAGGCCCATGGCCCCACCGAGCTTCTCCACCGCGGGGATCTGCTCCTCCAGGACCGCCTGCGCGTGCGCCTTGGCCGAGTCGGCGCTTTTGCCCTGCGACTCGTCTTCCGCCACGATCGCCGCGGCGGCGTCGACGAATTTGCTGCGCAGATCGCCCATGGCGTCCCGCAGGTACTGGCCGTTCTTGGTCACGGTGCGGATCGAGCCATCGGCGTTCAGGATCGCTTTCCCATAGCCGTCCGCAGCCTTGATCCCGGTGGCCATCTGAGCGTTGATCTCGGACATCACCTTGTCGATGGACTCCATGGCGTCGCCCACGGGAATCTTCCCGCCGGACAGCCGGATCAGCGCGTCCTTCATCGCGGTGATCTTCTCGCTGTCGGTGCTGGCCGCGTCGCCTATCTTCCCGAGGTCAGCCTGGAGCTGAGCAGCAGGCTTCTCGAAGGTGCTCAGCGACGCCTTGGTCAGCGACATGGCGTTGTTCAGGTTCTGCTGCTGGGAAGTCACAGCGGCGTTGGCGGTGGCCAGCTTCTTGGACGCGGACTCGGCCGCCGCAGACGACGGGCCGGACTGGGTGACAGCGTCGTTGTAGTCCTTCTGGGCCTGCGCCGCCTGCGCCTGCGCGACGCCGAGCGGGCCGAGCTCCTTCTTGTAATCGTTCTCGGCGTCGGTGGCCGCCTTCAGCTGGATGTTCAGATCCTGGAGCTTGCCCTGAAGCTCCTGCGACTTGGACGCCGTGACCGAGTAGCCGCCGCCGTACTCATTGACGGCCGTGGTGCCCGCGTTGGTCTGCCCCGACAGCGACGCGATCTGGCCCTTCAACTTGTTGGTGCTGTCCTCCATGTCGTTCAGCTTCTTGGCCGCGTCGCTGGCCGCCGTGCCGCCGATGATGATGCTGTGGCCGAGCGCGGTGCCCGCGTCGATCAGGTCCTGCTCGTGCGCGGCGGCTGTGCTGGCCCCCAACGCCACCAGGCCGAATCCGGCGGCCACCACACCGAGTCCGGTGCCGACAGCGGGGAGAACGCCAGCCAGGGCGCCGGACACCCCTGCGAACTTACCGCCCCCCTCGGCCACTTCGGCCAGTTTGCCGGGCAGCTGCCCGAGCATGCCCGGGATCGCGGTCAGGTTGACGCCGAGCAGCTTGGCCGACAGCGCCAGCGCGGTGATCTCACCGGCCATGGGACCCAGCGCGTGTTCCACCGTGCCGAGCGCCTGGGCGAAGAACCCAAGCACCGACAGCACGTTGGCCAGTTCGCTGGCCAGCGCCGGAATGACGCTACCGGACAGCTGACCGAGGCCGCCCATCAGTTGCCCGACTGCGCCGGTGATCTGGCCGCTGTTGGATGCCCAGGCCTCACCGGCCTGGTTGACCACATTAGTGATCAGGGTCATGGCCGACCGGACGATCGCGCCGAGGCTGGCGGTGTCGACGCCGAACGCTTTGCTGTGCTGGCTCAGGCCCTCAAAGGTGTCGCCCACCGCCTTGCCGGTGTCGATGAGCAGGCTCTTGAACCCCTGCATCACCGGGCCCTGGTTGGCGATAGCCAGCGACAACCCTGGCAGCGCGCCCTGGACCAGGCCGAGCAGCCCATCAGTCAGCGGCCGGACGGCGCTCTCCGCCGATATGAGGCTGTTGCTGATCAACGGGGCGACTTTGTCGAACCGGTCTCGGATGACGTCCAGGGCGTCGACGATGGGCGCTTCCAACCGGGGCCGCAGCGCCTCGGTCTGGTCGGAAATGCTGTTGCCGAGCGCCTCCCAGCGTGACATCACCGCCGGTGTGCCGGACGCGATGGCGGTGGCCGCGGCGGCCATGCCCACACCCGCGATGCCGATCATCGCTGCGCCGATCAGCGGAGCGCCCGCCAGCAGGGCGGCGCCGATCACCGCCGGCATGGGCGCGATGCCGTTGCCGAACGCTCCGGAGAACGACTTCGCGATCTCGGTTCCGGCCTTCTCGGCCTCGGGCTTGCCCTTGTCCGGATCAATCTCCGCCGGGATCTTGGCCTTGACCGTTTCGCTGACCGTCTTGGCCAGCGCTTCGGCCTCGGCCTTGAACTTGTCCGCCTCGGACAGATCCGCAGGGACCTTGGCCTTCAGCGTCTTGGATAGCTCTGCGACCGCCGCCGCCGTGTTGGCCCGCAGTTCGGCGGTGTCCGGCGTCATCGGGATCTTCAGCGCATCGGCCGCGGTGGCCTTCAGCGCGGCCTTCAGCTTGGCCCGCCACGCCTCATCGATCGGGTTGTCGGCGACGACCGGCAGCTTCGCGGGCGGGCTGCCCTCGATGTCTTCCTTGGCTTTGTCCTTGCCGGGCCCAGTCTTGTCCCTGATTTCTAGATCGATGTAGGCCGATCCGGCCTTGAACCCCTCGTCGCTCACCCGTCCACCCCCTCGTATACGCCGCCCATGGCAGCGATCTGTCCGGCGGTCAATGGCTGCGAGCGGTCCGGCTCGAACTCGCGCGCGGGCTCAGGCTCGACTGCCGGCGCGCTCCGCAACAGCGCGGTGATCGCGCCGCCGTAGAAGCCGAGCCTGCGGACCAGCATGAGCAGCCTTTCTGCGCTGAGTTCGGACGGATCGTCGATGCGGTGGAACACGGACAGATCGCTGATCACGTCTTCCCGGTAGACCAGGACGAACTGGAGTTCAGCAATCACGTCCGTCAGACTTTTGGGAGCGTGAATCCGCTGATCACCTTGGGGATGACCACGCTGATGATGCGTCCGAGCTCGGTAGCGGTCAGCGTGTCGTCGGCCACCAGCGCCTGATACCCCGCGATGCCGATCAACCGCTGCATGGCGTAGATCAGGGCCGTCTGCTCCCCCGCAATCCCGGTCAGCCGCAGGTATTCCAGGCTGACGCCGGGCGGGCACTGCGCCGGGATCGTGTAGCGCGTGCCGTCCGGGCCGGTGAACAACAGCTCCCGGTCGTCGTCCAGGGACTGCCGGCCGTCGGCCGACAGATCGAGCACGCCGGTCAGGTCGGGTGACTCAGCTGCCTTGCGGAACGTCGCCTTGTTGGTGGCCATGATCGTTTCTCCCTTGTGGGTAGGGAGGTAGCCCCGGGCCCACTCCCGGGGCTACCAGTTAGTAGGTCAGACGCCGGTCTGGTCGGTGACGCGCACCGGGGCGACCGAGCCGCTGACGTAGTACGCCTTGAACGTGCAGGCGAACACCTGCTGCTTGTCCTTGGCGTATGTGATAGCGATGTTGCCGACCTGCTGGGCCCGCGGGATGTAGACCCGGCGCCGCGGGTTGGCGATCGGAGTGGGAGTGGTGACCGGCGGCGCGAACCCGTCCAGCAGCAGCGAGATCTTGGGCGTCTGCGTGGCGGTCCGGTCGTAGGTCGGGTGGAAGCTCAGCGAATTGGTGCCGGCGCTCTCCAGCGTGCAGTTCATCGACGTGGCCAGGTTGGCCAGCGTGCCCTCGGCCAGATTGGCGACCACCTGGATGACCCGGCTGGTGAGCCGCTCTTCCACGATGTCGACCACCTGATCGAACATAAGCTCGGTGAACTTGGGCTGGTACTGGAAGTCCACACCGCCGTTGGTGCCGCCGAGGTCGAACCACGCGGATGCCTGCGGGGCGGCGTTGATCAGCGGGTCGGTCGGAGCGGCGGTGATCGTGCCGAGCGCGCCCGCGTAGATGTCGCACGGGCCCATCAGCGCGTTGCCCACATTGCCTACAGCCATGTTGCTTTCCTTTCGTTGCGGGCCGGCGCTCGGCCAGCTACGGGTACAGCGTCCAATCGATCATGACTTCGCACTGGAATCGTGCGAGCCCGGTAGCGTCGGAATCGGGGAACCGGCGCGGCCGGGTGATCCCGTTGACGGTCCGCACGTGCGCGCGAACGTACGCCGCTGGGAGCGTGGGGGAGATCGAGCAGCCAGCCCGCGCCTTGGTGGCCGCGTAGGCGCGCTCGCACAGCAGTGAGGCGACGCCGTAGGGCGGCTTCACCGAGTCGGCCTTGGCGGCGTAGGCGTCCACCTGGAACACGTCCTGGTAGATCTCCAGCTCGTCGGGGTGCGCGAGCGCCGATACCGAGGTCAGCTCCAGGAACCCGCCGTCAGTCACCCATGGGCTGACCGTCACCGAGCCGCCCGGCTGGATCACCGAGCGGGGCGGCAGGATCTGGCCCACCCGCGAGCTGTCCAGGCCGAGCAGCTGCCGCAGCCACGCGGACAGCACCAGATACGAGTCGGGGAGCTGGGTTCCGGTCATGACAAGTCCCGCGGGCGGTAGGCGGCGGGCCGCAGGTACGGCTGGGCCGGCACGCGCCTGCCGGTGTCGTGGCCCCATGCCACGAGCCGGTGACCGAACTCAACCGGCGCGGCGTAATCGGTGTCAGCCCGCACCTGGCTGCCGTCGGCGTTGGCGCTGATCTCGGACTTCAGCAGCCCGGTGTCTACGGGGGCGAGCCGAACGGCGTCCTTGGCCACGGCGGCGGCGAACTTCAGAAGCAGCTCGGCGCGGTAGTCGTCGATGCGCTGCTGGAACTCGGGGCTCCACTCGACATCGCTCACCGTGGCCCCCTTCCCGAGGGTCGTGTCCACACCGGCGTTCTCGGCCGGGTTACTGCACTGCTGACGCCGAGGCCACCACGTCTGTGCGGCCGCCGACAGCGCTCGGGTTGCTGGTCACATCGCTCACTGAGTAGACCCGCCCAGCTGCGTCGCGGATCCTGTCGTAGGGCTGGATGTTGGCGCCGGGCCGGAACCGCACCACGTAGCGGGTGACGGTCAGGTACCGGTTGGCCTGCGGATCCCACACCCGCGACTGCTTGGACCGCAGTGACACCGGCACGTTCACCATGCCGGTCACCTCGGTCACGTCGTCGACAGGGTCGCCGTAGTCAGCGGTCACCGTGCTGACCGGGGTGCGGAGCACGGTGACGCTGGCGTTGGGCAGGAACGCCGAGAGGCTCATGCGAGCCCCCCGGGTCCGGCCGTCTGCCAATCAGGCGGGTTGTACTGATCCCGCAGGAAGGCCTGCTCGATCTGCTGCCAGTTCGAGTACCGCTGGCCGCCCTGGTCACGGCTCATGCGGATGCGGCCGGCCCGGAACCACGACAGCTTCTTGATCGACATCCACGCGAACGGGGCCAGCTTGTTGGCCTGCCCATGCGCGAAAGTGACCGCCTGCCCATCCTGGCTGACGTTGGTGACATCGACGTTGTCGAAGTTGTCGAGCCGATCCGTCATCCATGCCGCCTGGTAGGCCAGCGCGTCCTGGAGCCACCGCAGATCGCGGGGCCAGATGACCGGCGGCAGCGCGTCCGCGAAGCACTCGGTGTAGTTCTCGATCACCATCTGCGCGCGGACCATGGTGGCGTCGTCCACCGTCTTGCCGGTCATCAGGCTGACCTGTGCGATATCGCACCAACACGGGGTGGCAGCGCCACCCACGGTGTAGGTGGTCATCGCGCGGGTCATGGTCAGTCGCCCCAAACTTCGTCTTCGGTGTGCAGGACATGCGGATCTGGAATCCTGGCAGCGGCCTTGATCTCCGGAGTCACCCAGACGTCTTCCGACGGCCCCAACTCATCCATGGATCAGCCCTCATCAGCGGCGTCGACGACGCGGTTCTCCCGCACCGGCACCGACACGATGACCCGCGCCACCTTGCCGTCTTCGCTAGTCTGGGTGACCACGTCGTGGCTGGTGTCGGTGGCGACGTACCCGCTGTTGACCGCGTGCAGCCGCACGTTGCCGGCGCAGTCGGCCAGCTGCGTGTCGTCCAGCGGGACTCCGCCGGACACCGTGAAAGTCACGTAGAACCGGCCGTCGTGAAAGCCGTACCGGGGTCGCTCGCTGCCATCCGCAGCGGTGAACGTGCCCTCGGCCGCCACATCGTCCGTGTTCACTTCGCTGGCCACCTGATCGCCGATCGGGGTGTCGGTGGTGTCCGCCATGATCACTCCTCTTGTGGATACCGGTGACCCCGCCCGCGCACACGGATAGCGGGGCCACCGGAAGTGTGACTGGTCAGGCTTCCATCCGCACGAGGGATCCGGCCGCGCCGTCACCGGTGCGGTACGCGGTGCGCTGGCGGACCTTCAAGTACGCGGTGTCGGACAGCGCGCCGATGCCGATGCGCGGGTCCGTGTACATCCACTCCAGATCCAATCGACGGCCGAAGACCAGCATGGCCCGCGGCACGAAGAACAGGAAGGGCTTGGCCGCGCCAAGGGTGGCAGTGACGGCGGTGGCCGTGGTGGTGGACGCCGCGGCCCTGGTCCAGTAGACGGGCCGGTTGAACACCGTGCCGGCGGTCTCGTCCCACATCGGCACACCGACGAAACCGTTCATCGGCGCGTTGCGCATGAACTGCTTGTACGCCGGGTTCGCGACACAGACGATGTCGTCGGACGACCATGGGCTCTGCTCGGCATAGGCCAGCGCGCCGTTGATCGCCGCGCGCTGCTGGTCCAGAGTGCCTGCCCGGCTGAAGATGCCCACCTGGCCAGTCAGGTTGCTGGTCAGGATGGCCTGCGGGAGCGAGGTGTACGGCCGGGTCATGGTGGGCTCGGCGGTCTCCACACCGCTGACGCCGAACACCGAGTTGTCCAGCAGCCGCGCGAGCGCCGAAACGCCGGAACGCTGCTTGGTGGCGAACACGTTGACGAAGTTCGCGGCGTCCTGGATGTCTTCGTCGTCGAACTGGGCCGCACCGGTCAGCTTCTTGGCTTCCAACAGGATCTGGTCACCCGGCTCGGCGTCCAGGCCGTAGGTGGCGCCCTTCGCGGTGAACTGGACGTCGAAATCGCTGTCCTTGGGCACGTGCTTCAACCGGGTCGTCATGGTCTCGAACCGGCCGCCGTCCGACGTCGCGATCTGGATCGCGGCGGACTTGTTCTTGTACAGCTCCACGAGGGGGCTGGACGACCAGTCCTCTGGGATCCACTCGCCAACATCGACGGACGCCATGGGAGGCACCTTTCCTTCACAAGGGGCTGCTCAATTCGCCTCACCTCGCGGTGCCCCGGCGCGGCCGGTCGTCCGGGTGCTCACACCCTGCACGCAGTGTAAGCACCCGGCGCAACGCGATGCAATCGGCGCTACTTGCCGAAGATCTTCTGAGCGAGCAGCTCGGCCGAGGTGAGCGCCTGCCCGCCGCTACCGGTGCCGGCCGACGCGCTCGGGCCGCCGAGGCGACGCTGGTGGCTCTTCACCGACGTGGTGCTCTTGTCGGAACTGCTGTCGTCGCCCGATCCGAACAGACCCGGCCAGGACGCCTTCACCTCGTCGATGGCGGCGTCCATGGCAGCGCTGTCGTCGGCGGACACGCCATCCAACTCCAGCAGCTTCACCGCGCGGCGCACGGCCACCGTGCGCTTGTCGGCCGGCAGCTTCAGCCCCGCGGCCACCAGCGCGGTAACGGCGGCGGTCTGCACAGCGGCCGCTTCCTGCTTGGTCTTGTACTCCGCCTCGATCTCGGCCCGCAGCTTGGCCGCGTCCACCGGCGCCGGCTCGTTCTGCGGCTGGCCGCCGGCGGCCGGGCTGCCCGGCTTGGGCGGGATCGCCGCAGGCGTGGCCTTGGTGGCCGAGGCCAGCTTCAGCCGGATGTTCTTGGCCGAGTTGTTGGCCTTACTGAGCTTGCCCTCCAGAGCGCGCTGCTCGGCGTAGGTCAGCGGCTTCCAGTCAGCGGGCGGCGCGTCGGTGTCCTTGTCCAGGGCGTCGACGTCGCCGAGCAGCGCCTCGATGGCGGCATCGTCCAGGCCAGCGGCCGGGTCGGGTGCGGTCATGATGTGGTCCTTCCGGAGTGGGCCGAACAGTGTTCACTGTATGTCACGGCACGTCGGGCACGGGGCCACCGAACGTGCCGGGTTCCTTGATCGCGATCTCGCCGCGGTGCTTGACGCTCTCGGGCAGCTTCACGCCCTTGCGCAACAGCTTCTCCGCCGCCGACCGCCGCGCCTGGCCGGACTCGCTGTCGGTGCGCCAGCCGTACACGATGGACCGATCAGACTCGCGCTTGAGGGCCCTCACCAGTCCACCACCGGTCTCGCTGTCGTGGAGCTCGCACCGGCACCGGCAGTGGTTGTGTCGGGGTGGGTGCTTCAGCACGGCGGCGTTTGGCCAAACCGCCGGCACGGCGGCCAGCGCGCCGTAGGTGGCGTTGACATCGAACGTGTCGCCCGGCGACACCACGTCGCCATTGAGCTTGAGGCACACCACGCAGGCGTCCCGTTCGCTCACCCAGATCACGTCCAGTCCGCGACGGCGGGCAGTCTCGGTGACGGCCTGCTGGTTGGCATTGAGCAGGTGCCACTGCACCGCGTTCTCAATCCTGGACTGAATCTTGCCGGCGCGGGCTATCGACACCTGCACCTGCGTAAAACCCTTTTCTGTGAGCGCGCCCGCGTTGACCAGTTCCTTGGCCTGCTCCAGCTCGGTGCGCACAGCGTCGACGATGCGGTTCCGCTCGCGCTCGCGGATCAGCTTCTCGGCCTCGGGCACGCGTTGCTCGAACATCTCCGCCTTGACCAGCTGGTGATGGACGACCGCGGGCAGGTCCATCGACACCGCCGGGGTGAGCCCCCCGACCCGGCGCGACGCGTCCGCCTGGCGCAGCCCGAGCACGTAGGCGGCCCGCGCGCCGTCGCCCACCGGCCGCAGAGCCGCGGGCACGTCGTCGGCCACCTGGTCCAGCACCGCGGACACCAGCTCAGTGATCGAGCGCGCCTGATCGGCCGTCGACGGCGTGGCCCGAGTGCTGCCGAACAGCGCCACCCATGCTCGGGTGGTGTTGGTGAGCAGCCCCCGCAACCGGGCCAGCAGCGCGCCGGTGATCAGCCCCGTGACCGCGGTCTCGATCGAGAGCAATGCCGCATCGTGGGCCCAACTCTGCTGCTGGATCGGCAACGGCTGCGCCGGCGGCTGCGGCGTGGTCACGCGACGCCGCCGACCGGAGGCTCAGGCGGCGTCGGAGCGGGCGCGGGAGCCGGGCCGACGGGCGGCACCACGGGCAGGGGATCGTCGTCGCTGATGACGCCCTGGAGCACGAACTGGAGCACCGCGTTGACGATCTCGGGCGACACCACGCCGAGCTGCTGGGCGCCGCCGAGGCCTTGGAGCGCCGTCCCGATCTTGTTGACCAGGTCGACCCTGGTCTCCAGGTTGGTGAGCTCGGTGCCCTTGCTCCACTCTTCGACCTTCTGGGGTAGGTAGCCCATCTCCACGAGGGTCTCGTCCTGCGGCACCCCGGCGGACTGCTTGGCGATAGCGGTGTTGGCTGACTGCACGTCGTCGGTGAGCTGGGCCTCGGACCAGGTGACCGACACCTCGGCGCCCGCGGTGCCGAGCAGCGCCAGCGCGAACTCGTACAGGTCGGTGAGCTCGGCCCCGAACAGCCGCTGGTACGCCTCAACGATCTTGACCAGCGGCCGGTCCCGCTCCTGCTGGGCCACGCCCGAGGCGTCCGCGCGGGACTGGTTGTGGCTGTACACGTTCTTTCCCGAGACAGTGTTGACCAGCTCCAGCGCCAGCCGGATCGGCTCGGTGAAATTGGCCACGTCGGCCGGCGGCAAGCTGACCAGGGCATCGGTGTCGTGCAGCGTGACGATGTCGCCCGGATTGCTCTTGATGTTGGATCCGCGCTGTCGGCTGTTGAGCTGGCTACCCGCCGGCACGTTCTGCTGGTCGTCCCACCCGGTCGACGCCGAGCGATCGCCGAGCGTGCCCGCCTTGCTCAACGCCGCCCGCAGGGGCCAGCCGTAGCCCTCGGTGGCGGCGGCCATGGTGGCTATTTCCTTGGTCAGCAGGTTCTGCGCGCCATAGACGTCTTCCAGCTCGCTGATCCCGTAGGGCGTGGCGGTGCGGAAGTGGAAGACCGGCGCCCGACCGTAGTCATGGGTCTCGGTCCACGCATAGGGGTCGTCTGCGTCCGGGGTGAAGGGCATGTAGTCCTTGGCCTCACAGGACGTCTTGCCCTGCTCGGGCTTGCGCCCGATGTACTGCTCGTTCCGATCCGGGTAGAACAAGATGACCCGGCGCCGCTTGTCAGGCTGGAGCCACGTCAGCCCGGTGTACAGCGCCCGGTCCTCGTTCTCGGGATCGTAGAACGTCCGCATGTTCTCGGGGCTGCGGAGCACGATCTCGACGCCGCTGCCGTCCGGGGCGGGCCACACCGTGGCGTACATGTCCCCGAGCGACACCGCTCGGCGGAACAGGTCCGGCTGCTTGATGTCCATCCGGTTGGTTTTCATCACGCCGTTGAGCGTCTCCGACGTGGCGTCGTCGACGTCGACGCTGGTGATCTCCAATCGATCGGTGACCGCGGCCACCACGCGCTTGCCGATGCTCACGCCGTATTCGGACGCGCCGGTCTGCCGCAGCGCCACCTTCAGGTTGGGGCTGGCGAACACCTCGTGCTGCGTGCCTCGCCAGTACTTGTACGCCTTCTGGTACCCGGCGGCGTGCCGGGTGATCTCGCCAACGGCCTGCTCCAGGTCCCGATCAGACGGACTGGCGTACGCGGCCGCGCTCGGACCGGTGTCCGCGAACGTGACGGGCTGTGACATCGTGGTGCCTCTCAGAGATAGCTGGCGACCGAGGCCACCACGGGTCGGCGGGGTTGCGCGGCCACGGTGGCCACGATGGTGATGGTCTCGGGCTCCAACAGCACGCGGACCAGGTGGCTGACCGCGTCCACCTGGTCATCGTTGACGGTCTTGGGGAAGCCGAGCATCTCCGTCTCAGCGCTGGCGAACCGCTGCTCATGCAGCACGCGAGTGGGCCGCGCCTCATAATGGTTGAGCGCCATGGCCGCGCGGACTTCCTTCTTCTCCTTCGCGTGCATGAGGTCGACGCGGATGGGGAAGTCGGCGAACGCGTCCAGCCACAGCGAGTGCCCCTGATTGGACTCCACAAACACGCGGGTGACGCCGAACCGCTCGGCCTGACGCAGCGCGAAGTCTCGCAGCGCGCGCCCGGTCAGCTTCACCCGGATGATCTCCCGGACCAGCACGAGCGGGTGGCCGTCGCCCGCCGGCGCCGGCCGCAGCCAGCCGATCGCCAGCGCCGACCAGTCCGAGCTTTTGCCGTCGGACACCGCGGGGTCGACGACCATGGCCTTGCGGGTGAAGGCACGCAGGTCCTCGGGCGCGGGCGACCAGTGGGTGATGGTGTCCTTGGTCCAGTACAGGCCGTCGGCGCTCACCGGCTCGTTCTGGAAATTCATGGCGAACGACCGCGTGTGCTCGATCGAGGTCAGGTACTCCAGCGTCCAGCGCGCTGGCCATGTGCTGCGACGCTCACCATCCGCCTCGGTGGCCAGCGCCGGGTAATGGTGGACCTTGATCCGCTCATCGGTGACCCATGGTTCGCAGGGCCCCGACTCGATGACCGAACGCACGAGGTCGTGGATGACCGAGCCGGGCATGGTGACGGTGCCCGCGAAGGTGACCACGGCCGAAGTGTTCATCGGGAACACGGCCTGCGTGATGGTGGCCAGTCGGCTCGCCTTCTGCGCCGGACTGTAGTTGGCCTCATCGGGCTCGATGTCGTCGAACAGGATGCAGTCGGGCCGTTGGCTGCCGACCTTCGCGCCGAGCGCCGAAGAGTCGATGCCCTTGGCCATGAACACCGCGTCGTTGGCCCGCACGGTCAGGCTCTGGTCGTCAGCCACGGTCCGGCCGTCCGGGCGCAGGCTCGGGGAGCAGAACGCGGGGAAGTCGAACCGGAGCAGCTCATTGGTGTCGAGTTCCATCTTCAGCGACTTCAGGTGGGTCTCGGCCTGCGTGGCGGTGTCGGCGAACGCAGCCACGTACTTGCGGTGGCCGTGCGCCAGCGCCCACGCGGGCAGGATGAGGAACAGCCACGTCGACTTGCCCGAGCCACGCGCCGCGATCCACGCGCGCCGGTTTTCCATCGGGCCGGTCTTGTCCATCCACGTCTTGGCGTGCTCGGCCAGGTCCAGATGGAAGTCGGAGAAACTGATCTCGTGTCCGGTCTCTTCGGATTCCAGGTGGCTGCCGAAGTAGGTCAATCCAAACAACAACGGGTCCCGCTTGGTCTGCCGGATACGGGCCGCCGAATAGGTGATAGCGTCTTTGGGGTAACGCTTCCGGACGTAGTCACCCCAGTTGAAGTCAGCCGCCCGCATCCGGATCGACCAGCTTCCGCAGGTGCGCCGGCAGCTCGGGCGCGGTGATGGTGACGTCGGCCGCGGTTCGGCGCGGCGCGTCGGCGCCGACGAGATCGGACCGGCGTTTCTGAATGGCCACGCGCAACTTGATCATGTCCAGAATAGGGCCCACATCGACGATCGGGTGCACGGTGCCGTCGTTGTCCACCCACATAGCCGGAATGCCCGCTGGAGTCACCTTGACATACTTGCCCTGCTCCAGCTTGTCCAGGACAACGTCCATCTGGTCGAGCTCACCGAGCATGACCTTGCGCAGCTCAGCGGGTGACTCTTCGGGGTTGTCCTTGTGGTACCGGGCGACGGCAGACCGCACCGCGCCGATGGACCCGTAGCCGGCCCCGTCAGCCGTGTCCTGCCAGCCGAACCCCTCGGCACGCAGCGCAGCGGCACGAGCGCGCTTGGCCGCGCTCTCCGGTGTCACCTTGCGTCCGCCGCCGCGCCTTGTGGCCATGTTGCAAACTGTAGCAAGAGTCCGACGTCAAGGTCACGCTTAGCACAGGCTCACTTTACTTTTTGTTGGGTTTCGCCCGCGCCGCGGCCTTGGCCGCCTCCCATTGAGCGACCGCCGCGGCTGCCTTGGCGCGTGTGCCCGCCTTCACCTTGCCCTGCCCGCGAGCCCATCGTTGCGCCGTGCCGATGGCCAGCTGAATGGCCTGGCTCTTGGGGTGACCGGACCGGATCAGCGCGTGGGCGATCTCGCGGATGTAGGGCGGCAGCGCGAGACCCGGGGTCCGAAACAGGGCCCCGGGTCCAAGCGGCGAACGATCGTGCGCGCCTGCTGCCATTCCGGCAGGCTACCTCACTTGGTGAGGACCTTCACCAGCCACCGGACGATCGGGTGACCCGGTTCCTTGGGCGGCTTGGGCTTGTCGTGCTTGGCCATCAGCGCTGGTCGTTCGGGTCGTCGCGCTTGTTCTGGTCGATGTTCTGCCGGCGGGTCTCGGTGCGCTCTTCAGCCGCCTTCTTGGCTGCTGCGTTCTGCGGGCCCGCCGGTTCGATCTCGTCGCGCTTGGCCATGTAGATCATCTCCAGATGTCAGATCCAGCTGCGTCGGAGCAGGTCCAGCCCGTCTTTGCGGAACCTGACCGACTTGCGATTCGTCTCATGCCGGACTTCGGTGCCCGCGGGCAGCTTGCCCTGCTCGCGCCAGTAGTCCAGCGTGCGCAGCGACACACCGAGGTGCGCCGCGGCTTCCTGCCGCGTGAGCAGGTCCGGTGTGTCCAACATGCTGCATATCGTAGCAAAACGTTGCATCGTTACGGGTTACTTGCGGTAGCAATCAGCCCATGAGCTGCCGTAACCGGACACCTCGGCCTTGATCTGCACCGGGATCGAGCCGTACGGCGGAGCCCACTCGAACGCGGTGGCCGCCTCGATCACCGCGGACACCTCGGCCACGTCGCGCTCGGGCACCTCGAACACGAACTCGTCGTGCACCCAGATCCGCAGCATCCGGGCCACTTCGTCCGGCAGCCGCAGCGCGCACTCCATGGTGAGATCCCGAGCGGACCCCTGACCCATCAGCGCCGGCCCCTGGGTGTGCGCGCGGCGGGGGTTACAGCGCATGATCCGGCCGAATCCGTTGTCCAGCACGCCACCGCGGGCCAGGTCGCGGACGTGGTCGGTCCACCGCGCCTTGCCGGGGAACATCCGGTCGACCATGCGTTGGAACTGGACGGCTTCCGCCTCGGTCACGCCAGCGTTGGCGGCCAACTTCTCCGGGCCCATGCCGTAGTTGGACCCATGGCCCATCGGCTTGGCCTTCTCACGGAGCGGGTTGCCAATCATGGGCCCGCCCCACAGAGCCGCGGCGATCTCGCTGTGCAGATCTCGGCTCGGATCGTTGAACACCGCGATGTAGTCGGGATCCTGCGACAACCCCGCGATAGCCCGCATGTCGATCTGGGCCAGGTCGGCGGCCAGCAGCACGTGACCCTCCCGGGCCCGGAACACCTGGCGCTCCACCACCCGGCCGCCTCGCTTGCCGAACACGGTGAGCCCCGGCTCGGTCACCGACCCTCGGCCGCTGGCCTGGTAGGTAGTGATCTTAGGGTGGACCGCGCCGTCCACGTGGGTGTGCTCCAGCGCCGTGCCGTACACCGTGCGCTGCCCCGCGAGATCGGCCACCACTTCGGCCAGCTGGGCCACGGCGCCGCCGTAGCGGCCGCCGAGCTCGGCCATGCCGTCGCCACCGAACGACGGCTCGCGCTTGGGTGTGCGGGGGAAGTCCTCGGGCCGGACGCCGAGCTCCAGGAACGTCCGGTACAGGACCGCCTTTCCTTCCTTGGTGGCCTGCGGGCTCTCGGCCTTCTTACCGTCCGCCTTCACCAGAGGAAGCCCGTAGCGCTTGATCAACGTCCGGGCCAGGGTGGCCTTGCGGCCGGCGGTCCGCCAATACCGCTGTTGGAGCAGGGGCATGTCCACCATCACGCCAGGGACGCCCATGAGCGTCAGAATCGCGTGAACGCGGTGTTCCCTCCAGACGTAATCGCCGAGCGCCACAGCGGCCAACTGGGCGGCAGCGAGCGCCCCCGTGGCGTCGACGTCGCCCCGCAGGTACGCCCGGTAGCGAGCGTCGTCTACCGGGATCCGCTCGAATCCGCCGAACTCCTTAGCCAGCTCGGGCAAGTGATCGACCTTGCCAGGCAGCCCGTGCCGCTCGCAAGTGGCGTTGAGCCCATAGCGGGCCATGGCCCGGCCCACCGCGTTGGGCGCGTCGTCGTTCTCGGGCGGATCCAGCACCGCTTCGGTGATCATCGTGTCCAGCAGCTGCCGCTTGCGGGTCATGGCCAGCAAGTCGAGCTGCCCGCCCGCGGCGTCCAGCACCGGCACGTCGAATCCGATGACGTTGTGGCCGATGGCCAGCGGGGAGCTGGCCACCAGCGCGGACAGGGCCCGGGGGTCCGTGGTGTCCACGTAACCGGCGCCGGCGACCGCCGCGCCGCCGAGGCGAAAGAAGCCCACGGGGTCGGTGAGCCGATGATCCGACTTGGCGTCGCCGGTCTCGATGTCGAACACCACGGGTGCGCCGCCCATCACCGCCACACCTGCCACTGGGTGGAAATCAGCA
>Ga0179596_10000189_pt1 | contig 37718 bp, 30 predicted proteins | sample CZODoug1_1_08_16_FD_155494 | JGI IMG/M metagenome (GOLD analysis project Ga0179596, IMG submission 155494) | Vadose zone soil fungal communities from Angelo Coast Range Reserve, California, USA - CZODoug1_1_08_16fungal (Illumina Assembly) | ecosystem: Environmental > Terrestrial > Soil > Vadose...
GATCTCTACGGCCTGAGGAAGGACGGCAGTGAATTCCCGGTGGAGATCGGCTTGAACCCGATCGAGACCGAGGCCGGGACCATGGTGCTGTCGGCAATCGTCGACATCACGGAACGCAAACAGATGGAAGAGCGTTTCCGGCGGGTCGTCGAGGCGGCGCCGAGCGCGATGGTGATGATCAACCAGTCGGGCATGATCGAGATGGTCAACGCGCAGGCCGAGCAGGTTTTCGGCTATGAGCGGTCGGAGATGCTTGGTCAAGCCATCGAGATGTTGGTTCCCCAACGCTTCCGCCCCAACCATCCCGGGCTGCGCGGCATGTTCTTCGCCGACCCGAAGTCGCGGCCGATGGGCGCGGGGCGCGATCTCTACGGCCTGAGGAAGGACGGCAGTGAATTCCCGGTGGAGATCGGCTTGAACCCGATCGAGACCGAGGCCGGGACCATGGTGCTGTCGGCAATCGTCGACATCACGGAACGTAAACACAGAGAGGAAAGCGTTCAAGCCGCACTGAAGGAAAAAGACATTCTTCTTGGCGAAATTCACCACAGAGTTAAGAACAATCTACAGATAATTCACAGCTTGCTTGGCCTTCAATCCAATAAAAATGACGACCCCGTCGTAATTAATATTCTGATGGAAAGCCAAAATCGCATCCGATCCATGGCACTCATCCATCAGACCCTTTACGAATCGAAAGACTTCGCGCGTGTCGATTTTAGTATTTTTCTCGACACCCTGGTGCCGATCTTGCTGTCGTCATACGGTATCGGAATGGAACGCATCGCGCTCTCCATAACGTCGAGTTCGGTCCTGCTGCCGATCGATGCGGCGATCCCGTGCGGTCTGGTGGTGAACGAGCTCATCTCGAACGCCCTCAAGCACGCTTTCCCCGACGACATGGGAGGAGAAATACGGATCGATCTTTCCCATGACGCCACCGACCAAGTCGTCCTCTCGGTGAGCGATGACGGTATCGGCATTCCCGAGGCATTCGACATGACGCAAACCGACACTTTGGGGTTGCGATTGGTGCCCCTGCTCGTCGCCCAACTTGGAGGGGATCTCACTATTCAGCGCTCGAAGCCAACTCGCTTCTCGCTGCGCTTTCCGCTTCAGACGTAAAGGCCGGTCTATATGATAGGGGCTAAAATACTTGTCGTGGAGGACGAGCGCATCGTCGCCATGCACCTGAAGCAGCAACTGGAGCGATTGGGCTACAACGTTTCGGCGATGGTTACAACCGGCGAGCAAGCGTTGAAGCAGATAAGGGATCTGCGCCCGGACGTGGTGCTCATGGATATCCATATCGAGGGCGACTTCGACGGCATCGAAACCGCATCCCGCATACCGCCCGATGTCTTGCTTCCCGTCATCTATCTCACGGCGTATTCGGAGGAAGCCACGCTCGAACGCGCGCGCGCGACCAAGCCTTACGGATACTTGCTGAAGCCTTTTTCCGAACGGGAGTTGCATGCCTCGATCCAGATGGTTCTGGAGCGCCACCGCGCCGATAAAGCGGCACGGGAGAGCGAACGACGCCTCGAACAGCTGGTCGCCGCCCGCACCAAGGGACTACTCGCCGCGAACCAGGAACTTGAACGCCAGATAGTGGCGCGCCTGGAGACCGAGCGAAGACTTCATCAGGCGCAGAAGATGGAGGCCGTCGGGATGCTCACCGCCGGCATCGCTCATGATTTCAATAACTTGCTCACCGTCATCACCGGTCACATCTCGCATTTGGAAAGTGAGCTTGTCGATCTTAGCCCCGAGCACCGAGAGTCGCTCGCCGCGGCGCTGCGCGGAGCATCACGAGGGGCGATGCTGACACGTCGGCTCCTCGCCTTCGCGCGCCTCCAGCCTCTTGAGCCGAAGACGATCGATCTCAATAGGTTTGTCGTCGGCGTGATCGACACACTGACCCGCGTATTAGGGGCGACGGTGTCGATCGAAAGCATGCTCGACGCCGGACTTTGCCTGGTCTCCGCCGACGAAACCCAACTCGAAAACGCGATGCTTAACCTCGTGCTCAACGCACGGGACGCGATGCCCGAAGGCGGGAAGATCACGATCGAGACAGCGAACACCATACTCGACAGGGCATTCACCGCCGCGGACGAGGAGGTCGTGCCCGGCCAATACGCCATGATAGCGGTCGGCGACACCGGAACTGGGATGACGAAAGCAATCCGGGATCGGGCTTTCGAGCCCTTCTTCACCACCAAGGAGTTTGGGCGGGGTACCGGGCTTGGTCTCTCGCAGGTTTACGGCTTCATCAGGCAATCCGGCGGGCATGCGAAGATTTCTAGCGAGCCTGGCGAGGGCACGACGGTCAGGTTCTACCTGCCGCGACTGCCGACCGACCAAGGGGGCTGATCTTCTGGGCGATCATCTTCTGGGCGATCAAAATCAGGCGTCGACGCCCAGATGCCGTTCGACGATCTCCAGATTGCGCAGATTGGCCTTCCAGACCATGTCCAGCAGATCGCCCAGCACCGGCACGCTGCCGACCGCCACCTCGACGCCGACATTGGCAAGCATGCGCAGCAGCTTGGCGCGCGGCACGCCCAGCCGCGCCGCCTCATAGATCAGATAGAGCGAGACGACCGCCAGGGCGGCATCGCCGGCCACCGGCGGCAGGCCGAGCAGGCTATTCAGCCCAAAGCGAAACCGCAGGCCCGGTACCCGGAATGCCGCGTCGACCAGCCAGGCCACCCGCCGGATGCGTGCCAACCGCCGTCGAACCTGCCGTGCGTCGGTAGCGCCAAGGGAAACCGCATCCATCATGCTGACATAAACATTCGACACCGTCCTTCGTCCTGCCGTTCGTGGCTGCCCGGTTCGTGGCTGCCCGGTGTGTTAAGAAGCACCGGATGGTAAGAAGCACCGAACATCCTTCCCACTCTATCTTTCCCAGCTCGCGAGGATCACCCGGGATGAAGCGCATTCGGCCCGTTTTCGGGCATCACCGGCGCGTGGCCACGGTCTGGCTGCTGGCCCAGGCTTGGCTGCTGGCCCAGGCTTGGCTGCTGGCCCAGGCTTGGCTGCTGGCGATGCTGTTCGTGATCGGCATCGGCCAGGGGCTGGCCCTGGCTGCCGATCCGGCGTCGGCACCCGCGGCGGCGGTCCCTTCCGCGGACCAGCTCAAGGGGCTGATCGGCACGCTCAAGGATGACGGCGCCCGGCAAAAGCTGATCGATCAACTGCAGACGCTGCTCGCCGCCCAGCAACCCGCCAAGCCACCGCCGCCGACGCACACGATCGCCACCGCGGTCACCGATCAGGTGAACCGGCTCGCCGGCGAGGTGAAGGACGCCTCTCACGCGGCCCTCGATACCGCGTCGATCGCCGCCTGGTTTCAGCGGCAGGTCGACAACCCCACCACCCGACAGGAGTGGCTGAAGCTGGCCGGCGAGATCGCGGTCATCCTGGGTATCGCCCTGCTGGCGGAATGGGGCGTGCGACATTTGGTGATCCGCCGCATCGCCACCCATCCCCAGCGGCAGGCGGCGGCGCATTCCCGGCTGGTGGGTGCCATCCTCCGATTGGCGATAGGGTCGCTGCCGATCATCGCCTTCGCGGCCATACCGGCGATCATCCTGCCGCTGACCCAGCCGGATTTCATGACCCTGCAGATCATCCTGGCGATGATCAACGCGGTCGTCCTCGTCCGGCTGATCATGATCCTGACCTGGATCACCGTCTTGCCCGGCCCGCCGTTCCGTCCGTTGATCGATGTCGAAGCGGTCACGGCACACCGGATCTTCCGTTGGACGCGGCTGCTCGGCAGCACCTTCATCTATGGCATGACGCTCTATATGTGCGGCGGTTGGCTGGGCGTGCCGCCGAATATCGAGAATGTCGTGCTGAAATTGGTTGGCCTGGTGCTGTGCGTGGAAACGGTGGTCGTGATCATCCTGGCCAGAAAGGCGGTCGCCCGCCAGATCCGCGGTGGCAATAGCGCGGCCGAAACCTTGATCGGACGGCGGACGCCGCTCCAGGCGATGCGCAACGGCCTCGCCGATGTCTGGCATATTCTAGCCATCCTCTATGTCACCGCCGTCTTGGTTTTCAGCCTCTTGGACATCCAGGGCGGCCTGCCTTTCGCGCTGCGCGCCACGGCGATCTCGATCGTCGCCGGCGGGATCGGGCAATCGATCATCGCCATCGCCCGCTCGGTCCTGCATCCGGATCACCGGCTGTCGGATCGACTGCGCCACTATTCTCCCGGCCTGCGGCAACGGGCGGTTTGGTATGTGCCCGTCACCCTGCTGATCCTCGGCATCGTGGTGCGGCTGGGCATCCTGATGGTCGTCCTTTGGGCATGGGGGATCGACACCTTCGTGGTGCTCGGCAGCGCGCTCGGGCGGGATCTCATCGGCCGGTTGACCACCGTGCTGATCGTCGCCGCCGTCGCCTTGGTGGTGTGGGAGGTCGCGAGCGCCGCGATCGAGCGCTATCTCGCCGCGACCGATCCGGATGGCAAGCCGCTGCGCCGCAGTTCCCGCGCCCAAACCTTGCTACCGCTGCTGCGCAACGCCGTGATGATCGCCGTGCTGATCATCGCGTCGATGACCGCGCTCTCCACCTTGGGGCTCAACATCGCCCCCTTGCTGGCCGGCGCCGGGGTGGTCGGTGTCGCGGTCGGCTTCGGCAGCCAGGCCCTGGTCAAGGACCTGATCACCGGCCTGTTCATGCTGGCCGAGAATACCATCGCGGTCGGCGATTCGGTCGAGCTTGCCGGCGGCCCCTCGGGCCGGATCGAGGCGATCTCCATGCGCACCATGCGCATCCGCGACGAGCTGGGCGGCCTGCATACGATTCCGTTCAGCTCGGTCACCTCCGTCAACAATCGCAGCCGGGGCTATGGCGTCTATACGGTCGAGATCGGCATCGGCGAGGGGGAGGATATCGATCGGGTCTGGCAGATCCTGCGCGAGGCCGGCGAGGAGCTGAAAAAAGACGAACGCTACTCGGCCGCGATGCTGGAACCCCTCGACGTCCAAGGCGTCGTCGCCGTAAAAGACACCGGCTATGTCATCAGGGTGCGGCTGAAGACCTTGCCGGCCCGCCAATGGTCGATCGGTCGCGCGCTCAATCTCCGGCTGCTCGAGGCGCTTCGCAAAAACGGCGTCAAGCTGGTCGCCGCGTAAAGCCGCGACCCGCGTCATACCGGCCCGTATCCTGCATTCGCAAGCGCGGCGATCGGAAGGAAGATAATGAAGGTTTGTGTTTTTGGCGCCGGGGCCGTGGGCGGACATCTGGCCGCGAAACTGGCGCGGGCCGCCGCGACGATACCGGAGCTGGAAGTATCGATCGTCGCGCGCGGGCCGCATCTGGCGGCGATCCGGGCCGATGGCCTGCGATTTCAAGGCGCCGAGGAAAGCTTCACCTCCTGGCCCCACGCCACGGATGACCCGGCCACGCTGGGTCCCCAGGATATCGTGATCAGCGCGGTCAAGGCACCGGCGTTGCCGGGAATCGTGCCCGCCCTGCATCCGCTGTTGAAGCCCGATACCCCGATCGTCTATGCGATCAACGGCATTCCCTGGTGGTATTTCCATGGCCATGCGGGGCCGAGGCACGACCGCCGGATGGATCGGCTGGATCCGGGCGGTCGGCTCTGGGACGAGATCGGCGTCGAGCGCGCGATCGCTTGCGTGATCTATTCGGCGAACGAGGTCCTGGAACCGGGATTGATCCGCAACAACTCGAAATCCGACCGGTTCATCCTGGGTGAACCGACCGATGCCGGCACCACCCGGATCGCGGCCCTGGCACAGCTCCTCGAGCAAGCCGGATGTCGGGCCCCGGTCGCCGACGATATCCGGCGCGAAATCTGGATCAAGCTGCTGGGCAACATGGCATCGTCGCCGATCACCTGCCTGACCGGTGCGACAACCGGCAACGCGATCTCCGATCCCGACCTGAAACCGATCTTCCGCCGGATGATGGAGGAAGGCGTGCGCGTCGCGGCCGCCTACGGCATCGAGATCGACGCCCAGATCGATGAACGGTTGGCCAGCAACAGCCAGCTGACGACCCATCGCCCCTCCATGCTGCAGGACCTGCAAGCCAGCCGAAGCATGGAGATCGACGGCCAGCTCATCGCCGTCCAGGATCTCGCCCGCGCCGCCGGGATCGAAACGCCGACCGCCGACATCCTGATCGCGCTGCTCAAGCACCGGGCGAGGTTGGCAGGTCTTTATTAGCGGCCCCTTCTCAGGGCGGCCTTGAGTGACGAGAACCCGATGCGAAGCAATCTCACAGCGCTGATCGTGATCCTCCTGCTGGTCGTCGGCGGCCTGTATCTGGCCCAGAAGCTGCGACAAGTCGGCACGCTGCAGGACTGCGTCATGTCGGGGCGGACGAATTGCGCGCCGATCGACACGGGTCACTGATCCTCGGCCGCGCGCGGCTTCTTAAGCATTAGTTAAGATCGACGCGCCAAGCTGCTGCACCTTTGCCGTGACCGCGCACATGGTGGGATGGCAGTACGAGGCGGTACATGTTCCGAGCGACACCCCTGCAGATGAGTCGCGACGAGACGCATCTCGTCGCGCATGTCGAACGCATCGCCCGCTATGCCGAGGCCAAGGCGGCGATGCAGATCCACCTGTCGGAATTGAGCACCGCCCATCGCCGCGGCGCGTTTCTGCGCGCGGCGATCGACAGCTTCACGCAACGCGTCAAGCTGCTGGATTGCGGCGTCTACGTGCTGCTGAACGCCGATATCGTCATGGTTTTCAATCGTACCGAACAGAAGAGCGTCGTGCAGGCGGTGGAACAGCTCCGCGAGTTATTCGCCAGCGATCCGCTGGTGCGGGATGGCATCGAGGGGTTCTGCAGCTGGTACGACCTCGGCATCGAATACGCGGCGTTCCTGGCGCTGGTGCGTGGCTTTAAACAGCAAGCCGCGTTGGCGCCCACCCGCACCGGCGACGCCGATCTTAGGGAGCGCGTCAGCCCGGCCATTCCGCCCAAACAACTGCAAAACTTGATCGCGAAACTGAATCAGGTGGATTTCGCGCGGGTCGTGCGCCGGCAGGCGGCCTGCGCGATGCTGCCCCATGTTCCGCTGCAAACCGTATTCACCGAGCATTTCGTCGCGATATCCGCGCTGCAGCGCGCCGAGACGATCGATTTCAACACGCTGGAGAACCAGTGGCTGTTCCACTATCTCACCGAAATCCTGGACAAACGCATGCTGCTGCTCCTGCGCCGGAGCGCGCGGGCCGGCAAGTTGACGGCCGCCAGCCTCAACCTCAATCTCTCCAGCCTGGTATCGCAGGAGTTCGAGGATTTCGATCTCGCCCTGCCATCGACGGCCAGGGGGCAGATCGTCATCGAATTGAACTACGTCGATGTGTTCGCGCATTTCGACACGTATCTATCGATCCGCGACCTGCTGCATGATCGAGGGTACCGGATTTGCCTGGACGGCGTCACCGGGGCGGTGCTTCCCTCGGTCGATCGAAGCCGGCTGGATGTCGACCTGGTAAAGCTGATCTGGAACCAGGATTTGGTGGGCGAATCGCCGAACGGTCCCGATGATATGATCCGCCAGAGTATCGAGGCGATCGGCCGCGGTTCGGCGGTGCTCTGCCATTGCGACGGACCGGATGCGGTTCGGTTCGGACGCTCCATGGGTATCGCCCTTTATCAGGGCTTCCATTTCGACAAGCTGCGCGCGGCACCGACGGAGCCTCCCGGATAACGGCAAATCCGGCGCAGATGTGACAGATGCCACATAGTCGGCGCGGTTTCGTGCCATAACCTGCGACGACGTGACGATCACCCGAGTTCAACAGTCCTTTGGTGACAGTCCCGTTTCGATGAGAGCCGCACCTTTCACCCGCATTGGTTTATCGCTAGGCGGTACAACCGCGAAGAAGGGTTAGAAATCGGTGCATCGACCATTGCGCTCCCAATCGCCGAACCGGGTCGGTTCAGGCCCCTTTGGACCGCCAACCTCCCCCGGGGCTACCTGCCCCGTGGCCATTTCCCCAGTACAGGGCTTTTCATCGGCGACCTTTTCAAGGGCGGGAGGCGTTGGTGCCGTTGGCGTGACGGCAACGGGATTGGCCGGCGGATATGGGACTTTGGGCGTATCTTGCATAATTTCAGAAATAGTTTGTGCGGAAGATCATGCCAAGACGTTCCCTGGATATTCTCGGGAATATTCGCGCCTGCGAAGACCGGCGTCACGCAATCGGCTCGCCGTTCGGATCGTCCGGCCGGTCGCATCCGGTACAAAAACCTATTGCCCCGGCCGGTCGGTCCGGGCATGACACGAGACCAATCACAAGAGGGCGCTTTGACGGATCGCGTCACACATCGTGGGAAATGGCGCCGTTGCTACGTTTCTTCTATAGACATAGAAAATTCCGGAACCTTCTTGAAAACCGAGCGTTTGATAGGCGCGCCGTACCGGGTTGGAGCGAGCTGTGCCTAGGATTGCTGAGAGTACCTTGTTGAAATCGTCTCCCACACCCACCGCCCGTGGCGTTGCTGTGGATTTGCTTGGCACCGTCTTGCGGCGCCGGCGGTCCCTCGACGACGCGATCGACGAAGCGTCCGACCTGCAGCTACTGTCGGTACGCGATCGTGCCTTCGCGCGCCTGCTGGTGGCGACCGTGTTGCGGCGATTGGGCCAGATCGATGCGCTGATCGCCCATTGCCTGGCGACCCCGCTGCCGCCCCGGGCGTCGGTGATCCACGACATGCTGCGGCTGGGCATCGCCCAATTGCTGTTTCTGCGGACACCCGCCCATGCCGCCGTGGCGACCACGGTCGATTTGGCCGATGCCCGCGGCTTCACCAGCCATAAGGGGTTGGTCAACGCGGTTCTCCGGCGGTTGAGCCAGGATGGTCCGGGCTTGGTGGCGCAGCAGGACGCGCCACGCCTCAACACGCCGAAATGGCTGTGGAATTCCTGGACCGGCGCCTATGGCGCCATCGAATGCCGCCGGATCGCCGAGGTTCATCTGCGCGAGGCGCCGCTCGACATCACGGTGCGCGGCGATCGGACCGGCTGGGCGGAGCGTCTGGAGGCGATCCTGCTGCCCAGCGGCACGATCCGCCGGGCGTCAGGCGGCGCGATCGCCAATCTGCCGGGTTATACCGATGGCGCGTGGTGGGTACAGGACGCCGCCGCCGCGATTCCGGCACGCCTGTTCGGTGACATCGCCGGCAAGCACGTCATCGATCTCTGCGCGGCGCCGGGCGGCAAGACAGCGCAACTGGCCTCGGCGGGGGCGACCGTCACCGCCCTCGATCGCTCGCCGCGCCGGCTCGACCGGATGAGTGCCAATCTCAAACGCATGACGCTCAAGGTCGAGATGGTCAGCGCCGACGCGATCACCTGGCGGCCGGAGAAAAAGGTATGGGGCGTCCTGCTGGATGCGCCATGCACCGCCACCGGCGCCATCCGCCGCCATCCCGACGTCCCGCATCTGAAGACCCCGGACGACGTGGCACGCCTGGCCGCCGTCCAGGAGCGACTGCTGACCGCGGCGATCGACATGCTCGAAGTCGGCGGCACGCTGGTCTATTGCACCTGCTCGTTGGAGCCGGATGAGGGACACAAGCAGATCGAGAATCTGCTGGCTCGGGGGGCGCCACTCCAGCGGGTACCGGTGCGCGGCGAGGAAGTCGGCGGGTTGACCGAGTTCATCACGGCAAGTGGCGACATCCGCACCCTGCCCAGCCATATCCCGGAATTCGACGGCATCGACGGGTTCTTCGCCAGCCGGCTGGTTCGCACGGCCTGATTCGTACCGACCTCGTTCGGCCGCCTACGCGGACATGCCTGCCCTTACCGCTCCCGACCCAGGATCTTAATCTTGCGCCATAGTCGTTGCGGTGCCCGCCGATGAGCGTGGTGTCGATCCTGCTGCTGATCGCCGGCTGCGTCGTGGTCAGCGCCGCCGCGACCGGCTTGGTGCTGTTCTGGCTGCGGCATCGGCGGATCGTCGATCACCCCAACGAACGGTCCAGTCACGACCGGCCGACACCGCGCGGCGGTGGTCTCGCCGTCATGGCGGTGATCACCGTCGCTTGGGCGGGTTTGACGATCGGCGGGGCGGCGCCCTGGACCACGATACCGATCCTGGTCCTGGGATTGGCGCTCGCCGTCGTATCCTGGCGCGACGATCTGGCGAGCCTGCCGGTCGGCGTCAGGCTGGCGGCGCAGGCTGTGGCGATCGCCGCAGGGCTGTTCTTCCTGCCGGGCATCGGCGGCGTGTTCCAAGGCATGCTGCCGCCCTGGCTGGATATCCTGGCGACCGGGCTACTCTGGGCATGGTTCGTCAACCTGTTCAACTTCATGGACGGCATCGACGGCATCACCGGGGCCGAGGCGGTCGCCCTCGGCCTCGGCATCGCCCTGGTCGCCGTGATCGTCGCCGATCCGAATGATGGCCGCGCGCCCCTCGGCGTCGCCCTGGCGGCGGCGGCGCTCGGCTTCCTCGTCTGGAATTGGCATCCGGCGAAGCTCTTTCTGGGCGATGTCGGCAGCGTGCCGCTGGGTTTTCTGATCGGCTGGCTGCTGCTCGGCCTGGCTGGGCGCGGCTATTGGGCGGCGGCGTTGATCCTACCGCTGTATTATCTGGCGGATGCGAGTTTGACGCTGGTCCGGCGGCTGCTGACCGGTGAGCGCGTCTGGCGGCCCCATCGGCAGCATTTCTACCAGCGCGCCGTGCAGCGGGGCCTCAGCCACGGCGCCGTGACCGGCCTCATCATCCTGGCCAATCTCGGTCTGATCGTGCTGGCGGCCGCGGCCGTGTGGTGGCACGCGTTGGAATGGCCGGCGATCGGCCTGGCGGTCATTCTGGTCGGCCTGCTGCTCCATCGCCTGTCACAGGGTGCCCGGCGCGGCCTCGGGCCCGACGTCGAACCGCCGATCGCCGACGGGTCTGCTTGATCTCGCCGCATCGGGACGCCTAAGGTCCGCCGATACCGCACCCGTCCTTGGACCGAATGATGACCGACAGCCAAACCAGCCCCATCCGCCGCGCCCTGATTTCCGTTTATGACAAGACCGGCCTGATCGCCTTCGCGCAGGCCCTGGTCGACCAGGGCGTCGAACTGATCTCGACCGGCGGCTCCGCCCGGGCCTTGGCCGAGGCGGGGTTGCCGGTCAAGGACGTCGCGGCGGAAACCGGTTTTCCCGAGATGCTGGACGGCCGCGTCAAGACGCTGCATCCGGCGATCCATGGCGGCATCCTGGCGCGGCGCGATCTCGCCAGCCATCGAGCCGCCCTGGCCGAGCATGGGTTGCGCGAGATCGATCTGGTGGTCTCGAACCTCTACCCCTTCGAGGCCACCGTGGCGCGCGGCGCAGCCTGGGCCGAGTGCATCGAGAACATCGATATCGGCGGCCCTTCCCTGATCCGTGGTGCCGCCAAGAACCACGATTTCGTCACGGTCGTGACCGACCCGACCGATTACGAGATCATCCTCGCCGACATGAAGGCGCATGGCGGGGCCACCACCCTGACCTTGCGCCGGCGGCTGGCGGCACTCGCCTATAGCCGGACGGCCGCCTACGACGCGGCGATCGCGCGCTGGATGGCGGCGGAACGCGGCGACGCGTTTCCCGAGGTGATGATCCTCAGCGGCAAGCGGCGGCAAGTGCTGCGCTATGGCGAGAACCCGCACCAGGAGGCGGCGTTCTACACGACGGGCGAGCCCCGGCCGGGCGTCGCCACCGCGCGGCAGCTGCAGGGCAAGGAGCTGTCCTACAACAACCTCAACGACACCGATGCCGCGTTCGAGGCGGTCGCCGAGTTCGATCGTCCGGCGGTCGCCATCATCAAGCACGCCAATCCTTGCGGCGTGGCGGTCGGCGACGATCTCTTGGATGCCTATCGCAAGGCCTTGGCCTGCGATCCCATCAGCGCGTTCGGCGGCATCATCGCCGTCAACCGCCGGCTCGACGCGGTCGCCGCCGAAGCCTTCGGTCAGCTCTTCGCCGAGGTGATCATCGCGCCGGAGATCGAGGAAAGCGCCGCCGCCATCCTGGCGCGCAAGACGCAGTTGCGCGTGCTGGTGACCGGGGCGATGCCGGACCCCGCCGCCACGGGCTATGCCTGGCGCTCGCTCGCCGGCGGCTTTCTGGTGCAGGATCGCGATTCCGGCCGGGTCGCGGCACTCGATCTGACGGTCGCGACGAAACGGGCGCCGACGCCGCGCGAGCTGGCCGATCTGCTGTTCGCCTTCCGCGTCGCCAAGCACGTGAAATCCAACGCGATCGTCTATGCCAAGGACGGCGCCACGGTCGGCATCGGCGCCGGGCAGATGAGCCGGGTCGACAGCTCGCGCATCGCCGCCTGGAAAGCCGCCGAGGCCGGTGCCGCGGCTGGGGGAGATGGCCGCAGCCCGGCGATCGGATCGGTCGTCGCGTCCGACGCGTTTTTCCCCTTCGCGGACGGTTTGATCGCCGCGGCGGATGCCGGGGCGACCGCGATCATCCAGCCGGGCGGCTCGAAACGCGACGCGGAGGTGATCGCCGCCGCCGACGAGCGGGGATTGGCCATGGTGTTCACGGGCCTGCGCCACTTCCGGCACTGACCGACTTGCACCATCCATTGGTTGTTAACCAACCGTTCAGAAGAACCTGTTTTTAGTACGGGAGCCTTTATAAAAAATAAACAATTTGGGATTTGCCCGCCATGTCCATTCGCCGGCTGTTATGGAGTTCGCTCTCCCTCGTCGCCGTGCTCGCGTGTGCGTTGGGAAGTATCCTCGCGGCCGAGCAGGTCCAGCAGATCGGGCAGGTGAATAAGGCCGAGCGAAGGTTGAGCGTGCTGCGGAGCCTGGCCGCCATTCCACCCAATATTTCAGCGGAACGGGGCGTGACGACGGAGGTCATCGCGTCTGTCGCGCCTGGCAATTCGGCCGCTCAGACCGAGATGATGGACACGCGCAAGCCGACCAACGCGGCGATGGCGGCCGCGAGGGCACAGCTCGCCGCGACGGCCGACGCGCTTGAAGATGGGGCGAATTTACGGGCCAAAATGGTCGAGATCGACGGCTTGTTCAGCCAGAGCCGGCAATACACCGATCAGGTTTTGGCAAAGCCGCTCGACCAGCGCGGTGACGCGGTCGACAAAGTGGTCAACCAGGCTTTCGCACTCAATGTGTTGATCGGGGGCGTCCTGGACGACCAGCTGCAACGGCTATCCTTGCTCGACGGCGCTGTCTATCGCTATGCCGATCTGGCCAACACGGCCTCGAGCTTGCGTGATATGGGCAGCCGTCAGGTCGGCTTCCTGAAAAACCTGGTCATCAGCCATAAGCCGGGGACCGTCGAACAGCGGTCGACCCTGGCGAATTTTCAAGGGCAGATCGACCAGATCTGGGGCCGTCTCGCCATTGTTCATGCCCTCCCAAATACCCCGGCCAATCTGCGGCAGAGCTTGGAAAAAGTTCAGAGGATCTATGTCGAGGGCTTCGGCGCCGAGAAAAAGTCGCTGACCGACCAGTTTTCGACCGGCGTGTTCCCCTACGACGCCACGACCCTTCGGGAGAAGGTCGCGCCGGCATTCACCGCGATCCTGGGGTTGCGCGATGCCGCCTATGCGGAGGCGATCGAGCGGATCAAGACCGCCTATGACGAGGCGCTGTTCGGCGTCGTCGCCTCCATCATCGGCATGCTGGCGACCCTCGGCATCGTCGTCACGGTCATTCTGCTGATCAACGGACGCGTGACCAAGCCGCTGACCGCCTTGACCGACATCATCGGCCGGATCGCGGAGGGCGCTCGGGATCTGGAAATCGCCTATCGCAACCGCACCGACGAGATGGGTACCTTGGCGAAAGCCATCGGCGTGCTGCAGGACAACTCCGCCGAAGCGGATCGGCTGGCCCAGCTGGAAACCGCGGCCCAGGGTCGCCGGGAGGCGCGTCGCCAGAAGATGGAGGCGCTCACGAACGGCTTCGGCCAGTTGATGGACGGCGTCTGCCGAACTCTGGCGGATGCCGCCAGCGGGTTGAAGCAATCCGCCGAAAGCCTCGATCTCTCCGCCGAGGCCACTGCGTCGCAGGCGGCTTCCGTGGCCGCCGCCGCCGAGCAGGCGACGTCGAGCGTGAACACGGTCGCCGCCGCGTCGGAAGAGCTGCACGCCTCGATCAACGAGATCACCCGGCGCATGGCCGAAGCGGCCGAAGCCTCGAGCCTCGCCACCAACCAGGCGATGGACACAACCGAGAAGGTCCGGACGCTCGCCGAGAGCGCCACGCGGATCGGCGATGTCGTCCAGTTGATCCGGGCGATCGCATCGCAGACCAACCTGCTGGCCCTCAACGCCACCATCGAAGCGGCGCGGGCGGGCGAGGCCGGCAGGGGCTTCGCGATCGTCGCCGCGGAGGTCAAGAACCTCGCGACCCAGACCGGCAGCGCGACCGAGGAGATCCAGAACCAGATCGCCGCGATCCAGTCGGAAACCGGGTCGACCGTCAGTTCGATCGAAAAGATCGTCACCGTCGTCAACAACATCAGCAGCGTGACCGGATCGGTCGCGGCCGCCGTCGAGGAGCAAAGTGCCGCGACCAGCGAGATCGCGCGCAACGTCCAGCAGACCGCGGCCGGCACGCAGGAGGTATCCTCGTCGATCACCCTGGTCAGCGCCGCCGCCGCCGACACCCGCGGCTCCGCCCGCGCGCTATTGGGTGCCGCCGCCTGCCTCGCCGGCCAAGCCACCGACCTGCGCCGCGAGGTCGACAACTTCCTGGCGGAAGTGAAGGCCGCCTAGGGACATAATGTTCTAGGGGCCGATCAGCCGGCTCAACTGCCGATCGGCGACGGTCAGCAGGGCGAGATCGGGAGATTTCGCCAGATCGGCGAGCAGCCCGTCCAACTCCACCAGCGGTCCGCCCCGTCCAGCCAGCCAGTCGGCCAGGGCGCTGGCCGGCATCGCGGTCGGCTCGGCCAGCACGCGCTGAACGATGTCGCGTTGATGCGCGAAGAAATCATCGATCAGGGTGGCGACCGCCAGCCGCTGCCACGAGGTCTCGGTCGGGATCCGCGCCGCCGCGTCGCGCAGCGCCGCCAGCCCCAGCCGCTCGCCGGCGGCGAAATAGCTCCGCGCCAACTCGACCACGTCGCGGGTCTCATCGATCCGCACGATATCCATGGCGGCGCCGAGCGCGTCGAGCTCGCCTACACGGCGGGCAAGCAGCGCCGGCACGCCGGCGGCGGTGCGGGACGCGGTCGCGACATCGATCTTGCCGGTCTCGGTCGCCGGCAGGATCTCGCCGAGCGCCGCGGCCATGGTGGCGACACCGGGGGCGAATTGGGCGATGCGCCGGCTGATGTCGAGCGGCAGGCCCGAGCGCAGGAACCAGAGGGTGGCGCGCTCCGCCACCCGGCCGATCGCCTGCAGCAACTCGATCTGCGCGGACGCCGCCACCTGGTTGTCCAGCTCGTCGACCGCCGCCCAGAGCCGGGGCAGCTGCAGCACGTCGCGCGCGATCCGGTAGGCCCGCGCCAGATCGGCCGGCCCACGGCCGGTGGCGGCCTGCACTTCGCTGGCGAAAGTCGGCCCCATGCGGTTGACCAGCTCGTTGGTGACATAGGTCGCGATGATCTCGCGGCGGAGCCGGTGGCCCTCGATCGCCGGACGGAACCGTTCGACCAGCGGCGTCGGGAAATACGCCAGCAAATCGGCCTCCAGCTCCGCCTCGTCCGGCAGATCGGAGGGCAGCAGTTCGGCGTAGAGCGCGTTCTTGGCATAGGCCAGCAGCACCGCGATCTCCGGCCGGACCAGGCCGCGCCTGGCGGCGGCCCGTTCGGCCAGCGTCTCGTCATCCGGCAGAAACTCGATCGCCCGGTCCAGCCGGCCGGACTTTTCCAGGAACCGCATCAGCCGCACCTGCTGATCGAGCAACCTCACCGCATCGGCTTCGGCGAGCGTGATCGCCAAGGTCTGGCGGATATTGTCCTCCAGCACCAGCGACGCGACCTCATCGGTCATCGAGGCGAGGAAGGCCGGCCGGTCGGCCGCCGCCAGCGCCCCGGACAGCACCGCGGCCCCCACGGCGATCTTGATGTTGACCTCGTGATCCGAGGTATCGACGCCGGCGGAATTATCGATCGCATCGGTGTTGATGCGGCCGCCAGCCAAGGCGAATTCGATCCGCGCCCGCTGGGTGACCGCGAGGTTGGCCCCCTCGCCGAGCACCTTGGCACGCAGGCTGGTCGCATCGACGCGCAGCGCGTCGTTGGTCCGGTCGCCCGCATCCGCGTGGGTTTCGTCCGACGCCTTCACATAGCTGCCGATGCCGCCGAACCAGAGGAGGTCGACCGGCGCGCGCAACATCGCCTGGATCAGCGCCGCCGGATCGATCTCATCGACGGTGAGGCCGAGCAGCGCGCGGATCTCGGCGGAGAGCGGGATCGTCTTCATCGAGCGGTCGTAGATGCCGCCACCCTTTGCGATCAGGGCGCGGTCGTAATCGCCCCAGCCCAGCCTGTTGTCGAACAGCCGCCGCCGCTCGGCGAAGCTGGCCGCCGTGTCGGGGGCGGGGTCGAGGAAGATATGCTGGTGATTGAACGTGCCGACCAGCCGGATACGCGGCGAGAGCAGCATGCCGTTGCCGAACACGTCGCCGGACATGTCGCCGATGCCGAGCACGGTGAAATCGGTCGTCTGGATGTCCGTGCCCAGCTCGCGGAAGTGCCGCTTGACCGCCTCCCAGGCGCCGCGCGCGGTGATCCCCATCGCCTTGTGGTCATAGCCGATCGATCCGCCGGAGGCGAAGGCATCGCCCAGCCAGAAGCCGTAATCGATCGCGACGCCATTGGCGATGTCGGAGAAGGTCGCCGTCCCCTTATCGGCCGCGACCACCAGATAGGTATCGTCGCCGTCGCGCCGTACCACATCCACCGGCGGCATCACGCCGTCGCCGACGATGTTGTCGGTGAGGTCCAGCAGCCCGGACATGAGGGTCTTGTAGCAGGCGACCACCTCATCCATCAGGGCGGCGCGGCCGCCGGTGGCGGGCGGCCGCTTGACGACGAAGCCGCCCTTGGAGCCGACCGGCACGATGACCGCGTTCTTGACCATCTGCGCCTTCATCAGGCCGAGGATCTCGGTGCGGAAATCCTCCTTGCGATCGGACCAGCGGATCCCGCCGCGCGCCGCCTTGCCGCCCCGCAGATGCACGCCTTCGATCCGCGGGCTGTAGACGTAGATCTCGACCAACGGCCGGGGCAGCGGCAGCAGATCGATCTCCTGGCTGGCGAGCTTGATCGACAGATAGCTCTTCGCCTGACCGGCGGCGTCGCGTTGATAGAAGTTGGTCCGCAGGCTTTTGCGCACCAGCAGCAGGAAACTGCGCAGGATGCGGTCTTCGTCGAGGTTGGCGACATCGTCGAGGGCCGCCTCGATCCGTTGGGCGAACGACGCGGCACGCGCCTCGTCGGCGGCATGCGGATCGAACTGCGCCTCGAACAGCTTCACCAGCAGCAACGCCACGCCCGCATGGACGCCGAGCGTGTCTTCCATATAGGCCTGGCTGAAGCTGCTGCCGGCCTGGCGCAGGATCTTGCAATAGGCCCGCAGGATGGTGATTTCGCGTGCGCCGAGCCCGGCACTCAGCACCAGTCGATTGAAACCGTCATTCTCCAGATCACCCGACCAGACCGCCCGGAACGCCGCCTCGAACAAACCGCGCACCCGGTCGAAATCGTCGATCGGTCCGGTCGTCCCCTCGAGTTCGAACTGCTGTATCCAGACCGCATCCGTATCCGCCGGCGCTACCTGGAACGGGATCTCGGTGATCACCTTCACGCCCAGGTTTTCCAGCATCGGCAGCACGTCCGACAACGCCACCGGGGCGACCGCGTGGAACAGCTTCAAGGTAAGGGCGGCGGGGCCGACGGCCGGTTCGGCGGCGAGAGTGAGCGCGATCGGCGCGCCCGCCTGGACCACGCCAAGCTGCGCGATATCCGCCAGAGCCACCGCCACCGAAAACCGTTCCTTATAGGCGCTGGGAAACGCATCGCCGAAGCGGTGCCCTAAAATCTCGGCCTCCGCCGCGTCGCCCCCGGCGGCCTTGGCCGCATCGGCGAGCGCGTCGCGCAGCCTGTCGGTCCAGTCCCGCCCGGCCTCGACCAGGCGCTGTTCAAGCTGGGCGGGATCGACATCCGGCACCTGTCCGGGCGTCGTCTGGACGATGAAATGCAGCCGCGCCAGGACCGATTCGGCGAGCTGGGTCTGCGCCGAGGTGATCGTGCCGTCATAGGCATCGGCCAGGATCTCGGCCATCCGATCCTTCAGCGCGGTGCTGTAACGGTCGCGCGGCACGAAGACCAGGCAACTGACGAACCGTTCGAACGGGTCGTCCCGCGCGAACAGCGCGATGCGCTGCCGCTCCTGCAGATGCAGGATGCCCATCGCCGTCTCGAACAGCTCGGTTTCGTCGACCTGGAACAACTCGTCGGTCGGGTAATTTTCCAAGATCGCGGCGAGCGTCTTGCCATCATGGCTGTTGGCGGCGATCCCCGACCGCTCGACCACGCGCTGCACCTTGCGGCGCACCACCGGGATGACACGCGGCGAACGGTTATAGGCGGTCGAGGTGAACAGGCCGAGGACCAGACGCTGTCCGACCACTTCGCCCGTCGGGGAGAAGCGCTTGATGATGATGACGTCGAGCGGAACGGTCCGATGGATCGTCGACAGCCGGTTGGCTTTGGTCACCAGCACGAGCTGGGGCGAGCGGACGAATTCCTGCACCTCAGGCGACAGGGTCGTGAAGTTGCGCAACCCGTCGAACACCGAATAGGCGTCGTCGCGCAGCAGGCCGAGACCGGCGCCGGGTTCGATCGACAGCCCCTCCACGGCCCCATCGAGGCGATACTCCCGATAGCCCAGAAAGGTGAAATTGTCGTCGGCGAGCCAGTCGAGAAAGGCCGCGACCTCAGCGGTTTCGGTCTCCGGCAGCAGGGCCGCCTCGGCGGCGAGGCCGGCGGCGATCCGTTCCACGGCACCCCGCATCGGTTGCCAATCCGCCACCGCCAGGCGGACGTCGTCCAGCACGGCCCCCAAGGTCTTCAAGACGATCGCCTGGAGATCGGCATCGAGCGCGCGGCCGAGCTCGACACACATGAAGGATTCTCGGCCGGTATTGGCGGAATGGGTCGTGGCCGGCGCATCGGGCAAACCAGTCAGCCGTCCTTGCGCGTCACGCTCGACCGACAGGACGGGATGGATCACCAGAGAGACGGGAATATCGAGGATCGCGAGCGCGCCCGTCACGCTGTCGACCAGGAAAGGCATATCGTCGTTGACGATTTCCAGGATGCTGCGCGCCGGCCGCGCGGCGGATTTCGCCTCCTCGGCGGGCAACTCCGGCATCGTGAGGCGAAGTTTTGGACCAAGTTTCTGGCCCGTCGGCTGACGCTCACCGCCGAACCGCCACAGCGACAAGACAGCGGCGGTAAGCGCCTCCGGGCTACGCGCCAGGATCTCGGCCGGCGCCACATGACGATAGAAGTGCTCGACGAAACGACGCAGCAGATCCGGGTTCCCGCGATCGCCGGCGGCCTCGACCGCCAAGCGGGCGACCTCTTCGATCTTGGCATGTTTTGCATCGTCGGCGCGGATCGCCATGGGCTTCTCCCCTGTTATCGCTTGGCATTGTTGGCGTCGACCCTTTGGATCGCCCGCATGATCAGCGGCTGACCATCGTATTGCCGTTGCAGTCGTATTACATATAAATGACGACACTGCTCGTCATGTTCGGAGCGGCGTGCCCTCGCCGGCCGAGCATACCCTAGCCATCGCTCCATGCCAGCCGGGGCGAGGCCGTACGAAAAGACTGCCGGCGCAAGCCGGTATATCGCGGGAGTCCTGGTTGACCGAGTTCCTCACGTCCCAATCCAACGCCCCCCAATCCAACGGGCGCGCTGCCCCGACTCAGCGCCCTAACACCCAGCGCCCTGGCACTCAGCGCTCGGACACTCAGTGCTCGGACACCCAGTGCTCCAGCACCTGGGTGTTTTTTCTGAACTGGCTGCGCGCGCCGATCTCGACCGGTGCCGTCGCACCGTCCAGCCGGCATCTGGCCGGCGCCATGGCGCGCCAGGCGCTCGCCCAGGCGGCGATCGACGATGCCCCGATCATCGAGCTGGGCGGCGGCACCGGCAGCGTCACCGAGGCCTTGCTGGCGGCCGGCCTGGCGCCCGATCGGCTGATCGTGGTGGAACGGGATGTCAGGTTGTTCCAGGTCCTGCGCCGACGCTTCCCCATGCTGCGCATCGTCCAGGGCGATGCCGGCAATCTGGTCGACCTGATGGCCGGCCTGGGCATCACCCGTGCCTCCAGCGTCGTTTCCGGCCTGCCGCTGTTGAACATGCCGATGGCCGTGCGCCGGCGGATCGTCGATCAAAGCTTCGCCCTGCTGGGCAGCGGCGGCGCCTTCGTACAGTTCACCTATGGCTTCATCTCGCCGGTCGCCTTCGCCGAACACGGCTTGATCGGCCGTGTCGCGACCCGCATCTGGCGCAACCTGCCGCCCGCCGCCGTATGGCTCTATCAACGCCCAACGGCGGCGGGGATCTCGGCCTAGGTTAGGGCGTCTCGGCCAGCGCCACGCCGATCATGCTGTCGCGCGTCACCAGCGCCGCCAGGGCCGCCTCGTCGAGCGCCTCGGTACCCGCCGGGCGAAGCGGCATGACCAGGTAGCGCATATCGGCGGTGCTGTCATGGACGCGCAGCTCGACATCCTCCGCGATCGGCGTGCCGAATTCGGCGAGCACGGCGCGCGGCTCGTGCACCGCGCGGCTGCGATAGGCGCGGCTCTTATACCAATCCGGCGGCAAGCCCAGCAGCATGCGCGGGTAGCACGAGCACAATGTGCAGACGACCAGATTGTGCAGGCTCTGCGTGTTCTCCACCACGATCAGCCGCGTCGGGCCGATCTCCAGCCCCAGCTCGCGCGCGGCGGCGCTGCCATCGGCGAGTGCCCGCGCCTTGAAGGCGGGATCGACCCAGGCCCGCGCGACGAAGCTCGCCCCCAGCCCGGCATGCCGGCCGTCCATCGCCTCGATCGCGCGACGGACATCGGCCGCCCCGAAGACCCCCTTCTCGATCAGCAACTCGCGGACGGCGATCTCCATCACCTGATACTGACTGAGCCCGCCCGCTTCGTCAGGCAGGGTCGGGTGGTGGTGCCCGTGATTGTCCTCGTGATCATGGCCATGATCATGGCCGTGCTCGTGGTCATGGTGGTCGATGGTCATGGCGCTTGCTCCGCGGGCTCCAGCCAGTGCTGGTAGATCTCGATTTCGATGCTGTCTTCGGGCTGCCCCCGATAATCCGGCCAGATCTCCGCCTGGCGGAAGCGGACGCGATACAACGGCTGGGCCGGCAGGCCGGAGCGGCGATACGCCAGCTCCTCGGGATTGGCGAAGGCGCCGCATAGCCGTTCGATGGCGCCGCTATGGCCGCGGATATACCAGGGCGTGCGCACATGCCCCGGCGGCGACGCGCGGCGCACCCTAACGCGGTCGCCGGCCTGAAAGCGCGGCATCTCACTCATACCGCGTCGTCCGCTGCCTGGTGGCCTTCGGGACCTCGGGCCTCGACCTCGGCCATCTTGCGGCCCAGCTCGTCGATCGTCAGCACGCCGCGCTGGATCAGCGTTTGCGTGATCGACGAGATCCAGCGCTCGTAATAGCTCATCCGCTCATAGGCATCGGCGCCCAGGCCCTCGATATTGCGGCGCAATTCGTCGACCTTGAGCAACCGGCGCTCAGGCGCCGAGAGCAAAACCATCAGCGCGTCGACGCGCTTTTCCCACAACGCATAATCATGCTCGTGACGCTCGACCGGCCCGGCGGGCAAGCCCCCCATATCGTGATGTCCGCGCATTCGTCCCACCTGCGTTGAACCCGACCACCGCGTTTGAAGCCCGCAGTATCACGCGGCGCTGGGAAGCGGCAACCTTATCGACACCGGCGTGTCTCGATCGGCGGCGGCCAGCCATTAAGCCGCCCGGCGGATGATGCCGAGGGGGCCGGGATAGGTGTAGCTGCCGAACACGCCCGTCGGAGGCCGATCGGGCGAATGCCGTTCCAGCACCTCGGTCAGCACGCGCCGATAGTCGGTGGTGACCGCGAGATCGACGCCCTCGTCCAGCCGATCCGGTGCCAGGCCGGGCCAATTGCCGTAGAATCGGCCGCCGGCGACCTGGCCGCCGAGCACCGCCATGACGCCGCCCCGGCCATGATCGGTCCCACCGCTTTTGTTGGAGCGCAGACGCCGGCCGAACTCGCTCAGCACCACCACCGTCATGCGATCGTGATAGCGGCTGGTGTCGTTCCAGAACGCCGCCAGCCCATTGGCGAGCCGCCCGACCCGATCCTGGAAACGCCCGGCCTGGTTCTCATGAGTGTCCCAGCCGCCGACATCGACGGTCGCGACCTCCAGCCCCAGATCCATCTTCATGAGCTGCGCCACGGTCTTCAGCGGCCGACCGAAATCGGCGGCCGGATCATAATTCACGTCGTGGTCCGGCTGGTAGGCGATCGGTTTCTGCTGGGCATCGCGCGGCAGCTTGCCGTCGATCTCCGCCATCGCGGCCAGGGCGTCGCGGCCGCCCGCGCCGATATCGCCGGGTGCGGCACCGTAGAGCCGTCGCAGCACCTGGGTCGCCTGCGGGCCGCCCGGCGGGCCGAAGCCGCCATCGAGCGACGGCACGGCCAGCGCCGACGGCCAGCCCGCGAATTCGCCCGCGACCGAGCCCGACACCGATGTCGCCGCGGCGCCGCCCCGCGCGCCGGTCACCTTGAGATAGCGGGTCAGCCAGCCGGTCGGCGTGCTGGCGACGGCGCCGTTGTCGGCGATGCCGCGATCCAGCATGTCCATCGCGACGAAATGACTGCGGGTGGCGTTGGTCAAGCCGGCGGCGTGGATGAAGGCGAGATGGCTGTCCTGGTACAGCTCGGCCAAAGGTTTGGCCGCTGGATGCAGGCGGAAATCGATCTTCGGATCGGGACCGTTGGGCAACGCCACACCGGGGGTCGGCCCATCATCCAGGACACGCAGCTCGGCGACCCGGGCGGCCATGAAATCCGGGTCGGAGGCCGGCGAGATGAAGTTCAAGCCGTCCCAGCCGCCCCGGATATGCACGATCAGCAGCAAGCCGCGATCCGCCCCGCCGGCGGCGAAGGCCAGGTGGCTGAGCCCGGGCATCGGCAGCAACCCGGCGGCGATGCCGGCCGCCGCCCCACCGCCCAGAACCGCCCGTCGTGAAATCAGCATGTCGCCCCTCCTCGCTCAGCAGCTCTGAAAGCCGGGCGCCATCGCGGCGAAGGCCGCGATGCGCGCCAGGCGCTTGTTGAGATCCGGGTGACCGGGCGGGGTAAGCGGCTGATCGGCCGGCCAGCCCAACCCGCCGACCAGCGCCTCGACCATCGCGGTGTCGGCGAAGCCCTGGGTGCGGGCCAGCCATTGCGCCGCCGCCGCTTGCGCGGTCGGCACCGGGCCGCCCTGGGTCGCCGGCATCACCTTCGCCGCGTCAAAGGCTCCGGTGCCCCAGGCATTCTCCGCCACCGCCAGGACCAGGGTCCAACGCCGCCGCATCCCATTGGTGGTGATCAGCAAGGCGCGATCGTCCGGCATGCCGTTCGGGGTGGGATAGCCGAACAGCCGTTGGCCGGCATTGGCGATCTCGTTCACCAATGTCTCGTTCGGCGTGAATTCCTGGCCCGTCGCCCGGACGAAGCCCGCGACCAGGGCCAAGGGGCGGCGCAACTTCGCCCCGCGCGAGGCGAGGAATTCCGGCGAGGTCAGGATCACGCGCATCACCTGGGCGATCTGGTCGGGCGCCTGCCGGTGAGCGAGCCAGACGGCGCTCGCCGCCGCGACCAGCCGTTCGGGTGGTTCATCCGAGACATAGCGCCGGACCAGCTTGGTCACGACGAAACGCGCCGTCGCCGGATGGGCCGCCAGCAGGTCGAGCACTTTGCGGCCATCGGCCCGGGCCGGCTGGAAGGCATCGAACTCGGTCGCCAGCACACGCTTCTGATAACCGTCATGCCAGACATCGACATAAGCGAACTGCCCGGTCCGCGGCAGCTTGGTATGCCCGTCGATGCCGGCGCCATCGGCGACGGTCCAGCCGGTGAAGGCGCGCGCGGCCTCATAGACGTCCTGATCGATATAGCCGACCGGCTGGCCCTTCAAGGCACCCGGCACTTGACGCCAGCGGTCGTATTTATCGTTGAGATAGGCGTCGCGGCCGAGGGTGTGCAGCTCGAACAGCTCGCGGGCGTAGTTCTCGTTGGCGGCACCGGCCCGCGACGTCCGATTGGACAGATAGAATTGCATCGCGGCGCTGGTCGCGACCGCTTCGAGGAAGGTCCGGAAGTTACCCAGCGCATTGGGCCGGATGACCTCCCGGTCATAACTCGGCAGGGCGGCGGCGATCTGCGAGGCGGAATAGGCATCGACATTGAAATGGTCGTGCCAGAACTGGGTCATCGTCTCGCGCAGGCCCCAGGGGCTGTAAACAGCGCGCAACACGGTCGCGACACTGACCTCGAGCATCGGCCGCCGCCGTTCCTGCCCGTCCATCGGGGCACCGCCATCGGCCACCGCCCAGACGGTGTCGATCGGCTTGTCCAGATAGGCGAGCGGCCGCATCTCGTCGAGCGCCGGCCAGGCCGGGTTGGCGCCATAGCGAATATGGAGGCGCAGGGCCGCCAGCCGCTCCCGCACCTCGGGCACATCGGCCACCGGGGCTTTCAACTGCGCCTCCAGCCAAGCGGGGTAGCCTTGCCGCATCAGCGCCTCGACATCGCCCGGACGCGGGCCATAGCCGACGCGGCTCAGCACCATGAAGGCGGTCGCGGGGTCGATTGCCCGCTGAGCCGGATGCGCATCCGGCGGGGGTGTCGCTGCCATGGCTTCCTCATCGAGGCGGGTGGTATCCGCCCATTTCGTCAGTGGCCCTATGAGAGTCTAGGAGCCTCCGCGGCGATCCATCCCCGGCAGCACCTCATGATTCAACAGGCCGTTGATTCAACAAGCCATGCATGGTCGGCCCGGATATCTCACCAAATGATTGAGATGCGCTCGCCTGCGGAAAAGCTCTCCTGTTACGTTGGGATATTTCCGTGGCGAATTTATTTCGGGCATACTGGATGGGTCCAATGGCACCGGGAGAAGGCCAATCATGTCGATCAAGCGAATGGACCATTTCACTATCCTGACGGTCGACACGGCGGCCACCGTCGCGTTCTACCGAGACGTCATGGGTTTCGACGTCGGGCCACGCCCGAATTTCTCGTTTCCTGGCGCCTGGCTCTACAATGAGGACAAGGCCATCTTGCATGTGGTCGAACGCGACGCGATACCGGATCAGCCGGGCGTGCTCGATCATATGGCGTTTTGGGGGACCGGGCTCGCCGATCACCTCCAGCGACTGGAAAGCCGGGACCTGACCTACGATCTGCGGCAATTGCCGCCCGGCGGGGCCGGTGCCGGCATGTGGCAGCTGTTCTTCTTCGATCCCAACAACGCCCGCGTGGAGATCGATTTCGCCCCGGAAGAGCGCCCGTAACCGGCGTTATACCCAATCTCGCTGATCCGAACCGATGGTCCGGATCAGCGAGGCCTCAATCGCCGGGCGCCCCCATCCGGGGGCTTGGCTACGCGATCACGCCGCGCCGAGATAGGCGGCGATCACTTCCGGGTTGTCGGCGATCTCGGCACCGGGGCCGTGCAGCTTGATCCGGCCGGTTTCCAGGACATAGGCGTAGTCGGCGATCTCCAGCGCCGCTTGGGCGTTCTGCTCGACCAGCAGGATGGTCCGGCCCTCGGCCTTCAACTGTTCGATGATGCCGAAGATCTCCTCGACGATGAGCGGCGCCAGACCCATGCTCGGCTCGTCCAGCAACAGCAATTTGGGATCGGCCATCAGCGCCCGACCGATCGCCAGCATCTGCTGTTCGCCGCCCGATAACAGCCCCGCCTGCTGGCCCAGCCGTTCGGCCAGCCGGGGGAACCGGGCGAGCACCGCGTCGCGGCGGCGGGCGATCTCGGCGGCTTGCGGCACCAGATAGGCGCCCAGCCGAAGATTATCGGCGATCGTCATATTGGCGAAGACCTGCCGGCCCTCCGGCACCTGGACGATGCCGAGGCGGGCGATCCGATAGGCCGCCCGGCCGGCGATCTCGATCCCGTCGAAGGTGACGCTGCTGCCGGCACGGGCGCGCAGCAGGCCGGAGAGGCCGCGCAGAATGGTCGTCTTGCCCGCCCCATTGGCGCCGATCAATGCCACGATGGCGCCGCTGGGGACCGCGAGGTCCAGCCCCTCGACCACCGGGTGGCGGCCATAGCCCAGTGTCAGGCCGGCGACGGAGAGCAGCGGCGCCGTCATCCCAGCGCATCCGTCGTGGTCGTGACCGGCACGGCACCCCGGCCCCGCCGGCTGGTGGCCTTGGTGCCGAGATAGGCCTCGATCACCGCCGGGTTCTCGCGCATCTCGCGCGGCGTGCCCTCGGCGATCCGCCGGCCGAAATTGATCACCGTGATCCGATCGCACAGGTTCATCACGAAATGCATGTCATGCTCGACCAGCAGCACGGTGATGCCGCGCTCGCGCAGCTGGCGCAGCAGCGGCATCAGAGCGCGCGTCTCGGCCGGGTTCATGCCGGCCGCCGGCTCGTCGAGCAGCAGCAGGCGCGGCTCCGCGGCCAGCGCGCGGGCGATCTCCAGCCGCCGCTGATCGCCATAAGGCAGGTCGCCGGCGCGCCGATCGGCCATCTCCGCCAAGCCCACGAAGGCAAGATGCGCGCGCGCGGCTTCCTTGGCCGCGACCTCCTCCCGCCGGAAACCGGGCAGCCGCAGCAGGATCCCGCCCAACCCGGCGCCCAGCCGGCAGTGCCGGCCGGTCATGACGTTCTCCAGCACGGTCATCTCGGAAAAGATGCGGATGTTCTGGAAGGTGCGCGCGACGCCGAGGGCCGCCCGGCGATGGGCGGATAGCCGCTCGATCGGTCGGCCGTCCAGGCTGACCGTGCCTTCGGTCGGTTCGAGAAGGCCCGAGATCAGGTTGAACAGCGTGGTCTTGCCCGCGCCGTTCGGCCCGATGATGCCGTGCACGGTCCCCGCCTGGACGGCGAAATCGACATGGTCGACCGCGAGCAAGCCCTGAAAGGCGCGGGTGAGGCCGGTGGCGGTCAGCAAGGCGGAGGAAGGCATCGCCGTCATCCGGTGCGCGCCATCCGCCAGGGCAGCACGCCGCGCGGCATGAACAGCACCGCCAGTACGATGATCATGCCGTTGATCAGCAGCCGGAAATCCGCCAGCGGACGCAGCACCTCGGGCAGCAAGGTCAACACAGTGGACCCCAGCACCGGGCCGAGCGGCGAACCGATGCCGCCGAGCAGCGCGTAGCTCAGGATCGTCACCGCGGCATCGAAGCCGTAATCATTCGGGCCGATGAACGAGGAGACATGCGCGCTGAGCGCGCCGGCGATCCCGGCCAGCATCGCCGAGGTGACCAGCGCCGCCATCCGATAGACCGGCAGATTGACGCCCATCACCCCGGCCGCCACCTCATCCTCGCGCATCGCCTCCATCGCCCTGCCGATGCGCGACCGGCCAAGCGCCAGGAACCCCACCAGGAACACGATCAGCAGACCATAGATCAACAGCGCCGAGCCGCGTTCCGGAATGGCGGACAGGCCAAGCGCGCCGCCGGCGTAGTCCCAATTCACGAACAGGATGCGAAACACCTCGCCGAGGCCGATCGTGGCGATCGCAAGATAGACGCCGGTCAGCCGCAATGTCGGCCCGCCGATCAGCAGGGCCACCGCCGCCGGCACCAGCGCCGACCCCGCCAGCACGATCGGAAAGGGCAGGCCGAGCTTCAGGGTCAGCAGGGCGCCCGTATAGGCGCCGATCCCCATGAACGCCGCCTGCCCCAGCGACAATTGGCCGATCGCCAGGACGACATACATCGACAGCGCCAGGATGCCGTTGATGCCGACCGAATAGACCACGCTCTGGTAGGTCCACATGACGTCGTCGAGCATGGCGAGCATCGCGGTCACGCGCGTTTCGCCGCGACGCGGCCGAACAGCCCGACCGGCCGGAACCACAGGGTCAGCACCAGCAGCGCGAAGGCGACCGCGTCCTTGGCGGCGGAGGATACGAAGCCAGCGGTCAAGACCTCGATCACGCCGAGCAGCAAGCCGGCCAGCAGCGCGCCGGGGATATTGCCCAAGCCGCCGATGATGATCACGGCGAAGCCGCGCAGCATCATCTGCTCGCCCATATAGGGCTGGATCGCGTTGAAGTTGAGCCCGATCAACACGCCCGCCGCCCCGCCCAGCGCCCCGGAGACGAACGACACCAGCAGCACGATCGCCCCCGCGTTGATGCCCATCAGCTGCGCCGTGTCCGGCCGTTCGGCGAGGGCCCGGATCGCGAGGCCGAGCCGCGTGCCCCGGATCAGCGCCAGCAATCCGACGACGATCGCCAAGGTGACCGAGACGATCAGGATCTGCGCGCCGCCGATCCGGATCGGGCCGAGGACCAGGGCCTCGCCGGACAGCAGGGCGGGCGGGAAGCGCCGGATCTCGGTGCCATAGGCCACGGTCATCCCGGCATAGAGCAGAAGGGTGGCGCCCAAGGTCACCATCAGCGAGGCGAGCTCCGGCGCCTTCGCCCGGCGCAACGGGGTCAGCAAAGCCGTATCGATGACCACCGCCACCGCGCCGGCGGTCACGGCACCGATCAGCAGCGCCAGCCACAACGCGCTGCCCAGCGTCTTCGCCGCCCATAGCGCCGTGAAGGCGCCCACCGAGAAATAGAACCCATAAGTCAGGTTCAGCACGCCCAACACGCCGAAAATCAGCGTGAAGCCCAGCGCGAAAAGCGCATAGGTCGAGCCGAGCACCAAGCCGTTGACGAGCTGTTGGGCGAGCATGGGGGGCGGGGTTCTCTGACTTTAGGCTTTATGCCCCTCTCCGCCCTTGGGGGTCGGAGAGGGGCGGATTAGTGCCCGGCTCAACGGTCAAATCCACTGTGCAGAGATACCAGGCCGATTATTCCAGCACCGTGAACTTGCCGCCCTGCATGGTCAAGACCACGACACCCGAGGTATCGGCCGGATCACGGGTCGGCGAGAACGAGAACGGACCCATGACACCGGTATAGGTCGTCTTGCCCAGGGCCGCGGTGATCTTCTCGCTATCGGCGGCGCCGGCGGCGTCGATCGCCTTGGCGACGATGTGCAGGGTGTCGTAGGCCTGCGCCGCGAACTGGTCGGGATCGTCGTTGTATTTCGCCTTATAGGCCGCGACGAAGCTTTGGTTCATCGGATCCTTCTTGGCGATGAACCAGGGACTGCCGACCAGCGTGCCGTCGGCCGCGGCACCGGCGATGTCGCCGAGCTTGGTCGAGTTGAGGCCGTTGCCGCCGATGAAGAACACCTTTTTGTCGAGGCCGAGCTGGCGGGCCTGGAGCAGGATGCCCGACGCCGCCTCGACCAGCGCCGAAACCACGATCGCGTCCGGCTGCAGGCTCTTGATCTTGGTCAGCTGCGCCGAGAAATCGCTGTCCTTGCCGCCGAAGGTCTCGGTCGTCAGCGTCTCGACGCCGAGCTTTTCCAGGCTCGCCTTGAACACGTCATAGGCGGATTTGGTGAAGGCATCGTCATTGCCGTACATGACGGCGACCTTCTTGATGCCGAACTTGGCCTGCGCGGCCTTCAGGGTGACCGGAATGACGTCGGATTCCGGCAGCGAGGTGCGGAACACGTAAGGGCCGATCGCGGTGATGCCGGCCGCGGTGGTCGAAGTGCCGACGATCGGCACCTTGCGCTCATTGGCGACCGGGCCGACCGCGAACATCTCGTTCGACAGCGTCGGCCCCAGGAGCAGCGGGACCTTGTCGCGGCCGATCAGCTTGCGCGCGGCGTTGATCGCCTGGTCCTTATTGCCGGCGCTGTCTTCATAGACGATCGCCAGGGGACGGCCGCCGAGCACGCCGCCGGCCTTGTTGATTTCCTCGGCGGCGAGATCGAAGCCGCCCTTGATGGCGACGCCGTAGCGCGAGTTCGGTCCGCTCAGAATTTCGATGGCGCCGATCGTCACCGGCTCCTTGCCTTGGGCGAGGGCCGGGCTTTGAGCGAGCGTCAGGCCGGCGGCGCAGGCGAGCGTGGCGGCCGCGAACGACCATCCGGTCACCGCGGCGAAGATGCGTCTTGTCATAACCGTTCCTCCACAGGCGGCCACGCCCGACCTCAGGCGAGTCGCGTTCTAAGGCTTCCTATAGCGCAGCCTCGTTGTGTCGGAAACTAGCATCCGGCGCTGGGGAGGGGCAGCGCCAATGCAAGAGTCGGCCCTCGACCCGGCCGGTCATGGCCCCCGGCGGCGGGGCGAAGGCCACGAGACATGGCTTGACACACTGACATGTTAACGCCTTCAATTCGGGTTCAACGCAGCGGTCGGCCCGCATCGCTCTCGCGATCAGCCCGCCGCGGAACCTGGGACGCGCTGTCGAAAGCCGCCAGGATCGCCGAACATTCTCAATACCCGAACCTTCTCAGCGCCCGAAATTTGAACGAACCGCGGCATCAACGCGCGGACGACGCCCAGCCAATCAAAAAATAATCGACATGGGAGGACGCAATGAACGCGATTTCCGCGGCACACCGGCACCTGGTGGATCCGGTCATCCTGGCGCGGGCGGTCCGGCGCGCCAAATGGCGGCTGCTGCCCTTTCTGATCCTGATGTATCTGCTGTCCTATCTGGATCGCGCCAATATCGGCTACGCCAAGCAGATGTATCAGCAGTCGACCGGCGTCACCGATGCCGCCTTCGCCTTCGGCGCGGGCGTGTTCTTCCTGACCTATGCCGCGTTCGAGGTCCCCAGCAACCTCATCCTCTACCGGGTCGGTACCCGGGTTTGGATGACCCGCATCATGGTGACCTGGGGCCTGGTCGCGGCCGCGATGGTGTTCGCGACGAGCGACACCTCGTTCTCGGCGATCCGCTTGCTGCTGGGCGCCGCCGAAGCCGGCTTCTTCCCGGGCGCCATCCTCTATATGACCCATTGGTTTCCGGCCAAGGAGCGGTCCCAGGTCCTGGGCTATTTCTACTTCGGCTCCCCGCTCGCCCTGATGCTGGGCGGCCCGCTCTCGGGCGCGCTGCTCGACCTCGACGGGCTGTTCGGTCTTGCCGGCTGGCAATTGATGTTCCTGGTCGAAGGCTTCCTCGCCTCCGCGGTCGGCGTCTGGGCCTATTTCTATCTCACCGATCGGCCGGCCGATGCCGCCTGGATGCCGGAGGACGAGCGTGAGGCGCTGAGCCGCGCGGTGGCGGCCGAAGAGCGGGAGAAGATGGCCAGCGGCAAGATCGGCTTCGGCGCGGTCCTGCGCGATCCCCGCCTGCTGCATTTCGCCGCCATCTACTTCCTGATCCAGATCAGCGGCTATGGCGTGGCGTTCTATTTGCCGACCCAGGTCTCCGCCCTGCTGGGGATGAAAATCGGCCTGGAAGTCGGGTTGGTCTCGGCGATCCCCTGGGCCTGCGCCATCGCCGCCGGCCTGTTTTGGCCGGGCCTGGCATCGCGGACGGGTTACCGCCGCAGCTTCGCCGTCGTCTCGCTGCTGGGGATCACCGGTGGCCTCGTCATCGCCGCCAACGCGACGCCGGCCATCGCGATCGCGGCGCTCTGCGTCGTGACCATGGGCATCATCACGGCCCAGCCGATCTTCTGGACATTCCCAACGGGCTATCTGGGCGGTGCCGCGGCCGCCGGCGGAATCGCGGTGATCAACGCCATCGGCAATCTCGGCGGGTTCTTCGCGCCCAACGTCAAGACGGCGGTGGAAGCGGCGTTCCACTCGACCGCCGCCGGCCTCTACGTGCTGGCATCCAGCGCATTGCTCGCCGCGATCCTCGTCACGGCCATCCGGCACAGGGTGTCAGCCAAGGTGCCAACGGCTGCGCGGCCGGCCGAGGCCTAAGCCGGATGCTTTTGGAGGGAACTCACGCTTCCCGGCGCTGGATCTGGTTGGACAGTTCCCATTGCTTGTGGACGGTGAAATGCCGGGCCAGGAACCGATAGAGCAACCGGATGCGGTCCTCGTTCTCGGTCGACCGCTCGACGATGACATCGGCCCAGGCGACCAGGATCTCGTCCCACAGCATCATGCGGATGTGCAGTTGATCGCGCGCCTCGCGAATGAAGTTGATCTGCGCCGATAGATTGCGCAGCAGGCTCAGGAGTTCGCCGCTTTGCGCGTCGATCTGGTCGAAGATGCTCTGAAATTCGCGCAGCGGATGGCGGATCAGCGACTGGACGCGCGCGATATCGTCGCAAATGCCGCGCTCGCGCCGATAGGCTTTCTTCAAGCCGTCGGCGAGGGCCGCGAGCTTCATGACCATGCTGAACCGATCGCGCAGCGCCTCGATATAGGCGAGTTCGCGGGCGACCGATTCGATCCGGTCGAACACCGTGCTTTTCTCCTCGCGCTTCAACCCCAGGCGCACCGCCATCTCGGAAGCCGCCTGCTGGATGCGGGTCTTGGTCGCCGGATCGTCGGCCAATTGCATGAGCTGCACACCGTCGACGACGACGGTTTCCGAGCCCATGATCCAGGACGACAACTGCACCGCCAGGCGGTTCTGCGCCAGTTCCAGATGGTGCGGTTCGACGGACCAGGACGCGGTGCCGTCGAGAATCTCAAGCGGAATGGAATCGTTCGGACGGATCAGTTTGACGAATTGCAGGCTTTTGGTGACCTTGGCCAGCAGCTTGCCGTCATCGCTGTCGGCCTCGATCGCGAATTCGGTCGCCAGTGCGACGATCGGGATCAGGACGTCGAGATCGGCGAGGCGCGTCATGAAGGATGGGGTCCCATCGGTCGACAGCATGAAACCGGCGCCGGGCGCCCGGAACACCGCATGCGTGAAGACGAAATGCGTGCTGGACGACAGCGCGGGATCCGCGCCCGGATCGGCCTGGGGATCGGCTGGGGGATCAGCCGGGGGGGCCGTCATGGCCGTCGCGTCGGAGTTGGTTACCGTGGTCATGTCAATCGCCTGGGCACTTCCCAGCGTTAACCCTAAATTATAAGCGTTTACTGATCGTTTATGTGGCTCCGGCGGCCGAAGCCGCCCCTCAAAGCCACGCCGGAACCGGCAGTGACCTCGACCGCAGGAAGGCCGGGTTAAACAGTTTCGACTGATAGCGGGAACCGCTGTCGCACAGGATGGTGACGACGGTATGTCCCGGCCCCAACACGCGTGCCACGGCCATCGCCGCCGCCACATTGATGCCGCTGGAACCGCCGAGCAGCAGCCCCTCGTCGCGCAACAGGTCGAACACCACCGGCAGGGCGACCTCGTCGGTGACGCGCACGCAGTCGTCGATCGGCGCATCGACCAGGTTCCGGGTGATCCGGGCATTGCCGATACCCTCGGTGATCGAACTGCCCTCGACGGTCAGCGCGCCGTGCCGATAGTGGTTGTAAAAGGCGGAGCCCATCGGGTCGGCGAGCACGATGCGGATCGCCGGGTTCCACGCCTTCAGGGCGAGACCGACGCCGGCGATCGTCCCGCCGGTACCGGCGGCGCAGGTGAAGGCATCGAGGCGGCCGTCGGTGTCTCGCCAGATCTCCGCTCCGGTGGTGCGCCGATGGCCCTCGCGGTTGGCGAGGTTGTCGAACTGGTTCGCCCAGACCGCCCCGGCCGGCTCCCGCTCCGCCAGATCCGCCGCGACCCGTTCCGAGACATGCACGTAATTGCCGGGATCGCTATACGGCACGGCCGGCACCAGCCGCAACTCGGCGCCGCAGAGCCGAAGCATGTCCTGCTTTTCCTGGCTCTGCGTTTCCGGCATGACGATGACGGTACGATAGCCGCGCGCATTGCCGACCAAGGCGAGACCGATGCCGGTATTGCCCGCCGTGCCTTCGACGATGACGCCGCCGGGCTTCAGCCGGCCGCTCCGCTCGGCATCCTCGATGATCGCGAGCGCCGCCCGATCCTTGACCGACCCGCCCGGATTGAGGAATTCGGCCTTGCCCAGGATCTCGCACCCCGTCGCGGCCGAGGGTCCCGCCAAGCGGATCAGCGGCGTATCGCCGATGGCGCCGACCAGACCTTGCGCGATGGCCATGTTCTTCTTCTCCCGCTTGCCCCGGCTCTCTTATCCGGGGCCGAGCCTAATCACAAATCGTCGAAAAGGGGATCCGAATCAGCAGGAGAGATCGTGTTCCGCCGCGTCGGCCCTATGCCCGGCGGAGTCCGGCCCTCCGACACGCGACGCCGCTTCAGACCGCCGGCGTGACGTCGGTGTGGGCGAAGTCGTCACCCTTGAAGAGCAAGGGCACACTCCGCGCCTTGGCCAGCGCATAGCTGGCACAATCGCCGAAATTGAGCCCCGCCGAGCGCCCGCGCCGCTCGTCGCCACGCCCCTTGCCATAAATCATGAAAGCGTCCTGAGCCAGGCGCGCCTGCGCGGCATCGAACGGGATTATCTCGATCTTCAAGCGATCCAGCAGCGTGTCGAGAGAGGAACGCTCGCTCTCCCCTCCCTGACCGCCGACCAGGACCATGGACGCTTCCAGCACGCTGACGGCCGAGATGTAGATCTCGTTGGCCGTGGCGAGTACCGACGCGAAGGCCGCCCATTCCGGTTCGCGACGGATCATCGCGACGATGGCCGAGGTGTCGATCGCGATCACTCCCCCAGCGATCATCTAGGCAACCCGTTCTCGTCGTAGAGAGTATCCTCCGTCCAGGGGTGCCGCTGCTTCGCTTGGGCCGCGGCGGTGCTTGTCGTGAGTTCTTCGATGATCCGCATGCGCTCAGCGATCTCCTCCGCCGTGCGCCCTTGGCGCCGGCGCACGCCGTCGGGAATGAATTCCACACCCGCGCGCTCCAGAACGGCGGTGATCGTTCTGAACGTTCCCTCGACGACATGGGCCGTCTCCGCGCGCCGGAGAGTGGCGACGGAGATGCCGGCCCGGTCGGCGACCGTCTGTTGTTCGAGACCGAGCATCGCCCGCGCCGCTCTGACTTGCTCTGGCTTGATGATCATGAGCGAAATATACGATGACGATCGATATCGCGCAAGATCGGAGCGGCGGGACGATGTGAGGCTATCTTGCCGCGGCGAGTGGAGCCGTGGATCTCGCCCACGCAAATACATCATCGTATCAACCCACCCTGCCGGCCAAAGCCGTCGTCACGGTGAATTAGGCGGTCTAGAGTTTACCAGGGCCTCTATTTTGCTGAGCAACCGAAGGAAGGAAACCAGCTATGCCGGCTATGGCAGATGCATCGACCAGTGCCGTCTCGGAAGCGCGACAGCTATCGCCCATGCCGACGCTTGCGCGCCGGACGCAGGAAATCAAGGCATCCCCGACCAATGCGATGAACAAGCGGGCGGCCGATATGAAACTCGCTGGTCGCGACACGATTCCCCTGAGCCTTGGAGAGCCCGACTTTCACACCCCTGAAAATATCAAGGCGGCCGGCATCGCAGCGATCGAACGGAATTTCACGAAATATACGCCGGCCGATGGACATGGTCCGCTCAAGGAAGCCCTGTCCCGGAAGTTAGCCCGAGACAATGGTCTGACATTCGCGCCCGACCAGATCGTCGTCGGTGGCGGCGCCAAGAGCATCATTCTGGCGGCGTTGCTTAGCATCGTCGATCCGGGCGATGAGGTCATCGTTCCGACACCCTATTGGGTGACCTATCCGGATCTGGTGACGTTGGTGGGCGGTGTGACCGTTTTTGCTCCTTGCAACGACACAACGGGCTTCAAACTGACGCCCAGCATGCTGAGGAGCGTGCTGTCGCCGCGCACACGCGCGATCATCTTCAATTCGCCGAACAACCCGTCGGGCGCCGTCTATTCCATCGACGAGATCAAAGATCTCGCAGCCGTTCTCATAGATCACCCGAACGTTTGGGTCGTGACGGACGAGCTCTATGAGCACATCGTCTACGACAACCATAAAGCGACGTCCTTCGCCAAAGCGGCCCCGGAACTCGCTCAGCGCGTCATTACCATCAACGGCTTCTCGAAAGGCTATGTGATGACAGGCTGGCGTCTCGGCTTCGCCGCGGCGGCCAAGCCTGTGATCAAATCGATGGCGGGCCTGCTCAGCCATATGAACGGCAGCCCAAGCAGCATCGGACAGGCGGCGGCCATGGAAGCGTTGGATGGCGATCAGGCCTTCATCGATCAAAATCGCAAGACGTTCGAAGAGCGCCGGAATCTGATTATCGAACGGGCAAACAACATCCCGGGCCTCTCGGCCGTCAAACCGTCGGGCACGTTCTACTGCTATATCAATTGCGGTGGTTGGATCGGTCGCGTCAGTGCCGGTGGGCGCAAGCTTGAGACCGATGTCGATGCCAGCGAAGCGTTGCTCGATGAGACCGGTGTCGCCGTGATGCCGGGCGAGGCATTTGGGTGCAGCCCGTTCTTCAGGGTGTCCTACGCTCTGGAGGTGGCCTTGCTGCGCAAGGCCATGGACCGGATCCAGGAATTCGCCCAAGGGCTGCGGTAATACCAGGGGCCGCGGTAAGAGCCGGAGATTGCCATCCCGCTTCTCAACTCCATAGCCTCCCCGTGGAATTGGATGTGTTCGTCGGCAATCGCCTGCGCAGCCAAGCCCCTCAAGACTGGGAGACGTTTGAGCGAACCGTCCGGCGCTTCGCTCAGAGTGTGGGACGCGATCTCTTGGCCGGCGGCTTCCGCTCTCTGTTGCATGCAAAGATCGCGCATGTGAACACTGAGAGTGACCTCGCACGTATCCGGATCAGGAGCAGATAAATACGTATTGCGTTCCCTTATCTTCGTGTGTTGTGTCCCCTTATCTTCAAAAACTTCTAAAGCCCGCCAATCTTGCGCGCAAGGAATCAAATAAAATGAAGGAAATATTGTCAACATTTCTGTCTCTTGTTTCATCTTTATATATAAATACTGTATATTCTCCGGTGAATTTTGACGAAAAATTTAGTGTGTCTTCTACAGGTGCATCTATTGCCGCCGGTATAAAAGTAAATATGACGTCTTTGTATGTTATTTATCTAGAGCTACACTTTAATGGTAATGATCAACAAGATAGGCTTCGCGTAAAAGCATTGGCCGGAAGTGGGAGCATGAAAGACGGAAAATATATAGATGATGGTGTTAAAATTCCGGTCAACTTAATTATCGATCGTGTAGAAAATGCGGAAACCACACGTCTGTTGAACGAAGATATCCAAAACGAGCATTTGATCGGATTCGGGGAAAATTCATTTTCTAAGCGGATAAAAGCGATAACGCTTGCCCCCGGGGACTATAATATTCGCATATCTTCTTTAAAAAATATTCCAGAATTAGATGATGTTGACGTGCATCTTGTCATCCAGGATGGCGGACGAAAATAAATATTATTAGTGAAACATGGGTGCCATGCTCATTGGAAGATATAGGGACACGAAGATATAGGGACACAATACGTGAAGATATAGGGACACAATACGTATTATGGAAGATATAGGGACACAATACGTATTTATATGTTCCCTGGGCACGTTCCTGCGCCGAGGACCACGGGTGCATGATAAACAGGCCCGCTAGGCCCTCATCCCTGTATTCCTGAATGAAGCGTCGAGTAGGTGGGTTCTCCGCCGACCTTCGACGGCCCTGCAACGGTCCTTGACTCTCGATACGCGTC
>Ga0179596_10000190_pt1 | contig 37559 bp, 54 predicted proteins | sample CZODoug1_1_08_16_FD_155494 | JGI IMG/M metagenome (GOLD analysis project Ga0179596, IMG submission 155494) | Vadose zone soil fungal communities from Angelo Coast Range Reserve, California, USA - CZODoug1_1_08_16fungal (Illumina Assembly) | ecosystem: Environmental > Terrestrial > Soil > Vadose...
GACAATGACTTTCGCGTTAGTCATGGGCATCCAAACCGTCCGCCTAGAAAAGTGAAATGTGTTTGTTCGTGCGGGGCTGAACGATGGGTAGGCCCAGGCGCGGCGGACGGAACCGCTGTATTCCAGCAAGGCATGGTTGATGGAGAATGGTTCCTACTGCACGCGCAATGCGGGAAGGAACTCCCCGCGTAGGCCATTCCCGGCAATTCCCTGCCCCTGGCAGAGAAACTCTGCCGAGATGCTATGTCAAGACATCCAGACCCTAGAAAATGGCTCTAATCGGTCCTAATGACGCTTTTCAACAGAAGTCTGCGGCGACCAGCGCTTAGATATCACGGAGGAAAATTTCTGCTCGCTCCACGAATCATTGCGTTGTTCCCGGAGCACAGGACGTACGTCGAACCGTTCGGTGGGGCTGCATCGGTTCTGCTCTGCAAACCGCGAAGCTACGCGGAAATCTATAACGATCGATGGGATGATGTGGTCAGAGTGTTTCGCGTGCTGAGGGATCCGGAGAAAGCGGCGGCGCTCGAGAAGCTACTCCGTCTTACTCCATTCGCCAGGACGGAATTCGAATCGGCGACTCGCGACAATATCTCGCAACTTTCCGAACTCGAGATGGTCCGGCTTACGGTGTTCCGGTCTTTCGCCGGATTCGGTTCGGCATCGATAAATGGGAAGTACGCGACCGGCTTTCGATCTAACTCCAATCGCTCAGGAACCACGCCAGCGCAGGACTGGATGCATTTCCCGGACATGATCAGAGAATTCACAGATCGACTAGCTGGCGTCGTGATCGAGAATCGGGAAGGGATTGAGGTTATCGAGCAACATGACTGCGGCGATGCACTCCACTACGTCGATCCCCCATACCCGCACTCGACCAGAAACATGCAACGCGGCAACGCTGCCTATGCATGCGAGATGTCGGATGACGGGCATCGCCGGCTTGCGGAGATGCTTCACTCAGTGAAGGGACGCGTTCTGGTGTCCGGCTATCCCTGTGATCTCTATGATCGTGAACTCTTTCCGGACTGGATTCGCCTCACCATGGATTCTCTGGCGGACGGCGCTAGTCCTCGCACGGAGGTTCTCTGGGCGAACTATCAACCCAGATTGCACGAGCAGCTCGAACTGAAAATTAATTCACCAGAAAAATCCGCCGAAGCCGCGAGCGAAGGCGGTAAACTTTAGTACTGCCAGTTTGAATCCCTAGTACTATTACTCCCGCCGTACCATCCCGGCATTCTTGCTGCATGACAAGCCTGGCAGAACTACCCAACGTAATCGAACGCAGACAAGATATAGATCGCCGCAAGGAACAAAAGGCGATCGACTTTGAGGACCGCCGCATTGCGGAATACCGCCGCGCGGCCGATCGCCACGAAGAAGCCGGCAACACCGCCACGGCCCGGATGTACCGCAACGACGCATACCGTCTGGAATGCGAACAGGAAGGCAAGCCGCTACTGTGACGATTCCGATCAGAAGTTTCAAGCTGCTGGGAGTATGCCCATCACGCGCAAGTGTGCTTCGCAGGTAAGATTTATATCGTCAGCCGTATGATCTTCTCCTGGAAATGAGCAGCACAACCTTCCGCCAAGCTGTTCTGTCCACGGAATCGTTGTCACTACGTCTTCACGTTTAGCAATGTGCTTACAAACAAACCACGATCTCTGCCGTCCATGAATGTAACACTGGCAAAATCCGAGGATTCTTTTCCGTTGTGCCATAAGTGTTCCTCACGTTTTGGTAGCGGGACCGGGAGTCGAACCCGGACCTGTGGAGTATGAGCCCACCGGAGTACCATTTTCCTATCCCGCGAAAGGTTTATCCTCGTTGCGCTTCTAGGTTCTGTTTTGTAATCAGATCGGCCTTATGCGCCGCCAGCGCGTCAATCGCCGCTTGGACAGCGGCAACGACATGGACGGGAAGTAGATACCTGAGCCTGCTCAAATATCCTTCGAGAAACGACAAACCGATGTCGATGACTGTGATCACTAGAGCACGCCTTTCAAATCCGTTTCGGATTGTTCATAGGATGCCAGGGCCGCATTCAGCTTGGCAATCACCTGGTCGTAAGCGGGCGTTCCCTTTGCTGGCGGATCGCACTTTCCTCCACCATTGAATGCCGGTCCCGCGCAATAAACCTCAACCGCGTCGATCAACAAATCTTTCGCGGCAATGGCCTTTGCCAAATCGGCGCATAAGACAGACCTATTTCCGAAACTAGGACATTCGGGATGCTGCGATTTGATCTTGTCCGTGAAGGCTTTCGCGGCAACGACCGTATTGTAGGCCGTCCTTTCGACCTGCGGACACCCGGTAGAGCCCAGACTCACGAACAGCAAAGCCAGCACAGCAATTCGTTTCATAGTTCTCCTTTTCGATTTGTAGCGATCTACTTCCCCGAAGCGGGAACCTCCGGAGTCTTCGGCAACTCTGGAGGTTCCCGGAACGCCAGCGTGTTCGGATCGACCTGCAAAGTTTCCGGCCATCCGTTTTCCTTTTCGATGGCTTTCACCTGATCGTTGAAATCCGTGACCGCCGACTGAAACCGCGACTGCGCGATCGCGGCCGTTTGCTGCGCGAGTTGCGCGTCTTTCTGTTTCACTTCCAGGCGCAGCTTTTGAATTTCCGTCATTTCGTACGATTTCTTCGTCTGCGCGAAAATCTTGACGATTCCGATGCAAAGCATGAATGTAATCACGACCGCGAGCACAAAGTACAAATCCGATTTCCGACGTTTCATATGTCTCCCTCTCCAGGTTGCGCCCGTTTGCGGCTTGGAAGTATCACAGTATCGATCTAAATCTATTTCCATCAATGATGCAAAGTATTCGACGATCGGGACAGTCTCCAGAGTGATCAATGGTTACTTGGAACGGTTGCTGCTGGTAGATTAAGACTCCTTCGACTTCCGGAGAAAAGAACTTCCCTGGCGGTAGGATCTGATCCGCAGGAATAAAAGAGTGTCTTGTTTGGTTGCTGAATCTGTTTATAAGCGTTAATTTCTGGTCTAAAGACATCTTATCCCAATCTTCTGGTCTCGTCAGAATCATAGGATCGACCACGACAGAGAGCGGCGATTTCCAATAAATCCTTGCGCTAACAGAAAATTCAAGGGTAGATGTCCAATAGATGGCATCGTGGATAGGAACTAGATTTCCGTTGGATTCAAGAAAGGCACATCTAATTCCCGTCACAAGAAATCTGTCAGGTGCTTCCAACACGTTTGGCAGAAACAAATTAGTGTCACGATACGTTTTACGCTGGCCGCTTTTCGAACTTATTTGTCCGATCGGCGTAGAGAAAAGCGATAAACGTTCTTTTCCAAGAGGCTCAGAATCCATGAGAATGTTGGAAACTACATCCATGAGCCCATCAGCTATCGGCACGTGTTTTCTCCCTTTCCTCACGAACTAAATTCGTCAATCGCCAATTGGTCCCACACCGCCTGGACTCCACCGACGCGGCAAAGTTCCTGAATCTCCGGAGTCGGCTCCGTAGGAATTTCCGCGAGCTCTAGGTGCGGAAGATCGTGCCAGGATTTACCGTCGCGCAGGCCGTGCGCCGGAGCCAGAGCCACGATTCGCTGCCAGGAAGGATGCGTAGCGTTCCAATCCGCGCGATTCAAGATGGGGTCTACGGGAGAAACGTCCACGGCGCACCCGATCACGTGATTTGATTGGAAACCTTTCGCGTGCGTCACTTTCGTGCCGGGGACCGTGCGCCCGATGGCGTAAAGGTTGTCCTGTTCCGCCGGGGTGCGCAACGCTGTGTCGATTTCGATGATGATGCCTTCCGATTCCAGCGCGTCCACCAGATTGTTGATTCGCCGCGCAAGTTCCGGATGCACTTGCCGAAGCCGCTCGATCGAGAGATTGGAGAGCATCGTTATCCTCGTAAACCGTAACTAGTGATTAGCGCTTCGTAATCTAAGTATGGGGCTTTGCCCATCTGCAAGATTCCTTCGGCGAAATGAAAATCGGCTCAACATTCGTTGCATCGAAAAAAGCGCAAATATCTGCGGGATGGTTCCGATTCCGCTAATCGAGCGCCACATCGAGGACAGTTCATAAGTCACTAAATTATCTGGAAAACACGCGAAGGCCGGAACGGCGGTAAAAGCTATCTTGAACGGGACATCCCGCGCCAGGCCCACGGTCCCACGTACGGAACGCTCCTGCTTTTATCACATCGCGGCTGTAACGCAAAAGGAAATATTCGGTTCGGGCTTGGCTGAGCTCCAAGTAGAGCCCAGACCCGGTCCCCGGCTGAAGATTAGTCGAAACTGTCAACAAAGAGGAACCCTACGAATCCAATGGCGGCGAGCACCAGCCATCCCGTGAGCGATATTCCGGAGCCGCTTCCCGCCTGGACGGGCGTTCCGGGGATCGAAAAGCTGGCCGCGGGAGTCCCGGCGGAAACACTGTATTCCGTGGAGACATTCGCCAGAATCGACGCTACGTAGCTCTGCGTCTCGCTAGGCGCGTGGGAGAGCCAATTCGAGCCATAGTGCGCCACGGCAGCCGAAACGGCGTCAGGATGCCAATTGTAGGCCGCCAGAGCTTTTCCTACGTCCCCGGCGAACTCGGAAAGCAGTTGCGCCAGCAGCATCACCCCGCCCTGGATATTTTGTATTGGATCGTGGGGATCGACGCCCAGGCTGGCCGCCGTCGCGGGCATGAGCTGCATAATGCCGATCGCGCCGGCAGGACTCACGGCGGATTGGTTTAATCCGGATTCGTGCATCCCCACCTCGAGCGCCAGTCGCGGATCGACGCCGTAGGACGATGCCGTGTTGACGATCTGCGTCGAGATTTCCTGACTAGTCATGGGAAGCCTGCCATGAAAACGAGCCGTGACATCCTGGCTGCGGACTAACTCGCATCATTTGCTCTACAGATAAATCAGGGCGCAATAGTTTAGCCAGGAATGGCGGCACCCAAATATATTCCATCCCGCACTGCGGACACCGTCCGGTGAAATCCCCACGCCGCGCATAGTGCGGTTTCATTACGACGTATCGGCTGCAACACAGGAAAACAGGCGCTAGAGGATCGCTTGTTTGTACGATGCGAGGATCGCAGCTATGAGAAGTCATTGAAGTTTCGCGGATAGTTCTTCAATCTTCGTCTGCCTTCTGTGGTAACTCTCAGTTGTATATCGGCATTATCCATTTGGATTGTGTGAGGGAAAATTACTTCAATCATTCCTTCACGCCGCATTTTCTCTAAATTGACTAAATGTACGGTTTTTCCAACTAACACTTTCAAGGAAGGAAGATTGGTGTCTAACGTGCCGGTTTTTGGACTTGCCAGTCGAACGGCAAACAAAGCGTACGCCGTGTAATCAGACCGGTTGAAATCTGCAATGAACGATTCAAGCATTTCATCGGTCAAACGAGAAAGAATGAGGTTCAAACTTCCCGAGCAATCAAGTACCCGGATTGCAGTGCATAGGTCCATCAGTCTTCCTCCCACTCCGGAATTTCGTCCACTTCCTCGTCCCATTCGATCACGTTATCGTTGGCCATCGCGGGACCGAAGGATTTACACCCGGCGCTGTGTTCATCGCGGAGATTTTCGCACTCCTTAAGTGTCTCCCCGAAAAAGGTGTGACGTATGAGGATCGTGCCGTTTGATTCGCATGTATCAACGTGCAAGGCGATGGCCATTAGTCCTTCTATTCGCTGGACTCCAAGTAGAGCCCAGACCCGTCAGAACTTATCCGGCTTCAGCCCGGCCGCCCATCCGATTCCCACGCGGTTTTTCGCTTCGCTTACGATTGCGTCACGAATCCCTGACGGTAGATTCCCGATCGACCACGCGATACGAATGATTTTCTCCGGAGGCGTGGCTCTTGGATCGGGAGAATCGAGAATCATGCGAATCTCTTCCAGGGCAATCGCCAATTCTCTGCGGTAGTCGGGCGCGGGCATGGGACGGTTCTATCCTTTCGGCGGCGCGCCGTCAACCTTTACGCTGGGAGACGGAGGGGCCGGAGGATCTTCCTGATTGAACGCGGCATTATAGGCTTTGACGGTGAGTTGCCGGATGTTCAGCGAGCCATAGTAGGCGACGATCATCAGAAGAGTGTTGTACCGCTGCTGCGTGGCAGGTGAACAGTTTTTGAAAAACTCCCGCGGTGGCAGTACAAAATTCACGACGGACCAGAAAAATACCCAGTAAGCCAGCGCGTCCGTGATTTGGTGCAGCGTGATTGAGTGATTCATGGAAATCCTTTCAGTTATAAGCTGGGCTGCAAGTACAGCCCAGACCCGTAGCTACTTCGGAGGCTCGACGGTCTGCGCGAGTTGCTTGCGCTTTTCGTCGGTATCCGCCCAGAGAATCAAGAGAGCGATCATACGATAGTATTTTTTCCCCAGGCCGTTCAGGTCTCCGCGATTCTTTTCCAGGTCGCGCTGCTGGTTCGCGGACTTCACTCCGGCGGCGAAGATTACGGCCGCCCCGGCAGCCAGCGCGCCGCCCAGAGCGAAGATCACATTCATCACCGCCGGAGTCATTATTTGTCCTTCGGTTTATCGCTATCGATGCAGGGAACATTCGCAAAACGGCTGAAACGATTTGTTTTCTCTTCGTAGAACCTTACGAGATCCTGATGCGTCCGCAACGCCAACCCTTCCCGCACGGCGTTCTGCATGTCGAAGATGCCTTCGATCAGCCTGCTGAAGTGCTCACAGCAAAAATGCGCCGGCCCCCAGAAGTGAGTTGCCGGAACATCGCACCGTTTTCCATCCGTGCCATTCGCGTCGCAACGGATTTCCATGTGCGGGCTCTTTCTTGTTGGTCACGAAGTGTCTCGCTTGCCGCTACTGTATCTGCACCCCTGGAGACACTGTGACGCCCGGAGTAATTGTAGTCCCCGTTCCCGGCAATCCCGGCGTAATGGAAAATGATGAAATAGGAGTATAGCTTCCGGCAACGTGACGCACTACGAAACTTAATATGTTGTTGGTGACGGTCGCGGGCAAAACGTAATCTATGGGGATTTGGTATCCGGGACTTACCCATAGATCAATGTTGGTCGTGTGAATGCCCTGAGATTCTACGCTCATCACCGTTCCTGCGGCATTCACCCGCTGCTGAAGGAATTTCCCCGTCACGGTATAGCCGCCGTTGGGAACGTAGATGTCAAATCGCGCGTCGCCACCGAAAAAATGATAGAAGGGCAGATTGTACAAAGTGATATCCGTGCCCACTGGAGTCCCGCCGAAACTGTTTCCGCTTGGAGCCCCGCCGTCATCACCTGTGAATGGGAACCAGGTGTTCCCGTGAGTGTCGGTATAGTTGGAGGCACACAAAGCAGAGCCGAGAAATCCTCCGCTTGTTTGGCAGCTATATACCCGGATCGGGGAAGGGAGAACGGTGAGCGTGAGAGTTGCCGCTATCGCTCCGTTAGCCTGGCTCGTGGCTGTGATCGTAGTCACGGTTGGAGATGCCACCGATCCCGGAGGCGTGTAGATTCCAGTCGCTCCTAACACTCCCACGGACGGGCTCATGCTCCACGTCAAGCCGGGGTTGCTCGTGCCGTTCACGTAGGCCACGATTTGCTGCGCGGGAGTGCCCGCCATGAAATAAAGCTGATCATCCCGCATGTTGACGGTGACGCCGATTAAAGCTACGTCCACGGTCGTGGTCACGCTGTCCGAGGTGCGTGTGAAAGTGACTTTCTCGCGGTTGTTGGTCGTCAGGCCGGAAGTAGCGGATATTTCCAGGCCGGATTCATCCACAAATTCAAAATTCGATGGCGAGAGCGGTCCATTCGATAGCTCGTTGAACGCGGAGACGTATGCTGCCGGCCATTTTGTGTGGTCTACGGTGATCTGCCATCCGGTTCCGCCGTCAGCGAGGATGATGCCGTAATTTTTGAGTTGAGTAAGCAGAATTTTAGCGATTGGTGAGAAACTGGAAATATCGAAGCTGGCTTTTAACCTTGCCCGCACGGCGAAGGGAACGGTTCCACCGTCCGTGGCGTAGGAAGTCCCAGGCCACACGAACGAACTCGCGCAGTAGCCTTGATTGAGCGTGAACCTCAATGCGTGATTGATGGAGCCGCTGTTTGCAACCGCCTGTTCGAGTTCCTGTAAATGCAGCGAGAGCGGCATGATGTAGAGCCCCGCCGCGTCTGTGGCGTTGTCAGCGGGCAGCAGATACGTCGAGTTCGGATAGGTAAGCCCACTAAGAGCCGTGCAGTTAGGAGTCCCTCCCGCGTAAGCGTTACATTGCGCAGGCGTCATAGGATCGAAAAACTCCGTGAAGATTCCATTCCTGATGTCCACAAGATCAAGGTGCTGATCGCCGATGGTAGGAGTGGCGAGCATTTGCAGCCAGCCGCTTTCCACCTTGCCGGTTGGATACGTTGGAAACTGAAACACTCCATTATTCTGCGGCGTGTAAAGGAAAGTTTGTGACTGGGTTGGAGTCGATCCGTCGGCAAAATTAAAGTTGAATGCAGGCAGATACGTAAGTGGAGTGGTTCCTGCCCCAGCGATCCACGAGATAAACACCGTTCCGCTCCCGGAACTGGCGTTTCCTGCCGCTTGGGCATAGGTAAAACACAGCCCGCTACATCCCCCTGGAACCGTGGTGATAGGAAACGTCCCATTGAATGAACTGTCCGTCACTCCCGCGATGACGACGCTTTCAGTGGCGAACCATGATGGGGGAGTGGCGGAAGTAATCGTAATGGTGACGACGTTTCCGGATCTGACAGCGGTGTTGATGGTGAAGGTAGATCCGTGAGTCGTGTCCGCCGTGAGGGAGTCTACGCGGCTATTGTAAACGTGATTGTTTGGCAGCAATTGAAATCCAGCGTAGGAATTATTAGCGGTGACCGAGGCCGGGGCCGTGTAGAGTCCCGTCGAGGAATTGATGCTCCCGGCACACGCTGCCGCGCCACCGGAAGAGTTTGTCCCGGCGCAGGTCCACGTTCCCGCTGAGTCTGCGGTAAACTGAATCGTGGTTCCCTGATTCGCCACCGGCAAAGCTGGAGTTACGATCGGATTCCCTCCCGTTGGAAACGTCACGGTGGTACTGGATGGCACGTCAGCGAGATACTCTACGAGTAAATGGGTAGCATCCGTTTTCACAGCTACGAAATCCACATTGATAGTCTTGGTCAGCCCTCCCACGGTCAGCCCATTTGAGGTAGCCGACCAATTTGAAATCAGCCAGGCAGGGCTGTGCAAGATTCCGTTCGCGGAGATGCTGACGGTATCGGCGGTGCGGGCGAGTGACCAGTATCCATTCGCGGTGTCGAAGGTGCCCCCCGTAGCATTTGTCGGCGTCATCGTGGGAGGGGACCGATACTCAGACGCGTAGGTAGCAGCCACGGTGGTACTGGTGATGCCATTATCTCCAAGCCATCCGACCGAGGTGAAGGTCACAGGGGAATTCGTGTTCATGGTGATGTTGGTGTTGGTGGAGTTGCAGGGGATTCGCAGTCCGCCTTGAAAATACATTGCCGTGCTCATGGTTTCGAGGGTGCAGCTATCCACGGGCTCGGCCTGGAAGAAATTCGCCTTTACGATGGCTGAACTGATCGTTTGCGATCCGCAACTATTCACGGTTGGAGTGACGCAATTATAGATCGTTCCAGGAGCATCTTGTCCGGGATCGCCTTCCGGTCCGGTTTTGGCTCCAGCCGGGCTGACAAACGTGTTCGCTGGGAGAAACTGATTCGCTATCGAGCTATTTTTCACCACCGGCGAGTAAAGGATGTAATTTCCCGTGTTGTACAAAATGTTCCACGGAGAGGCCTCGAAAACCTTAGCTCCGAAGGAATCAACATCTTCTCCTGAAATTTTGTACCAACTGATCTTATCGTAGAAACTGTGCGTGATGATATTCAGGGGACCGAGTCCATCCGTGCCGTCGTAATTAAGGGTGGTCTTCGTGAAAACTTTACTTGCTCCAGTTCCAGTTCCGGCCCCTCCATGACGATAGAAAGTGTAGACTTTCGTCATGGTGACGCAGCAGTCCTGGGGATTGCTGGCGTCTCCGAACGGATATATTTTCCCGGTCTGCGTGATGACCACGCGAACATTATTGTCTTCGGTGATGGTCGTCACCATCGGCCCTTCTTTGGTCTCTCCAATGCGCGTCCCTCCACCGTTATTGTTCAGGTGCCATTGATGCTCGAACATCCCGACGTTGTCCGCACCGAAGTCCCACTGTGCCGATGCGTCGTTTTTAAGATCCCAGTAGCCGAATAAACCAATACACTTCTGAAATGTTCTGGTAGACGCTCCCGTCTGACCAAAACAATGTGCGTAGAGGGTAGGGCTACCGATGCCGTTCCCTAATTCAAACTTGGCGTATCCGGGAAATGAGAACGTATAGAAAGTGTGCCCGGCGGCATCGTTGGAGGTCGTGACGCCGGAAGAGGCGGGGACTTGGGCCGTGCAGATAGATGGGAACAGAAGGAATCCCAGTAATAGATAGAGCCTCTTCATTTAGTTTAACCTTGCCCGTAGCTGACGACCTGTGAATGAGTTGCTGCCGCTGGCCACGGAAAACGCCGCCGTGATCTGTAGAAATAACGGTCCCGTTGTGTCGATGGCTGAAGTTACGGCGGTGTTTGCGTCACCGAATACCTGCGATGCAACCGCCGCGGTTAGATCGACCGTTAAGTTGCCATGAGCCTCGAAAACGGAACTGGCCCCGCCTGTCTGAGTTGTCGAGAACAATTGCGCACTGAAGGCATTATTTGTTTGGCCTCCAGCGTTCGCGGTAGAGGTGAAGGTGGCAAGAGTTATCACTATGCCGCTGCCGCATCCTGAAACTGTGCAGAGTTTAGCCTTCACGGTTACAGTGGAGGTGTTTGCGGCGGTCGTCGTATAGACGCCAGCCGTCCATATATCCAATGTGTGGCCAACGATGTTCAGCGAGTTCGACGGGATCGGGATAGCCTGAAGAAGCTGATCCGTCGCCACGTTCGCGTTCACCGTAACTGGGGTGACATTCGATTCTGCGCTCTCACCGCCGATATAAAATAGGCTCGTACCATCGTAGATGAACGGATAAACCCTGCAAACGCTCGCATCCAGGTGCGTTAAAGGCGGGTCTTTCATGTTCGTCGGCCAGACAAACGATCGTCCACCCGTCCCATCCTGGCAGAGTTCAAAAAACTCAGCCTGACTTTCCCTGAGATTGTTCAGAGTCGCTCCGGTGACATTGGCTGTGAGCGTATTGGAAAACACGTTTCCGGTCGATAGATTGAATGCCGGTGTCGCGGAGGAAGCTATCGTCTGCTTAGTGTTGTAAGCAAATCCTACGTTGGATTGAACGAATTGATTCGATGATTCCGTGGCAAGTCGTAAGCTATTTGCCGTCGCAGATAGGACAGCATCGCCACCTGGAACAGTCGTGAGGATTCTGCCATCCTTACGTAGCTGCAAAAGTGATACGTTATTCTTCTCAAAATTAAATACCACCGATCCACTGGCGGATGCCGTATCTGTGACGTTGAGAACAAATCCCTGCCCGATCAGCCCAGCATTGTTCCATGTGGTTCTAAACTGAGCCATTGGCGTGGCAACCGTATTCGTGATCGAACCTTGTACTATGTCAATCGGTGTGGCTGTGGAGTTCGTCGCCGTCGAAACGGTCACGACCGATTGATTCGCCAATCCGCTTGTCAGCGTGCCTCCTGTCGCGGCTGAAGTTTCTCCAAACGTGATGCTGTCCTGCGAATCTGTGGTCTGCGCCCAGTTCCACCTCTGAGGATTATTTCCGTTGGCGATGGTGTTCGATGCTACCGCCGCGGTTATGGCTGATAGAGCCGCGCCGCTTGTACAAGCCACCTCCACTATCATTCCCAATGTTCCTAAACTATTTACACAAAGCCCTCCCGCTGGCGCGGCTGACCACCAGGCTAGGGGAACTTCCGCTACACCGTTCACTCCGGTTACCAGCGAGTGAGTCGTAGTCGCTCGGATGAAACTCTGCCCCGCTGTGGGAGTGCCCGCTACGGCGCCCTCTGTGAAGGCGATGCATCCGGTAGCCGCGCCGCACGCCGTTGGACCTGTGCCGACGCTGAGGGAGTTCGTGCAGTTCAGGTTTCCGGTCAAAGTGAACGTGCAGCCGGTACTCCAAATCATCGGCGTGCCCGCGCCGCCTTGAGACACCAGGAAATTTCCTGTGCTGCCAGCCGTGATCGGATAGTCCCATTCTGCATCTGCCGGCATTACGCCCGGATTCTTCATGTTGAGCTTGTGCGCTACGGCGCTATCTGTGATTGAGTAAAATCCTGTTATGCCGGCCGAAATTAAACCAGCGGCAATCTCACCTTGCACGTCAATCAAAGGAGCCGATTGCGTGCCTGAATGCTGGATGATCGTGAGAGGGGTAACCCCATCCGCGCTTGCAGTGAATGATATCGCGCCTGTTCCCGCCGTTACGGCGCTGCCTGATACGTCGCCGATTACATTCGGAGCCGTGGCAAAAGTTAAGTGCGTGGCCGTGACTGCGCCGGTAATTCCGGTAGGGCCGGCGCCGGAAAAATTCGTTAGATTTGGCGCGGCTGCCGTAAGCGTTACGCTGATATTCTGGCTCGCCCCGGAAATCGTCATCGTTACGACAAAAGTTTGCGATCCGGTGCCCAGCGGCGGCGCGATCCCTCCAGGATTGGAATTTATGGTGATCTGCCATTGCGAGGCTGCCGGGGTGATGATGGCGTTGCTGCCGAACTGGGCCGTGAACGTGCCCGTGGAATCCAGCGTGGCCGGTCCCACGCGTCCAGAATAGGGCTGCCCACTGAGCCGCCATCCGCCAGACGATGCAGGCACGAGAATCGCGCTCATCGTGCCGCCGGCGTACGGAATGCCGTTCGCATCGGTGACCGTGCCCGTAACCGTAGTGAACTGAGCCCTCGAATCTTGGGCCGCAGAGATCCCACACAGGATCACTGCCATCAGGATCATCACTCTACGTTTTTTCATGGTCCGCGTCTCCCGATCGGTCAGCTAGATTGCCTGCACTCTTGCAAAGATTTTGTATCTTGGTGAATTGGCCGTACTCGTTGAGTAGGTCAACGCCGTGCCTGTCACGAATCGAATGGGAAAACTGAGCGTTTGTATCGTGCCCGTTACTGCGGCGTTCAAGGAAGCGCCGCTAGGCGCCTGCGCTCCCGTATCATCCGCATAACCAATACTTGTAGTGATCGTGGCAGTCGCCACACCCGTAGACACTTCCACGTAGATCGTCACAATATAAAATCCAGTGGCATAGGTGGACGCCATCAGCGTGACAGGGGCATAGTTTCCAGTTATTTCTACGGTGTGGTTGTCCGCTCCTACGGTCGAGGCGATTCCGTTTCCCCCTACAGGAAGTAAATTATTTCCATAGGTAAGAAGTTTGGCAGCGTTGATTTCAAATTGAATCCCTGTATTTACTCCCCCCGCGAAGGGTCTTGCAAACCAATAGGCCGGGTTATTATTTGAAGAATACTCCCAATTCCCCGCTCCCCAAATTATCAAATCTGTACCTATCCCCACTACGGTGTCCCCGTGAACATGATTCCCAAAATTGTTTGTGTATCTATCTCCGGACGCTAGATTCGTCCATTTCTCCACTATGGCGTTGGATGCACCTATATTTGTCGTTGTGACCTGAATCAAAGGTCCAGTTTGAGTTCCCGAGTTGGGAAGTATGGTTAACGGGGTTGCGGTATCACTGCTCGCTGTAAGAGTGATCTCTCCCGTTCCTGCGGTAACCGAGCTTCCTAGAATGCCGGCCAACGCGCCAGCGAGGTTGTACTGCAATTGCGTCGGAGAGCCGCCCGCCGTCGTGCTGAAAAAGTTGGTCAGTTTCGGCGCCAGGGAGTTCAGCGTTACGCTGATATCTTGGCTCGCCCCGGAGATCGTCATCGTTACAACAAAAGCCTGAGACCCGGTACCAAACGGTGGCGGAATTCCTCCGGGATTGGAATTTATGGTGATCTGCCATTGCGAGGATGCCGGAGTGATGAGGGCGTTGCTGCCGAAATTTACCTTAAACGTGCCTGTGGAATCCAGCGTAGCCGGTCCCACGCGTCCGGAATAGGGTTGCCCGTTGAGTTGCCATGCGCCAGACAATGCAGGCACAAGGATCGCGCTCATGATGCCGTAGGAGTACGGAATGCCGTTTGGATCGGTGACTGTGCCCGTAACGGTCGTGAACTGAGCCCTGGAATCCTGAGCCGCAAAGATCCCGCACAGGATCACCGCCATCAGGATCATCACTCTACGTTTTTTCATGGCGAATCTCAAAAGCATTTCCAAATCGTGCCGTTGGAAAAGGCTATCGCAGCATTCGTGCTGCTGCCAACGCACGTCTGGCCTTCCGAAGCGACGGCCGTGGAATCGGAAAGAACGGCCGTCTGGCCTTTATTCCCGGAAGCCGCGGCGCCTAGCGATGCGAGCGTGACGGGAACGTACTTAAACGACGGAGAAAGAACCGTCCCGCCGAAGGAATTCGGCGCGGTTCCGGCCTCGAAAAGTCCATAGTTTAAGGAACTGCCAACTCCGGCTTGATCTGAAATGTAAATTCCATAGTTCGCTGTGGGCATCACTGCGCCGAAAGCATTGCTGTAGATCAGCAAGCCGATCGTGTTCCCCACTAATCCGGCGCCCGTGGCATGAGCCTGAAAAGCCCCACCGATACAGAATGCAGTCGTGGCGGCCGCTCCGGGCTGGCACCAGGTGTCGCCTTCCAGCGCTTGCTGAATCGTAGTTAAGCCGCTGGCCGCGTTTCCCAGAGTTCTCGAGCTGAATCCTCCGATCACTTGGCCGGGAGTGTTCTGCTGGTCGATCACCCGCAGAGCCATAATCTGGTTCGGCTGGTTCAGTATTCCGAAGACAAACGGCGAATCGTTGAACGCGGACTGAATTACTGCCGCGTCGTAGCTGCCCCTCGGCGGGCCAACTAGAAATTGCTGCGTGATGGCGGCGATGCTGGCAGGCGACGTGAGCGTGAACAGCGACGTCCCGAGATTGAGATTCGTTAGCTTAGGAGCCGCAGCGTTCAACGTTGTGCTGATGTTCTGAGTTGCGCCGGAAATCGACATGGTCACGGTGAACGATTGGCCGCCGGTTCCCATCGGCATAGGAATTCCGCCGAGATTGGAATTCACCGTGATCTGCCATTGAGATCCGCCAGGCAGAATGATGGCGTTGCTGCCGAACTGCACCGTAAAGCTGCCCGTCGAATCGAGCGACGTCGTTCCGATGCGTCCGCCGTAGGAATTTCCGCTCAGTGTCCAATTTCCCGGAGACGCTGGCACGAGGACCGCGCTTACCGTTCCGCCGGCGTATGGAATGCCGTTCGGATCGACGACCGTTGCGGAGACGGCGGTAAACTGCGCGCGCGCCGTCTGCGTAAAAAGAAACGCCCCGGCAAGTACCAGGGCGACGTGAGTGATTTTCTTCATGGCCATCCTTTAGCCCGCTAGTTTCATTGGACGTCGTACCCGGTCAACGTCACGGATTCAAATTCGTTCGTGAGAAGCGCGGAGAATTCGAGCGTCATCGCGGTAGCCGCCGTCCCGATCAAATTGAGACCGCAGAGGTTCACGTTTCCGTGATTCGTCGCCGTCGCTGCCGCTGTGATCTCCGTACTCCAAATGATTGTGCCTGCGCCTGTCGCTCCATCGCGCAGATTGATGGTGAGTTGCGTTGCCGCTGGCGCGGTCGACGCGCCCGCCGATATCGTCACGCAATCCGCCACGTGACGCACGCCTGCCGCGCCTAAAGCTTTGCTCGCCGTGGCTTGGTTGCTGACGGCTGGGCCGCTTACGACGCTCCATCGCGCGCCTTTTTCCGCAAGCGGCACGGCTTCATTGATTGCCGCTCCAATCGTCTGCGCGGATGAAGTGAGGCTAGTTGTCCCAGGAGGATCGAAAACGTAATCCAGCCTGAACGTGTTCGCCGAGGCTCCTCCGCTGGTGTAGCCGACTAAAACTTGCTGACAGGGTACATCCGGTACTTGAAAAATTTGAAGTTGAGTCGTATTGGCGACATTCCAGACCCAATTCGTATAAGAGGTTCCGTTCGCGCCGACATTGCATTGCGCATTAATCGTGGAATTCGCGATTCCTGCGGTTTGATAAGTGAAAATTATTTTCCCCAGAGAAGTACCGAAAGGTGGAGTGAAAAGTGCGGTAGCTACGGTCGTATTGCTTGGCGCATTCTGGAATACGGCCTTGTCAACGGCGCCCGCCAGATACGATCCTGTGGAGATATTCGAGGTAGCAGCCGTTCCGGTGTAACTCAGGGTGAACGTCCCAGAGCTGCATGCGACCACTACATTGACAATCGGGAAATATCCCGTCCCTGCCACTGTGGAAGCGACTCCAACCTGGCCGCTGCTGAAAACGGTGTCGGAAATCGGAAACACATTTCCGCTACTGTCCTTTCCCTGGATAACCATTGTGAGGCTGGTATTCGCGACGGATGGCACGATCGAGGCGTAGTGCTGCGGCTGATTCCGGTTGTTCACCGGAAAAGTTTGATTCGTTCCGGTGCAAGCGAGATTCGTCGCTAGAATTTGCTGCGTCGGCTGGATGATCACCGGCGTCTGCGCGGCCGCTGGACGGGCGGCGCATCCGCACATCACGAAGAGTACGGCGACCGCGGCGGTCAACTTCGCCAGACGTTTTCTCAGCGATGGCAAAAACTGTTTCGGCGTCTTGCGGTTCGCCAGAGCTTTGCGGAGCCCTTTGATTTGCTTGTCTTTCGGGATGTTGAGTTTTCTTGCCATTTTTCCCTCATCATCTGTTTAGCTGGGCTCCAAGTAGAGCCCAGCCCGTCACCACGCGACCGACTGATCCTGCGCCTCGAACTGATCGTCCCAGGTGCGCGGATAGAAATAGCCGCCCAGCAACGCGCCGACTTCCTCCCCGGCGACGGGCAATAGCACGTTCTTAAAAAGGAATGCGAGGACGTCGTTTTCGTAAATGCGGATGCCGGAAATTTTCGCGGGATTGTTGATCAGCCCGTACGATGCTTCGATATCTTGATAGTTGCGTTCCGCCATCGTGGCAGCCGCGCCCGTTGCTTGGTTACGAACGATCTGCCATATCGCATCCCCGGAGAAATCCGACCATGCGCCGCCCACGACGACGTTGGCGATTCTATTCAGCACGCCGTTTCTACCAGGCGGGCAGGTGATCGACACTACCGTGTGGAATGCGCCATCCGCTGCCGGCATCGTGATCCCGCCGCCGAGATGAAACGATTCAGAGTCCGGAGGCTCGATCAGCCACGGCGCGGAAATTAGGCGCGTCGAACGCTGCACCTGCTGCATGGTTTGCTGAAGCGCCGCGATCGTCAAAAGCAACGGATCGTCGGAAGCGTCAGGCTGTTCCGGTGGACGCAACAAAATATTGTGCGAGATGGAATGATCGGCAGCGCGCTTGTACGGCCATGTGGACGCGCGAATCGAGGACGATGAGGCGCCCGTAGCGTTTGGCTGGCCCGCAGCGGCGGATGGGCTCGTATTGTTTTGATCGTAGGCCATTTTTATTGCTCTCCACGCCACGTCATCCCGCTAAATTCTGGAGCGAAACAACTTTTCGCATACTTCCTTAAACTGCATCTTTTCGGAGCGTTCCACCAAATCCACAATCCGATAGGATTCAGAAAAAGCCACAGCCCGCGATACCATGGCAAACGAAAGTCCATCATTCTCTCCACCAGCCGGAATAGCCGAACATGCACAGATTCACGATGTTCGCATTCGCGCCGTCGAGATTTTGAATCCTGCAATTCACCGGAGATCCCGCGGCGATGAAGTGCGGCATCCGCAGCAAGCCAGGTTCCCGCGCGATCGGGCAGAAATTATCTCGGTTGACGGCGTACTTCGAATATTTGTACTGGCCCTGATCTTCGTAAATCTGGCAGCGAAACGATCCGCTGCCGCTGATTACCCTGCTGGCACGCGCCATGATCGCGACAATCCAGAAATCTTCCGTCACGGTGACGCGAGTGAGATCGGTTTGCCCAGGCGTCAGCGTAAGTTCCGGAAACTCGTACCAAAAGATATGGCCTTTTGCGAGCGAGAGCCTCACCCATTGCGGCGGCACCCACGCCGACGACGCCAGTTTCCTACGATTCTGCCAGGCCCCCAATGTGGGAACCATGCGAGCGCCGGGTACATGTCCCTGTGTCCACGGATTGATCATTTTCAGTCGCGCACTCTATGTGCGCGTTCCTTTCTGCTAAACTGTCCTCGCCGGGCACCTGGACGCGGGTGATAGATCAGTTGGTAGAACCCAACTTAAACAGCGACCCATTGAATCGCTCCCGGCTAAAACTTCCAATCAAAACTAATTCTGGCTCGGCGCGGCACCCAACTGCACAGCCTGCGCGGCCGGGAACAGCTTGTATCCCCAGAAATCGATCTGCACGTTGTTCGCGCCGCCACTGGTGTTCACGCACTTGATGCTGTAGACGCGTTTCTTCGGCATCAATTGCGGGATTAATCCCGCAGGGAACGGCAATTGCGCCGTGCCCAGGAAATTGTCGATGTTCACAGGCGCGCTCTGCCAGGCAAGCCCTCCGCTGCCGCCTTCGGTGACTTCCACCGTCACGGCGGCGTTGTCACGGCTGCCGACGAGCATCAGGAATTGGAAATCCGCGTCGCTATCGATCTGAATGGTCTGCGTGATCGTTGCGCTTCCGGCAAAGGCGAAGTTCGCGATGTAGTGAAAAAGCTTCGCGATAAACAGATGCCCGCCGAGTTCCTGGAGTTGCGGATCGTTCATCAACTGGTCGAGTTGATCTTGTGTCAGCGCGCTGCTTTGTGAACTCATGTCATCCTCTCAACAAATTGCGCGCGGGACGCGGCGCCTTCGCTGCTTACGTCCCGCGATCGGTTTCCCACGCGCGGCTGTATTTCTACAGGACCGCGCGAGCCTTCTGTCCTTCCAGATAGACGAACGCGTTGATGCCGGTGCCAATGGGCACGGTACTGTTCGCGCTCGTGGTGAAGCCTGTAGCTTGCGCCCAGGCCGCTTGCGTCGGATCGATTTCCACTCGGAACGCCTGTTGCTGCGCGATCAGAATGCCGTCGATATTCGGGAACTGATCGACTCCGGGAACGCCGTCGCATCCGGGATCGGTGAGTCTGAATCCCTGGTGCTCGGTCGGAATTCCGTTGCCAACCGTTCCGATGATCGTGGTCGCCGCGGTTGCTCCGAATTGCTGCGCCCACGTGCCGCCGCCCGCGGGAAGTTTCGCCAGCACGCCTACCACAAAGAACGACTTCGTAGAGATGAAGAAGTTCACGATGGTCTGCGAGCCGAACTTATTCATGTCGCCCTGATGAATATCGTTCGAGGCGAACACGGTGATCCCGCGCACCAACATGCGCTCCGGTGCCTGGAGCTGGTTCGATTGCTGCATGCTGGTCATTTGCAGGGTTTTCGTGACCGTCGCGCCGCCGGTGATGGTGAATGGATTATTTTGCGGCACGGAGAACAGCGTTTGCTTCACAACCGCCGTTGAAACCGCCACACCGTAATAGTCCCATTCCGGTTGCACAACGAAATCGCCGAGCCCGGCCGCCAGCATGTTCCGCAAACGGAACCGCGGACGCCCAATCTCGTGAGCCGAAATTTCCTGCAAATGCGAAAATCTTGCTGCATTGAGATGTTTCATTTTTCGGTGTCTCCTTTCCCCTGTCCCGTAGACAGGAACATTAGTCCGCCATAGTCGCCTTTTGGCGGCAGCGGGTTACGACACGTACTTGGAATACGACCCGCGACGGCCGCCGTACATGCCGAGCGAAGCCGCTGCCGCCGGATTCATTTTCCCGCCGGACGTTTTCGAAGCCGAAGCCGCGATCGCCGGCGCTTGCTGTTGATACGCCGGCGCCGGGATGGTGAAATTCAACGGCCCGTACTGGCCCAGCGAAGCGGTGAGCAACGTCTTTCCGGTGACGATGGTGATCGCGCGGGAAACGGCTTGCACCGAACCGCCGACCAGAACGCCTTCGGCAAGATCGTGGCTCATCTTTTTAATCAAATATGCGCCAACGAATGCGACGCCGAGGGCCATGCCTACGCCTCCCCAACCCACGGACAGCGAAGGGCTGATCATGTTCGGGATGGTTGCGGCACCCACTGCGCCGCCGAGAGCTCCCGCCACTTTCACGGCCAGCTTATTCATATCTCCGGCAGCAAACGGGTTTCGACGTCGATGATGGTGATGTCTGTGACGCGCCATAGTTCCTCCTTCCCCGCCTGAGTTTTCGGTTCGAACGCGACGGCGGCGAGCGTCGTACGTCGGATTGACAAGGCGGACGTGCATGTCAGCCTTTCAAACTTAGGTCGTCCGAAATGTCGTACCGGCCACCCTTGAAAAAGCATTCGCCGGTATACGGATCGACAAGCAAAGCCATCTTCGTCCCGTCAAAGCTGCTGAGCGACGAGATCGGCATCCTGTAGCTGCCGACCGAGCCCCACCGCGCGCTGCCGGTAGTGGTGACGAGGATGATTTGCGAAATCGGATGAAACACTAGAAAATTTTGAAACTTTTCTGACGCGACTCGTTCCAGCAATTGCTTGCGCTTCGGCGCTTCGTATTCTTTTTCCCCTGGCGTGAGATGGCTTTGCCCATGCTGATCCACGCGATAGGGATTTTTCTCCGGGCGTTTTTGATCAGGTACGTCCGGCATCGCGGCCAATCCACGGCGAATCGGCAGACGCGACACAATCAACAAATCGCCTTCCGGCAAAGATCGCGCGATCGCAGGACCAGCCTCCGGCCAGTACAAGCGGCGGCCAACGCCGTCGGCGTCTTCCAGGTCCATGCGGCATCCCTGATCGGGCTCAAAATAAATCGTTTCCAGGACGCCAAAGACGTTGTAGCCGACTCCCGGACCAGCCATCATTCGTTCGCGCTTGATTTTTAGCGAGAAGTCGAGATCCTTCGCCGCGCCGATGACGATGTTGGCCTTTGAAATTCCGTGTTCAGTTCCCGCTAGCATAAAATTCCTTCCCGTGATAAGAACTTGACCGGGCCGATTCAGAGAGAATCTGACATCCGGTGTACGCGCGCTCAGTCCGGTATGAATCGGTCCCTCCGTGTTTAGTTCCCGCTAGCATTTACGTCCTTCCCAACGCTGTTATTTACACGATGCGTAAGACCGTGCCCCTCGTACAGCGGGCAGTCTTTGTGCGTTTCCATGTAATCTAAAAAAAACTTACGACCGTGTTCGGAATGCAACCAATAACAACCGAACTTAAATGTCCCCTTGATTCCGACCGCAATTCCGGCCAGAAAGGTAAAAATTGCCGCGACGATGATCGATTCGAGATTCACTAGTTGTCTATCCCTTCGATCTTCGCGACGTACTCGCCGCCGATCAGAAAGATTCTCGGCTGCGGACTTCGGCGGTCATACATCAGCCGGGGACGACGGCCGGTCCTGTCTCCGAATTTGTGTCCGTAGTCGGACGCGATCCCGTTGACGTGCATTTTCCGGGCGCGGTAGGCAATCAACATGCATTCGCCTAGGTCGATCATCTCTTTCGAGTTGTCCACGCTGAGTTGCGTCAATTGCCCGCGCGTGATTTTCTGATCGCCGCCGATAAAATAAATCTGCGTTCCCGTGGGATTCGCCGCCACCTGCACATCCTTGCCGACGAAATCCAGTTCTCCCCATTTCCATCCGCCTGTGCGCTTCACCTCGAGCTGACACAGCACGCCGAGTTGCGCGAGAGTTGCCGGACGTGGTTCCGGCTCTTCGTAGGTGTCCACATTCGGGCACGGCTCGCCGCGAAAGTCTTCGCACAGTTCGGAAGCGCCTTGCAGCCCGTGACGTTGCGTTTTTTGTTCTTCGGATACCTCCGAAGGATTCGCCATCATCACCACGAGTTCCGCCGGATTTTCCAGCCGACACGAATTCTCGTTCAGCGGATGCAGCACTTCCACCAAGCGCCCGGAACCTTTCACACGCGCGCCGCGTGGAAACGCGATGCGTACGCGGTGCCCCTTGCGCGTCACGGTGCGAACTTTTTCGCCGCCGTGCAGCGTGGAGAAGTGCTCGATTCTGAATCGTCCAGACATCTATGCGCTTTTCGCTTTTTTCGTCGATGACACTTCGCTGGGATCAAATGCGACGACCAGCCCGTGCTTTTTGCTTTTCTTGTCGTAGATGCGAACGTCGATCTTGTGGGCCGGCTTTAGCTGGATGGATTCCACACGCCCGGAGACTTCGTTTTCGCCCTCCATCACCAGGACCGGATCGCCTACTTCGAATTCCTGCATATTTCCTCCCCTTTAGCGGCGTCTGCCGCCCATGTACGAATTCAGTAAAACAAAACCTGCAATCCCGAAGCCGATGTACAACGCGTTGCTTTCCAGCCATGCGACGATATCAGTCGTAGGGGTCGCGCCGGGCGCCGTCGATCTTGTTGGCGTCGATACAATCGATATATTCGAAGTCGTTACATTATTCCCAACGATTTGACGCAGAACTCCATCGCAAACGGATTTAGCATCGCTCAAGAAAGCGTTCCCAACTGTGTCTAAAATTGAAAATTGAAAGTGGATCGCTGAGCCTGTCCCAAATATTTTATTTAGAACCGTTTCATCGTTGCTTGATTCCGCTACAGACATTCCGTGAGAGGCTAGAGCGGACGCGAATTGAGACATTGCTGAATCCGGAGAAACTGTCAAATCTCCTGGTCCACCAACGACAGTAGCCGTATACAGCAGCGTGCTGCCGCTCGGCACCTGAGCTGCCGGAGCCGGATTCGTCCCTCCGGTATACGTGACGATGGTTCCTTCTCCGGACTGAAGGCCTCCGTATCTTTCCAACAGCGTTGCAACGTCCGTGTCTCCGGCCATCAAAGTTTGAATATCGGTATCGGTTGCGCCGACCGCACTCAACGCGGCCAGAGTTCCGGAGTCGAGCCCCGCGGCGAGCGCCGCTTGCATTTGAGAATTAGAAACGGCGCCCAGGGAACGCGCACCGGGCGCGTAACCTAACGACCGCGCGCCTGCCGCGTAGCCTAGAGACCGGGCTCCAGGCGCATATCCCATGCCGGGAAGGATTTCCGCATCCGGAGGGCGATTCAGAAATAACATTATCGCCGCCTCCGTTTTGGCCGTGACGAAACGTACGAAGTCACAATCGAACCGACCACGAAGAGCCCTGCCAGAACTCCCCAATTCGGCACGCCTGCAACGAACGTCTGATCCGTGAACCACGACGCGATACTGGAAACCGCGCCGGAAATATCCACGGCCGCAGGTTTTGCGATCAACTGGCCTTGATTCGCGAGCGCCTGGCCCTGCGCCGTCAGGTGTCCCGCGGCGTTCACCAATTGGCCGGACGCGCTGAGGATTTGCGCCGCGTTCGTCAGCACGCCGCTGAAGCTTTTGCCCGTCGTGGGATCGACGAGCCCCGAAACATTTTGCGCGGATTGCGTCTGCACGTTGCTCGTTGCCGAGCCGGTGGTCGCTTCCGTCACCGTTTGCGCAATGTGCATTGGCACCATCTGCCCAGTCTGAATATTTAAATATTGGTCCGCGCCTACAAGCTGGAATTCCGTTCCAATCGTCGGTGGATAAAACGAACTGAGCGGCGGCGTGACGATGTTCGGCAACGGCAAATCCGAAATGTAGGTCGGAGGCTCCATCGGCGGCGAGAAGGGTTCCGGTGGAATCAGATCGCCGGTATCGGTGTACGTCGTGTCGAATTGCAGATCCATTGCACCGAGACTTTTTCTGACTGGGCTCCAAGTGGAGCCCAGACCCGAACCGCACTGGCATTCACGGCTTCCGCACGACGCACACCCGTGCAGCGAGAGCGTGAGGTTCGGCAACGGCGAATTTAGTTTCGCGTAAGCCACTGAGGTAGGCCCTCCACGGCTGCAATACACATCGGTTTCATTTCTTCTGACCAGCTAAAATGAGTCTTTCCATGCCTACGAGCGTGAGTCACGATAAACTTAGAGATATCTTTTCTTGCGATATCAGATTGAAGATTAGAAACCTTCGCCTGCACGCCGCATTCATCGCAACGTACTTCAACCGGAATAGTTTTAACCCCGAACATAATCAGCGCCGCCTCCGTCCGCCGAAGGCTTTCAGCAGCAAAAATCCGGCACCGATCGCAAAAATTGAATTCGGCATTCCGGGAACGAACGTGGAACCGCCGAGCCATGTAAGCGCCTGGTCCCAAAGGCTGGTGCCCGTTGGGACAGTGGCGGTGCTGATCGAAAATTGTCCTCCCGGCCCCATCGAAATACTGGTGAGTGGGGCGTCCCCTAAGCCTCTGAAGTTCGGGTGCAACCCAGCACTGCTACGCGTGGACATCGCAGCATAAGATCCGAGCCCCCTCAGACTCGGATGAAGCCCGGAAGTGTTTCGCGTGTTGTTTGACGCGTAAGCCATTATGCGAAACTCCAAACGAGAGCTGCTCCGCCGAGCAGCCATACCCACGCGGGAATCGGCGAACTTGGCGCTGAGGATTGACGCAGCGCATCGGCTTGCGAGAGCAAAGCGTTGGCTGTCGTGGTATCTCCCGACGCTTGTGCAGCGCTGGCTTGCTGTGTGAGTTGCGCGATCTGAGTTTGCGTCGCGGTGTTTTGCGCCGCCGTTGCGGACGCCGCGTTCTCGGCCATCGCCGCGTACCGCGCTTTCCAATAAATCACCATCGCTTTCAGGATCACGCCCATTTCGCAGTTGCTATTGCAGAATGGATGCGTATTGATGGCCGCGCCGCCGTGCGCCTGAAACTGCGAATAAATTTCGTCGAGGCTGGCCGCGGCGTCGGACGGAAGAGCCTGCCCGTTCTGCACGGCTTGCGTGATTACGCTGAACGCATTGTTGACGGCGGGAAGCGCGGCGCAGCCGAACGTCAAATCGCGCTTTACTGCTTGCGCGTGATGCTGAAAAATCGCGCTGATCAATCCGACGAGAGCGCCGACGCCTGCGATCATCCAACCAATGACGGGTACGGCCGTAGCGGGAATAAGATGCGCCATAGAAAGAATTCCGGTGGTCGCTGCGGTAGTCGATAGACCGATGCCGCTGGCCGTCGAAAGCAGATTCATCGGCGGCGCCGTTTGTCCGGCGCACTGCGCGGAATAGCTTCCGATGTTGAACTGCGCGGCCGCAATCTGCGATTCCGCGCTGCTGAGCCATGCCGGATTCTGAAAATCTTTTGGATTGAGGTTCAGTCCCGCGCTTTGCTGGATGGCTTGCTGCAAGGCGTCATGCGGAGTGATGGCCACGGAAGAATCTCCGAGGAATCCCATCCCTCTTAAACTGGGGTGAAGTCCGGAATTGTTTCGCGTGGATAGAGCGGCGTAGGCCATTACGATAGCGCCCACCAGAGAAGCCCCACGATTCCGAGTCCAATTAAAAGTTCTTTTTCCGTGGCAGAAGACATCAGCCCAGACTGCGGAGGCGAAACCATCATCGCGCCGCCCGGACCCATCGCCGGACCTACGACGTTCTGAACCTGCTGGCCGCTGACGGATCGCAGGATCACGCCCGCATCCTGAAAACCGATTTGTAAATCGCTCATCAGCCCGCCCAGGCCGCGCACGCCGACGCGGGACATTCCGGCCATCGTTCCATCAGCGGGATAGTTTCCGTGCGATCCGTCTACCGTTGACCACCATTCGCGTTTGAAAAAATGTGCAGGAGCGGAACCGAATCCAGCGCCCGGGCGCGCGGCATCCAGCGGATACCAATTCCCGTCCTGCAACACTTCCACGTAGATGTGAGAAAAACTGTCAGGATGTTGGGGATCTGCGGCAATGGTAATAAATCGAGTTTCGAAACCGATGGTTCCCAGTAGCGCCGGCAGCATGTTTGAATTGATGTCGTCGCAGTCTCCCGCCATCAAATCAAGTAATTCAGTAGTGGGGCGAACGGCTTCCTTCGTGACCGGATCGTTCACAAAATAAAAGTTTGCGAGAATCCAATTGTATATCGCGCGGATTTGTCCCCAGGAATCGTACGGTTTCACCCCGGCGTTGCGCACGATGTCGATCGCCGTACGGTTGACGTAGGAATCTTTCCAGGCGTCATCAATCAGGCTGCGCAGTTTCCAAATCGTTTGCTCCGTGCCTGCATCGCCGCCAAGAAGCGGAACGGAATAAATTGCGCCGGTAGTCGCGTGAATTCCCACGAGGGCGAGGATGCCAGAAGAGTTTTCCGGGCGAAACTACATCATGGGTGTCACTACCCGTTATCACATCGGGCGTTACACCCCGGTGTATGGGTGACATCCGCTTTTCCCTGTGCTCTACTAGGTACGCTTGGCAATAGAAATGAGGGCTTTCTTTATGACCACGATGACGCAACCAGCACCAGGAATCCGAATCAAGAAAACTACCTACACCGAAACCCTTCCCACCGATGAACAAGTTGACGGCGCGCAGCCATCGCGCTTTTACGCAGATACTTGGGAAAATGTCGTCAATAAACTAACGCAGCCGCAATGGGCCGAGCATTTGGTCCGTGTGTACCGCGCAGGCGAAAAGTGGGAACAGGGCGCTGCGCCGGTGGATAACACTTTTAGTGGCCCATTCAACGAGGAAGATATTCGCAAGCGATTCGGCGGTGGGCGATTTTTACTTTGGATGCTGGGGCCGCCCAAGAAACATACGCTTGTAGCAAAATGGCAGGTAGAGCTCGAGGGAGTGCCGATTATCAACAGTATTCCGACCAATGGACACGGCCCGCAAGATGGCACCAATTCAGTAGCTCTGGAAGCCATGCGTATGTACGCCAATCCAGAATTCATGCGCATGCAAATGCAGATGATGATGACGGCGGCGACCGAAGCCATGACCTTGATTAAGAGTCAGATTCCCCAGGCTCAAGACCCTCTCGCCACATTGCGCAACGCAAAAGAGATTCTAGGCGGCGGTTCGGCGGAACACGGCTTGCTGGATACTCTGCGCGTGTTGAAAGAGCTTGGGCTTGTGGGCTCGCCGGAGAAAAAAGGGATTGATGAAATTCTTTCCCTGATCACTACATTGAAAACTTCCGGGCTGATTACCAGCGGCGTGCCGAAGGCGGACCTGGCTTCCACGTTCGCATCGAATCTCCCGATGCTGGCCGACCGTCTGGTTACCGGCTTCCAGGAGAGTCGATTGAAAACGGAAGCGGAAGAGCGCGTACTGCGGATGCAGCGCGGAGAAATACACCCCGGCGATCCCAACGTCATCACCATGCCGGGGAACCAGCCTCCCCCTGCCGCGGCACCGGCGGCCGCAGCGCAGCAATCTCTCGACCCGCAGATGGTGCAGGCGATTTTGATCCGCGATCGCGTCGAGCGACTCGTCGCGGGGATTCGCCAGCCGAATTCCACCGGCGAGGATATGTACGATTATCTCTTGAACGCGTGGCCAGAAGTTCTCGCGGAGCTTTCCAAATTCAGCAAGGAACAATTGCTGATCTTTTTCAAGTCTCGCGAAATGCAGATGCAGCAACTCGGTTGCGATCTGCTGGCCGAAGTGGGCGACGATCCGCGCCTGCCGAAGATGATCGAGGAATTTCTAAAAATCGCCAAAGAGAATCCCGCGACGTCCGAGCCCCCGGCATCCACGGTTGCAACCGCCGGAGCGATTTGAGATGTAAGATCGACGCAACCTGCGAAAGAAAGGACGTGATGCCCTACGATAAAAATGCACCTGAACCGATTTGGGATGGTAGGTCTTGGACTTGTCCTGCTGGTTATTTTCACGACGCCGACGATCATAAGAAATTCGTTTGGTGTTTTTCACTGGAAAAAGCCAGGAGTATTCTTTCCACCTACACCTCAATCCGTTCAGAATAGCGAGGGTCGGGAGAGCCGGGTACCGACAGCCGCGAAACTAACTGGCGCTTTACTTTAATCTTTGATAGACTCCGCGCAGGGTGGGAAGGTAACGCCTCCAATAGTTCTGAGTACGCCCCGCCATAGGTGGTTCGACCATCGCGGGGCGTTTTCATTTACCGCACATCCCTTACTTTTTCGTTGACACTCGCCGCGATTCCTCATACATTCCTTCCGCCACACGCAATCCGCCGGGGAAGCGGGCTCAACACCTTGCCAGGCATAGGGCTCGTTTCCCCGCTCTAATCTTCCTTTTCCCCCAACTGCGGAATGCCTGGCGCCTGGCAATGGCACAAAATAATTCACATCTCCCCGCCCTGCCGCAAAATATCGAAGCGGAACGGTCTGTGCTTGGCGCGATTTTATTATCGAACGCCGCCTACGACATCGTGCGCGAGCGCGTGGATGCCGATGATTTTTTCCACAAGCCTCACGCGAAAATGTTTCAGGCCATGCGCGCCATGCGCGAAGCCGATAAGGCTATCGACCTCGTAACCCTCAAGGATTTTCTGGAACTGCACCGCCAAATCGATAACGCCGGCGGCGTCGCCTACATTTCGCAGATGATCGACGGCGTGCCGAGCGTGACGAACGTGGCGCACTACGCAGACATCGTTCACGAAAAGGCCCGTCTGCGAACCATCATCAAGACTCTGGAAGCCCTGCAAACGAAAGCCATCGAAGGTTCGTATTCCTCGGATGCCATCGCCGGGGACCTGGATAAACTCGGAAGAGAACAGGCCGCCATCGTCCACACCAACGGCAACGCGCACATCGGACACGACCTGATTGATTTTCTGAAAATAGATTTCCCGCAGCCCGAGCATCTGGTGGAAGGCATGATTCCCAAAGGCGACAAAGTGATGATCGTCGCCATGCCGCACCGCATGAAAAGCTGGTTCACGACGGGGCTGGCGCTGGCGGCCACGCGCGCCGGCACGGTGCTTGGCAAGCTGGAAGTTCCCAAGCCGGTGCGCACCATCCTGGTGCAAATCGAGGATTCTCCCGGCGAAGTGCAAAAGCGTTTGCGCGCATTCCTCGCCACCGATCAATTCACGAATTGCGATCCCGCCAACCTGCGCATCATAGACCGCACGGAGTTTTCGGAATTCAGCGCCGAATGGTGCGAGCGTTTCGTGCGCCAGGCCGACGAATGGAAAGCGGACCTGATTATCTTCGACGTGTTGCGTAAATTCTTCGTGAACCACGGAGACATCAACAGTTCCACGGACACAGCCGTGTTTCTGGAAATTATCGACAAGATCCGCTACACCACGGGCGCCGCCGTGATGCTGGTGCATCACGAAAACCGCAAGGAAGCCGAACTCATGTGGGCGTCGGCGGGCTCCTACAATCTACCGGGCTGGGCGACGTCGGTCATCCAGTTCAAGAAAAAGACGGAAGAGAAGGGCGTAACGCGCGTGGAAATCGAAGTGGACAATAAATTCGCGAATTCGCTCGAGCCGATGCGCATGGTCCTGGACTTCAGTTCGTCGAATCCCTTGCAACTCGAACTGCTGGAAGAGGGCACGGGATTCAGCGAAGCGATCGACGCGCTCGGCCCGTACTGGACGCTGCGCGACCTGATGGAAGTATTGCAGGCCACGCGCAGCAGCTCCAACCGCCGGCTGAAAAAGTGGATTGAGATGGGTAAGGTCGAGAAACTCTCAGGCGGCAAAAAAGGCCGCGGCGGCCAGGCCACGTACCAGGAACTAAAGAGCACGCTCTAATTTTTCATTCGCGATTCGCACGCCTCTAAATGTCCATGCCCTCTGCCTGACACCTACACTCCACTGTAACCTTTCTACCCTTCCTTCCTCGCGCGCGCGCGTAGAGGGGGTGGGGCGTGGACATTTGACACCTAATGCCAGTGAATACATACACTTAAAATGTCCAAAGGGGGGTGGACAGGTAGTGGACATTTAGAAGTGGTTTAGTATCTAAGCTATAGAGCCGAAACGACATTTTAAATGTCCACCCCCCTTTGGACATTTTAAACCGCTCGTTCTATTGCCTTTAAGTGTCAAATGTCCGCCCTCTCCCCCTCTCGCAGGGGTGTTTTGGCAGGTATATAAAAATTACTCGCTTCACTTTTAGGTATGTGGAGTCTCTGGAGATATATAAATGGACTTTAAATCTTCTTCTTTTTTTTCAGATTCCCCTTGACATGTTTTACGAGTTGATATAAGTATACTGCGTTAGACGTTGTCGGTTACTTGGAGGCGCTGTGCCGCAGCCGTCGAAGAAACAAAAACAGGAAGAGAATCGGGGAATGGTACCAGTCACGTTTAAGGCGTTGCCGTCTGAAATTATGAAGTGGAAAGAGTCCGCGAAATTGGAATGCCGGACGCTGAGTAACTGGCTTCGGTTGCGTCTGACCAGCGCCGGGAACAGTGAAGAGAAGGCGTAACAACGGTTTTATCTATGGCGAAATACAAAAAATCAAAGAAGGTGAACACCAAACATCTATGGGTGTTAGTTTGGCCATCTAGGAGGTTGTTAGGCTACTCTGATAACCATCCGTTGGCATTTTTCACTAAACACGAGGCTTTGCGTTATAAGTTGACCATCAAGCAAGGTAACGTAAAAATAGTAAAATTTCAGGGAGTAGTTGTTGTTTCTAAATAAGACCCGCACTTGCAGCCTGGCACAAGGGAGGTTTTATGCGAGCCCCGCAAAGTATTCGTTCACGATTCCAGAACTGGCTTTGGCGTCAATTCCTGCTATCTGCGCGCGCGATCGTGTGGGCCGCGGACGAATGGATTCACAGTCAAGAAGTGAAGCTACGAACTACGGGTCTGGGCTCTACTTTAAGCCCAGCGATAACGGGTCTGGGCTGTACTTGCAGCCCAGCCATAAAGGAGAACGATGAAAGCTACGATCGAGAGTACGAACAAGCTGGTGATCGTGAACGGGCTGCAATTTCGCGTTTGGGAAGGCGTGAGCGAGAAAGGGACGAAGTTTGTGGCGCTGATGAACCGGATCATCAGTTCTATTCCGGACGACCACAAAGCGTTGGTTATCGAGACGATGGCCGAGCACCGCAAACCCGATCCGACGACCGCCACCGCGCTCGAACAACTCGGCGTATAAAGATCACCGCCGCGGACTTTGACCGAAAATACGCTGGTGTGGCATGACGCACGCCGGCCGAAACCTGCTGTACCGCGTCGAGACGCGCTGCGCCGAGGAATACGGCCGCGCGCTCGCCCGCGTGGAGTTGGATAGCGTCAAGCCTGGAAATCCCTTCGAGTTCATCGCCTGGCATCACGCAATTTATATCGTGCATCGCCTGCGATGGGGACGTTTTGTCAATAAACCTTTAGGAGGCGGGGCTTAGCATGGCTAGGCATGGTTAGGCGTGGCATGGCAGGGCAGGGCAGGGCGAGGAAAATTGAAAGGATCACCACATGAACAGAGGAATTGAGATCGAGATCACCGGAATCAGTCCCATTTTGATGCATGCTTTTCCGCTTGTGCCCGTCGAGGCGATTGACAAGAAAACACCAGAAGAGCAGGCGGAAATAGCCGCTTACCGCGATCCCAACACACGTCAACTCTACATTCCAGCGCAAGCGATGCAACGAGCATTGGTACGCTCGGCCACGTTTTCCAAAGGCAAAGGCCGCGCCACGTTGCAGAAAATAGTTGCCGCCTGCGTCATGGTCGGCCCGGAACGCGCATCGCTCGGCGTTGAGGACTACGTGATTGATAAACGCGCCGTGGTCATTCCAGCCACGCAAGGACGCGTCGTGCGTTACAGGCCGCGGCTGGACGTGTGGAAGACTACTTTTAGCGTGGCTTACGATCCTGACCTGTTGACCGACGTGCAATTGCGCCGCGTCGTCGACGATGCAGGAAGCCGTGTCGGATTGCTGGATTATCGGCCTGAACGAAATGGCCCGTTCGGACGTTTTTTCGTTACTCGATGGAAGTAATAGATTTAAGGGCGTGGCATGGCAAGGTGAGGCCGGGTTAGGCGAGGCTAGGCATGGCGATGCGAGGTAGGGCACGGCAGGGCCTGGCGAGGCAGGCCATGGCGAGGTTAGGCAGTGTAGGGCAAGGCAGGGATTTTCAATTACTCAACACTTAGGAGGCGGATTGCGATGAAGATACAAAAGACCTGGCCGTTGGTGTGGTTTTTGTTGGGATTGATGACGGGGCTCGTTCCGGGGATTTACAAAGTCAAGCAATTGCAGGGCGATGTAAACGTGACCATCGAACAGACATCCCACGAACTTAGCGAGTTGCGGCAGTCGATCGCCAGAAAGACGGATCTGGCGGACAAGGAAACCGCGTTACGTGAAAATTCCGAAGAGCAATGCAGGGAATCTCTCGCCGGCGACGGCACGCAAACGATTTTGATCGACGTGAACCATCCCTACGGAAATTACTCGTCCTTCGCCCCGGCCGTGACGTTCCTCAGAGCGATTCCCGGCCCCGTATGGATCATTCCCCGGCGCGTCGTGCCGAGCACGCTGGACGGCACGCTCAACGGCGCGTATGCGTATCGTCATCAAGACGGCACGATGGACGGCTGGTTCAAGACTGGCGGAATACGGTGATCCATGACCAAAAATAGGGACGGTCTTCTACCTTATATTTTGACGGGAGTTGTGATGGCGTTTTTCTGGCTCGTCATCTTTGGATTAGTTGGTCCGATTCTAGTGCATATTTGGAAGTGGATGGATCGGGTGTGGCCATGAGCCAAAATAGTGATCAACAGTTGAGAAACAATGTGACACGCTTAATATCAAGCGTCGGATTCTCACAAGGATCTGAGGATGAGCGATTAAAATTGCTCCTTGAATTCCTCTCCAAATCACGTTTGGCGATTGAAGCGGCTGCGATTGTGAGAGCTAAACAGGTCATCATTGACATCGAATCAACTGGGTGGACGGCCACTTATCATCAAATCAAAATGAGAATAGATAACCTTCTCACCCCCGAACACCAGGACGCACTGGCCGCCTACGTCCACGATCAAATTACGATACACGATGCTCTGAAATTACATTTTTCCAACCGAGAGATCATGTTCGCGCCGATGTGGAAATTAGTGAAAATCTGGCGCAAGAACGTGAAGAATAGCACACGTTTGGAAGATTGTGCTTTCTCGTACTGCGCCGATGAACTCGAATCCGTACTGAAAGGTAAGTGACCGATGCAAGCGCCTATACGCTGCAAGAGATCGAAATGCACGTGCGTCTCGAATGAGAAGCCGCCATACCATCAGCGAGAGTGCCCGGTTTATGTGGCATGGCTCAAAACCAAGAAAGCGAGTGCTGAACATGAACTCCACTGAGCCCGTCTGGATTCGCGACGTGCTAGCCGCAGAGCTCGAAGTGTCCGACCAATCGAACGCCGTGCAAATCGTGGCGCAAATCTGCGAAGGCGAAAAATCCTACTGCGAGCGTTGCGGCGCGGATTTCGACATGTGGCCCACAAAAACGTGGGCCGATCATATCCTGACGGAGCACAGCGACAATCTCACCATCCAGGCGCGCACTGGGACGTCCCTGATGTGCGACGACCGCTGCAACGAAGCGCAACGGCTATTTTTCAGCATGATGCTTGGAGCGCGCGTATCCATGCGCCGCCGTGCCTGGCAGCAAGGGCTGGTAATCGTAAAGCCTGGAAGGATTGTAGGCCCGGCGAATTGACGGGTCTGGGCTCTACTTGGAGCTCAGCGAGAATATTAGGAAAGGCTGGCGTTTCAAAAATGATCATCTTCTGCATTGTTGCAGGCTGGATAGTATGCGGAGTCATTAGCGCTGGAATAGATCTTGCCGACTTCGAGGGAGACTATCCTCCACAAAGTTATCTTGAACACAGAAATAACTTAGGTTCGGCATACCTATTTGGATGCGGTGGTCCTATCACAATGCTTTTGGGATTCTCCTGTCTGGATTTTGTAAGCACGGATGGCGGTTGAAATGATCTTACTTGGCTTTGAAATCGGCACCGGACGGCGCGTCGAGATTCCCGAGACGGGACATCTGGCATGGTTCGGGCAGACTCAGCTTTCTGGGAAAACGACGGCGCTCGAAGCCATCGCCTTTCGCGGACACTTAAAAGCCGTGGCGTTCATCACCAAGCAGGGCGAAGGCGGTTTCCTTACCGGGCGAATGATCCAGCCGTATTTTTCGGAGCCCACCAACGACGAAGAGCAACCGCTCTGGCGCTGGGTAAAGTCCATCCTGGAAGCCAGCCAAGGCAGGCGCCTAAATTTTGAAGAATCGTGGATAATTCGGTGCTGTGAAGAACCGAAACAAGCTAAAACGCTCGCCGACGTGCACTCCAATATCAAGGCATTGATTGGCGGCGAAGGCGATTACATCGAAAAAGGCCGCGGTAAAAAGAAAAAGAGAGAATGGAAGTATTCGCGGAAACCTGTCTCCGGCATCAACGCGGGCGTCTACACCAGCCTGAAAGCGTATTTCGATATCGTGATGCCGCAACTGGCGCGGCTGCCGTACACCAAGAAACTCGATCTAGGCCCCGGCCTAAACGTGATGAACCTGCAAGGCTATGCGATGGAGACGCAGGCACTTGTAATCCGCTCCGTCATGGAGTGGGTCTACCAGCACGAAAAGAACGTGCGCGTGATCGTTCCCGAAGCCCAGGACTTCGTGCCGCAGGGAAAAAACTCCCCTGTAAAAATGGCCTGCGAGAATCTGGTGCGGAAAGCCGGCGCAAACAAGAATTTCATGTGGCTGGATTCGCAGGACATGGCCGCTGTCGATAAATTCGCGTTGCGCGCGTGCTCGATCGTGGGCATCGGCGTGCAAACCGAAGCCCATGAGATCGACCGCAGCCTGGCCACGATGTTTTCCCCGGCGCTCAAGCCGATCGACGTGGCGCGCCTGAAAATCGGGGAATTCTTCGTGCGCACGTCCGAGGCTCGCGTTTCAAAGGTGTACGTGCAGCCGGCATGGATGGATAGCGAGATCCACGCGCAAGCCATCGCCAAAGGACAGGAATCGGTAGCCGGAGCCCGCCAAATGCTGCGAGCGTTCAAGGATTCAAGGAAAGAAGTTCCCCCGCTGCCGCAATTGCAGCAACTTATGGTTCAGGAGATTCCAGATGGTGAAACGACAGAACAGAAACCCATCGAAGCTGATGAACAGTCTATTTTGCAAACATCCAGACCGGGACATACCGACGATTCGATGCGGGTATCCTCTGCCGTGCCCGTACCACACCGTGATCGTGGACCTGCAATCTCAGACAATTACGGAGCCAGTCGAATGCCAGATGTCAGCGGTCACCCGGATACGGCTAAAGAAAATAACGAAAGCGCTGGTTCACGAATCAGAAGTCACGAGTCGCCAGTTACGTCCCCGGAGGACGAATCCATGTGGAAAGAAAAATACGAAGCACTCGAAGCCGACCACAAGACGCTGATCGAAGCGCACGATTTCCTAGCCGCCGAAGTCCGCCGCCTGCAAGACGAAACGCGAGCTCTAAACGCCGCATTGCTTGGCCAGGACGCCCTAACATCTTCGGCATACGAGTGTATCCGTGAATCGTCTGTGCCATGCGATGAAATTGCGCCGGACGGAGAACTGTGCGCGCTGGTTTTAGGGCACTCAGGAAAACACAGCAATGTTGGTCCTTTCCGTAACACGCGCTCAGTTCTCAAAACACCAGTCACCGACAACGGCAAGGATGTCTCGCTCATCCTTGATGAGGACTTACGGCTCGGAAGTATTTACAACTACGTGAAAGCCCGCGCCTCGAAAGACCCCGGCATCCTGGAACTCCTGACGCGCCAGCCGGAGCTCCGCGTGAAGGTCGAGCGCGTCACAATCCAGGCGCATAGCGATAAGCTGGACGGAAAGATCGCCCTGCTGATCAAGGAAGGTTTCTTTGATAAGCCGCGCACTCGTATTGAAATAGGGACTGAGCTTAAACGCCGAGGGGCTCTTGCTCAGTCCACAAACATGAAGATTCTGTCGCCGTTTCTGGCAAAGCTGACGTCTCAAGGTTTCTTCACTGTCGAAAAAGACGGTCTGCAATCCGTGCCGGGAATGAAAGTGAGCATTGAGTGATTTGCAACTTGTGGAGTGGTAAAGATGAATCGTGTCAGAGCGATTGGTAAGTCACTTTGACTATCCGTGGTGCCGATGATAGTTCTGCAACTGTAGGCATTCTAGGGCTCGCAGCCTAGTCTGAGACGGATACAGTGGAGCCGAGTGAGGAATCCGGCCATCTTTACCATTCCACAAGTTACAAATCACGATTCACGAATTACGAGATTGAAATGCCCGAACACTATACGCGCAACACGGAAACGGCGACGGCCTGGTGCAACAAATGCAACCGGATGACCGTCCACCGCATCGACGGCGGCCGCAAAGGCCCGTGCCTGGAACACGACACCCCGGTCAAAGAGAAAAAGCCGAAACGCCCGGCGGAATCGCAGAAAGGACTTTTCGACAAATCATGAATCCCGAGCTCCCCATGCCGCGAACAAAACGAAAATCGTTCAGAGAGCGGCGCCTTAAAATGTTACAGGCATACATCGCGGAAGTTGGCAACGAACTGATCACGGAAATATCGAGAGCGCAAATTCGAGGGCTCCACGCCGCCGTTCGGGACGCTCTTCATTTCTACGATCGCGCAACGGGAACGAAGGCGGACAAGTCCGCCGAAGCTCCGAGCGGATACGGATGGGTTTCCTCGGAAGTCCTCCGTCTGGAAGAGATTCGCAATCTTGTGTGGAGAGGGATTGTATGAGATCAATTTTATTTGTGGCGGTGTATGTGTTAGTAATCGCTGGAATAAGCGTCGATCTTGTCAGGCATATCGTAGAACGCAAATGTGCCAACCCTCAGGTTATCCTGAGTCACCAGCCGTGTTCGCCCGTATTGGGGGCGTCGTGTTGGGACGTTGTTTTCAGCATTACCGAAGATGGACGTTTAATCGAGTACGGACTCTCTGGTACCCTTAACCGAGGATCACTTGGAGACGCTCACTACGTTCGCATGTTGAAAATCAACGGATTCGATGTTTACCACACGATGTCCAATGGAGTTTCCGAAAAGCCGTACCTTGCGCCAGGCTGGACCGTTGCGAAGATTAACAATTGCATTATCGAAGTGTTGGAGATGGCAGGGTCTCCAAACACTTCTCCATCGAGTTTCACAAAATATGCCTGCCAAGAGGAGATTTCCAAATGAAACCAATCCTAGCTGCATTTCTGTTTTTCCTTATCCCGCAATCCGAACCGATCACCGTTCCGAAAGTGGAACACAAGACGGAGTCGTATACTTATACGACTGACACCCTTACCAGAACCTGCCCGGATGGATACGAAGGCCATTTCGTGGATCTCCAGATAGGTTTCGGCGATGAATACTGGTTTTCTGGATACGGGCTAAGCTTGGGCGCTCAACAAGGCTACACGATATGTTTTAAGAAGGACTTCATGGATAAGGTTAGAAAAAATCCGGAAATGATCGCGAATCGCCCCGCTCTACCGAAAGGAATATAACGACGATGCTAGTTAAATGCGAATGCGGCGCCGAGAAGACGATTCATTGCCCGCCTGAATTTTTAGAGACAATGACTTTCGCGTTTAGTCATGGGCATCCAAACCGTCCGCCTAGAAAAGTGAAATGTGTTTGTTCGTGCGGGGCTGAACGATGGGTAGGCCCAGGCGCGGCGGACGGAACCGCTGTATTCCAGCAAGGCATGGTTGATG
>Ga0179596_10000191_pt1 | contig 37537 bp, 29 predicted proteins | sample CZODoug1_1_08_16_FD_155494 | JGI IMG/M metagenome (GOLD analysis project Ga0179596, IMG submission 155494) | Vadose zone soil fungal communities from Angelo Coast Range Reserve, California, USA - CZODoug1_1_08_16fungal (Illumina Assembly) | ecosystem: Environmental > Terrestrial > Soil > Vadose...
GCCCTACCTCATCGTCGAGTATGCCGATGACGTGAGCGACCGAGTCAAGATGCAGAACGAGCAGGCCAAGTTGCAAGCCGACCAACTCAAGATGAAGGACGCGCTCGACGTGGCCGTCAACGAGACTCGGTCGGTGGTACAGTCGGCGATCGACGGCGAACTGAACAAGCGGATTGCGATGACGGGCAAGAGCGGCCAGATCGAGGCGCTCGCGGGTAGTGTCAATGCGCTCATCGACGCCATGATGAAGGTGGTCGCCGAGATCAAGCGCGCGGCCGGCGAAGTTCAGACCGGCGCCGAAGAGATCTCGGTGGGTAACGTCAATCTCAGCCAGCGCACCGAGCAGCAAGCCTCGAGTCTCGAGGAAACCGCCTCGAGCATGGAGGAAATGACCAGCACCGTGAGGGCGACGGCGGACAACGCTGCCCAAGCACAGCAACTTGCCGTCGTGGCCCGTGAGCAGGCGGAGAAAGGGAGTGCCATCGTCGGCACCGCCGTCTCGGCCATGAGCGGAATCAACGCGGCCAGCAAGAAAATCTCCGACATCATCGGCGTCATCGACGAAATCGCGTTTCAGACCAATCTGCTGGCGCTCAATGCCGCGGTCGAAGCGGCCCGCGCCGGCGAGCACGGCCGCGGCTTCGCGGTGGTCGCAAGCGAAGTGCGCACTCTCGCGGGACGCAGTGCGACCGCAGCCAAGGAGATCAAGACACTGATCGGCGACAGCGTCGCCAAAGTCGAGGAAGGCAGCAAATTGGTCAGCGACTCGGGCAAGGCCCTCGACGATATCGGCATGGCCGTCAAGCGCGTGGCAGACGTGATTGCTGAAATTGCCACCGCCAGCCAGGAGCAGGCCACCGGCATCGAGCAAGTCAACAAGGCCGTCACCCAAATGGACCAGACCACGCAGCAAAACGCCGCCTTGGTGGAAGAGGCCGCGGCGGCCAGCGAGTCCATCGTAAGTCAGGCCGCCCAGCTTGCGGCCCTGGTCGCGCGTTACGTCGTCACCGACGCGCACAGCCTGGCGGCGCCGCCAAGGACAACCAGCAAGCCCAACACGCTCCCCGCGGTGGAGCGCCGCACCGCGAAGCGCCCGTGGACTCAGGGTGCTAGGTCGGGGAGCTAGCGAACCGCTGCGTCACGCCGGCGGTTCATCGGCGGCTCACTCACGCAGCCGCAGCCGCTGATATCAGCCAGTCGCGACACGCCTGAACTTCGCGGCGCGGGCGCTGCGGCCGCTCGGGAGTGACCACAAAATAAGAATTGTCGTCCGCGAATTCACGGTCCAGCGCGTCGACCAGACGGCCGGTGGAGAAATACGCGGCGAGAAAAATCCGGTGCGCCAGCGCGCAACCCGCGCCGCTGGCCGCAAGCTCCAGCGCGGCCAGCGTGGTATCCACGGAGGGTCCGGGATTCGCCCCCACATTGGCGAGACCCAGGCCCTGGCGAACTTTGAGCCAATGATTTTCGTGCCCCATGATATGAATCAAGTGCCGGGGAAGCAGGGTGTCGACCTCCCCCTTCTGCCGCGCGGTCTGCAATAGCAACGGACTGCAAACGGCCACGATGTCTTGATTCAGAAGGTGTTCGGAGCGATAGCCGTGCCAGTGCCCCATTCCATACCGAATTTCCAAATCCGTCGCCTCGTCGGGAACGGCGTTGTCCCAAATCACCGAGGACAGCCGGATATCGATGGCCGGGTGCGCCGCACTGAACGCAGGTAGCCGCGGCGCCAGCCACAAGGCCGCCAGCGACACCGGCGCGTGCACCGTGACCTGGACTCGTTCCGAGCCGCCGAAAAGTCCCACCGTCGAATCCGCCAATTCCTCGAACGCCTTGCGCACGGGAGGTAAATAGGCCACCCCCATGGCGGTCAGCCTGACGCCCCGCGGCAACCGCTCGAACAGAGAGAAACCCAGGTGGGCTTCCAGGGCGCGAATCTGGTAGCTGATGGCGCCCGACGTCAGGCGCAGTTCCGTGGCTGCTGCCACGAAACTCGATGTTCTGGCGGCGGCTTCAAACGACCGGAGCCAGGCCGGATTGGGTAACCCGACGACGGGTCGGATGGTGTTCATCGCGATTTGCACCAAAAATTTATGGCCAAAGGGCCCAAAATACTAAGTTGAAAGCCTGGAAGGATCAATTTATTGTGGCCAATGCCCTTTCCCAGTCGGTATTCGAAGTCAAACGCACGCATCGTCATCGTCGGTGGCGGCATCATGGGCGCAAGCCTGTCGTACCATCTTGCCCTCGAGGGTTGTTCCGATACGATTTTGATCGAGAAGAACGAGCTCACCTCGGGCTCGACCTGGCACGCCGCCGGCCAATGCCCCAGCATTACCGGTAGCTACAACCTGGCGAAAATCCACGCCTACAGCAATCAGCTCTACCCGCGCTTGGAAGCGCTCACGGGCCAGTACGTCAGTTGGCACCCTGCCGGCGGATTGCGGCTGGCCAACAACGCGCACGAGCTTGCGTGGCTGAAGCAGGTGTACGGCTTCTCCAAGAGCATCGGTTTCAACATGGAAATCGTCGGGCTGGACGTCATCAAGCGACTGAATCCGTTTCTCACCACCGACAACGTGATTGCCGCCGCCTGGACCACCGATGACGGGCATGGCGATCCGTCCGGCCTGTGCAACGCGCTGGCCAAGGCCGCGCGCGATTTGGGCGCGACCATCGTGCGTCACAATCGGGTGGTCGACATTCGCCGGCGGCGCGGCGGCGAATGGGAAGTGGTGACGGAGCAAGGCACCATCGTCGCCGAGATGGTCGTCAACGCCGCCGGCTGCTATGCGCGCGAGATCGCCGCCATGGTGGGCAGCGACGCGCCCATCACCAACATGCAGCACCAGTACATCGTGACGCATCCCATACCGGAATTCGCCGACCGCAGCGCAGAGATTCCGGTGATGCGTGATTCCTATACATCGGGCTATTTCCGGCAGGAACAAAAATCCGGGCTGATCGGAGTCTACGAGGGCACCGATTTGCGCGAAGCGTGGGCGCCGCAAGGCTTCCCTGCGTGGGAATCTTCCAACGAGCTTTTTCCGGACGACCTGGAGCGGATCGCGCCCTGGCTGGAACGCGCCCTCGAGCGCATGCCGGTTTTCAGCGAAGCCGGGATTCGCAAGGTCATCAACGGTGCGATTCCGCATACGCCTGACGGCGCGCCGCTGCTGGGGCCGGCGGCGGGCTTGAGGAATTTCTGGATGTGCTGCGGTACCTCGTTTGGCATCGCACAGGGCGGAGGTTGCGGCAAATATCTCGCCCAGTGGATGTTGCACGGCGATGCCGATATCAACATGGCGGAATTCGATCCGCGGCGTTTCGGCTCGTATGCCGATAAGACCTACACGCGCGACAAAGTGTTCCTCGATTATCGGCTGACCTTCACCACGCGCCCGCCCGGCGAAGAGGAGATGGCCGGCCGGCCGCAAAAAACCAGCCCGTTGCACGACGCGCTGCGGGCGCAAGGCTGCGTGCACACCGAAACCTTCGGCTGGGAGCGGCCGAAGTGGTTCTCGCTCGACGGCCGCGTCGAGGACTACAGCTACCGCCGCAACAATGTGTTCGAGGTGGTTCGCGCTGAGATCGCGGCCGTGCATGAACACGTGGGCGTTCTCGATCTGACCGGCTTCGCCAAATACGACATCAGCGGACCTCAGGCCGAGGAGTTCCTGAACCGCCTGGTCGCCAATCGAGTGCCGCGCAAAATCGGCGGCATCGGCTTGGTGCATCTGTTGTCGCCGGCCGGACGCATTCTCGGCGAGATGACCATCAGCCGCTTGAGCGCCGACCGGTTTTACGCCCTCTCGGCCGCCGCCGCGGAACTGCGCGATCTGGATGTGTTGACGCACAGTGTGCTGCCCGGTGAGTCGGTGCGGATCGACAATGTCACTGAAAGTCGCGGCGTCATCGTGCTCTCCGGTCCGCGCTCACGGGATCTGCTCGGCCGCTTGACCGATGCGGATCTCGGCAACGAGCAGTTCCCGTGGCTGCGTGCCCGCGAGATCTCCGTGGCCGGTCACTCCCTGCGCGCCCTGCGCGTAAGTTACGTGGGCGAATTGGGCTGGGAACTCCATGCGCCCGTGGCATCGATGAGCGCGCTCTACGATGCGCTGTGGACCCACGGCCGCGAGTTCGGCATTGCAAACTATGGGCTGTATGCGGTCAACAGCATGCGCATCGAAAAAGGCTACAAAGCCTGGTCGACGGAACTCACCAACGAGCTGACTATGCTCGAAGCGGACATGTCGCGCTTCGTCGATTTCAACAAAAGCGATTTCGTCGGCAAGAGTGCCACCGTGGACCTGGCACCGCGTCCGCTCAAGATCGTTTACCTCCAGGTCGAGGCAACCGACACCGACGCACGCGGCGGCGAACCTGTGCTCGATGGAGATCGCTGCATCGGCGTAGTCACCTCCGGCGCTTACGGGCATCGGGTTCGCAACAGCCTGGCGTTCGCCTGTGTACCGCCGCAGTTCGCCGCGCCGGGCACCACATTCGACGTTCTGATCCAAGGCGAGCGGCGGCCGGCGACGGTGCTCGAGCACGCGGCCTTCGATCCCGGCAACGTCCGCATGAGGGCCTGAGCCGTGGAGAACGCTGTCCCTGCCGCGGCGAAGGATCTCCCCACGCACGCCCGCGTCGTCATCGTCGGTGGCGGCGTCATCGGCTGCTCGGTGGCCTACCACCTCGGTAAGCTGGGTTGGAGCGATGTGGTGCTGCTCGAGCGCAAACAGCTGACCAGCGGTACTACCTGGCATGCCGCGGGTCTGGTCGGCCAGTTGCGTCAGTCCATCAACATGACCCAACTCGCGCGCTACACGGCCGAGTTGTATCGCGGCCTCGAGGCCGAGACCGGCCAGGCCACAGGCTATCGTCAGTGCGGCTCCATTTCACTGGCGACCACCGCCGGGCGCATGGAAGAGTTGCGCCGCAACGCGTCCATGGCCAAGGTTTTCGGCCTGCCGGTCAATGTGGTTTCCGCCAGCGAAATTCGCGAGCTGTATCCCCTGGCCCATGTCGATGACGTCATCGGCGGCATTCACATTCCGAGCGACGGCTATGCCAACGCCGTGGATATCACCCAGGCGCTGGCCAAGGGCGCGCGCAGTCGCGGCGTGCGAGTATTTCAAGACGTAAAAGTCACCGCCATTCACCACGACGGCCGCCGCGTGCGCGGGGTGCAAACACCGGTCGGCCGCATCGACGCCGACTTCGTCGTGCTGTGCGGGGGAATGTGGACACGCGATCTCGCGGCGAGCATCGGGGTGACCGTGCCGCTGCACGCCTGCGAGCACTACTACGTCTTGTTCCAGGACGTGCCCGGCCTCTCGCCCGACATGCCGGTGCTGCGCGACTATGATCATTGCAGCTATTTCAAGTACGACGCCGGGAAGCTGCTGGTCGGGGCGTTCGAACCCAACGCGCGTCCGTGGGGTGCCGATGGGATCGCAGAGGATTTTTCGTTCGGCGAGATCGCCGGCGACTTCGGCCATTTCGAACCGGTGTTGCTCGATGCCATGCGCCGCGTGCCCGCGCTGGAGGGCGCCGGCATCCAAAAGTTCTTCTGCGGACCCGAAAGCTTTACGCCCGACGTTCGCTACCATCTGGGCGAATCCGCCGAACTCGAGAATTGCTTCGTGGCGGCCGGCCTCAATTCCATCGGTCTGCAATCGGCCGGCGGCGTCGGCAAAGTGATTTCCGAATGGATGCGCGACGGTCACCCGCCCATCGATCTGTGGGAGGTCGACGTACGGCGCAACATGCCGTTCCAAATCAATCGCAAGTACTTGAGGGAGCGTGTCTCCGAGAGCCTCGGGTTGCTGTACGCGACGCACTGGCCATTCCGTCAATACGCCACCGCGCGAGGCGTGCGCAAGTCCGCGCTGCATGACCGCTTGGCCGCTGCCGGCGCGTGCTTTGGCGAAGCCTTCGGCTGGGAGCGCGCCAATTGGTACGCCCCCGCCGGCGTCAAACCCCAGTACGAATACAGCTACGGCCGCCAGAATTGGTTCGCACACAGCGCCCGCGAACATCACGCCGTGCGCAGCGCCGTCGGGATTTTTGATCAATCTTCATTCGCCAAATTCCGTTTAGAGGGCCGTGACGCCGAGCGTGTGCTCAACCGGGTTTGCGCCAACGACATCGCAGTTGCGCCTGGAAAAATAGTCTATACACAATGGTTGAACCAGCGCGGCGGCATCGAAGCGGACTTGACCGTCACCCGCCTCAGCGACCACGCGTTCTTGATCGTCTCGGGCGCGGAAACCGAAACCAAGGACTTCAATTGGCTGCAGCGGCATATGGAGCCGGACGCGCACTGCATTCTGACGAACGTGACTTCGGGCATGGGTGTCTTGTCGGTAATGGGTCCGCTCTCGCGTGAGTTTCTTCAATCGCTCACGCCGGATGACCTGTCGGACCGGGCTTTTCCGTTCGCGACCAGTCGAGCCATCGAATTGGGCTACGCACTGGTGCGCGCTTCTCGTATTACCTATGTCGGCGAATTGGGTTGGGAGTTGTACATCCCGACGGAATTCATGGCGGGGGTGTACGATGAATTGATCGGTGCCGGCGAGCGCTACGGTCTGGTGCATGCGGGCTACCATGCCTTGAACTCGCTGCGCATCGAGAAGGCGTACCGGCATTGGGGGCACGACATCACCGATGAGGACACGCCGCTGGAGGCGGGCTTGGGCTTCGCGGTGAAATTCGACAAGCCCGGCGGATTCGTCGGACGCGAAGCACTGCTGCGGCAACGGGAATCGGGGCTACCCAAGCGCCTGGTGCAGTTCTTGCTCAAATCACCCGAGCCGTTGCTGTATCACAATGAACCCATCTGGCGGGGCGAGTCCATCGTGGGCTTCATTCGATCCGGCATGGTCGCCCACTCCCTGGGTGCGGCCGTGGGCCTGGGCTACGTGACGGCGGCCCCAGGTGCCGCGCTCGATGCCATCGGTCCGGACGACTACGAGATCGAGGTAGCCGGTAAGCGCTATGCGGCCACGGCATCGCTGCGGCCGCTCTACGATCCGCGGAATGAACGCATCAAATCATGAGCGACCTCGCCGCCGGGCACTGTCACCACACCGAAGCGTCGTGATTGCAACGAAATCGGAGATCACACAATGAGCCATTCCAACGGCGTAACACCGCCCAACGGCGTAACACCGCCCAACGTCATCGCGCCATTGGCCGCGAAAGCCAAGGGAGGCTATAGCCTGGAGCGTGAATTCTATTGCGACGATACCGTGTTCGCCGCCGACGTGGAACAGGTGGTCGGCCGTAAGTGGCTGGTCGCGGGCCATGTCGACCGGGTTCGCGACAAAGGCGATTATTTTCTTTTCAAAGTCGGCCATGAATCCATCATCATCGTCCGCAGCGACGAATCGACCATCAGCGCCTTTTACAACGTGTGCCGGCATCGCGGCTCGTTGATCTGCACCGAATCGCAAGGAAAAGTCGCGCGCCTGACCTGCGGCTACCATGCGTGGACGTATGGCCTCGACGGCGCCCTGCTCGCGGCGCGCCTCATGCCGGCCGATTTTTCAAAGAAGGACAACGGCCTGCATCGCTGCCATGTTCGGGTATTTTACGGTTTCATTTTCATCAACCTGTCGGACCAGGAGCCGGTCGACTTCGACGCGTCGTTCGGCGATCTCGCGCCTTACTTGGACTTCCACGGTTTTGCCGACGCCAAGATCGCCTATTCGAAATCCTATCCCACCTCGGCCAACTGGAAGCTCATCGTCGAGAATTTCGTCGAGTGCTACCACTGCGGCCCGGCGCATCCCGAGTTTTGTTCCATGCATCCGCCGGAAGCGCTCATCGCCTTCGGCGCGGGTCCGAGTTCCGGTCCGGCCGACGCGGTCGAAAAATATTTGCCCACCGTCCAGGCTTGGGAGCGGCGCGCCGCAACCCTCGGCCGCCCCATCGGCACCGTGGATGACGGCCCCACATCGTCGCATTTGCGTCTGCTGCTACAGAGGACTATTCGGGACGGCTATGAGAGCGAAACTCAAGACGGGCGCCCTGCCTCCTCCCTGATGGGCAAACGGTTGGGGTTCGACCAGGGGCGCATGTATCTGTCGTTCAGTCCGTTCAGCCAATTGGTGGCGACCAACGATTTCGCCGTGCTGTTTCTGTTTACCCCGCGCGGCCCCATGCAAACGGACGTAGATCTTTATTGGCTGGTCGACGGCAAGGCCACCCAAGTCGATGTCGAGCGAATGATCTGGGGATGGGACCGCACCACCTTGCAGGACAAGGAGATCACCGAGAACAACCAGACGGGGATTTTATCCAAGCGCTACCAGCCCGGCCGCTACTCAGAACACGAGCGGCGGGTGGTGACCTTTCATCAATGGTATTTTTCGCAATTCGGTCACGCGCTCACCGCGCATGAAAGCGCCTAACTGCGCGCGTAGCCCCTAGCTGGGCTTGGTCGCCCGCGGGTGGCCCATCCGCTGATGCCGGGCCGTGTAGGCGCCCTACCTACCCGGCGTCCCCGCCCGGAGAATGCTTGGGTTTTACTTCCGGATGCTCGCGCAGACGCTGCAGCGCCGCTCGGGGCAGTTCGTCAAGTCCCTGATCCCCGTGTTCCAGCTGCGCGAACAGCTTTTCGCGCATACGACGGGTCCAGAAGCTCTTGATGTGGTTTTCGATGCCAGCGATCGCATCGTCGCGATTGGGCTGGGCACGAAAGAAGTTGCCTATGTCGTTCGCCATTTGCACCAAATGCTGTGTACCGCTCATTGCCTGCACCTGTTCGTAGCCCTACGCGCCGTTTCCGCCTATTTGTAGTGTAACCGAAGTTGCAACGCCAAGCGCCGCCGGGCCGCGACCCTCGCCTTCACCTATTGGCCGCACCGCCGCGCCGCGGTTCTGTGGAGCGCGTCGCAGTTCCATCGGGCAGCGACCCACCCCGGATGCAGAGTGTGTGCTGGTTACATAATCAAGGCGTCAAGTTAGGCCAAACTCCGCCGACGTACCGAAGTGGCGAGGGATTTGCCTCGGAGTGGCAGCCAAACAGATGGACATGATAACCGCGTTGGATTCCAACCGCGCGCGCGCGCACTGCGCCCTATTCCTGGTATTGACGCTGCCATGCGTAGCGTTAACCCTGCCTTGGACCCCGGCTGCGGGCGGACCCCTCGCGCCAGCCGAGCACGCCAATCTGCTCGACCGCCTGCCGCAGAGTTGGCGTGACGACCACGGCCAGATCCTGCGTGTACCCTCGCTGCAGGGACGTCGTGTGTTCGTCACCATGGCCTACACGTCCTGCCACCTGATTTGCCCGATGACCATGCAACGGCTCATCGACATTCAGCGCGACCTCGATGCCCGAGGAACGAACGCTGAATTCCTGATCGTGAGTTACGACCCGAACAACGATGACCCGGTCGCTTGGCGCAGATATCGGGTGAGCCACGGCTTATTTCGCGACAACTGGCATTTTCTGAGCGGCACACGCAGCGATACGGAGCGACTCGCACGTCTGCTCAATTTCGAGTTCTGGCGCGACGGAGATCACGTGATGCATGATTTCCGCATCGTTGCGCTGGGCAGCGACGGGGCCTGGCGCGGCGCCATCGACTCTGCTCACCGTGATTGGCAGGCACTACTGTAATGCGGCCATTGCACACGGTAGTGGCCTGGGCGGTTTGTTTGTTCGGCACCTACTGTCTCGCCGAGCCGGCGTTTGCGGCGGACACTCGAGACGACCGCGTCACCGTACTCGAGCAGAAGCTGGACCGCAGCCTCAAGCTCATCGAACAGTTGACCGACCGGGTGAAAGAACTCGAGGCTCAGCGAGCAGCCACTGCCGCCGCCGCGCAAACGGCTCAGCCCCCTGCAGCAGTGGTGGCCGAGCCCTCGCCGCAGACGCAACAGCGCTTGGACAGCGTCGAGCAGCAAGTGACGCAACTGGCCGATGCCGCGGCATCCCGGGGCGGTGGCGGCGCGGGCGTCCCGCTGCATGGCTTTTTCGACGTGGGCATCGGCAATCACACGGCCAACAACCCCGACTTGAAGGGCGCCAATATGGGCGGCCTCGATATATTCTTGAATCCTCAGCTTGGCGAGCACACCCGCTCCTTGTTCGAACTGACTTTCGAGGTCAACGACCATGGCAGTGTTCAACCGGACCTCGAGCGTGCCCAACTCGGTTATCAGTTCAGCGATGCGGCGACCATTTGGATCGGCCGCTTCCACACGCCATTCGGGTACTACAACACGGCCTTTCATCACGGTCAGCAAATCGCGACCTCGCTGCGCCGCCCGCGATTCATTCTGTTCGAGGATCAAGGCGGGGTCATGCCGAATCATACCGTCGGTGCGTGGCTGACGGGCGCGGATCGCTTGCCCGACGGCAAGCTCACCTATGATTTTTTCGTAGGTAACGGCCAGACCATTTCTTCAGGCTCCATCGACATGCGCAGCGGCGGTGTCGACAGCGGCGGCGCTATCTATGGCGGAAACCTGGGGTACGTGTTCGGCGAAACACTGAACGGACTGAAAATAGGTGTCAGTGGATTTCGCAGCAGGATCACCGATGACCAACTGGCCGGGCGCATCACACGCGTCGATAACGTCGGTGTGTACTTTGCTTACGATACGGATCGCTTTGAACACATCGGCGAGTTCTATCGATTCAATGATACTGACCTCATCATTCGCGGCCCTGCGCACCGAAGCAGCGCCGGATTCCTGCAGCTCGCATGGCGCCTGCCCATCGCCACGCCATACGTTCGATATGAGCGCGCCGAACTGGATCAGAGCGACCAGTTCTTTGCACTCCAAAACCAGGGCATGTCCTATTATCGTGCGGCCCTGGGACTGCGTTTCGATCTCGACCCGAAGTCGGCGCTCAAACTGGAACTTGGCCGCACCAAAGATACCGACCGAGTGATCGAGCAGTGGACTGATGCGATGCTGGACTACGCCATCCGGTTCTAGCGCCACGAGCGAAGCGCCATGCAGCCCAAATACACCCTCTGGATATTCTCGCTGTTGCTGGCAACCACCTGTTCCGCCGCCTTGGCCGACAATCTGTATCTTGCCTGCCATGCGGGAGTGTCGCTCGCGGCGGCCGACGTTCGTGACATGTTCTTGGGCGAAAAGCAGTTTCTGAACACCATACGGCTGGTGCCGGTCGATAATGTCGCGGCCCAGCCCGCCTTCCTCGAGAAGGTGCTGAAGATGAACGCGATCAAGTACTCGACCACCTGGGCCAAGAAATCGTTTCGCGATGGGGTCAATCCGCCGGCCGCCATGGCCAACGATGCCGCCGTACTCGATTTCATCAGGCGCACACCCGGCGGTTGCGGGTACTTTGCGAGCGAGCCCTTGGATGGCGTCACCGTGATCGACAAGTATTGAGCACGCGACGCCATGAAACGCACTACGGACAAACTCGTCGCACTGCAGTTCCTCGCCGTGGTACTGCCCATCGCCGTGGTGTTGCTGGTACAAATGGCCGCCGATGCGCGCCGTGCCGCAGGGCTCGAGCATTCTCGCCCGCTCCGACTATTGGCGTATGAGGCGCGCGCGAACTACAAGACCTTCACCAACGGCGCGGCGGATGCCGTCGATACCGGCACGCTGGGCGCACAGTCGGTTGAGGCGTTGCACACCACTGCGGCGCGCCTGGCGGAACTTGCCGCTCGGGGCGAGACGGCGGTTGTCGGCGATGCCGCCGTGGTGGTGCGCAGTCTTACCGCCACCCTCTCGAAGGGCGCAACGCTAAACGACCTGATGCCTATGAGAGCGCGAATCATCGAGGGCGATAAGCTCACCAAGGCAGTCGACGATGAGTTCGAGAGGCAGGACGAATTCGTGGTCAAGGACGCCATTGCCTCCGCGATACTGCAGAAACGCGCCGTCTCCGGCGCCCTGGTCATCACCGCCATCCTGACGGTGGTGTTCGTGTTGGCGACGCGGCGGCGGATCAAGGCGCGGTTGGAGGCCGACATTGCCAAGGAACGCGAGCGCCGAGCCGAATTGGAGACCATCTCCATCCGCTTTGGCGTCGCCACCCGCGCGGCCCGCGCCGGCGTCTATGAACTGAAGAGAGATGGCTTGGATTTGTGGTGGAGCGACACCATGCACGAGCTATACGCCCAGTCGCCGCAGGAATTTCGGCCGACGATGGCCTCGTGGCTGGCATTGATCCACCCCGATGATCGTGAGGCGGCACAGAGCGCAATCACCGGTGCAATGCGCGAACAGAGCCAGCTGCGCTCTCAGTACCGTGTCGTACGCCCGGACGGCTCGGTGTGCCACATCGCGTCGCTGGCCGCAGTGGCCATGGACTCGGTCGACGCGGGCCCGCGCCTGGTGGGTATCGATCTCGATATCACCGATCGAGTCGAGGCGGAAGAACGCGAACGCAAGCTGCAGCAGCAATTACGCGATGCGTCGAGGCAGGCGGGAATGGCCGAAATTGCCACCAACGTGCTCCACAACATCGGCAATGTATTGAACAGCGTGAATATTTCGGCGAGCCTGGTGACGGATAGGGTCAAAAAACCGCGGGCGGCGGGTCTGGGCAAGGCGGTCGCATTGTTGCAGCAACACGCGGCCGATTTGGGAGCGTTCGTCACCACCGACGAACGCGGTAAGCACCTGCCGGCCTATCTAGCCCAATTGACCGAACACCTCATGCTCGACCAACGAGTCGCGCTCGAGGAACTCGAGTCGCTGCGCAAGAGCATCGATCACATCAAAGAGATCGTAGCCATGCAGCAAAGCTACTCGAAACTGGTCGGCGTGCCGGAGAGGCTCGCCATCGCGGCCCTGATCGACGATGCGTTGCGCATGAACATCGGCGCGTTTACCCGCCATGGGGTGGGGGTGAAGTGCGACTTCGAGGAAGTCCCGGAGATTGTGGTCGAAAAACACAAGGTCCTGCAGATCCTCATCAATCTCTTGAGAAACGCGAAGTACGCCTGTGAGACATCGGGAAGAATGGACAAACAAGTCGTGGTGCGCGTTGCGAATCACGCACAGGGCGTGCAGATCTCGATCGCCGACAATGGGATCGGCATCAAGCCGGAACATATGACACGAATGTTCACGCACGGGTTCACGACAAAAAAAGACGGCCATGGCTTCGGATTGCACAGTGGCGCCTTGGCGGCAAGGGATCTAGGTGGCGCATTGCGCGTCGACAGCGCCGGCCCTGGGTTTGGTGCGACGTTTACACTCGAATTACCGCTCAAGTCTCCGGAGACTGTTTATGGATAAAAGCACGCCGCTCAATCGCCGCATCCTCATCATCGACGACAACCAGGACATCCACAAGGATTTCCGCAAAGTCATCGGCGGCGGCCTCGATGACGCGGGCGCCCTAGCGGCGGCTGAACTCGCCCTTCTGGGTGAAAGCCTACCAACGAGCATGAATCCCACGTTTGAGATCGATTCCGCCCTGCAGGGCCAGGACGGGGTCGCACGAGTGCAACGAGCGTTGGAGGAAGGCAGGCCCTACGCCATGGCATTCGTCGACATGCGCATGCCGCCGGGCTGGGACGGCCTGGAAACCATCGAGCGGCTCTGGGCCATCGACCCGGATGTCCAGATCGTCATATGCTCGGCCCATTCGGACTACAATTGGACCGACGTCGTAGCCCGGCTGGATAACTCCGACAAACTGCTGGTGGTAAAGAAGCCGTTCGAGGCCATCGAAGTCATTCAATGCGCGAACGCGCTGACCCGCAAATGGCAGAACGAGCGCATCGTGCGCCGCCAGGTCGAGACACTCGAACACGCGGTAACAGCGCGCACCGAGGGCCTCGAGACGGCCAACAGGCAATTGCGTCATTTGGCGACGCATGATGCCCTCACGGGCCTGCCGAACCGGGTGCTGATGGACGACAGAATCCGCCAATCCATCATGCTTGCCGATAGTGTGGACCAAACTTTCGCCGTCATTTTGTTGGATCTCGATCGTTTCAAATTGGTAAACGATTCTCTGGGACATCGAGCCGGCGATGAACTCTTGAAAGAGGTGGCGCAGCGTCTGAAAACCGTCGTGCGCGACATCGATACCGTCGCTCGTCTCGGCGGAGACGAATTCGTGCTGATTATTCCCCCGAGCCTCGACCGCGATCTGCCCCGCCAAGTGGCGACCCGGATCATCGATGCGCTGCAGCCCTCCGTGCGCATTTCGGGGATTGAGATTCATACCTCACCGAGCATCGGCATCGCGTTCTATCCCGACGACGCCAAGACCGTAGAGAGTCTAGTGGCGAACGCGGATGCGGCCATGTACTGCGCCAAGCAGCGCGGCCGTAATAATTTTCAATGCTTCCTGCCCACCATGAACACAGCCACCCAAGAGAAGGTGAGGCTGGAAAGCGACATGCGCGTCGCGCTGGAGAAAAAGCAGTTTCAATTGCACTATCAGCCCAAGGTCAACACCGCGACGGGCATCATGCACGGCGCGGAAGCCCTGCTTCGTTGGACGCACCCGGTCCGCGGAGCGATTCCGCCGTCCGAGTTCATTCCCATTGCCGAAGAATGCGGCTTGATCGGCCCCATCGGCGCCTGGGTGGTGCAAGAGGCCTGTAAGCAGGCGCGCGCCTGGCAAATCGCCGGTCTGCCGCCATTGCGGGTTGCGGTGAATCTATCGCCCTCGCAGTTCCGCCAAGGCAACATCGTCGAGATGATCGGCGACGCCCTGAATCAAGCCGGACTCGAGCCGCGGTTCCTCGAAGTCGAACTGACCGAAACCACGGTGATGAGCGATCCGGAGGAATCCATCGCCATCCTCGAGCAATTGAGCAAAATGGGCGTGCTCGTGTCGGTCGACGACTTCGGCACGGGTTATTCGAGCATGAGCTATTTACGGCGATTTCCCATCGACAAACTCAAGATCGATCGAGGCTTCATCAGCGAGGTCATGTCCAGGCCCGACGACGCTTCCATCGTGCGTGCCATCATTTCGCTGGCGCATAGCTTGAGGTTGAAGGTGGTGGCGGAAGGCGTCGAATCCACCGAGCAGCTCGATTTCCTGAAGACCCTCGGCTGCGATCAATACCAGGGATTTCACTTCAGCCCCGCCCTGCCCGCCTCGCAGTTCGAGGCGTTGGTCCGCGCTCAGCGAAACGCGGCGCCGGAGTTTACCGAGGCCGATGCGAACCGCACGCAAAGCAAGCTCGCGGTGTATAGGCCGCGATGACCCCGCCATGTTCCCTGCACGTCAGTTGAATTTAGCCGTGAACGCCCCGAACAACTCCCGGCCGGCATCGCCCCAAACTGACCACTATGTCGAAACGATCGAGCGTCGAAGGCCGCGCTTAGGATAGACGCACATGCGGGGTAGGCCGCCGTCTCCGTAGCGCAGGCATCATGACGGCAAGTTCACGCAGTGGCGACACGTTTCCGCGGAAACTCAGCTTAACAATAATTCTTGAAATATTATCTAAGTTATTGATTTATAACATTTTTTAATGGGACGACTCGGTAACGAATTCTCATCTCAGGTTCGTCCGAGCTCGTCCGCCAGGGCGGCCACGAGCTTTGCCGCCGGAAGCTGACGGGCGAGTGGCGCGCCGTGCCCGGCCCACTGCGCGCCGTATCCCGCCTCGCGCGCGGCCTTTGCAGCGGCATTGAGCGCTTTGCCCGCATCGTAGGTAATTGGATAGGAGGTCCGCGCGGGAGATCGCAACACAGATAGATAGATAGACTGTACAGTTTATCTGTAGATATGGTATCGTGGGCTCATGGCTGGGACTTCAGGTGCTTCCAAGGATTCACGACTAGTCGCTCTGGCGGGCGAACTCCGGGCTGCCATTAGCATACTGATCCGGCGTGTGCGTGAGCAGACACAAGCAGAGGATTTAACCTCGGCTCAGAAATCGGTCATTCTTCGCCTGGAGCGAGATGGCCCCGCAACGGTCTCGATGCTTGCGAAAGCCGAAAGCGTCCGTCATCAGTCAATGCGAGTAACAGTCGCCAGTCTGGAGACGAGGGGATTGGTGATTGGCGCACCCGATCCGGCCGATGGCCGAAAAACCATCCTTAACCTGACTCCCGCCTGTATGAGAGCCCTCAAGACTGACCGAGCGGTGAAGGAAGACTGGCTGTTCCGTGGCTTGCGGGCACAACTCACGCCACGCGAACAAGATGAGTTGGCGAGCGCGATCAAACTCCTGCAACGGCTTGCCAAGTTCTAATTGGCACTTGCGCTCTTTTAACGGAAGGACACCATGGCACTCAGCGCGCTTGATCCGAAAACCGCCCTGATCATCATTGACTTGCAGAAGGGCATCGTATCTCTCCCCCTGGTACATCCGGCCGCAGAGAGTCCATAGCCTCACCAAAATCTTCCCACGCTTAGGGGAGAGCGGCACGACGCAGGAAGTTCTGAACCTGCTAAACAGCACTCGGGTCTAGATTCACGCAATTTTATGCAGGTCCACATTTTGACCTAAAGGCAGGATTCACAATGGAATGGTTGTATTGCATCTCTTATTTCTTCGGCGGCGCTTTTCTCAGCAACGCGATTCCACACTTCGTAAGCGGGGTGATGGGTCGTCCTTTTCAAAGCCCCTTTGCCCAGCCATCGGGTCAGGGACTCTCTTCTTCGACCGTGAACGTGCTTTGGGGTGTTTTCAACTTCGCGGTTTCTTACATCCTGATCTGTCGGGTCGGAGAGTTCCGCTTGCGCTCCACGACTCATGTAGCGGTCTTGGGACTGGGATTTCTTCTTATGGGTTTGCTGAGTGCACGCCTCTTTGGGCGTTTCCATGGCGGCAACTCCCCCAGAGGAGTCTAATGCCAAGTCCCGGTGAAGCCCACCGTGACTCCGACCGGCTCGATCCATCGATTTGGAAGATCGGTTCCGTTGCAGTCCTCGGTTCCTTTCTCGCTCAACTGGATGCCACCGTAGTCAATGTCTCCCTGTCGAGCCTTGCCGTAACGCTGCACAGCAGCCTTTCGGCGATTCAGTGGGTCACGAGCGGTTATCTTCTCGCGCTTGCGCTCATGCTGCCTTTGAGTGGATGGATGGTGGACCGCATCGGTGCCAAGGCTCTTTACCTCTGGTGCTTCTCCTTATTCACACTCTCGTCGGCGTTCTGCGGACTTGCCTGGTCCGCGAATTCCTTGATCGGATTTCGCATCCTGCAGGGCATGAGCGCAGGCCCGCTCGCGCCGATGGCCCAGATGATGATGGCGCGCGCTGCTGGAAAGCGCATGGCCAGTGTTTTTGGTTTCGCCGCCATGCCCATTCTGCTTGCGCCACTCCTAGGACCGGTCATCGCCGGCGCCATCCTGCAGTTCGCCTCCTGGCGATGGCTCTTTCTGGTCAACCTGCCCGTCGGCATATTAGCGCTCGTGCTCGCCGTTCTCCTTCTTCCCAACGATCATCAAGAAACGAAGCCGCGCGACCTCGACCTCGTTGGGTGGGCTCTGCTGTCTCCTGGTCTGGTGCTCTTCCTTTACGGGTCGGATCACATCCGAGATCGCATCGGGATTATGTCTCTGGTCGGTTCCATTCTCCTGCTCGTTGCATTTTTTAGATGGACAACCAGAAACAAGGACAAGGCCCTGATCGACCTGAGATTGTTCAAAGGCAAAGCCTTTTCGGCCTCTGCCGTCGCACAATTCATGGCGAATGGAATCTCATACTCCGGCCAGATGCTGATTCCTATCTTTCTCATCCGCGTCGGGGGACGTTCTCCCAGCGCGACCGGTTTGCTGCTGGCCCCGCTTGGACTGGGGATGATGTGCGGCTACCCATTCGTCGGAACATGGGTGAAATGGTTCGGCAACCGCAAGGTATCGGCCGGAGGAGCATCGTTGGCGCTTGCTGGCACGTTGCCTTTTATTTATATAGCCAACCACGGGCTCGTCATCACGATACTCGCTGGCGCCCTTTTCATCCGAGGTGTGGGCATGAGCGCTGTTAGCGTTCCTTCCGTCTCGGCTGCGTACTCCTCTGTAAAGCGGGAAGACCTGCCGATGGCCACCACCACTTTGAACATCGTTATGCGTATCGGCGGACCCACTCTGACGACGATCTGTGCAACCTTTCTGGGGTGGAGATTAGGATCTGCGCCCAGCCATGATGGGATGCTCAGCGCTTTTATCGCGGCCTTTATTCTCCTGTGCACCTTCCATGGCCTTTTGATTGCCGCAGCTGTGAGACTTCCCAAAAATAGTCCCAAGCGCCGTGCGTGGAATCGTCACAAGCCATAGTGTTTTCACAATCAGAGGTTCTTGCGTAGCTAGCTCGTTTCAATATTGCCTATGACGGCGGCGCGCAAAGACAGCGCGGGTAGCGTTGGCAACGGGAGTCGGGATATTCGCTTCGCCTCCGATTCCGGGACACCATAGGCGCGCAACAGCATCAGGCCGGCCGCCTCAATCTCCTTGCGATTGATTGCGGACGTTAGCGCGCGTCGAATCATGACGGTCACGACGCCGTAACCTACATCGAGGGCCACGGTGGCCAGAGGCACGCGAATGGACTTACGCCGAATCGCCAAGCGTATTTCTTGTTCTGCGTGCTCGCGCATATTTTCGTTTAGTGGACCGACCAGAGGCGCAATGCGAATCAATATTTCGCTGCAGGCGCGATCCGAAGCGGCCCGTAGAATGAAATACCGCGCATTACACCATAGGCGCTCCTCCAGATTTACAACGCCTTCAAATCTGGCCGACTGCTCGAGGTTTATTTGCCGGCTAATCAGCGCGGCCAGGTCCTTGAGCATATCTTCGTAGGTGGGGAAGTAGTTATAGAAGGATCCGCGCGCAAGCCCTGCCGTCTCGCGCACATGCTCCACGGTGAGCTGACTTACCGTTCCCCTGTCCAGTAGCGTGAAGGCAGCCGACAGTATCTTCGCGCGGGTGCGAGCACGCCTCGCCTGACCCGTCCGGGTCCGGAAATTCACGGGAATGGAATCAATCACGGGTCACTCATTTGCGCTTTACATTTTGCGCCTTGGTCAATATCACAGATCGCGGGCAATCTCCAGCCGCTCGGCCTTACGCTTCCCCGAGGAACCGCTGCGTCCAATCCTCTTGCGACAATCGCGTTCACCTGTCCCTGCGCCTCGCATCCTGCACTATGATTCCGAGTGGGACCCACAACCGGCTCCATCGACAATCAGAAATCCGCACTGATTTTTATGCCGTAAGTGCGGGGCGGTGCATATTGCCCGAGACTGGTGATCGCATTCCCCGACACCGCTGTATAGACGAGCTGATTCGACAGATTCCGGCCCCACAGCCCGATGGAAAAGGGCTGGTTCTTCGGGTGGACGTACACGCCGGCGTTGATGGAATTATAAGCGGGTTGAGCGAGCTGATTGTCCGGCTCACCAAACCAGCCGCTGTTGTGCAGGAAGTTTGCATCAAGGGTCCAATTCCCGACCGCTGTATCCAAGACATAGTTAAGACCCACATTGGTTGTCCAAGTCGGCGTGTGCGGCAAACGATGCCCCTCCGCCGATGCGAAGAAGGAATCGCTGCCGCCCGGGAAAGGAGGATTGGGTACGTTCCACTGTACCGTCGGAGTATCCGCTGTGAACCGATCGTGGATATAACTTGCGCCCAGCTTCAAGGTCAGCCCCTGGGTCATCCGCGCCTCAGCGTCAAGATCGGCTCCGTAGGCGGTGGCGGGAGGGCCGTTGTACTCCTGAAGTTGGTTATCGGCCGTCAATTTGATCATCTGAATGTTCGTGTAGTCATAGTGGAAGGCGGCGCCGTTCAAACGCAATCGGTGGTCGAACAGCTCGGACTTAAAACCCGCCTCATAAGCGTTCAGCTTTTCGGGTTCGAAACTCGGCAAGCTCGGCTCGGTGGAGTTATAGCCGCCGCTCTTGAAGCCGAGATTTTTCGACACATAGATCAGAGTTCCATTATCGAACTTGTGATCGATACCCACACGGTAGGTGAGCTGAGAAAACCACTTCGTTGGCTCATCGGTGAGGGGAGGTACGGAAGCGCCAGGAGGTTCCGGCTGGGTGTAGTACGCGGAGTTCACTGACAGCGCCCTCTTCTCGTCCGTGTAGCGCAGACCGAGGACCCAATGGGTGGCTGGGAGGAACTCGATGTGTGCCTCGCCGAAACCAGAATAGGAATCCGTCTTCACCGCAGAGAAACTGCTCACCTGCTCTTCATTATCATGAAAATAGTATAGACCAGTCACCCAGGCCAGCCAGTTTAACCGGGAGCTGCCCGGCGATAACAGCTGCAGCTCCTGAGAAAACTGCTGATCCCGCGAGTCAATGTGCAAAACCGGCAGAGCAACTGTAAGCGTGAACGGAGGAAATGGCACGGGGACTTGAAGACAGCAAGCGGGTGTCAGAGTGATATCAAAAGTACTCGTAATTTCCTCGTGGCGGTAGGCAGTAATCGAGGTCAATTTCGCCCAGCTCATCTCGTGATCGATTCGCGCGCTGACACCACTCTGGGTCAGGCTATCCGTGGGATCGACGAATGTGTTGATGTTATAGGGACGTGTCAGCGGCGGAGTGACCGGCGGCACGAGGAAGGCGGAAGGATAAGTCCCCGCCGGAATATAATCTGCCGTCGCGGTACTGCCATCGCGGCGTTCAAAATCGAAGATGAAATGCATGGTGTCGGCGTCAGTGGGTCTGAAAACCCATTTGGAGCGCAAGGCGAGGTCCAGATTCGCCTGATACACCTCGGAGCCCGTGAACAGATTCTTGCCATAACCTTCTCCCTGATGGGTGACGTGCATGGCGAAATCTGCAGCCACCGCCGGAGTCAAGCCGCCCGCAACGTAGCCATTGACGGTTGTGGTCTGGTAGTTGCCGTAACCGACATCGAATTTGCCGCTCAGATTGTCGGTAGGCTCGCGCGTCTGGATGAGCAGCGCGCCGCCGGTGGCGTTCCGCCCGAACAGAGTCCCCTGTGGACCCTTGAGCGTTTCAACCTGCGCGATATTATTGAGCGAGAGCAAGGAAGCTGAAGGGCTGGCGATATATACGCCGTCAACATACATGGCGACCGAATTTTCCACATTCGGGAGGTCCGAGCCCACCCCGCGGATGCGAGGCGCGATCGAGCCTTGCGCCGTCTCCATTTGTAGGCCGGGCGTCACCTCAGCGAGGGCAGTGACGCTATTGGCTCCCAATGCCTCGAGCTCATCGCCCGAGATTGCCGAAATGGCAATGGGCACGTCCTGAAGGTTTTCGGAGCGCTTTTGGGCGGTGACGACGATTTCATCCAGCACTGCTTCAGTTGCGCCACTGCCCTCCGCAGCCGCCGCCGCCGCCGTGCCAGCCCAGGATACTAGAAGCATAGTCAACGCTGAACCGTAGATTATTCTCATGAGCCCCCCCCACCTTGTTACACCGACCCCAAGATTGGCCGCGGCGGAACGCCGCTACGAACTGAAGCCCCTCGCCCTAAAGGCCGCTCTCCTCGTCGGTGCTGGTACCGATCTTTTGCTCATCCGTCATTATAGAGTATCGTCATTATGACGATCTGTCAATATAAAGCCGTCCTCTGTCCCGTACCTGGCAATTAGCGAGTACACGTGCGCAGCTCGAGCGCACCTGCCAGCGTTGAAGGGCGGCTTAGGTGAACCAGCCTTGAAAGTTTGCCAATATCGTCCAAGATGATCGAGTAGCTGGCCGAGCCTAGCGCCGTGGAGGACGAGCGGAAACATGGAAACGATTGGCGGCGATTTGCGCGAGATGCAACGAACCCCGTTGGCCGTATCTCACGTTCAGGCGTTGCGCGCCGCGGGCGAGATCGCCACCTATCCTGCGGGTACGTTTCTCGCGCGGCCCGGCGAGCCGATGGATCGCTTTGTCTATGTCGAGGAGGGCGAGATCGAGGTCGTCAATCCCTATACCGGCGAACGCCATTTGCCCAACACGATCGGCCCGACACAGTTCATGGGGGAAATCGCCTTTCTGAACGGTGGCGCATGGTCGTTGTCGATGCGGACAGCTCGAGACACGCGGGTAATCGAGGTACCGCGTGAAGCGATGCTGACGCTGATGTCTCGAATCCCCGAGATGTCCGACATCATCATTACGGTGTTTTCGGCGCGACGCCGACGCCTACTCGACGATCGCGACAGCAGCTTGCGGCTGATCGGCGAAGATGAGGACCGCGACGTGCGCCGCATCGCGGAGTTTGCGAGCCGTAACCGCATTCCCTACAGCTCGTTGCCGCTGCGAAGCCCTGAAGCAGAGGCGACCGCCCGCAGTTGCTCAATCGCGGCGGGCGTGCCCGCGGTGATCTTCGGGCGCGACGTCGTCGTGACCGCTCCCACGCCCGACAAGGTCGCGCGGCTGCTCGGCCTCAATCTCGACTTCCGGAACGACGAGGCGTTCGACGTGCTGATCGTGGGCGGCGGGCCCGCGGGGGTGGCTGCGGGAGTCTATGCGGGGGCCGAAGGTCTGTGCGCGCTGGTCGTGGAAGACGTTGCGATCGGCGGCCAGGCCGGGCCGTCGAGCCGAATCGAGAACTATATGGGCTTCCCGACGGGCATTTCCGGTGGCGACCTGGTCTGGCGCGGCGAGATACAGGCGATGAAATTCGGGACCCGCTTCGCGATGCCGCGTCGGGTGGTTCTCCTCGAGAGGCTCGAGGATGAGAGCTTCTGCGCCACCTTCGACAACGGCCAGCGCGTCCGTGCCAAGGCGGTGGTGGTCGCGACCGGGGTGCAGTACCGCCGGCTGCCGCTCGAGCGGCTTGCCGATTTCGAAGGGGCCGGCATTTACTATGCCGCGACCGAGATCGAGGCGCGTTATTGCAAGGGAACAGAAGCGGTCATCATCGGCGGCGGCAACTCAGCGGGACAGGCCGCGATGTTTCTCAGCCGCTCGGCGCGCTGCGTGCGGGTGTTGGTCCGCGGGTCGTCGCTTGCCGTTTCAATGTCGAGCTACCTCTCCAGCCGGCTCGAAGCCGACCCTAGGATCACAATTGAGTACGGCGCGGAGGTGAGCGCGTTGCGTGGCGCCGACCATCTCGAGGCGCTGACCATTCGTGACGCCAAGACTGGGGCGAGCCGCGTCGTCGACTCTCGCGCGTTGTTCATCATGGTGGGCGCCGCGCCGAACACCGAGTGGCTCTCTGGCTTGGTGAAACTTGACGATAAAGGGTTCGTCATCACCGGTTTGGGCGAGGGTTCTGCGGCCTCTCCATTCGCCACCTCGCTGGCCGGAATCTTCGCGGTGGGTGACGTGCGCGCGGGCTCCGTAAAGCGCGTCGCCTCCTCAGTAGGCGAAGGATCGGTCGTGATCTCCAAAGTCTGGGAATTCGTCAACCGCAGAGCTTAGCGTCCAAGCTAGGCAGGCACAGAACTTGGTCCTTACCCGCACGGACATTCGAACTCAATTATTACACGCGAACTTTAGTCGCGCGGCGACAGCCGAGAATCGAGGGGGTACGGCATGACGGCGAGTCGCTTAATGCGTGCAGCATCCGCGTGGCGCGAATTGATGAGCACGTTGTAGGTCTCAGGCACCAGCACGGAGCGAACGACTAATAATGCGGTCTTGCCTTCCCTGAGCCAGCGATCTCCCCAGGCCCTGGTGACGGTGAGTCGTCGAGACCAGTCGGTCGGTAGCTGCGCCTCATCGACCGATTGCCGGGACACCTCGTCGGGGACGTCGACCTTGATGAAACGATGGCGGGCGAGTGCCGCGGGCTCGCGGACCTGGCTGTGGACAAGAATCTCGAGCACCGCGGTCGCCGGGTTCGGCGCGCAATAGAGAATCTCCCTGCCGCGCGTATGCCAGCGGGCGGAGGCCAGCAAGCCCCCTCGCCCGTCGAGTGAGTCATGCCGCGAGAAGCGCCACACAATCACTGTTAAGCGAACATGCCGTGTTCGATGCCGACCAGGAGTTCCTCCACGGCGAGCGCACCTGATTCCGTCAAGAGCGCTTGCATGGGTGTCCGATCCCCTAACGCAGACTTCGCGGTACGCAGCCAATCGGCTGCATAGTCAGGCTTCCCGCCAAAGACCTGCTGCGCGCGTGCGGTCACGCGCGCCACTCGCACCGTCTTGTCGGCTTCTTCACGAGATAGCAGTTGGCCTGACGCTTCGCGTCGACTCAAAGTCCGACGCGGCGCAATGAGCTCGAAAGTTTCCGCGTCGGTGAGACCGACTCGCGTCCGCAGATTCTGTACGGCAGCAACCGCCAGCCCCTTCTCCAAACGCTTGATCAGATCGAGTTCCGAGTGGACTCCGGCCTTCAATCCCAACAGTATGCCGATGCGCGCATAGAGCGACTCATCAGGGGACTCGACGGCTAAGGGTCGATCGAGGCTGGCAGTGTTCACCGTGAACTCCTGTGGCAGATGCGCACATTATAAGCGCAAGTGGCCAAACGAGCAACTAAAATGCCCTCCTTCCCACCGAAATAACACCATCGAAAACAGCATCTCGGGCGCCCCGCAGGTGGCCCCCAACTGAGGAAATCGGGTGGTCCCGAACTCAGGAAATCAGGTCCGCCGCTCCTGCATGGCCGTTGCGGCCTCTGGTCACTGACGCCACCGCGGTGTAGAGAAGTTTGATGCTGTCCATGGAAACTCCTTGAAGCGCTTGGGGGATGTGGGGACAAATCGATCCCGCAAGGAAACATGCCCTGCCTTCGGCCGGCGGATCACTCGAGCCGGCGGCTCAGCGACGCGACAAGGCCTTGCGGAACTCCGCGCTCCTCAGCATCGAACTCACGGTGTTGACGACGGCGTCGGACAGCACCTCGTAGTAGTTCTCGATCTTGTAAGAGCGACCGAAGCGCGTCGCCTCGCCTGAGGCAAGCCCTTTCCAAATCGTGTTGCCGTCGCGGTCCATCACGGTCAGCTGCACCTCGACCTGCGAGTTGTAGGTTGAGGTCTCCCTGGCAAAGAATTGCCTGACCTCACCCTTGATCGTCACCGCGGCGTCGCCGTCAACGGTCTTGAGTCCCGCCCGATCGAACAGCTGGCGCATGTGGCTGCTGACAAACGCCCCCACATCGTCGGTGGTGGTAAACGTCTTTGGTGCGTCATCCTCGAGGTTCTCGCCGACCTTCTCCTTGTCATTTCGAACGTCCTGAAAAGTCTCGAATCGGATCGTCGTCGCATCCATGTCCGTGGTGCCCGATGCGAGCTCCGACGTCGGCCTCCACTGCAGGGGCATGTGAGTCAAAAGGACGGTCTTCGCGTGGCCATCCAGTGCCACGGAAACCAGCATGAGGGCAAGTAGAGCGCGCATAAGCAGATATTCCTCCCGGTGTCCGAACCCGGCCGATGAGATGATATCGCGTAGTTGACGTCGCCTAACGAGCCGGTTCGTTTAAATTAATGTTCGGAGGACAGCCATGATCCGTAACGAAGCCGAGTACCAGGAAGCCTCAAAGAGATTGGGCGACGAGCTAAAGCGGCTCGACGAGCATCGTGCGCGGCTCAAAGAAGCGGGTCTTGGGGACATTGAGGTCAAGCGCGTCATCGATCCGCTCGAATCCTTTCACCTGCAGTTAAAAGAAGAGGTCGAGGCCTACGAGCGATTGAAGCGTGGAGAATTCGAAGAGCTCGCACCTTCGAGGCCTCGGCCACTTACTCATTACCTCGCGCATTGCGCAAGGCATCTCCCAGCGCGAACTCGCTAGACGGCATCATGATGGCGAGCTCACGCAGTCAGCGGTGGCCACACGTTTCCGCGGAAATTCCACTTAACAGTAATTCTTGGAATATACCCTAAGTCATTGACTTATAGTTGTAATTGATGGGGCGGCTGGCCACCGAATTCCCGCTCTTTGGGGGATCGAGCGACATCTACCACTTTTCAGGGCGTGTCCATGGCCATGGCTAGAATTCGCTCCCAGTTCGACAAACAGTGTGCGCGGAGTAATGACGGTCGATTCTGCAAGCACACCCTGGCCGGGAAAATCATTACCCGCATAGGAGGTAGCGAAGGCACGCTTGTCCATCACATTGCTCGCACGCAGCGACGCGGTGTACTTGCTCCAGTAGATTCCGGTACGCAAGCAACGTGCTGTAACCCGGCAAATTGAAATTCAGATTGAGTGGATCCTTTGACCACGACGTCGGCCGGGACCCTTGATAGCTGTAGGTCGCTCCCCCGTATCCCTTGACGTCCGCGCTGATGGGAAATTCACAATCGGCCACGGCGGCCGCCGTGAACTTGGGCGCAAACGGGAGTGTCTACGTGATGTATGATAGCGACCGTGAATTCCGGTTCCGCGGGGACTTTGCGAACCGACAGAGTCGCAATGTGACTCGACTTCCTGGATGACCCACTCCGTTAGGTTGGTTATAAGCGAATCCCCGTACGGATGGAAGCCGAAAACCTCGGAGTGATACAAACTTTGCCCGCCAAAATTCGCCGCAAACGACTCGAACGGGCGGATTGGATCAGGATCGCCCGAAATACTTTGGGCGTGTACCCGACCGCATCGGACAACCGGTTTTCCGAATAATCGCGGACCCGATCATGGCCAAGCGCGTCATGCGCATGCTCGCCGCGACGCTCTGCCGTGAAATCCGGGCTCATGGGTAGCGCAGTGAAGCAACAGATTTCGTGGAACGAAGGGATGATGTCCGTATGCGAATGTCAAATATACCGGCTAGCGACTCATCGGGCGAGACGGTGACCGAACCAAAAGCGGCTGCGAGTACGGCGACAATTCTGGCTGGACACATGGCAAACGCTGAGATCTCGACGCGCCGGGCGGTGTACGTCCTAACGGTTATATGTCTCATCGGTATGGTGAATTATTACGATCGATATCTCATCGGAATTCTGGTCCCGGATCTGAAGCACGATTTTCAACTGAACGATACCCAGATCGGCTTGCTGTCGGGATTGGCTTTCGCCATCTTCTTCTCAGTCGCATCCCTGCCGATAGCGAGCTACGCCGATCGCGGCCGCCGAGTGCGGGTGTTGGGTGTGTCGGTCGCCTTTTGGTCGGTCATGGCCGCGGCGTGCGGTTGCGCTGCCGGCTTATGGACTTTTTTGGCCGCACGCTTTGGCGTCGGGATTGGCGAGGCCGGTGCCGCACCGACATCGCACGCAATTATCACGGAGACCGTAAGCCCTAAGTGGCGAACAACCGCCCTCGCTCTGATCGGCTTTGCCGGCGCTTTAGGGACGACAGGAGCCTTCTGGGGAGGGGGCTATGTTGCGCAGCACTATGGTTGGCGGATGGCTTTTTTTGTGGGTGCTGTGCCCGGGATCGCACTGTCCATCCTATTCTTGGTTACGGTGCGGGAGTCACGCACTTCGCTGGCCACCCGATCGAATGAAACTTCCGTGCCCATGCTGGCCGCAGTGCGCACATTGGCGCGACGATCCGCGTTCTTCCGGTGCTGCGTGGCAGTGTCCATCTCTGGCATCGCGGTGTTCGGCGTGATGGCGTGGATGCCAGCGTATCTAATGCGACAGTTTAACTTGAGCGCCGCCCAGGTCGGAGCAGATTACTCTGTCGTTTTCGGACCGGCCGTGATGTTGGGCACCTTGATCGGTGGCTTGATTGGCGACCGCTTGTCTAGGCGAGGTCCGAGAGCCCCGTTTTTGTTCCTGGCGGGCGCCCTCTTTATCTCCGGCCCCATCACGATGACCTATTTCCTGGTACCCCGCTATCACACGGTACTGGCATTGGTTTTCCCGGGAACGGTGATCAGCACCCTCTATTTGAGCCCGTTGTTCGCCGCGATCCAGGCACTTTCCGGCCCCAAGCTTCGGGCGACGGGGGCGGCGCTGTTCCTGCTCGCATGGAGTTTAATAGGCCAAGGTTTGGGGCCATTCCTTGTCGGCGCGATGAGCGACATTTTCTCCTCATACGTTGGCAAGGGAGGACTGCGCATAGCCCTGCTGATAGGGGCATCCACTTACATGGTCGGCGGGATGGGTTGCCTGATTGCGGCTAAAACGGCGCGCGAAGACATCGAGACGGCTAACCGCACATGAGTTCAATCTGTGCAGAGCGCCGCGCTCGACGGCGGGCGACGTGTCGGACCTTCGCTGCGAAATTCGCGGGTCAACAACCCACGAGCCCCCCCTATTTGAGCGGCAGCATCGTTTTCATTGAGGGACTTCGGGAAGCATGCGTCTAACAAGCTATCCACGCATGGCCCCAAGGAAATCTCATGACTCGACACGGACATCGGACAGCACTCGCGATCGGTGCATGCGGCGCCGCCATTGACGTTCGAGGGCGGAGATAGCGAATCGCACAGACTATGGCTTGGCTGTAGCTGTGGGCCCACTGGGAGCTGTTCACTCATTGGCAGTGGGTGACGATTCAAGACGCGCTGCCTAGATATCCAATTTAAGCGGACCCGGACTGCGCCACCAATCCCTTTCACGTGTGACGCGCCGGTGCATTCGAGGTCAACTAAAAACGGTAGCTCACCTCTACCCCACCCTGTCGCGGAGGAGCGGGATTCACCACCGCGATACCCAGAGATGACGACACGTCTACTGCACCAGTAAAATATTGCTTATTCAAAATGTTTGTCGCAAATACCGCTACAGACCATTTGTCCTGCACAGATTTCAGTATGAGTCGTCCATTTAATAGCCCGTAAGACCCCTGAGTGCTTGCGGGGGTATTGGCAGCTTCGTGGTAGGTTGTAGTGCGATAGACGAAGTCGAGTCGCCCTCCCATCGATTTTCCATTATCGACAGGCACAAAATACTCGCCTGAGAGACTGCTCATCCAACGCGGGGTATCCTGAAAATGGTCCCCGATCGTAAATGGCACGCCGGCCTGGATCTTCGTGTATTGAGCATCCGTCAGGCCAATTTGGGCAGTTACTTTAAGATCATCAATCGGTATCGCTTGAATCTCAAGCTCCCCGCCCTGAATCTTTGCACCGGCCGCATTTTGAATCGTACTCGCGTCGGCGCCGCTGACGGTCGCCGCGGTGACATTGACTTGAATGTCTTGGTAGTTACTGTAATACAGCGACGCGTTCACACGGAGACGCCTCTCAAGCCAGTCGGAGCGCAACCCAACTTCATAGGTCCATACCGTTTCAGGATTGTACTCGGTAAACTCATCCTGAGCTCCCGCGCGACCATTGAAGCCACCCACTTTATATCCGCTCGCCGCAGATATGTACGTCATTAAGTTTGGAGTCCACTGGGATTCCAGGCTTACTCGTGGCGTGAACTTGTCAGAACTCAAGCTCTTTGTAGTGTAGGGGATGAGAACCGTACCAAGCACTCCGGATGTACTATAGACAGAACCTGTCTTTTGGTCGTAGCTGAGTCGCCCTCCAATGGTCAAATGAAGATTGTCCCTAATGGCAAACGTCCCCTGTCCGTAGGCCGCGTAACTCGCATTGTTGATGGGGAGCAGCTTATTACTCGCAATATCCAGACCAGCTAACTGATAGAGCTGCGGATAAACGTCGAAGTAGGTAAAGTCCTGTGCTTGCTCTTTGAAATAATACAATCCGCTGACCCAGTTCAGTCTGCCGCCGAAGCTTAGGCCATTAAATTGAAGCTCTTGGGAGAACTGATGCTGAGACATGCGCTCAGTTTCGGCGGAGGTGGAAGGATCCGCCGCGTCGATAGCTTGCCCATAGCTAATGCGATTGATTCTGTAGGCGGAAATTGACTTTACGTCAATTGGGCCTGGGTGCCAGGTAACCGTGAGAGCGCCACCCTCAGTCTGATCGTGGGAGTAATCCGGCGCTGGCGCTGCGTAATTCGTATAAAAGCTATTCGTGATAAATGCGCTGGTCAAACCGGGGGAACTAAGAGAATTGTAAAGGTGAACCAGCGGCGCCTGGGTATTCACTGCCACCAATTTGTATAACGGTGAGTGGTCGTGGTCGAAATTGGCATCCACACTCAGCTCAACGTCGAGCTGATCATTTGGCTTCAATAATGCGCTGATGCGACCCGCAGTATTATTTACATTGGACAGATCCGCTCCGGACGCGAGGCTATATCCATACCCGGCCTCGTGACGAGAGGTTCCGGCTAACGTTACAGCAAAGAGGTCTTTTACAATCGGCAGATTGAGTTGCGCCGTAGCGTCAGCCCGCGCAAAGTTACCAAAGACAAAATCAGTCTTGCCACTGACATTGTCGGCCTCCACGTCAGGCTTTGTTGTCACAACGTTGATGGCACCGCCAATCGTATTTCGTCCAAATAGCGTTCCCTGTGGACCACGAAGAATCTCAACCTGTTGGACGTCCATCAGGCCAAGATTGAGTCCTTGCATGCGGCCTAAATAGACCCCGTCTACATAGACACCCACTCCGGGATCGTTGGTAAGCAGCGCGTCGGACTGCCCTACGCCGCGAATGAAGACTAGAGCGGACGCTCCGCCGTTCTGTGTCTCTGTGTTAAATGACACGTTTGCGGCGCTTAGCGCGACATCCGCCAAACTTACTGCCGAGCGGTTCGCAATCTCAGATGCCGATACAGCGGTCACCGATACCGGGACCTGTTGGAGGTTTTCCTCTCGTTTCCGCGCCGTTACGACTACTTCCTCGAGTGTTGAACCGGTATTGACCGCAGAGGAATCGCCGGATTTGGCGGAATCCGCTAGCACGCGATGGGATCCCAACTCGAAGACACAACACAGGACTATTAGTGACAGTCTATAAGTCATTATTAGTGCCCCCCCCCAAACATCAGCTATTTATGATTATCGCTGGAGCTAAAAAGGCGAAATTGTTGCTGCACCCCTTACAGCGGCTCCGCATCTCGCCTCAAAGCAAAAGCGACTGTACCTGACTGATCTGGCCAGAGCAAGAATATCGTCCACCATTTGATCATTCTGGTCGGACCAGCACTTGCTAATTCCGCCCCATATAATTCAAACTTACTCCTCAGCGCATTGCGAAGGACTTTCTGATGGTGCATGTTTAAGTGGATTCGCCCCGAGTCGCTCAACTCGAGCGTTTGTATTGAGGGAAACCGCTGGGGAATTCGTTGACGTATGCAGTCGGCTACTCTGCTTGTTTGAGACTAGCTTCGCTTCAAGAAGGGTCGCGGGAGAAATGACGTGGGATTGATCTTTGCAGCGGTGGCCAACGGAAACGGCAGCGAGCGCCTCAACGCGGTCTTCTCACTAGCAGTGGCGCTGGCTCAGAGCTTTAAATCGGCATAAGGAGCACATATGCGTCTGTCGCAGCACTCTACGGTTGATGGGTCAGGTCGGCGGGTTCCAAAGGCTCTTACGCCGCTGTTGCTGAGCCTTTGTGTTGGCGGTACGGCTTGGGGGCAAGCAGCGCCGCAGTCGATCCAGCAATACGCCACGTCATGGGAAGAGTTTCAAGCACTCAAAGAGCAGGCACACGGCGGAACCAAGATGACTTGGTCCACCCTGCCGGATTGGACTGGAATCTGGAGTCGTGAAACTAGCGCGGGGCTCAAGTTCGACCCAGCACAAAAGACTCAGCAAGCCACGACGGCTGTAGTGACGCCAGCCTACAAAGAGAAACTCGTCAAGAAGTTGGAGAATTTCAACCGCGGCGTGGAATGGGATCAACTGACCTCTTGTTTGCCCGCCGGCTATCCGCGGTGGCTGACGGAACCCTATCTGCGGGAGTTCGTGCTACGCCCAGAGGAAAGCTGGCTCATCAACGAACAGTTGGAAGAAATCCGACGCATTTACACCGACGGCCGGGGCCACATTCCCGAAGACGAAGCGTATCCCCTTTGGGAGGGCGACTCCATTGCTTTCTGGAATGGCGACACCCTAGTCATCCATACCAACCATGTTAAGAAGGGCCAATATCAGCGTCTGCAACCAGACTACAGCGATAAGACCACCACGGTGGAACAGTGGCGAAAGGCTGGTCCGAACCTAATCGAAGATGTTGTTGACGTCTACGATCCTGAGGGACTTGCGAAACCGTGGCATGTGATCCAACGCTACGAGCGGGTTACGACCCCCGACTTGCGCATCGCTTACTGGTCCTGCGAAGAGAATAATAATGTCGTGCAAAAGCCCGACGGTGGCACACAATCTAACCTTCCCGGAGAAAAGGGCTACAAGGACCCAGGCAAACTGCAGGACTCTTTGTCGCAGGGCAAAGTGCCCGGTTCAAAGAAATGAATCGATCACCCACTATCCGGAGAGAATTCGCATGAAACTTCTAAAGGCAAACGCAGGGCCAAGCCTCTTACTTTTGGTCGCAATGCCGATTGTCTCGGTAGCGCACCATTCAGCAGCCATGTTCGACTTGCAGAAAACGATCACCGTCACTGGTACTGTTACGAGCTTTCAGTTCACAAACCCGCACTCTTGGTTGATCATTATGGGCAAGGGCCCTGACGGTAAAGTGCAAGAATGGAGCTTCGAAGCCGATGGCCCTAGCACCCTCATGCGGGCGGGCATCAAGGTGTCCTCAGTAGTCCCGGGTGACAAGGTCACCATGACCACTCATCCCATGAAAGACGGACGTCCTGCGGGAACGTGGCTGGCATTGACGAAAAGTGATGGCTCGGTGTTGGCACCACGCGGTGCTCCACCGCCCGGCGAGAAGGCACCGGCGCGTGCAGGTTGAACTGATTCGTGCAGGATACGCAACCCACCGGCATTTCAGCCCTCGTGCGTCATTGGGCAGAGATCATCTCAAATACCGGCCTCAGTGGGATGGGTGTCGTCTATTTTGGGCGCTGGATTGGCTTTACCTCGTGAGGACAATGGAATGCCTGTCAAGACCTATTTTGGGAGCAGATGCGCCTGTCGCGGCGCTAGATACATATCGGTAGGGCTGCAACCGCAGCATTTACTTGCGTTCAGTATTTCTAGCATCTTCGGGATACCAGAATACCTTGTGGCAGGACTCGCAAACTGCATCAAGTGTTCCGCCTAGTTGAATAATAGCTGTCACATCCTTCCGATCGGCTGCCGCCAGTAAATCCAGTGAGATCTCGCGCAGCGCGCCGGCAAACCCAACAAGTTGGTCATAGTTAGTATCAATGCGTTGCTGAATCTCCATAACTTTCAGCGGGTCCGCTATTTCAACGGTCTTGTTCCCCAGGGCCACACGCCGTCCCGGCACTGCGATCAAATTGGCGGCCTCAGCCAACATCATTGCGCGGCGTCGGATTTCGTGCCATTCCGTGTCTGTGTGCGGCCGCTTCTCATGGATTCCCGTAGAGTTCGAAATCGTTGTAACGGAGCCCCAGATGAAATCACTGGATGGGTCCACCACAGAGTCCATGATTTCCTGGAACGTTGCGGTAGGCTTGTATGGGCTCGCCTTCGCAGTCTCGGCTATGGCGTTGTTGGCGGGTTTGTCACTTCGAGGCAAAGCTGAATTGCCGTTGCAGGCGGTAAGTGCGCAGAAAGACGCGCCCCATATTAGTCGCCTTGCCAACTTGAACGTATAAATCATGCCTTCTCCTGGTGTAGATTTGGCGTAAGGTCCAACCGAAGCCATACACGAACGGTGGCTTGCCAAATGAAGGGTGAAAAATACCGTTTCGAAGGAAAAACGACACTGATCGAGAAGCTCACCATGGCTGCCGCGCCGCCTCGAACAAGGCAATCGAGCGCATCCTGCTCGTGGTCGATTTATATCAGCTCGCGCCGCGCGGCGGCGAGACGCAACTGCATTCCCTCGCGTATCGCAGCAGCGTCAGCACTGGCCAGAATGAATCGGTGACCGGCGTCGCGGAGACGCGCAATCGAGTACGCAGGGTTCGGAGCGCTTCCAAGGAGGAGTCCCGCCTCCAGCGTAGCGCGTTCGATCGTTTCGACGGCCTCGCGATATTGAGCTGACCCTAGCTCTGTCCCAAGGTCCGCAGCAAGATCGTGTGGTCCGATGACGATGCCAGCCAGCCCTGGGGTTGCAACGATCGCCCGCACGTTAGTTACCGCTTCTCCAGATTCGATCATTGCAAAAAGCAGAGGACGCCTCGTCTCGCTCGCCGCGTCGCATCCGTAACGAAGTTCGCGGGTCATGCGGCCGGCGCTCGACCGCGTACCCTCCGGTCCGTGATGCGCTGCCGCCACGAACGTCGCTGCATCCGCTGCGCTGCGAATATCAGGCATTAAGATCGAATCAGCGCCGAAATCCAAATACCGGCCGACGGCGATAAGGTCGTGGGATTTCACACGAACCACCGAGAACGCAGAACTATTGGATAACACTTGAAGCGAAGTCAGATGCGCGGCTTCATCGACAACGCCATGCTCACAATCGACAATAACAAAATCAAAGCCGCTCCAGACGGCCATTTCGGTCAATGTTGACCCTGGAAATGTCTGCAATATTCCGAATACAACCTCGCCTCGTAACAGGCGATGCAGACATCGATTGGTACCACCGTCATTCACCGCTATCATAATGACCTCTCAAATACGTGGACGGCAACAATAGACAGCCGCCTGCACTGTTCCTGACGCCTTGGCGGCAACCTCGCGACTCAACGCGCAGCGCTTTGCCCCTCATCCCCTCGTCTCCACCGGCTGGGATCACGCAGCGCAGGGACTGCGGGTTCGGCAATAATCCGATTTTCGATCACGCCGATGCCGGCAATTTCCATTTTTACAACATCACCTTCCAAAAGCGCCAGAGCCGGGCGATGAAATATCCCAGAACCCGCGGGTGTGCCAGTCAGGATGATATCGCCGGGAATCAGCGTACAGGACCTACTAATATCCGCAATCAACTCGTAGCAGTCGGCGATCATCTCTGCCGTGGTGGATTCCTGACGCAGGATCCCATTGACCCATGTTTTCATAGCAAGCGCATGAGGGTCCACTTGTTCCGGCGTCACGATGCACGGGCCGAGCGGCAAATGTGTATCGAACGATTTGCCGAGCACCGGAGACTTCGTCACTCGACTACGAAGTGTCAGGTCGTTACCGACGGTGAAGCCAGCAATTACGAGAGGTGCATCAGCGACGGTGACGTAGCGGCAGTGCCGCCCGATCACAATAACGAGTTCGACTTCGTAGTCCAAATCATCGGCGCCACGCGGCAACCAGAGACCATCAAACGGTCCGGCGATACACGTGCCCGGCCGGTAAAACCATAGCCTATGCGGCCCAAACGTCATCCCGAGCCGATCTGCCGCCTCAACGCAGGATCGGAAATTCATACCGACGCCAAGGATTTTCCCTGCACGTAGAATCGGTGATCTGATCTTGGCGGAATCCACATTTATGCGCTGCGGCGCATGGCGGGCGCTGCGCTGAGCGAGCGCCCGAGTCTCCTCGCCTATTCCCAGGAACTCTGCGATGTCAGCCGGCTGCACATCAAGTGCTAGAGTCAGATCAACGATCTCATCGTTGACGATCATGCCGACGTGCACATCCGCATCGACTTCGAAATTTACCAATTTCATGATGACATCTCGGTCGGCCCACAACGAAAAACGCGCTTCTGTATCACGCGGTTCTTACCAGTGATAGCGAAATTGGGCTACAACGTTCCTTGGTTCCTCTTTTTGAAGCAGAACTGTACCCAGTGCGTTGGCTTCATTGGTGCCAAACGTTTCGATGATCCGGTCAGTGAGGTTCTTGCCGATAATGTCAATGGCCCAGCGCCGGTTCGCGGATTCCAATGTCAGGCGGCCATCTAAGCGCGCGTAGGAGCCTTGACGAAGCAAACTATCATCGGTGGAGCTGAGGAAATAAGGAGACGACAAGAATTCGCTCGCTTCCGTGGTCAATTGAAGGCCGTTCATCAAGGGAATGGTGTAGGTGGCAGATGCCACGCCACTCCATTTTGGCGCAAACTCGGTTGGGCGGCCTGATAGGTCTTGCGTCTTGGCGCCCGCTAACAGCTGTTGGTTTGTGGATCCGGCCCCCGGATAGTTTATGTAGTAGGACTCTAAATAGGTGGCTGCAGCAGAAAGGCGAAGCGAGCGGCTGATCGCCCATTGCGTTTCGAATTCGACACCTTCGGATCTGGAAGCCGCAGCATTTCTCACCACGCTGACGAAATTGCCGGCAGCGGCGTTTGTATTGACGGCAACCTGCAGATTATCGTAGTCACTGCGAAACACGTCCACATTGGCGAGCACGCGGTGATCCAACCATTCGCTTTTCAAGCCGAGTTCATACGCGTTCACATGCTCCGGCTGGTAAGGCATATTGGCGGCGATGCCCGTGGTATCCGCAGCGTTAAAACCCCCGGACTTGAAACCGCGAGCGAAGGAGAAGTACATCATTGCTTCATGATCCAACTGATATTGGATCTTGGTAGACGGCATCAAAGCGTGATCGTCGCGATTGCCGCTGAGGGTACTGGTGGCCCCTAACCCTACTTTATTCGCGAATGCCGCCCCTAGGGGAGCGAGCGAAGCGGGAAACGGCACGAATCCGTCGTAATTCTGCTCCGCGCTGCCGAAAAACGAATTTAAGTGATAGGTCTTTGTAACGTCGCTGGCGCGCAAGCCTCCGGCGACTTTCAAGTAGTCCGTCACGTTCCACCCGAGCGAGCCGAACACGGAGCCTGTGTGCTCAGATTGTGCGAAATATACATTTTGACTTAGAGGCAAATAGGGCACTAACGGGGCGAACGTCGGAATTGACGCTATGACCGGCGAAAGAAAGCCGTAATTAACGTGCCGCGTAGTGGCCAGATGGTCGGGTTGAAAGTAAACGCCGGCCAAATACTCGATCGATCCATCACTTGGCGAAGCAACCCGAAATTCCTGGCTGAACTGGTGATACTGCTCAGGCGCGACGCCATTGATAAGCGTCATTGGGATCCCGTCCGCGTCCAGTTTTAAGTCGATCGCATAATTGTAGTAACCGGTGACCGAAGTGAATGTGTGGCCCCAATGGCGATAGTTGACTATCGCCACCGTTTCGGTGCTATCCACGTCGAGCTTCTGTCCGCTACTTGCCGCGTTCTCGTTGTTTCCAAGCCCTGTCGGGACCCCCGCAGCGATAGCTGCGTTGCAAAATGCACCAGCTACGAAAGGTGCAGACGGCGGACAATTGACAAGTTGCAATGCCAATGCCCCATTGTTTCGATGTTGACTGCCTTCGACCTTCAGAGTGGCATCTAGATCTTGATTGAAGTCATAGCGCGTCGTCCAACGAGCGGCCAGATTGTGGTCTTCGGGTACTAGAGAATGTGTGAACGTGTCGTCGATCCAGCCGTTGCTCCCGTCAGCAATCGCTGCCACGCGCATAGATAGGGCATCGGTAATTGGCCCGCCCACGGCCCCCTCGGCCGCATATTGACCGTGTTCACCGTATAACGCACGAATCGACGCATCGAAAGCATCGCCCGGCTTTTTGGTTACTACATTCAATGCACCGGCAATCGCGTTGTTACCGAAAAAGGTGCTCTGCGGGCCCTTCAATATTTCCAGGTGATCCAAATCAAGAAAGGTCGATGACGTGATGCGAGAGCGGCCATGATAAATATCATCGATAAATAACCCGACCGATTGATCAAACGATGGATTCTCCCCGGATCCGATGCCGCGAATATACATATTATTGGACCGGCCGGCCTCCCCGATGTGAACGGACGGCATAGTGTTTGATATGTCGGTGAACGAGTTTAGATTGCTTTCCACTAGCGCCTGTTCGCCGATAACGATGGCGGATATGGGCACGTCTTGGAGGCGCTCCAGTCGGTGCTGAGCCGT
>Ga0179596_10000192_pt1 | contig 37289 bp, 38 predicted proteins | sample CZODoug1_1_08_16_FD_155494 | JGI IMG/M metagenome (GOLD analysis project Ga0179596, IMG submission 155494) | Vadose zone soil fungal communities from Angelo Coast Range Reserve, California, USA - CZODoug1_1_08_16fungal (Illumina Assembly) | ecosystem: Environmental > Terrestrial > Soil > Vadose...
GCCTTATATCGCCGCCAAAACTCTTCCCGCTGCGCCGCTGTGATCGTCGATGGACGTCCGATACTCATGCCAAACACCCCCTAGCCTTAGATTAGCTGGAGTGTTTCGCCGACCCATTGAGACCACCCTACCGCCGGGCACATAGGTAATTTATTGGTGCGCAAAGAGGATTCGAACCCCTGACCCACGCATTACGAAATCGCAGGTCCTTACCGCGACTCATATCAATCAATATCTAGCGAACGCCAAGCACCGTCTATGTCAGGGAACAGAGGTGAAAGCTACCTGTGCTGGTACAAAAATGGCTACAGTGAACAGCGCAATATGAGCGAACCCACCCTTCAATGGCGCACTTTACACACATTGCGACACCGGCTATTCCGTCTCGGGCGGAGCGGCCTCGACCCACGGGTTGAACACCGTAACGCGCGCATGGCGCCGCGCCTCGGCGCGATCTCGATGTCGCGGTGAGGGGACGCCTGCATGGCTTCAATGAGTGCCTGGCCGGTCGCACTACCTTTGAGACGGCGGAATTCCTCGGCCGCAATGACGACCACCTCATCGCGTCCATGCACGGTGACGTGCTGCGGTCCCTCGCTTCGTGCCTTACGGACGAGTTCGCTGAAGCGGGCCTTAGCGTCCTGCAAAAGCCAGTAGCCCGAACGTCCCTTAGGAGGGCGCGTCTTATCGCCTTTCGACGTCGACAGCTTCGATTTAGATAATCTAGTCATTCTGACTAGATTTTCCCAGAAGACTCGCTCGTTCAAGGAAAAAGTAAACTGAGTTTAGGACCCCACCTACCTTAGCGGCCGAAGGTTTACCGTAGCAGTCATTCATCCTTTGGTCGCCCTCGATTCGCCCGATTGGCCACGAATCTCTAGTGTTGGGGCCGCGCGCGCCGAGGTGCATTTTTGATGTCACACTCGATTTGCAGCTGATCGAGCCACTCTTCCGCAGAGAGCTGAGTATCGAGCGCTATGCATTGGCGTTTGACTGTCGCAAAGTCTCCAGGGGTCAATAGTTTCATGAGCGTGAGCTTCAGCTGCCACCGCTCTTTCGTGGCGGGCGCCATGCTGGCGATTGTCTCGGTTAGACCCGCTTCGCGCAAGAACATAGACCAACGCTGCGCGACGTCGAGTTCGAGGAACTCCATTTTGAACGTAAAGCGGCGCAACGCCGCGGCGTCGAGGTCTCGAAACAAGTTGGTCGCCATGATCACGATACCGTCGAAGCGCTCCATTTTTTGCAACAGTTCATTGACCCGAGTCACTTCCCAACCAGCGCTCGCATGTTCACGGCTCTGCAAAAAGCTATCAGCCTCATCGAGGAACAAAGCCCCGTCTTCCGCTGCTGCTTCTTCGAACGCGGCGGCGATATTCTTCTCATTGTCCCCTACCCACTTGCTCATCAAGTCCGAAGCAGTTTTGGCAATCAAAGGGATGGCGAGCTGCTGGCACAAGTGCTCGGTGAACTGGGACTTGCCCGTGCCTGGCGGCCCGTAGAGAAGCACCGAACCGCGCGGCCGCTTTTTCAAGCACTTCAAGACGTCTTTTGGTGTAAAGCGCCCGGCGGTGTTCAAGTAGTCGAGGGAATACGCGGTCACCGAGGGTTTGTGCTTTTCGGTCAAATCGCGCGACAATGCTTTTTGGCTGCGCCTAATCGCCTGCACGACCGCCGCATCGTGATCCGCCTTCGAGAGGTTTCTCGCGAGGCGCGCGGCCTTCACGGCGGATTCGAGCTGCGCGCTCGAGACACCGTCGAGTTTCAGAATCTCGGCGGTGGCCGCCTTGGATAACTTCAGCTTCTTCACCCGCAGTTGCACCAAACGCGCATGTTCTGCGCGATCCGCTTTCTTCAAGGGGGCGTGGAACACAAAGCGAGCAATCGTATCTTCCGGCAAGCTCGCGCTGTCCGAGGCGAGCCAAATGGCCGGAACTGGATTCGTCGCGAGCAAGTTTTCATCGAACGGAAGCGCGTCCTCCGCACTGATTTCCACTCCGAAGAGCGCCCGTAGCATCTGCGAGGGATGGGTCTGGAGCACATCAGCTGGACGCTCGATGATGAGAACCGCTGGATCCTTCCTGGCCGCGAGCAACGAAAATGCGACGAATGTCAGGGAGGGCAACACCGCCCGTTCCGGGCTATCGAAGCGGCGGACGCGGAACGCCTGGCGCCCTGATTTGCCAATGATATCTTTCAGCAACTGCCGTTTTTCGAGGGATGGCGCACCATACAACAGGAGGTTCACCCCTGGTTCAGCGTCATTTTTCAATATCTCGGTGGCGAGAATGCGATCCTCCTCAAGGAGGCGCGCCGGGCGACCGGAGCCGATTTTGTTGTCGAAGGGCTCGAGCAATGAATCAAACACGGACTCGCCACCCGCGATCAAGTCGATCCAAAATTCCGATACCCGGGCGATCTGGACTCGCCGGCCGGCGGCCACCAGCATCCCGCTCAAGCGCAGCGGCGAATTGGGACGCATGGCCTTGCCGAGTTCCTCAGTATTCGTTTTGAACAGCGCAGTCCACAATATTCCTGCAGTCCAGCGGTTCTCGGCGAGATGCTCGCAAATGCCTGCGAGTTCTTGCGACGCGGTAGTTAAGAATGCGAACGCGAGGATGTCCTGCTCGAGAGCCGAGAGGCCGAGTATCCGCCCCAGCTGATGCAGCCGCGCGGCAAATGGGGAGATGGCTTCGCGGGCGTGCTCGGAGATGTCATCCAGCGCCCCGAGAGTCTCCTGCTCATCCGATGCGAGGGCACGAAATACAAGGGAATTGTCAGAGACCCAATCGTGGACCGCATAGCCTTCGAGAAGGAGTTTCGCCTGCTCGGCACTCGCGCGCCCTGAAAAGGTGTGGTTAATTTGCGCAAGCAACTTCATCACCCGATCGAGCGAGAGCTTTTTCGCGCGCTCGGTCCTTTGGATCGTTTCGACTTCATCCGGCCAGTCGAGCAGGCCGTTCGCTGCCGCGTACCACGCCGAGAAGGCGACCGCGTCGCGGCATAAGTTATCGGAGAGCTGCGGGTGCGCCGCAAGACGTAAAAGCCAGGAGGCGGCTTGCGGGATGGAAATCTGCAGTTTGGATGACATGAAACGAGCCTCCGTATTTGTGTGGGAGTACAGGGGTATCGCGAGGTGCTATATCCGATGTGGTTCTTGGAGCGTCCGACGATCTTGAAGAGGGGATCTTTTTTGTGGGCCCACACTGCGTCGAAGAGCTCGATCTCCCCTGGGATTGCTACCGTGGGATGGCGGACCGTGCCGTGCGGCTTCGGCCGAAATATCTAACTCCGCAGCTCTTGGTCGGTCACGCACTCAACGGTTAATGCATCTTGATCATGCTTAAAGAACCCGTGATGTTCATCTGGCCCTCAGGCTATGCTACTTATATGTAGTCTATCTCTAAAGTGGTAGCGATGGAAGTAGTAGATGAATACCTTGCCTCGAATGAGGGAGGAAAAGCTTCTAACGAGTCTCGGCGCCGTGATTCGCAAGCGTCGAATGGCTCTAAAAATTAGCCAGGAGGCATTTGCTGATCTAATCGGAATGCACCGCGCGTATTACAGCGCAATTGAGCGCGGCGAAAGAAACTTAACTCTCGGCACCCTCCATAGGGTTGCCAAGGGTCTCAGTGTGCGAATGGCAGAGCTTATGCGGGATTGTAATATCTAACGTCTGTCCCGCTCCAACCTTGCAATCGTGATGCGATGGAGTGCCATGGGCCGTTTCGCCGCCAATTTTCGCAATGCACGTGGCCGACGAGGTGCCAGGCAGGATTTCGCTCTTCAGGAACCCCGGCAGCGGTTGCTTCGCATCGGCGAGTTCGGTGCGGCAAGCCGTTTCGATTCGATTCCACAGAACTTATTGACGGCCCGAATATTCAGTCACGGGAGGCAAGTCACGTTCGGGACATAGGAGTCGCAAGTTCAAATCCTGTCACCCCGACCATTGATTTCGAGAACCAACTGATATATGAACCGTCCGTAGAACTGAACTAACGGAAGCACCAGCACTGTGATCAAACCTCATGGCTTCCAAATCTTGACGAGCCTGGATTTTTTGATGACGTCATCGTGCGTAGCGAGCGACAGATCGTGAACACGCGCCGTAGCAACGATCATGCGGTCAGCCGGACCACCGTGGAAGCCCGCCGGGAGATCATCGACGGCGATAACGGTATCGGCATTCAGAGGGAGGACGTTGAGCATATCGGCTGCGGTCGCGCGCCTGAGCCAGGTTGGAAACGGAACGGGTAGTTCGATCCGCTTTTTACGATGTAGCATTTGCGCCTCCCACAGACAAATGGCGGGCAACAAAATGCCGTTGTCGGTCGCGATCCGATCAAGTGCCATACGTTCCCGATCTGGCAGCGGAGAGCCCGGCAGCAGCCACCACACCCAGATATGGGTGTCGAGGATTACTTTCACCGCAAAGCCTCAAAATCCTCATCCGCCCAAGCGGATTCATTCGCTTTGACCTGGGTATGCCCCCCCAACGCACGCAACTCTTCCCAGGGTTTGCCCTGTCCCGAACCGCTACTGGCCGGCTCTAAACGCGCGACCACCTTGCCGTGGCGACGGATCGTGATGGCCTTGCCGCTATCCTCGACTTGACGGATCAGATCCAGGCAATGCGCTTTAAACTCGGTTACTGAAATGTCCATTATGCGATCATAAATGACCATTTTCTGAAAGGCAAATGTGAACCCCTGACCCACGCGTTACGAATGACCTTCCCGCCGCTATGAATTCTCGTCACCATATTAGAAATGGATCTCCGAATGGTCCTTGCGTCCGCTGGCGCACGCGAGGGCGCGCCCAGGGCTTGTCATGGATAGTCCAATATATTGGACTATCGCCATAGAGTCTAATATACTGGACTCATGAATCTGCAAACCATCGGCCGACTGATTGCCGAGCAGCGTCTTGCAAAAGGATACACGCTCTCGGAATTGGCATCGAAGGCCCAGGTCGGGCGGTCCACCTTGGCCGCCCTCGAAGCGGGAAAATTGTCCGAACTGGGTCTCGGTCGGGTCGCGCGACTATGTTCGGCTGTCGACTTGGTACTCGAGGCGCGTCCGCTGCTACTCCATGAACCGCTGATGCTGCATCGGCATCTCACCGATACCGCGGGCCGCGAACTCACCAAGGCCGCCATCGAGGATATTCTGACCCGAGGCAACATTGCCGCCTGGCGCGGCCTTGTGCAGGCGATTGCCAAGGATGAAACTGGCCGAATTGCTCGCCGCGTCAACGACCTTGCCGCAGCGCTCGGCAAACAGGATCCCAAGGTGCGCGCCTTTGCTGCACTATTGCCGAAAGCAATCAGAAACGTATCTCGAGTCCGGTAAATCGCATGACCAAGCGCGCCGACGTACCGGACTGGGAGACACTGTTGGCGCACGCAGCAGCGCTACAAGCCAAGATTCCGTCCGCTATCCTAGTCGGCGGGACGGCTGCGGCGGTTCACTCCCGCCATCGATTCTCCATCGATCACGATCATGTCGTGGCAAATCTCGCAAATAACTACGACACGGCAATACGCGCGTTGGAAACCATCGCTGGCTGGCGCACAAATCGCCGTGTGAAAGGGAAAATGGTGCTTGGCTCTGTCGGCGGCATCGCAGCCGGACTTCGTAACATGCGGCGCTCAGTTCCCTTGGAGACGACCGAAGTCTCCGTGCGCGGCGGCCGAATTCGCTTGCCTACGATCGGCGAAACATTGCGCATCAAGACGTTTCTGGTGGTTGACCGCAATGCGACTCGCGACTATTTGGACGTTGCAGCTCTCTCTCACAGTCTCGGCCTCAGAAAAAGCGCCATGGCACTGGAGCGGATGAATGAAATTTACTCAGAGTTCGCCGGCGAAGGCGGCGACATGCTGACGTCAGCGCTCGTCAAACTAGCGGCACCCGATCCCTACGACCTTACGGATATTGATCTAACGGAATACAAAGGGATAATCGCTCCGTGGAACAATTGGCGCGCGGTTCAAGTTCAATGCGCATCTTTGGCCGCAGCGATCCTTTCGCCGCCGGCAGCACCCAAACGCGCGGACTGAATTGGTGCGCAAAGAGGATTCGAACCCCTGACCCACGCGTTACGAAGAATTTTCCCGCTCATTCTGATTCTCGTCAGCCGATCAGAAATGGGTTTACCACCTGCAATTGCCCGTCGATGACTTGTCCGTGTTGAAGATCCTCCGAGTAGAGCACCTTAGCTCCTACGATCAGGGCAGACGAGACCAAGATGGAGTCGTATAACGAAAATCGGTACCGCTCATGGATGGCCAGACCCCGATCATGGGTCGCGACGGTGACGGCCTCGACGCTACAAACAGCCCGCACCGTATCTAGAATTTCCCGGACATCGCCGAGCGGCATTCGCAACTTTCGCAAAGCGACAGCCGCAAATTCATTCAGGACTTGAACGCTGATGGTACCGCGCCCAGCAAGCAGCTGCTCGACACGGTCCGCCTTGTCGAAATCCTTTGAAAGCAAATAAAGCAGTACGCTCGTGTCAAAAAAGTCTTCAACGTCCCTCATTAGCTTCGAGCCGATCAAACTTGAAATTCGTCGGGAGCGTTCCGCGAAACTTCCGCAAGCGCGCTAGCAGCTCGCGTGCACTAGCAGCCTTCGCCACATCGAATGACCGCTTGCCGGCTACTTGAATTTCAATCTGATCGCCTTCCTTCAACCCGAGCGCATCCACTACCGCCGCGGGTAGACGAATCGCCAGACTGTTACCCCACTTTGAGACTTGCATGCCTCGCTCCAAATTAGATATACAGCCAGCCAAAGTATATCCATCCGTCACTCGCAACGCAACGCCGCGGTCCCGGTTATTGGGTGCTCGTCCGATGCGCCGGCGACATAGTCGAGAGCGAGATGCGGCCGGTTTAGATGTTGTCCCCCAGCTTACGAAACTGAGGGGCCTTGCGGTCCCTCAACAGAAGGTATGACACGAACTCGGCCTTCTATTCCATGACCGTCAATGCGACCGGGGGTTGGCGCATCCATCAACGAAGGGGCGGTGAGTGGTGGAAACATGCACGTAGCCCAAGGGTCTTTGTACTTGGACGGTGGATCGATCATCAATTCAACAACTAAAGGGTCGGCAACGCGCGTCCGTGCAAACAATCGGCACACCACACACGTTGAGAAGCAACCAGGTAGCGATGCGTTGTTGGTCGGTCCCCGCAGATCGACAGGCTCAGCCAAGGCGCTGGGAAGGACTGGCATTACGCGTTTGCGATGGCGGATACCCGTCTCACACCCTGCGCATCTTGCACTTACGCTGCACTTACGGTAAAACTTGAGCCAAGCTCGAGAGCGTAAGTCGTTGATTATTGGTGCCGCAAAGAGGATTATTCGCGCTGCGCGCTCACCCCTGCGGGGTCGAGCCTGCGGCCGATCAAATTGGCTGCGCCAATTTGTCGAACCGGCTTTTTGTCTGTCAGGGGTTCGAATAGGGTGCGTTGAAAACTCGGCACCGGGCGACATCGCCACGCCCGGGATTAATTGGTGCCGCAAAGAGGATTCGAACCCCTGACCCACGCATTACGAATGCGTTGCTCTACCAACTGAGCTATTGCGGCGCGCTACCCAAACGGGGCGGCATTCTAACCCGCTGAACCATCCGACGAAAGGCTGCCGACCCGCTTTGTGACGTCGCGCAGCGTCCTGGGCAGAGCGAAGATCACGTGTTCTTCCCGCCCCTTCAATTCATCGACCACGGCACCTCCCCACACTTTGAGTTGGGCAATGACGCCTTGCACCAGAATCTCGGGAGCCGACGCGCCGGCCGTTACGCCGACGGTTTTCGCGCCGTCGAACCACTCTTGGTGCAGGAACTGCGGTCCGTCCACCAAAAATCCAGGTATGCCCACTTTATCGGCCATTTCGCGCAATCGGTTCGAATTGGAACTGGACTTCGACCCAACCACCACCAGCACATCGCACCGACCGATCAAGTCTTTGACCGCATCCTGGCGATTTTGGGTGGCATAGCAAATATCCTCTTTCACCGGCGCCTTCAGGCCGGGAAAGCGGGTGCGCAGCGCCTCCACGATGCACGCGGTATCGTCAACCGACAGCGTCGTTTGGGTGACGAACGCCAAATGGGCGGGATTGCGCACCACCACGCGCTGCACGTCCTCGACGGTTTCGACCAGATAGATGCTGCCGCCGAACGACGTATCGAACTGCCCTATCGTGCCCTCGACCTCGGGGTGCCCGGCATGACCGATGAGAAACACCTCGCGCGCTTCGCGGGCATAGCGCGTGACTTCCATGTGGACTTTGGTCACCAACGGGCAAGTCGCATCGAACACCTTGAGCGAGCGGCGCTGCGCTTCCATTTGAACGACCCGGGAGACGCCGTGCGCGCTGAATATCACGGTAGTGCCATCGGGAACCTCCCGCAGCTCCTCGACGAATACGGCACCGATGGTGCGCAAGCGATCCACCACATATTTGTTGTGTACCACCTCGTGGCGCACATAGATGGGCGCGCCGAACAAATCGATGGCGCGCTCGACGATATCGATGGCCCGATCGACTCCGGCACAAAATCCGCGCGGATTGGCTAGAAGAATTTGCATCATGTTTTCCCTTTCGAGTCGAACAATGCGTCCAGCAAAAGACACGCGGCGCCGACGGTGATTGCCGAATCAGCCACGTTGAATGCCGGAAAATACGCCCGATCCCAATGAAAGTGTATGAAATCGATGACATGCCCCAATCGAATGCGGTCGATCACGTTGCCGAGCGCGCCGCCCAGCACCAGCGCCAGCCCCGCCGCCAGAAGGCCGTGGGTACCGCGCGGTAGCCGGCACAGCCAGACGATGATGGCAATGCTGACGCCTGCCGCCAATCCAATGAATAGCCAACGTTGCCAGCCGGACGCCGATGCCAGAAAACTGAAGGCAGCGCCGACATTGTGCATGCGGGTGATGTCGAGGATGGGCAGCACGCTGGTGAATTCGAATTCGCCGTAATGCCGGGTGATGTACGCCTTGGAGAGTTGATCCGCGAGCACGATGAAGGCGGACAGAAACAGCCACGCCCGGGGCCGGCCACCATTTTTTTCGATTACGGTCATGTTTTCTACGGCGTTCATGCGAACTTGCGCTCCTCACCGGGGCCCTCGACGTTGACGACGCAGCGTGCGCAAAGTTCCGGATGCGCAGGGTCGCTACCCACGTCGCCGCGCAAATGCCAGCAGCGCACGCATTTGGGGTGGTCGCTGGGTTTGACGCCGATCCACACCCCCTCGACACTCGCCGGCACCGCGCTTCCCAGCGGGGTATCGGTATCGACTATGCGCGCCTGGCTGGTGATGAGCACGAAGCGCAATTCATCCTGCAGCGCGGCGAAGCGCGCCGCTTGGCTCGCCGGCGCGAAGATGGTCACCTCGGCCTCGAGCGGTGCGCCGATCTCCCCTGCCGAACGCAACCGTTCCAAATCGCGCGCCACGTCGGCTTTCAGCGCAATCAATGCCGGCCAGTCGATCTCCGACTCGCGTTCCACACCCGGCGGGAACTGGTGCCAAGTATTCAGGAACACCGATTCGTTGCGAGTTCCGGGCAGGAAGGTCCAGGCCTCCTCGGCGGTGAAGCTCAGGATGGGCGCGAGCCAACGCACCATCGCGGCGGCGATATGGTACATCGCCGTCTGCGCCGAGCGTCGCGGCACACTGACGGCGCCGGTGGTGTACAGACGGTCCTTGATGATATCCAGGTAGAAGCCGCCGAGTTCGACCACGCAGAAATTATGGATCTTCTGATAGATGTCGTGAAACTCGTAATTTCTATAGGCGGTGACCACATCGTTCTGCAAAGCGAACGATTTGGCGATGGCCCACCGATCGATAGCCACCAGTTCGTGCCACGGCACGGCGTGCTCTGCAGGATGGAAGCCGTGCAAGTTCCCCAACAAAAATCGCAGCGTATTGCGCATGCGGCGGTAGGAATCCGCCATGCGCTTCAAGATCTCGTCCGACACGCTCATTTCATTGGCATAGTCGGTGGCGGCGATCCACAGACGAACCACGTCGGCCCCGAGACTACTCGTCAATTTTTGCGGCACCAGGATATTGCCGATGGACTTCGACATTTTGCGGCCCTTGTCGTCCACGGTGAAGCCGTGAGTGAGGACGGCGCGATATGGCGCGCGGCCATGCATGGCCACCGACGTGAGCAACGAACTGTGGAACCAGCCGCGGTGTTGATCCGAGCCCTCGAGATAGAGATCCGCCGGCGCGGTGATTTCGGGTCGGATCTGTGAGACGCAGTGATGCGCCACGCCGGAATCGAACCACACATCCATGACGTCGGTGGCCTTGTCGTATTTCTCAGCGTCGGAACCCAGCAGCGCCGTCGCATCGAGATCGAACCACGCGTCGATGCCGTCGCGTTCGACCTGCTTCGCGACTTCTTCGATCAATTCGGCCGTCCTCGGATGCAGCTCGCCGCTGGTCTTGTCGACGAACAAGGGGATGGGCACGCCCCAGGTGCGCTGCCGCGACACGCACCAATCGGGACGACCGGCGATCATGCTGCTGATACGTTGCTCGCCCCACGCCGGCATCCAATCCACGTGCGCAATGGCCTCGAGCGCCGCCTTGCGCAAGCCCGCCTGGTCCATGCTGATGAACCACTGCGGCGTCGCGCGGAAAATCACCGGCGTCTTGTGGCGCCAGCAATGCGGATACGAATGGTGGTACGGCTCGCCCTTGAGCAAGCGGCCGCGTTCACGCAGCACCTCGATCACATGCGGATTGGCGTCGAACACCTGTTCATCGGCAAAGAGCGGTGTGCCCGGCAGGAAGCGCCCGTCGCCCCCCACGGGGTTATCGATGTCCAAGTTGTAGCGGCGGCCAACGACGTAGTCGTCCAGGCCATGTCCGGGAGCCGTGTGTACGGCGCCCGTTCCCGCATCGAGGGTCACGTGATCGCCCAGAACGACGGGAACCCGGCGCTCATAGAACGGGTGTTGCAGCACGAGATGTTCGAGTGCTGCACCCTTGGCCTCTGCGATCACCGTCCAGTTCGACACGCCGACGGCGTGCATGACGGATTTGACCAGTTCGCTCGCGAGCAGTAGCCGTTCATCGCCGTCGCCGAGATTGAACTCGACCAGGGCATAATCGAACTGCGGATGAACCGCCACGGCGCGATTCGCGGGCAACGTCCAAGGGGTGGTAGTCCAGATGGCGAGCGAGGTGGGCACATCGTCGAACAATGCCAATTGGTCGGTGAGGGCCAACTCCATGCGCTCGGACAAATCCGCGCGATCCACGATTTCGAAGCGCACGTAGACGCTGGGAGAGGTCTTGTCTTCGTACTCCACTTCAGCCTCCGCCAAGGCGGAGCGGCAGTTCAGACACCAGTGCACCGGCTTGTAGCCTTTGTACACGTGGCCATTCTTGATGATGACGGCGAAGGCGCGCAGTTGCTCGGCTTCATAGCGCGGCATCATGGTCATGTACGGATGATCCCAGTCGCCGAGTACCCCTAGGCGCTTGAAGTCGCTGCGCTGACCATCCACCTGTTTGAGCGCATACGCTCGGCACGCCGCGCGAAACGCCTTGGCATCGATTTTCTGACCCACGCGTCCATGAGTTTTCTCGACTTGCATCTCGATGGGCAGGCCGTGGCAATCCCAACCCGGAACGTACGCTGCGTCGTAGCCGTCCAGCGTGCGCGACTTGACGATGATGTCCTTCAACACTTTGTTGACCGCATGTCCCAGGTGAATGGTGCCGTTCGCATACGGCGGCCCGTCGGTGAGCACGAACGTCGGCCGGCCCTTCGCGGTGGCGCGAATCTTGTCGTACAGACGGATACGCTCCCACTCCGCGAGCATGCCGGGCTCCCGGTTGGCAAGATCGGCCTTCATCGGGAAACCCGTGTTCGGCAAATTGATCGTACTTTTGTAATCAGCCACAGTCCACCTTCGACAAGAGCTCGCGCGCCTGCGCGGCATCGATTTTCATCTGCACCGTCAATGCGTCCAAGGAATCGAATTTGACCTCGTCACGCAGCTTCGCGATGAATTCGACTTCGATCGTGCGTCCGTACAGATCGCCGTCAAAATCGAATACATGTACTTCGAGCAGCGGTTCGATGCCGTGCACCGTGGGCCGCGTGCCCAAGCTCGCGACGCCGTCGAGCGGAACACTTTCAATGCCATACACTCGCACGGCCAAAATTCCCCACAACGGCGATTTGCGCCGCATGAGCCGAAGATTGGCCGTCGGAAACCCCAACGTTCGCCCGAGCGCTGCACCATAGACCACGCGCCCCATCATGCGATACCGGCGACCCAACAACCGCGCGGCGCCGCTGCAGTCGCCGTCCTCGAGTCGTTCGCGTACCGCCGTGCTGCTCACGCGCACGCCGTCGACGACGAACGCGTCGACTCGTTCGACTCCGAAACCGTGCGACTCGCCGGCGGCCCGTAGGCTGTGGATGGTGCCCTGCGCCTTCGTGCCGTAGCGAAAATCATCGCCCACCACCACATGCCGAGCGCTCAACGCCCCGACGATTAGCTCGTCGACGAAGCATTGCGGCGACATGGCGCGCATCGAATCGTCGAACCGCAACGTCACCAGTCGGTCGACGCCTTGTGCGGCAAGAGCCAGAAACTTCTCGCGCCAGCGCGTCAATCGCGGCGGCGCGCCCGCGGGATCTATGAACTCCTTGGAACTCGGCTCGAACACCAACACCGTCGACGCGCAGCGCAACTCGGCAGCGCGCTCGATTACCGCCCGGATAATTTGCTGATGGCCGAGATGCACGCCGTCGTAATTGCCCACAGTCAGAACGCAGCCGGAGTCGGCTTTGGTTAGATTGTGAAGTCCGCGCACTAGTTTCATGGCGAAAACGCTGGATTATACTCAAGTTTCCCGGGGTTCAGTCGCTCGTTTCGAGCCTCGCATTGACAAGCACGAGCTCCATCCGCACACTATGCGGCTCGTTTTAGGAGTCTTCCGCTTGGCGAACACGAAATCTGCTGAAAAGGCTGCCCGACAGTCAACCATCCATCGCGCCCGCAACGACGCGCTGACCTCGCAGCTGCGCAGTGCCATTCGAAAGGCCACGTTGGCGCTCAAGGCCGGCAAACAGGAAGACGCGACGGCTGCGCTCGCCCACGCGACCCCGATCATCGACAGCATGGTCAATAAGGGCATCATTCACCGTAACAAAGCGGCGCGCCATAAGAGCCGCCTCACCAAGCAAGTTCGGGCGCTGGCGAAGTAAAAGCCCCGACGAACTTCCGGTTATTGAGGAAAAACGCCTGCATTATGCGGGCGTTTTCCGTTTTGGGGTCACTCGACTTACGCGGTATGGCTCTCCGCCCGTGGCACGGCATCCGGCTGATCGTCAGTCTCGGCCGTGCGCGACTCGCGCGGATGCTCGTCGAGATAGCGCATCACCGCTTGCTTGAGTTCTTCCGTGCCCGCGCCGGTGGCGCCGGAAATCAGCAATACCGGACCTTTCCAGCGCAGCCGTCGGACGATTTCCTTCGCCCGGCGCTCTGATTCTTTGGGCTCCAGAAGATCGATTTTATTGATGAGCAGCCAGCGCTCCTTGGCGCCAAGATCGGCTGCAAACTTCTTCAGTTCGGCAACGATGGTGCGGGCGTCCTTGACCGGATCCGCGTCGGGATCCGGCGGCGCGATGTCGATGAGGTGCAATAGCACGCGCGTGCGTTGCAAGTGCTTCAAGAATCGAATGCCCAGCCCTGCGCCGTCGGCGGCCCCTTCGATGAGCCCGGGAATATCGGCCATCACGAAACTGCGCGCCGGGCCCGCCGTTACCACCCCCAGATTGGGATACAAGGTGGTGAAGGGGTAGTCCGCCACCTTCGGCCGAGCTGACGAGACGGCGCGAATCAGCGTGGACTTGCCGGCGTTGGGCAGACCCAAGAGTCCCACGTCGGCAATCAGTTTCAGCTCCAGGGTCAGCTCGCGCTTCTCTCCGGGGAGTCCGAGTCCGGACTTGCGCGGGGTGCGGTTGGTGCTGGACTTGAAACGGGTATTGCCCCAACCACCCTTGCCGCCCTTGGCCACCAACAGCGTTTGACCCTCTTGGGTAAGGTCGCCCAATTGCTCCCCGGTCTCGGCGTCGGCGATCACCGTACCGATGGGAATGGGGACATACACATCATCGCCGCCATGCCCGGTGCAGTCGTTGCCACTGCCGCCCTCGCCGCTCTGTCCCCGGTAGGTGCGGGAGATGCGAAAGTCGGCCAAGGTATTCATGCCTTCGACAGCTTTCAAATAGACGCTGCCGCCGAGACCGCCATCGCCGCCGTCGGGACCCCCGAAGGGCGCGCACTTCTCGCGACGAAAACTCACGCAACCGCGCCCGCCGTTACCGGCCTGGACTTTGAGTTTGGCTTCGTCGACGAATTTCATGAGGACTCTGCAAGTTCAAAAACTAAAAAGGGGGACAGGTTTTGGCCTGCCCCCCTTTCGAATCCCGTGCGCGAGCTGACGCCCGCACCGACGGCTATTTCGAGATGACGTTCACGTAGGTGTACTGTTCCGCACCCTTGATGCGAAATTCCACGGTGCCGTGGGCTTTGGCGAACAGGGTGTGGTCCGTGCCGATGCCCACATTGACGCCGGGGCGGTACACCGTCCCGCGCTGACGAATGAGGATATTGCCCGCGAGCACATTCTCTCCGCCGAACTTCTTGACGCCCAAACGCTTCGAATGCGAATCGCGGCCGTTACGAGTACTGCCGCCAGCTTTTTTGTGTGCCATCTAAACTACTCTCCTGCAAAACCTAAGCGACGATAGAGGTGATCTTCACATCGGTATAAGGCTGCCGATGAGTCTTCTCACGCTTATAATGCTTGCGTCGACGAAATTTGACGATGCGAACCTTGTCGCCCTTGCCATGACTCTCCACCGTGGCAACCACCTTGGCGCTGCCGACGTACGGCGCGCCGATGGTTACGGAGGAACCGGCACCCACCAAGAGCACCTGATTGAATTCGACGCTGGCACCCTGATCCGCATCGAGCTTTTCGATACGCACCACAGCACCTTCTTGGACGCGGTACTGTTTACCGCCCGTGGCAATCACGGCATACATGGTTTTCAACTCCAGCAAATGAGCAGCGGACGGCCGCAAAAGAGCCGCGAATTGTACGGCGCCGTGGGCGGAAAATCAAACCGGTACCCGGCTTTTGAACTCAGGGCGTCCCCCAAGTTCACGAATTGTTAGGTACCATGCCGTAATTCCTTGGGCGCCTCATGACACTAGAACAGATTCGAGACTTGGTCACCAGCGATTTTGAGGCCGTCGATAGGGTCGTCAAACGGCGGCTCCACAGCCAAGTGGCGCTGGTCGATCAGGTGGCCACCTACATCATTTATGCCGGCGGGAAGCGGTTACGCCCCCTTTTGGTGCTGTTGGCCGCCCGCGCCTGCGGTCACCAGGGTGAGCAACACGTCGAGGCTGCGGCCATTATCGAGTTCATTCACACGGCGACCCTACTACATGACGACGTGGTGGACGGCTCGTCGCTGCGCCGCGGCCGTGAAACCGCCAATCAGGTATTCGGCAACGCAACCAGCGTCCTGGTGGGCGATTTTCTCTATTCCCGCGCGTTCCAGATGATGGTGACGCTGGATCGCATGTCCATCATGCAGATCATTGCGGATGCGACCAACGCCATCGCCGAGGGCGAAGTGCTGCAACTCATGAATGCGCACGACCCCAATACCACCGAGGCGCGCTATATCGACGTCATCCAACGCAAGACGGCGCGACTGTTTCAGGCGGGAGCGCAGATCGGCGCGATTTTGAGCGACGCCCCGCCCTTGATCGAGGAGTCCCTCGCCCGCTACGGCCGGCATATCGGCACGGCCTTTCAATTGGTCGACGACGCGCTCGACTACCAGGCCGATGAAGCCAGCTTGGGAAAACACCTGGGGGACGACCTGGCGGAGGGCAAACCCACTCTACCGCTCATATATGCAATGCAGCATGGGAGCGCCACCCAGCGCGAGATGATTCGCCATGCCATCGAGCACGGCGGACTGGGCCAGCTTGATGAAATCACGCGCGCCGTTGCAAGCCTGGGAGGGCTTGCGTACACTGCGCGCCTCGCTCAAAGCGAGGCAGATCAGGCGCTTGCTGCGCTGGCCCCCCTTCCAGAGACCGTTTTCAAAGACGGTTTGAGCGAACTCGCCAGGTTCGCGGTGGCCCGCAAGCACTAATCCGCGGCCTAGTTTCGGGGTGTAGCTCAGACTGGTAGAGCGCGTGGTTCGGGTCCACGAGGTCGCAGGTTCGAATCCTGTCTCCCCGACCAATCTCACAGGGGGCCGAGGACATAGGTAACACTTTAGCCCCGAAGGGATTGGTCCGTTCCGGGCACATGGTACACATGGTACCCATTTCATTCCGGGCACATGGGTGGTGGTTGAGGACATTTTGATCTCCAATTCTCCGCCTGGACGGAGAGCGCCGGCCCGTCTGACTCCCGGCCGCATCCGCCTTCTGGAATAACAGCAGGATCTCCGCACCACGCCATCACCTGCGCTTTCTCCAATCCAATTGGTTTGCTCCGGGAAATCGTTCGGGCATGGGTCGATCGGGATCGTCCAAGAGCTTAAGGCCCCAGTAGGCCCACGCTCGTTTCGAAAAGAGACCGGGAGGAGCGTCGAGGTAGGCCTTTCTGAAATCCTCCTGAGAAAAGTACCGGTCGACGGCGACGATGTCATCCGCACTGCCCCGGGCCATTGTCTGAGCGAGAAACAATCCAGTATTTGCCAGTGTCTGGCCCGGTTCCGTATACCAGTTGATGCGCTTCGCGATTTCCTCGAGTTCGGCGTTCATGGTGCTGTCCGCCGAATTGAGCGTCAAACGTGTCACGAAATGAACTCCTGGGTCTGCGTCAGTATTTTACCCGCACAGAGCGCTGGATATCTCGGCCGGAAACGTTACCAGTTGCCGGCGATTGGTAATAACTGACCGCGCAAGCCGGTCAAATCACAGTACCGCCCTCTCGGAGATCGTACACGCCCTCCCTGGGCGGCGGATTGTCGCGAGCGATTGTAACCAAATCGTCATTTCCAACGAACTACAAACAAGAGCGATACAGTTGAACGAGGAGCGCCTGAGAAACCTTTTGGTCCGGGGTCTCGCCGGCGACGCAACGGCTTACCATATTTTTCTGGGCGAACTCGCGGTGCATTTGCGATCTTTCTTGCGCAGGCGCCTGGCGCGACTGCCTGAGGAAATCGAGGATCTCGTGCAGGAGTTACTGTTGGCGATTCACAATCACCGCCATACCTACGATCCGGAGCAGCCGCTGACCGTGTGGGTACAGGCGATCGCGCGCTACAAACTCGTCGATCTGCTGCGCCGCCGTTCGCGTACCGACGTGCTCCACGATCCGCTCGACGAAGAGGAGGAACTGTTTGCCGCCGCGGATACCGAAGCTGCCGAAGCCCGGTATGACGTGTCGAAGCTGCTGCAGGAACTGCCGGATCGACAGCGCTTGCCCATCCAGTACGTGAAAATCGAGGGTGGCTCGGTGGCAGACACCGCGAAACGGACCGGCATGTCGGAATCGGCGGTCAAGGTCGGTATCCATCGCGGCCTGAAAGCGCTCGCGGCGAAGATCCGCAGCGGCGCATGAAGACGGACGATTTGGTGTCGTTGCTCGCCGCCGGCGTCGAACCAATCGATGCCCAGCGGACGGCGCGGCGCCACTGGCTTGCGATCACCGGGGGACTACTGGGGGCGCTCGCCATGACCACGGGAATTCTCCACTCGAATCCGGCGCTTTCGCACGCGGTATTCGAGCCGATGTTTTGGGTTCGAGAAGCCTATTGCGCGGCCTTGGGGTCGCTTGGGATCGTTGCCGTTACTCGATTGGCACGTCCGGGAATCCGCCTCGGCTTGGCGCCGGCCGGTATAGGAGCTGTCGTGATCATCATGTGGATCTTGGCTGTCACGGTACTGCTGGGGGCGCCGCCACAGAAACGCGCGCATCTGTTTTTTGGCGGCACTGCTGCGGTTTGTCCTTTCCTGATCGCGCTGGTCGCTGCGCCGTTGTTCGTCGCCTTCATTTGGGTGCTGCGCGATCTTGCGCCCACGCGGCCGCGCTTGGCTGGCGCCGCGGGAGGATTCGCGGCAGGATCTTTTGGCGCGTTGGCGTATTCCTTGCATTGTCCGGAGCTTGCAGCGCCGTTTATCGGAGCGTGGTACCTGCTCGGAATGTTGATCCCGACGGCCATCGGCGCGTCGCTCGGTCCGCGGCTGACGGGTTGGTAATTAACTCGGTGAATAAGAATACCGTTGTAACTTTTTGCGTTTCCCGAACGAATTACCAGAGGACCGACACAAATCGGAACTCACCTACTAGGGGAAGCACAAATGAAGACGGTATCTCATGGCATCGGCGCATTGTCGCTGATCATCGCCGCTGCGGCCGCCGCGCAAGGCGGCGATTTATCCGAAGACCAGCAAACTCTGATCGTCACCGCATCCAACACCGCGAGCAATCAGCTGTTGATCTACAGCGCCGGCGGTACTCTGTTGAAGCAGATTCCGACGCGGGGCCAAGGCGGTGTCGGCGGCAATGCGGGCGGCATTGCACAAAATCACGATCGGTTGGCGGTGGTCAATTTTACCTCTGGTAATGTATCGACATTCGCCAAGGACGCCGAGCACGCGGACTTGCGCTTCGAACATCTGATCCCGGCGCTCACCAGTCCCGTCAGCGTCGCCTTCGGGCGGAATCACTTGTATATCTTGACCACGACCCACGTGGAGTCGCACTGGATCGATCGCGACGGGGTAAGCGCCAGTGCGGACGGCGCGGCAGCTCTCATCGTTGGCGACGGCTCCGCCGCGCAAGTGGGCGCGCTGCAGGATCAATTGATCATCAGCGAGAAGAGCAATGCGATCGAGACCGTCAACTTGGATAGCCGCGGTGCGGTATCGGGCAACGCTACCTTGGTCGCGAATATTCCTTCGAACGTGAACACGCCATTCGGTCTTGCGACCCGCGGCAATGAAGCCTACGTCACCATCGCCCATGCGAACGAGATCAGCTTGGTGCGCAACGATGCGGTACTGAAGGTAACCGGTTCGGGCACGCAGAGTGCGCCTTGCTGGGTCACGCTCGACGGCCCGTTCTTGTTCTCCGCTAATTCGCCCAGTCATTCGGTGTCGCGCTATGCGGTTTATGGCCAGCACATTATCCAGGATGCCGCGGTCGTCGCCACGTTCAACGGCAACCCGACGGATATTACCTACCGAGCCAATTTGGCGGCCGTGGTCGATGGTGACGGCACGGCATCGCACGTGTCGGTGTTCGCTGTCGACGAGGATGGAAATTTCACGCTGAAGGGCCTCGCCACCATCAACAACGTGGCAACGAACGGCATCGTCATCGTTCGCTCGGACGATCTCATCGATTGATCATGAAACAGTTCGCAAGACAAATGGCGGCGATCCGCGCTGGGAACTCCCTGGCCTGGATTCCGAAGCGGCCGCTGCCGGAATCGGCCCCGACCGGCACATGAAACGTTTCCGCGGAAACGTGTGCCGCCGCCGGGCTCGACCTACTTGTTGAGCGCGACCATGTAGTCGACAGCCATGCGAATCGTCGCGTCCGGCCAGGTCGTACCCCCGCGCGGTGGCATGGTGCCCTTCCCGCCGATGGCATTCGAGTAGAGCGCTTCTTTGCCTTGGGCGATTCGTGGTGCCCATGCCGCATGGTCGCCCACTTTGGGCGCACCATTGATACCCAGTGCATGGCAAGCCGAACACACTTTGGTAAATGCCTGCTCGCCCGTGGTGGGCACGGCCGCAGCGGCACCACTTTTCGGGTTGGCAGCAATTGCCAGTGCGGCATTGTCTTGGCCCGCGACCGCGGTATGAGCGAATGGCGCTATGTTGTGTTGAACCGCTTTGAGGCGCAGCGGCTCCAGCAGCACGTGTGCCTCTTGACTATCCACACCTATCAGCCGGGCAACCAAGAACAGGATGACGGCAAAGGCGATGAGAAAACCGAGTACCAAACTAAATGAATTGAAGAAATGCGTATCTGACAACTCGGTCTGGGCCATGACTACGCGCCGACAATCCTGGAGACGTCAGCGCAATCGTATGGCAATGAGCATCAACAACAGCGTGAGCGCCTGAAACCCCACGCGCGCCCACATGAGCGGTGTGCTGAGGGTGTCGTCCGTCGAACCGCCACCGGACATTGTCAGCACACCCAAGAACATCGTAGCCACCGTCATAAGCATTGCCGCGACAATGACAACCGCAAATAGGTCCATGATGATCTCCCCGAAAAGACAGTATTTGCCAGGCCCGCATTGAATAGTAGTCGCGTTGATCCGAACGCCGCAAGCTGGCCACATGCGCGGTGCAACGCGCTGCCCGTGCAACTCGCGCAGCGCGGCCGCTGTACTGATCCCAAGGAAACGCCGCGGCGTGCGTCGCCTTGCTCCCTGCGCTGCGCTTCATTCAGTTGCATTGGATTGTTGCGCCGCATCGGTCTCGCTCTTCGCGCGACGGTGTATTGCGCTGCGGCGTGTTGCGCTGCGGTGCTGCTGAGATGTGTTGCACTGCGGTGTTGCGGCCCTGCTGCACTGCGTTCATCCCCGACGACCCAATTGCTGCACAACAACGTCTTCCAATGCCGCACCGCAGGTGCGATACTCGGAACGGCTGTGGCTCCGGGCACCAATAACAGTGCCTCAAGAGTGTTTGATGAAGAGAATTCGTTCATAGGCCGCCGTACAAAGCGACGCGGGGGAAGCCATGAAATGCATTTATTTTCTCACTCCCACATTGGCAACGACCGATCAGGTGTCGGCCGATCTACATGCCGTCGGCGTGAAAGATTTCTACCTGCACGTCATTTCCCGCGACCACGCCGGCCTCAAGCGCAATCAGATCCACTCCAGTAACTACTTCGAAACCCTGGATATCGTGCGCGATGGGTTCATCGGCGCCGCGCTCGGATTTCTGGCCGGACTGGCGGGTATCGGATTGCTCTTGTACACCAAGCCCTTCGGCGATCATGTGGTTCCGGCATTCGTTTATGCGCTGCTGGTCGGAGTGGCCACATTGTTCGGCGCCTGGGAAGGCGGCCTCGTGGGAATCGATAGCGAGCACAAGAAGCTAGCCAAGTTTCACGACGACCTGGTGGCGGGCAAGTATCTGGTCTTGGTCTATGTCCGCAAGCATCGAGAACAGGTCGTACTCAAGATGATGCGCGAAAAACATCCGGACGCCGAATTGGTGGCGATCGATTCGCACTTCGTCAATCCGTTCAGCAACGTGAGAAGAGTTTCGGAGACTCCGACAGCAGGGGTTTGATACTCGAGCCTAGGTTTGGTCGCGGGGGGCGCCAGTGGTACTTGCATATGCAGTGATCGCTTTGGTCATCGGCACCGTCCTGTTTCATTTTTTGAGCCCTTGGTGGTTCACGCCCATCGCGTCCAATTGGACCACCATGGACCAGACCGTCGACCTCACCTTCTGGGTCACGGGCGTCGTATTCATCGCGATCAACCTTTTCATGGCGTATTGCATCATGCGCTACCGGCATCGCAAAGGCCTCAAGGCGCACTACGAACCGGAGAACAAGAAACTCGAATGGTGGCTCACGATCGTGACCTCGGTGGGCATTGCCGCCATGCTCGCCCCGGGCCTGTTGGTTTGGGCCAAGTTCGTCACCGTACCGACCGGTACGCCGGAAGTCGAGGTCGTCGGGCAGCAATGGAATTTCAGCTATCGGTTTCCCGGCAAGGACGGTGTGCTCGGCACCACGAATATTCGCCTCGCGAGTCCGGAGAATCCCTTCGCCATCGACCCCAACGACCCCAAAGGTCAGGATGATGTCCTGGTGTCGAGTCCGGAATTGCATTTGCCTCTGGGCAAACCGGTGAAGATCCTGCTGCGCTCCAAGGACGTGCTGCATCAATTCGCGGTGCCGCCCTTTCGGGTCAAGATGGATATGGTGCCCGGCATGGTGACCTACTTCTGGCTAACCCCCACCCGCACGGGAACCTTCGATGCGCTCTGCGAGCAGTTATGTGGAACGGCTCATTTCACCATGCGCGGGCGCGTGATCGTCGACGAGGAGAAGGACTTTCAAGCGTGGCTCGCCACCCAACCGACGTATGCGCAAACGCGTGCCGCAGCCGCCGGCGAAGTCGCGGCGGGCCAGGTGTCCTACGCCGTGTGCAGCACTTGCCACGGCCCGCAAGGGGAAGGCAACCCGCAATTGAACGCACCGAAGTTGAGTGGTCAAGCGGGCTGGTACCTGGCGCAGCAATTGCGAGATTTCAAGCTCGGGATCCGCGGCGGAAACGAGAAGGACGCATACGGAAAACAAATGATCGCGTTCGCCGCGACGCTCGCCGACGATACCGCCATCAAGAATGTGGTTGCGTACATCAACTCCTTGCCCGATGCGTATCCGCAAGCGACGGTGTCGGGGAATCCCTCGAAAGGCGCAGAGCACTACGAAACTTGCGCGTACTGTCATGGCAATGGCGGCCAGGGGGTTTGGTCGACGAACGCGCCCCGGCTATCGCACATGAGCGACTGGTACATGAAACGCCAGCTTCAGAACTTCCGGCAAGGTGTGCGCGGAAGTCATCCGCAAGACTTCGGCGGGGCGCAGATGGCCGCCATGGCCAAGACGCTGGCGGACGACCAAGCCATCGACGACGTTCTCAAACATATCGATTCGCTGTGAGACGCCCGATCACCATACGCCTCGCAACACAAGATCACTGACTGAACTCGGAGCCTCCGATGGCCTATGTTGCAATTGCCGACCGCGATCACGATCATGCAGGCCATGAGCCGCAGAGCTTTCTGACCAAGTACATCTGGTCTCAGGACCATAAGGTCATCGCGATTCAATACACGATCACGGCGATTGCCATCGGCTTGGTCGCGCTCACGCTTTCGGTTCTAATGCGGCTGCAGCTCGGCTTTCCGCACCACTTCGCCCTGATCGCTCCGCAGAACTACTACCAGTTCATCACCCTGCACGGGATGATCATGGTCATCTACTTGCTCACCGCGCTGTTCCTCGGCGGCTTTGGCAACTACCTCATTCCCTTGATGTGCGGTGCGCGCGACATGGTGTTCCCGTACCTGAACATGGTGAGCTACTGGGTGTATCTGCTCGCCGTGCTGGTCCTGGTTGCCGGCTTCTTCGTCCCCGGCGGGGCAACAGGCGCCGGTTGGACCTTGTATCCGCCGCAAGCCATTCTCTCCGGTACGCCCGGCGCTCGATGGGGAATCGTCTGCATGCTCGGATCGCTCGCCATCTTCATCGTGGCATTCACGATGGGGGGCCTGAATTATGTGACCACCGTGCTGCAGGCCCGTTGCCGCGGCATGACCATGATGCGCATGCCGCTGTCGATCTGGGGCATTCTCATGGCGACCGTATTGGGCCTTCTGGCCTTTCCGGCGTTGTTCGTCTCCGCCGTCATGATGACCCTGGACAGCCTGGTCGGCACCAGCTTCTTCATGCCGGCGATCTCTTCGATGGGACAACCGTCAGCGTACAGCGGCGGCAGTCCGCTGTTGTTCCAGCACTTGTTTTGGTTTTTCGGCCATCCGGAAGTCTACATCGTCGCGCTGCCGGCATTCGGCATTGTGTCCGATCTGCTCAGCACCCATGCGAGGAGACATATCTTCGGCTATCGCATGATGGTCTGGGCGATTCTCGCGATCGGCTGTCTCAGCTTCGTGGTGTGGGCGCACCACATGTACGTGAGCGGCATGAATCCCTACTTCGGCTTCTTCTTCGCCACGACGACGCTCATTATTGCCGTGCCCACCGCAATCAAAGTCTACAACTGGGTGCTGACGCTTTGGCGCGGCGACATCCATCTGACCGTACCGATGCTATTCGCCATCGGATTCATATTCACCTTCATCAACGGAGGCTTGACCGGACTGTTTCTCGGCAACGTCACGGTGGACGTGCCGCTGTCCGCCACGTATTTCGTGGTCGCGCACTTCCATCTGGTGATGGGCGTTTCGCCCATCATGGTCGTGTTCGGCGCACTCTACCATTGGTACCCGAAGATGACGGGACGAATGCTGGATGAGACGCTGGGCCGGATCCATTTCTGGATCACGTTCGTCGGAACGTACATGATTTACCTGCCGATGTACTACCTTGGCATCCTCGGTTTGCCGCGCCGCTACTACGCGTGGGGCGAAGCCATCCAGTTCATCCCGCCGTCGGCTCTCACCATGAACAAGTGGATCACCGTATCCGCTTTGTTCGTCGCCGCTGTGCAATTGGTGTTTTTGTTCAATCTGATCTGGTCGTTTTTCAAGGGCAAGCCCTCGGGCGGGAACCCATGGCGAGCCACGACGCTCGAATGGCAGACGCCCGATACGCCGCCCAAGCACGGCAACTGGGGCGAGAGGTTACCGGTCGTTTACCGCTGGGCCTACGACTACAGTGTGCCCGGCGCCAAAGAAGACTTCATCCCGCAAAACGTTCCACCCGACAAATTGGCGCCGGTCGGGCACGAGCAAGGCCAGAAACCTAGTTCATGAATATCTGGGTTGCATTCGGCGCGCTCCTTGTCGGAGTGATCATTTGGTTCGTGTTGGTCAGAAAGTTGAGCACGCGATCATGGGAGCGGCACGGCTCGAGCGTGCACGTGCGTCATACGCGAGGCGATATCGGTGAAGTGACGGTGCCGCCGGCTCGCATCGCCTTGTGGGTATTCCTCGCGGTCATCACTTCGTTGTTCGGCTTGTTCATCTCGGCGTACTTCATCCGCATGGGTCATGGGCACGGCGCCGGGCATGGGATCTCGGATTGGCATCCGGTCAGCAAACCCCCCGTGGTGTGGCTCAACACCGCGATGCTGGTTTTGAGCAGCGCCGCCATGCAGGCGGCGCGGCGCGCAGTGAGATTGAATCAACGCGAGCGCGTCAGCGGTTTTTTGCTCGCGGGCGGAGCGTTCGCCATATTGTTTCTCGCCGGCCAGCTGATCGCATGGCATCAGCTTCACGATTCCGGGTACGGGATGACAAGCGGGCCCGCGGGCGCATTCTTCTATGTCCTGACCGGCGTACACGGACTGCATTTGCTGGGCGGACTCGGCGTGTGGCTGAGAACGGTGATCCGCATGCGCACGCGCGCGGTTGAACTGATCGAGGTGCGCCTGAGCATCGAGCTGTGCACGGTGTATTGGCACTATCTGCTGCTCGTGTGGCTGGTGATGTTCGCTTTGTTGTTGTCCACCTAGGTTCGAGGATTTTTCGTATGGCGCAAGACGCATCGATCGCGGAACAATCGACGGCGGTTGAAGGCCTGGACGGCGTCGCCGCGGATTGGTCGGGCGACAAGCAGGTGTTCCCAGTGCCCTGGGGCAAGGCGATGATGTGGATCTTCTTGCTCAGCGACACCTTCATCTTCACGTGTTTTCTCACTTCGTATATGCACGTGCGGATGTCCACCACCGCGACCTGGCCGAACCCGAGCAAGGTGTTCGCGCTGGAAATCGCCGGTCATGACATTCCCCTGTTGCTGATTGCCATCATGACCATGGTCTTGATCACCAGCAGCGGCACCATGGCCATGGCGGTCAACTATGGCTACCGGCGCGACCGCGCCAAGACCACCGCGTTGATGCTGGCAACCGCGGCCTTGGGCGCGACCTTCGTCAGCATGCAAGCCTTCGAGTGGACCAAGCTCATCGTTCATGAAGGCGTGCGCCCTTGGAGCAATCCCATGGGCGCTCCGCAGTTCGGTTCGTCGTTTTTCATGATTACGGGCTTTCACGGCCTGCACGTGTCGGCCGGCGTGATCTATCTGTGCGTCGTTGCCCGCAGAGTCTGGACCGGATTTTATGATCGTAAGGGCAGCTACGAGACCGTGGAAGTCACCGGGCTTTACTGGCACTTCGTCGATCTCGTCTGGGTGTTTATCTTCGCGTTCTTCTATCTGTGGTAAGGGGAAGTATGAACGACATCGCCGCCTCCGATACCGGCCACGGGCAACCCGAACATGGACATGCCGATCCAGGGCATGCCGAAGGCCAACAACACCCGATTCGCATTTACTTGTGGATCTGGGCACTGCTGTTCGTTTTCAGCACCTTTTCCTACATGGTCGATTACTTTCAGTTGCACGGCATGCTGCGGTGGACGCTGATTATTCTGTTCATGCTGGTGAAGGCCGGGTTCATCGTCGCCATCTTCATGCACATGAGATGGGAACGGCTGGCGCTGAAGTTCGCCATCCTGGTCCCTCCGCTGTGTCTGCTCATTCTGATCGGTCTGATGGCGATCGAGGGCGCGCATACCTTCGTTACCCGCTGGGGGGCATTCGTCCGGTGAACGGCATGCTGATCATCGTCGGGCTGTGCGCCGCCATTGCTGTCGCGGTATTCGCTACGATGATCGCTTCTATCATCACGTTCCGCACGTCGCTCCGCGACTGCCCATGGACGTCCGTATCGAGTAAAGCCACCGAGGTACTGTGGGCGCTGATTCCGATCGCCATCGTGTTAGCCACCGCCGCGTTGGCTCTTCGGAAGATCGTGTTCGTTTAGCTCGTCGCGCAGCGCGCGCCGCAGGATCTTGCCGACGTTGGTCTTCGGCAGCTCGGTACGAAAATACACCTGCTTCGGAACCTTATAACCGGTGAGTTCTTTTCGGCAGTGTGCGATCAGAGCCTCGGCGGTGAGACTTGGATCCTTCTTGACCACGAATAGCACCACGATCTCACCGGAATTCTCGTCCGATTGCGCCACCGCGGCGACTTCCAATACACCCGGGTGTTCGGCGGCGACGCCTTCGACCTCATTCGGATACACATTGAAACCCGAGACCAAAATCATGTCCTTCTTGCGATCTTCGATATATACGAAGCCAGCGGCGTCCACGCGTCCGATATCGCCGGTGCGCAACCACTCGCCGAACATCACTTTCTCGGTTTCGTCGGGTCGATTCCAATAGCCCCGCATGACCTGCGGCCCGAGTACACAGATTTCGCCAACTGAGTTCAACGGCACTTCGTTGCCCATGTCATCTCGAATCGAGACGTCGGTCGACGGAATGGGTAGGCCAATGGAGCCATTGAAGGCCAAGCCGAGCGGATTGATGCAGGCGGCCGGCGATGTTTCCGTCAAACCCCAGGCCTGGGTGAGTACGCAACCAGTGATTTTTTTCCAACGCTCCGCAACCACTCCTTGCACCGCCATCCCACCGCCCAAGGTGATGCGCAGCTCGCTAAAGTTCACGGCCTCGAAGCCGGGAGTATGCATCAGTGCGTTGAACAAGGTGTTGACGCCACAGATGAAAAAGAACTTGAATTTCTTCAGTTCGGCCACGAACCCCGGGAAATCTCGCGGATTGGTGATCAGAATATTGTGGGCGCCCAAGTGCAGAAACACCAAGCAATTGGTGGTGAGCGAGAAGATGTGATACAGCGGCAGCGCGGTGATGACGATTCCCGGCGGCCGCTTTTCCAGCGTCGGTGTGATCCAGGCATTGGCCTGCAGTACGTTGGCCACCATGTTGCGATGGGTGAGAACCGCGGCCTTTGCGACGCCGGTGGTGCCGCCCGTGTATTGCAGGAAGGCGATGTCCTGCGGACTTAAGCTGACCGGTTCGAGTTCGAGCCCAAGGCCGCCGCCCAATGCGCGCTTGAAGGACATTGCACCCGGTATTTTCCACGCCGGAATTTGTTTGCGCACATGTTTCAGCACAAAATTGACGATGAGGCCGCGCGGCCGCCGCAATAGATCACCGATGCGGGTGACCAACACCTTTTCCACATGGGTGCGCGGCAGTACTCGCTGTAGTACGTGCGCGAAGTTCTCGACGATGACGATGGCTTTCGCTCCGGAATCCTTCAACTGATGTTCCAGTTCGCGAGCGGTGTAGAGGGGGTTGGTGTTGACGATCACCATGCCGGCTCGCAATGCACCGAACAGCGCAATCGGGTACTGCAAGATATTGGGCATCATGAGCGCCACGCGATCGCCCGGCACGAGACCGGACTGGTGCTGCAGCCACGCAGCAAACGCGCGACTGAATCGGTCGAGCTGCGCGTAGCTCAAGGTCGCGCCCATATTGGTGTATGCCGGCAGATGGCGATGCGTTGCGCACGCCGCTTCGAACACGTCCTTGAGCGAGGCGTAACGATCCGGGTCGATGTCTGCCGGCACGCCGGGCGGGTACTGTTTTAGCCATATTCGATCCACGCCGGTCTCCTGTTGTTGTCCGGCCCCGAGCCTGGCTGGTACTTCGAGCGGCACTATATGCTGGATGAACCGGTGATGACTGCATCAACGTCTGCGGCCAGTCTCGCGGCCTCGGTCGTGCTTTTTGGCTCGTGCTTTCGCTGATCGCGGTATTGGCTCCCACGGACGGGCGCGCCGCACCGGCGCCGCAGCGTTACACCGAGCCGGGTGATTGAATTAATATGATAATCAATCATGTTGAAAACATGACTAACTATCATGTTATTCCTCAGGGCACGGGCCGCTAAGCGTGCACGGTCGTCGAGCGCTCGGCTTTGAAGAGCGGGGCGTAGAGCGAGTTGTCCGGGTCGGGCCAGCCGAATCTCTCACGGATTTCTGCCAGCACCCGGCGATAGACCGCGACGTTCACGTAGTTTGCATGTCGAGGTGAGTCGATGTAGTGAATGGCGCCGCGCAGGTTCGGGCAGTGCGCAGCCTTCATCTGAGTCCATTCTTCTCGGCCGGCGCCCGATTGTTCGATGTAGGCATCCATCGCCGCCATTTGTGCCATCTCATCGAAGCGCTGATATCCGGCCGAAGCGAATTCCACGAAACCAAGCACGGCGAGACCCTTGAGCTGCCGATGGAAGATGTTCAGATACAGCTCGGGGTGGCCCTGCTTCCACGTGAACAGGTGCTTGTCGACATAGGGAATCCGATATTCATAGCCGGTCGCGAACAGCACGAGGTCGAAAGCCTCCTCCGTCCCATCGGCGAACACGACGCCCGTTGCGGTGAAGGCCTTGACCTCACCCTTCGCCTCCAGATCACCATGAGCGAGATAGTGGAGAATCTGCGAGTTCATGATCGGGTGCGATTCCAACACCTTGTGGTCGGGCGCCGGCAGACCATAGCGGGTCAGATCGCCGACCAATGCGCTGAGCATCTTGCTCGGGTCATCGGGAATGACGACTCCCTTGGGGGGGTGTACCTCCCCTCCCAGGAACACATCGGTCGGGATCCCAAAGATGTGTTTGGGCACGAAATGATAGCCACGGCGCAGGCTGATGACGGCTCGGTCGGCATTTCGGGCCGCGTCGCAGGCGATGTCCACCCCGGAGTTGCCGGCTCCGACGATCAGCACGCGTTTGCCCCTGAGACTCGCAGGGCTGCGATAGGCTACGGTGTGCTGAGTCTCGCCTCGGAATTGATCGAGCCCGGGGTAGGTTGGCATACTCGGATGCCAGGTAACGCCGTTGGCGCAAATCAAGCCTTTGTAGACACCCTTCTCTCCCGTGCCGAGCGTAACCTCCCAACCGTCCTGCGCGTCCTTGCCCAGCGGCTCTGCATGCTTGACCTCGACGCCGAATCGAATGCTCCGGCGCAGCTCGAAGGTGTCGGCGAAGTTGCGGATATAGGCATGGAGTTGGCGATGGTCCGGATAGTCCGGATAGTCGTTCGGCATCGGCAGGCCGAAGAAGCTGGAGGTGTATTTCGATGAGATGAAGTGTGCCGACTCATACATGGACGATCCAGGATTGTCGATGTCCCAGATGCCGCCCACATCCGTATGGCGCTCGAAGTGGTCATAGGGAATGCCGGCCAGTTTGAATGCGCGCGCGGCGAGCAGGCCGTTCGGACCCCCACCGACGATGCAGTAGCGTCCCGTATAACGAACCGGCGCAAGTACGCGGCGGTTACTGTCCGCGCGTAGCTCCGATTCGGCCAGGATGTCATAGATCTTCGGCCGCGCCTTTCGCAGCCAATGAGCGAACGCGGCGCCGAAAACCATGGTGAAGAGATACACCAGGGGCAGCCATTTCATAACCGCAAGATCGCTGGCCGCGAGAAGACTGAAATTGCCGGCCACCAGGGCAGTGGCAATGAACAACCCCAGCGCGCCCAATGCGGAAGCGAGCAGAACCCATGGCTTCGTCTCCGCTCGCCGCCGCCATAAATACACCACGATCGCCGCTGCCGCCAACCCTTGCAGGAAGACAATACCCAAGGTGCCCACGCCGATGAGCACGGGCACGCCGGCCTTGTAGGGATCGAGTCCGGTCGAGCCGAATACGGCCACGCAAACCACCGTGATCGAGCTGACGGCAAGGCTCGCGTTGGCCGGTGCGTAGCGGGCTGGATGAAAGCGGCCCAACGCCGGGGGCAGCAATTTTTCGCGGCTTAGGGCAAATATGTATCGAGACGCGGCGTTGTGGATGGCCAAATAGGAGGCAATCAACGAGGTGCAGACCAACACCCCCGCGATGTTCGCCACGCCCTCTCCGCTATAACGGGCGACGAGATTGAACATCAGCATGGCGCCTTGGGCGCTAGCCTCGGTGGTTGCCTGCGCGGGCCCGACCGCACCGATCGTGATCCACGCGGTGAGCAGGTAGAAAACCCCAATCAGAATGACCGAGGCATAGATGGCTATTGGAATGCTGCGCGTCGGCTCCTTGGACTCCTCGCCGTACAGAGCGGCGGATTCGAAGCCGATGAAGGACGTGAACGCAACCATGAGCGAAACACTCAGCCCGGGAGCCAGAACCACGCTTGGGGAGAATGACTCGGGCGGCAGAGCGGCAATGCCGTTGGACGCGACGACACTGAGGTCGAAGAATGCCAGAACGGTGATCTCGGCCACCATCAGCGCGCCCAGGATTTTCGACGAGAGGTCGATCGATCGGTAGCCCAGCACTCCCACGGCCACCACGCCTGCTGCGGCGTATACCAACCACGATAAATGCACGCCCAGCGGGGTGAGGACCAGGTCGAGAAAATAGCCGAAAAAAGCGGCCAGCCCGATGGTAAAGGACACATACGCAACGACGGCCGTGAACGCGGCACCGACCCCCGCGATCTTACCCAATCCCATGGCCACATAGGTGTAGAACGCGCCGGTGTTGACCACACGCCGACTCATCGCCGCATAGCCCACCGAGAAACAAAGCAGAGTGCAGGCCGCAAACAAAAACGCGCCTGGCGTACCCGTCCCGTTGCCGCGACTCAGCGCAATCGGCAAATTGCCGATCATCGCCACCAGGGGCGCGGCGGCGGCCACGACGAGGAAAACCACCCGCTGTGTCGACAGCACTTGGCGCTTCTTTCCCGTTTCAAACTGTCGCGCCGTGGCGCGCATGGTCTCATCCATCAACGAGTCTCCTGGGTAGGTCGGTATGGGCCGGTCGGGTTTCGCATGGCGTCTGTGATGCGATCAGCGCGGTGGTTCGAGCGGCTCGGAGACCGGCGCCGCCGTGAGCCCGCGCGATTTCAGGAACCGACGCAGTCCCGCCTCGCCCTGTTTCCGCAGGACCGGCAGCAGACGCCCCATGAGGCCCGGGGCCACGCACAGGAGCCGGGCGCTGACGCCGTCCCAAAACGGCAGAATGGTCTCGAGCCGTTTGCCATCGATGGCCCGCAAGCAGGCTTCGGCCACCTCTTCGGCGCTCAGCACATCTTTGTTCAAGAAGTTCAGGGTCGAGCCGCCGTGGGTCGCCTCGTAGCGCAGCATGGGGGTGTCGACGGCACCGGGGAATACGCCTCTCACCTTCACGCCGCGCTCAGACAGTTCTTGGCTAAGCGAGATGAGGAAACCGCGCAGACCGAATTTCGACGCGCTATACGCGGCGCTGCCGGGCAAGGCGACCAGGCCGGCAGCGGAGACGATGGAAAGAATGCATCCGGCTCCTCGCGCGGCCATGGCTTTTGCGGCCACCTGAGCCAGATGCATCGGTGCGAGCAAGTTGATGGCGATGTGCCATTCGAGATCCCGGTACGACAGATCGATCACGTCACCGGGCCGGATTACCCCGGCGCAGTTGACCAGTAGCTCCAGATCCTGGTCGAACGCGATCAGCTCTGCGACCCGCGCAAGGTCGGCCGGCGCCGTTAGGTCGGCCTGTACGGTAATCACATCGCCGCCGAGCCGCGCGGCGCTGTCGGCTAGCCGTCCCGCGTCGATGTCCACCAGAACCAGGCGATAGCCCCGATGGCTCAATCGAGTCGCCAAAGCAAGGCCGATGCCCCCGGCACCTCCGGTAATCACGGCGGTTTTGTTCATTGCACCCCACGCTCCCAATCGGTAGTTCGCCAAGATTGGGATTGCATGGCGCCAACCCCGTCTATCATAGGCGAGACACGAGAATTAAAAACATGATAACTAATCATATTTGTAATTGCGAGAGGGATAATGATTTTCCGTACCTGACAATAGTTCAGGCTGATGACGGCAGATATAACGGCAATGGAGTTGGTAGACAGGGGAGTTTCGAGACATGAGTGCACAGAAGTCGCCCGCGCGGCGCCGCGCCAGCCAAACGCGTTCCAAGACCACGGTTCAGCGAATCCTGGATTCCGCCGCCGCGTTGATTGTCGAACAGGGCGCCGACCGAGTGACCATGACGGAAATCGCACAACGTTCGAATCTGGTCATTGGCTCGCTGTATCAGTATTTTTCGGACAAGTCGGCCATTCTCAAGGCGTTGCTGATCCAACACAACGCCGATACTCGACTCATGATTCACACCTACATCTCGAAGGTGAAAGGGCTCGATGAGTTCGTGCAATCGCTCGAGGACGCATTCGAGCAATACTTTGGCTTGCACCAGAAAGACCCGCTGGTCAACTGTATCTGGTCCGTTGTGCAGACCGATGCGGAATTACAAAGCATCGACATCGAGGACACGCTGCAGAACGCGCGCTACTTACAATCCATTTGTGGGTCGATGCTACCGCATGTGGATAGCGAAAGACTCCTTGCGACTTGCGCATTGATGCTCCATTTCGCGGCACCCACCGGGCGTTTTGCTCGCGCAATACCACCTGCCCTAGGCCAACAAACTCTCCCGATCTTTCGACAAATGATTCGCGATGCGTTCCGAGCGCTGAGGGTTGAAACCACCCAATAAACAGTCGAGTGCGCGCAGCCTAGTCCCTCCTGCCCCAGCGCGGACACACGAGATTTGATCTGAAATCGCCGCTCGTGGGTGGTACCCTCGATTGGCCGGCAATCACGGATGAGGGAGGGATCAACATGAGGCGGACAGAGTCAGGTTGGTGAGCAAACTCACCCGAGCTCTCGACCCCAGACGCAGCATTGCGACGGCCGTTGGCTGGCTGGCCGCGGCCCTGTCGCTGACTGTCGCGGTAGTGACGGTGTGGGGAGGAAATATCGCTCGGTACCACCTGCTGTCCAAACGAGATGCGGCCCTCACCACAGCCGCCGAGACACTGTCGGTAGAACTGGACCAGGGGCTGAGCTTCAGGCTGCAGTCCTTGGAGTCACTGCGCGCAATCGTTTCAGTACCGGTGTCGGCAGGCGACACGCAGGCGTCCCCTGCTCTGCGCACGGCGCTCGACCACCTGAGGTCCGACCATCCTGAATTTGAGTGGATTGGATTGGCCGACATGGCCGCACGCTTGGTCGCACAAACGGCGGGATCGAAGACGCCCCAAGGCGACGATGACAACCAATGGATTTCAAGGTGCCTTCACGGTCCATGGTTTGGGGATTTGCAGCGTGACGCTGCGGACAAGGTCTTCGGCCTATGCGCACCCATTGTGGATGGAGACGGCCGCACCGTGGCATTGGCCGCTGCGCATCTGCCGCAGAGTTGGATGACGGCAACTTCAGGGCAAGTGCGCGACCGCCTGAACCTCGATCGCCGCGCCCGGATGTTGGTGTTGGATGACGGCCAACACGTCCTGATCGACAACCGCGCCAGCCCAACGTCGCCTCTGCGTGCTGGTTCGGGCGCATCCGAAGTCGGGCCGGTCAACGCACTCTGGACTCCCAACCAAGTGTCTCTCCAACCGCTCGACGGCAAACGCCACGTCGTCGTGCGCGCCCGGCGTGACGAGAACTCCACGCTGCACCGACTGGGCCTCCAAGTGCTGGTGATGCAGCCAAGCGAGGAAGCCGTCTGGCAAGGCGGCGGCATTCAGCAGCAGATCGCATGGATATCATTGGCAGTTAGCGTCGCCGCGGCCCTCATCGGCATCGGATTTGCGCGCGGCCTGACCCGTCGTTTGACGAATCTGACCGTCGCCGTGAAACGAGGGGACACGGACGCGGCGGAATGGATCGATGCGCCGCCCGGGAAGGATGAAGTGGCCGAGCTAGGCCATGCCTTTGGTGTGCTCCTAGACACACTGCGACACGAGCGCGACGGGTTGAACACTCTGGCCGCCGAGCAAGAGCTACGTGTCCAGGCACGCACGGCGGAAGTGCGCCAGCAGGCGCGTTACCTGCGCACGCTCATCGACATGCTGCCCATGTGGGCCTGGTTCAAGGACACCGAGGGTCGATTCCTGGCTGTCAATCAGGCCGCCGCCGCTACCCTCGACCTCAGCACCGACGAACTCGTGGGTAAGACCGACTTCGACCTGCACCCGCGCGAGCATGCCGAAGCCTTTCGCGCCGGCGATGTCGAGGTCATGACCTCGCGCCGGCAAAAGACGATGGAAGAGCCTCAAATCTTCCCCACTGGAAAAATCTGGCTGGAAGTATTCAAGGCCCCGGTGATCGATGAGGATGGGACGGTGTTGGGCACCGTCGGCGTTGCCCGCGACATCAGCGAACACAAAGCGGTCGAGGCGGCACGCGAAACCGCCCTTTCCGAGGCCACGCGGCTGGCCCATCAACGCAGCGAGTTCCTTGCTTTAATGAGCCACGAACTGCGGACACCGCTCAACGGAATCCTCGGCTTCGCGCAAATCCTGCTGCGAGACAAATCCCTGACCGATCGGCAGATGAGGGGGCTGAAGATCATCGATGAGTGCGGTCAGCAACTGCTGACGCTCATCAACGACATCCTCGATCTGGCGCGCATCGATGCGGCCAAGCTCGAGCTCGCGCCGACCGTGGTGAATCTGCCCACGTTCCTGCAGGTGGTGTGCGACATCATTCGCGTCAAGGCGGAGGAAAAGAGTTTACTGCTGGTCTACCACGCAGCGCCGGATCTTCCAGCGAATGTGCGCATCGACGAGAAGCGCCTGCGCCAAGTGCTGCTCAATTTGCTGTCGAACGCGGTCAAGTTCACCGATGCGGGACAAGTGACGCTGCGCGTGACGCGCTTGCGGCCGCCGACGGCCGGCGACGACGCGATAGCCCGCCTGCGCTTCGAGGTGGAGGACCAGGGCATCGGCATGAGCGAGACGCAGCTTGCGCGCCTTTTTCATCCCTTCGAACAGGTGGCCGATCTCAAGCGGCGCGAAGGCGGCACCGGGCTGGGCTTGGCCATCAGCCGTCAGCTCATTCGCCTCATGGGCGGCGACATCCAGGTGCGCAGCGGGCTTGGCGAGGGCAGCGTCTTTTGGTTCGAGCTCGAGGTGCCGGCACCGCAGTTGGAAGGTCAGGCAAAGACCAAGCGCGGCATGCCGGTGGGCTACCAAGGGATTCGCCGCAAGATTCTGGTGGTGGACGATGTGCCCCAGGGCCGCGCGATGCTCCTCGATGCCCTCGGAATGCTGGGCTTCGAGATGGCAGACGCATGCAACGGCGAAGAGGCGCTGGCCGTGGCGGCTCGCTTCCGGCCCGACCTCGTCGTGATGGACGTCATGATGCCCGTGATGAACGGCCTCGAGGCGACGCGGCGGTTGCGGCTTTCGCCGGAAAGCGCCAAGGCAGCCGTCGTTTCCGTGTCGGCCAATGCGTCCGCGGAAGCGCATAGCCGCGAGGCCGGGGCGGACGCTTTCGTCGTCAAACCCATCGAGCTGCCGGATCTGCTGAACGCGATCGCCGCTGTGCTCGAGCTGACCTGGATACGCGAGGATCCGACACCTCGCGAGCAACAATCCTCTTGAGTCCGGCGCCGCGAATGTTGGGGCGCAGCGCCCGTATCGGCTGCTTGGCGATGCTGCTCGCCCTGTGCGGCGCTCCTGCGATCGGCGCTCCGACACCCTCGAAGACCATTCCCGTCTGGACACGCCCGGCTTTCGTCGACGAAGAAGCCCCAGTGATCAAGGAGGCGGTGAGATCGTTCAATCGTAGGCAGCATGCGTACGAGGTCGAGCTCTATTCCTCGAATTACAGGAATTCTGCCGACTGGGTGCAAGGTGTGGCCGTGACCGGCACGCTGCCCTGCATGATTGAAATCGACGGCCCGTTCGTCGCTGAATTCGCCTGGCCAGGATATCTGCAATCCCTGGACAAATTCGTATCCCGCGACCTGCGCAACGACCTGCTGCCGTCGATCATTTCCCAGGGCACCTATGGCGGGCACCTGTACAGCCTGGGCCAGTTCGAATCGGGGTTGGGACTCTGGGCCAATCGCCGCTACTTGGCCGCGGCCCATGTACGCCTCCCCACCGTTGCCCGCCCGTGGACGCTGGCGGAGTTCGAGCAGGCCATGGACAAGCTGGGGCAGCTCGAGGGCGTGGAATATCCCCTAAATCTAGCCGCTTATATCGGCACCAGTGAATTCTATTCCTATGCCTATTCACCCATACTGCAGGGGTTCGGCGGAGATCTCATCGATCGCAGCAGCTACTCATCGGCCCGGGGGGTGCTCGACGGACCGCGGTCCGTGGCGGCGATGACGCGTTTCCAATCTTGGTTCAAGCGCGGCTGGACCCGCGCGGTGTTCGACCGCAACAATGATTTCGAGCTGGGCAAAACCGCCTTGTCCTGGACCGGCCACTGGAAGTATGGCGACTACCGCAAGGCGCTGGGCAATGACCTCATCCTGCTGCCCTTGCCGGACTTCGGGCAGGGGATCAAGACCGGCATGGGGTCCTGGAGCTGGGGTATCACGACTTCCTGCCCGAATCCTGCGGGCGCTTGGGCGTTCTTTTCCTATCTCATGTCCGTCAAGGAAATTCTGCACATGACGAACATCAACGGCGCGCTGCCCGCGCGCAAGTCGGCCCTGGCGCAGTCGCGGCTGTACGGCAGCGCGGGTCCGCTGGAGGTCTTCGCACAGCAGCTCAACGTAGGCGCCGGCGTGCCGCGCCCGCTGACGCCGGCGTACGGCACCATCGGCAAGGCTTTTTCCGAAGCGGTGAGCACCATCATTGCCGGTGAGGATGTGCAGACGGCATTGAGCCGGGCCGCTGC